>Ga0160422_10002509_pt1 | contig 11487 bp, 8 predicted proteins | sample Fk160mmetaG_FD_108192 | JGI IMG/M metagenome (GOLD analysis project Ga0160422, IMG submission 108192) | Marine microbial communities from the Central Pacific Ocean - Fk160115 60m metaG | ecosystem: Environmental > Aquatic > Marine > Oceanic > Photic zone | place: The Central Pacific Ocean... | reverse complement strand
TGTTCAGGATTATTAAGCTCATAAAAAGAGTCTTTCACGCCTTCTTTTGCATCAATAATGAAAAACTGAACTGACACAACAATTTTTACAAAAACATCATCTTTAGTTTTTGTTTCTACTTCAACAGGAAGCTCTCTTACTCTTAAATTTACATTACCAGCAATTCTGTCAATAAATGGAATTTTCACATGTAATCCTGCCTTAGAAACCCTATTAAATTTACCTAGTCGTTCAATTATAACAGCATTTTGCTGTTTGACCATGTAAAAAGTTCCTCTTATTAGAAAAAAAATACCAACGAGGTATAATATATTCTGAATCTGAAATTCGTTTTCCATAATTATTATTTAAAATATCTAAAATCTTGATTGCTTTTTATTTTTTGTAAAGAATTATATATTAACCAAATTACATTTTCAACATCATTTTTAGCAACACTTTCAACAGTTGTGTGCATGTAACGTAACGCAAGAGAAATTAAAGCTGATGCAACGCCTCCATTGGCATATGCAAACGCATCAGTATCTGTACCAGTTGCTCTAGATGCAGCTATTCTTTGAAATGGAATCTTATTACTTTTTGCTGTCTCAATGATAAGATTTAGTAAATTATTTTGAACTGCAGGGCCATATGTTAGTACAGGACCATTACCACATTTTGTGTCACCTTGTTTTATTTTATCAATCATTGGAGTTCCAGTGTCATGACATACATCTGTAACGATGGCAACATTAGGCTTTATTGATTCAACTATCATTTGTGCTCCTCTTAAACCAACTTCCTCTTGAACTGAATTTGTTATATACAAACCAAATGGAAGCTTTACTTTATTAATATGAAGTAATCGTGCAACCTCTGCGATCATAAAACCACCAATTCTATTATCTAATGCTCTACCGACGTAATGTTTTTTATTTAAAATGATAAAATCATCTTCATAAGTAACCACGCATCCAACGTGAACACCTAACTTTTCAACCTCTTCTTTATTTTTAGCACCACAGTCTAAAAAGATATTGTCTAACTTTGGAGACTTTTCATTACTTGTCGTTCTTGTATGTATAGCTGGCCAACCAAAAACAGCTTTTACTGTACCTTTATTAGTATGTATATTTACTCTTTTTGATGGTGCTATTTGATGATCTGAACCACCATTTCTTCTTAAATAAATAAATCCATCTTTAGTTATATAATGTACAAACCATGATATTTCATCAGCATGTGCCTCAATAACAACTTTGTATTTTGCATCCGGATTAATTATTCCAACCACAGTTCCATAAGTATCTACAAAATGTTGGTGTATATATGGCTTTATATAATTTAACCACATTTTTTGACCGGCACTTTCAAATCCTGTAGGGGACGGATTATTTATATATTCCTGCAGGAATTTTTCTGATTTTTTATTAATTATATTTCTTCCCATTATTAATTATTTTAATTTTTTTGAAATTCATTTAGACCCCTCTTTAACCAATTCTTAAATAAATTAACTGTACCATAATCTTGATAGTTCGCGTTTTCAATTAATTGATTCTCATTTGGATCTAAAAACACATAATAGGGTTGAGAATTATTACCATATTTTTCTGCCTGAAACACCATCCATTTATCTCCTACAGTTCTTATCTTTTTATTTTTTCCTGCTAACTTGGTTTCATATTGCTCGCTTTTAGGTAATTTTTTTGTTTCATCAACATATAGTGAAATAATAACCAATTCTTCCTTCAAAATTTTTTTTATTTCAGCATCTGACCAAATATTACTTTCCATTTGTCGACAATTTACACATGCATGTCCAGTAAAGTCTAACATAATAGGTTTATTAATAAGTTGAGCATATCTTAACCCGTCATCATAATCCTTAAATACTTTTATTCTTTGAGGTCCTAATTTTCTACTTTCTTTTAATTGATTTTCAAGATCAAAATCTTGTTGATTTATTTCTTTATTCGGAGACTGAATAATTAATTTCTTTAAATTCTCTATTTCGCTAGTCAATTCAGACACATTATCTTCATAATAGGAATTTCCTATTCCATAATGGCTGTCTGCATGATTTACATCAGGAGGCATACCAAACATCAATTTAGCTGGGCCTCCCCATAAAGCTGGAATCATATATATAGTATAAACTCCCGTAATTAGAGCAAGAGAAAATCGACTAACAGATAAATGTTTAACATCAGAATCGTGTGAAAACTTTATAAAGCCTAATAAATATAATGTTAATGTCCCAAATATCATAATCCAGATAGCAATAAATAATTCTCTTGAAATGAACGCCTCACCATCAATTAAATCTGCCTTAGATAAATAATAAAAAGCAAAAGCAATTTCTAAAAACCCTAAAACAACCTTAATAGAATTAAGCCAACCTCCAGATTTGGGAAGCGAACTTAGCCAATTAGGAAAGAGAGCAAATAAAACAAAGGGAATGGATAAAGAAAGAGCAAAACCAAACATCCCAATAATTGGATCTAATAATTCTCCAGAAGCGGCTTTAACTAATACTATACCTACTAAAGGACCAGTGCAGGAAAAAGAAACTAATACCAACGTAAGTGCCATAAAAAAGATACCTAAATATCCTCCCTTTGATTCAGATTCTGCACTTTTATTTGTCCATGAAGAAGGTAACTCAAGTTCAAATGCTCCTAAAAAAGAGGCTCCAAAAATCAATAATAAAACTGCAAATCCAATATTAAAATAAATATTATTTGCCATAAGATTTGCAGAATCTGAGCCAAAAATGGAGGCTACTCCTACACCAACTATAACATAAATAATAATTATAGAAACACCATAAAATACTGCATTTTTTATCGCATCTGATCTATTTTTTGACTGTTTAGTAAAAAAAGATACAGTCATTGGGATCATAGGAAAAGTACACGGCATTAGAACTGCCAGAAGTCCGGCTCCAAGGGCTGAAAAAAACAGCCACAATCTTCCTTTAGCCGTATCTTCGGCTACCTCTTTCTCCTCTTTAACATTAAAAGAAAACTCTATATAATCAGGAGGTAAACACTGTGCTGCATCACAAAGCATAAAATCAATATAACCATCAACTGTATTATTTTTTAAAGTAGAAATATCAATATTGTATTTAAAAACAACTTCATCTTTGAAATACTTTAAAACCATATCAAAATTTGGGTCATATTCCTCTATTGCCTGAGGCTCATAAACCTCTACAATAGATGTATCATCATTAATTATGAAAGAAAATGCTGTTGCTGGCGGAGATTCATTAATATCTTGGGAATATAAATGCCATCCTTTATCCAAAGAAGCTTTAAATTGAAGTTCTACTTGATTTTCAGAAATTTTAGTTTGTGAAAACTGCCATGAAACAGGATCAAAAATTTCAGCATGTGTTGTAAATCCACAAAATATAAAAAGAAAAAAAAGTATTTTAGATTTTATTTTTTTAAGATGCATTTTTTATAAAATGTTTATGAAAAACTAAAATTTATGTTCTAACTATTTATTTCTGCAATGTACACTTTTTTTGTGTAATTTTCAACCTTATATCTTTCATCTATTCTATTTCCAACAATCCAAACAATATCCTTTCCCGAGCATAATATCCACTGTCTTTGTTTATCTAAAACCGAATACTTTTCATCAATAAAAAAATCACTTAGCTTTTTAAAATTATTCATTCCTAAAGGTTTAAACTTATCTCCTTTTTTCCACTTTCTTAATTTAAGAGGAAATGATAATTTATCAAAATCTAAATTTGCACAATTACTGCTGAATTTTTTAGGTTTTTTCATGAATTTTAAAGATAATGAAATTGGATTATCAATTTTTCTTTCTGTAATTAATATATCTCTTTCTGCATCTAGGTTTTCTTTTTTTGCTATAATTATATTTGATCTATCTATTATTAGCTGATAATTTTTAGAATAAAATATCTTCCCGCTTTGGGATTTACATGCATTTATTATTTTATCAATTTGACTAAAACCAAATTCTGAAAAAATTTCATAAGCAAGAATTTTAGAGTTATTGAATTTAAGAAGTTTTCGAATATCAACTTTATACAGATCTTGGTCTTTAAAAATTAGTTTTTGTTTTAAATGCAGAATGTTTTCACTAATTATTACATTGTTAGCTTCTAGGTTTGAAATATTTTTCACCATAATTCTATTAAACTCTGGATTAATATCTTTCAATATCGGTATTAAATTATGACGAACTTTATTTCTTAAATATTTAACATCTTGATTGCTTATATCTTTACAATAGACAGCATTTATTTCTTTTAAATATGATTCTATTTTTTGTCTTGAAAAATTTAATAGTGGCCTAACAATATTTCCTATTTTTGGTTTCATACTTGTAAGCCCTTTAATTCCTGTACCTCTTAATAAATTAATAAAAAAAGTTTCAATCCTATCATCCTCATGATGAGCAATTACAATTTTATTAAAACTATATTCTTTTAATAATTTATCAAAATAATTATACCTTAAATTTCTAGCTGCCATTTGCATAGAAACAGCATGTTTTTTGATATATTCATCTGTATTAAATCTTTTTAGATGTAACTTAATATTATATTTTTTTGCTATAGATTTTACGAATTCTTCATCCCGTAAAGATTCTTTTCCTCTTAGTTGAAAATTACAATGAGCTAATTCCATAGAATAATCTAATTTTTTCAAAATATAAAACAAGCATGTGCTATCTGCGCCTCCACTAATTGCAAGTAACAGCCTGTCTTTATGCGTGAACAATTTTTTTTCTTTAATGTATTGATCAACTTTATCAGTCATTTACTTTAAGATTTAAAATTTGTAAAATTGGATCTATTTTAACTCTACATTCTTCATATTCTTTAATAGGGTCAGAATTAATAGTAATAGCACTCCCAACAGGAATAGAAAGATACTTTTGAGTTGAACAGTATAATATAGATCTTATAACTACATTAAAGTCAAAATCTAAATTTGGAGTAATGTATCCTGCAGAGCCTGAAAAACAACCTCTTTTAAATGATTCAAAATTTTCTATTAACTCCATTGCTTTAATTTTTGGGGCTCCTGTCATAGATCCCATAGGGAAAGTAGATTTTATAACATCAATAAAATCAAACTTATCATCCAGTTGTGAACTAATAGATGTAATCATCTGATGAATTCTCTCAAAGCTGTATACAGCACATAAATCATCAACTTTAACAGAAGATTTTGTTGCAGTAATAGACAAATCATTTCTGACCAAGTCAGTAATCATTATATTTTCGGCAATATCTTTTTCGCTTTTTAATAATATTTTTTTCAACTTTTCATCGTCTTTTCTGCTTAGACCTCTAGAAATAGTTCCTTTTATTGGTTGAGATAATATTTTATTATTTTTTTTCTTAATATATCTTTCTGGACTTGCTGAAATTATGTATTTGTCATTAAAACGCATAAAGCAAGAAAAAGGCATTTCCATTTTTTTATTTAAATGCCAAAAAAAACTTGTTGGCAAAATATTTACATCTTCAGCAAAATATTCTTGACAATAATTCATCTCATAAATATTACCCTGCTTAATGTGTTGCATTATTTTATTGATTTTATCAATATATGATTTCTTAGAATCTCTACTTTTTATAGTAATAGATGAATGTTGTAGATTTAGTTTTTTAAACTGAATATTAAAAAGAAAATTATCACATTTTTCTTTTGTTTCATGCGTATGTATTTCTAAATGACGATTTTTTAATAACAAAACATACTTGGGACAAAAAAATTGTAAATTGTTTGAGTTAAAATTATCTAAATTATTTGATGAGAGATTTTCTAATTCATTTTTTATATCATATGATAAATAACCAAATAACCAATCGCTTTGAGACTTAGTATATTTTCGTAAATTGTTGAAAGAATTTTTATTTGAGGACATGCTAGAAACAGCGCCTATACCTGCGATAATATCATAATTAATATATTCTTTGGGAAATATCTGTTTTTTTTCATTAGAGTTTGAAGTAAAAATACTTGAATAACATTCTTCTTTAGAGGCATTAATTAGCCCTAGAAGTAATTTTTTTTCATCAAAACCTTTGTATATAAATATATTTCTCATTATGCAATAATAAAAAAAGAAAAATCAAATTATTTTATAATTTTGAATTATGAAAAAAATTATTTTTATTTTTCTTTTAATTCCTTTTTTTTCTGTTTGTCAAAATAATTTTTCTAATAAAACAAACGATACACTAAATAATGATATACTTAATTTAGTTTCAAAATATAAAGAAGTAATAAAAAATAAAAATCTGAGTTGGAAACTCCAAATCAAATTCACGTCTAAATATGGTGATATTGTTCCTTATAAAGTGAAATTTAATAATTTATTTCCAGAAATCTCTACAGTAATAATATTTGAATCACCTTATTATAAACTTCTAGCGGGTAATTTTAAAACAAAAAATGAAGCATTAAGAATTAGACAAAAAATAAAATCTAATTTCCCAGCATCTCACCCCATAAAAATAATGAATAAATAGATATTATTTATCTATTTAATTTTCTTTTGATTTCAACCTCTTCATATCCCTCAATAATATCACCGACTTTTATATCATTATAGTTTTCAATTGACAGACCACATTCATAACCCTTTTTAACCTCAGTCACATCGTCCTTAAAACGCTTTAATGAAGATAAATTACCAGTATATACAACCACCCCATCCCTTATGACGCGAACGCCGGTATTTTTATTTAATGAGCCATCAAGAACCATACATCCTGCTATAGTTCCTATTTTAGAAATCTTGAAAATATCTCTTATTTCAATATTACATACAATTTTTTCTTCTAATTCAGGAGATAGCATCCCTTCAATAGCTAATTTCAGCTCTTCAATAGCTTTATATATAATTGAATATAGTCTTATGTCAATCTGCTCTTGTTCAGCTAATTTTCTAGCCTTAAGTGATGGTCTAACTTGAAAACCTATAATTATTGCATCTGATGCCGCAGCTAACATAACGTCTGATTCAGAAATAGGACCTACAGCTTTTTGTATTATATTTACTTTTATTTCATCTGTAGATAATTGTTGAAGTGAATCCGAAAGTGCTTCAATTGAGCCATCAACATCTCCTTTAACTATGACATTTATTTCTTTAAATCCACCAAGAGCAATTCGTCTCCCTATTTCATCTAATGTAAGATGTTTTTGAGTTCTAACACTTTGCTCACGTTGAAGCTGAGCCCTTTTCGTGGCAATTTTTTTAGCTTCTTGTTCACTTTGCATAACATAAAACTTATCACCAGCGGTTGGAGCACCATCAAGACCTAATAAAACAACTGGTGTAGATGGTCCTGCCATTTCTTTTGATTCTCCTCTTTCATTTAATAAAGCTTTAACTTTTCCTGAAAATGAACCTGCCAGAACATAATCTCCAATTTTTAATGTACCTGTTTGAACTAATATTGTTGATAAGTATCCTTTTCCTTTGTCTAGTGAGGCTTCAATTATAGTTCCTTGGGCTAATCTGTTAGGATTTGCTTTTAAATCTAATATCTCAGCTTCCAGTAAGATTTTTTCAAGTATTTCTTTAATTCCCTCACCTGTTTTTGCAGATATGTCTTGTGATTGGTATTTTCCTCCCCAATCCTCAACTAAAAAATTCATTTCTGCTAATTCTCCCTTTATTTTTTCTGGATCAGAATTTGGACGATCAATTTTATTAATTGCGAAAATTATTGGCACACCAGCAGCTTGAGCATGACTAATAGCTTCTTTTGTTTGTGGCATAACTCTATCGTCTGCTGCAATAACTATCACTACTATATCGGTAACCTCAGCTCCCCTTGCTCTCATTGCTGTAAAGGCCTCGTGTCCTGGAGTATCAAGAAAAGAAATTGTTTTTCCATCTTCGATAGTAACTTCATATGCTCCTATATGTTGAGTAATACCTCCACTTTCACCTGCAATTACATTAGTTTCTCTTATATAATCCATCAAAGAAGTTTTACCATGATCTACATGCCCCATTATTGTAATAATTGGTGCTCTAGCTTGCATGTTTTCCGGTTTATCATTCACTTCTTCTATAGACTCTTGAACATCGGCACCAACAAACTCAACATTAAATCCAAAATCCTCAGCTAACATTTGAATTGTCTCAGCATCTATTCTTTGATTTATACTAATCATCATCCCTAATCCCATACAGGTTGTTACAATATCTGTAACTGAAACATTCATCATAGTTGCCAATTCGCTTGCTGTAGCATATTCTGCAATTTTTATTGTTTTTATAGCTGCTGCTTTTTGTGAACTTTCTTCCGCAGCCTGCTCTCTGTGTGCTTGTCTCTTCTCTCGTCTATTTTTTACAGAGGATGTTTTTCCAGCGTTTTGTAACTTAGCCAAGGTTTCTCTAACTCTTTTTTGAGCTTCTTCTGGTGATATTTCAATAACTGGTGTTTTTTTTAATTTTGGCTTTTTAAAGATTTTTGGATCAATTTTTTCTTTTACAATTCTGTTCCTTTTCTTTTTTTGGGTTTGAGTGCTCTGAAATTTATCTAGATCTATTTTTTCTCCAGTTTGCTTTATTCCCTTTAACTTTTCAGCTTTTGCTTTAATTAACTTATCCTTATTATCTGCTGGACTTGAGTTTTCTTGATTTAAAATATTTGACTCCTTCTCAGTATCTTTATTTATTCTTTCTTGTTCTTCTCTTTTTCTCTTCTCTTGCTCTAATTTAACTTGCTCTTTTCTTGCTTTTTCTGCCTCTTCCGCTTCCTGTTGTTTGATTATCTCTTCAGCTCTGGCTAATTCTTTTTCTTTTGCTAATAATTCCGCAGATAATTTTGCTTTTTTTTCTGTATCGAACTCACCTAACAAATCCATATAAATATCATGTGATACTTTTGAATTAGGCTTTAAATCCTTTATACCTTTAGATTCTAAAAAAGTAAAGATTCTATCAATACTGACATTAAATTCTTTTACCAGCTTATTTAGTCTTACTGTTTCTTTATTTGACATAATATCAAAATTTTGTTTTATTTAATCTTCGAATTCTGCATTTAACACTTCGAGTACGTTCTCAATGGTTTCCTGTTCAAGGTCAGTTCTAGAAACTAACTCATTGACAGGTAATGCAAGAACACTTTTTGCAGTGTCACATCCAATTTCTTTGAGGCAATCTATTATCCATTGTTCTAAAACATCAGAAAACTCATCTATTGCAACATCGTCTTCTATACTATCAGTATCCCTATATACATCTATTTCATAACCCGTGATTTTTCCGGCTAAATTAATATTGTAACCCCCTCTACCAATTGCTAAAGAAACCTGATCTGCATCCATGTAGACAGCAGCTCTCTTTTTTTCATCATCCAAAACTACAGATTGTATTTTAGCAGGAGACAAAGCCCTACTAATTAGAAGTTGTTTATTTTCTGTAAAATTTACTACATCTATATTTTCATTTCTTAATTCTCGAACTATACCATGAATTCTTGATCCCTTGACACCAACACAAGCTCCCACTGGGTCAATTCGATCATCATAAGATTCAACCGCAACTTTTGCTCTTTCACCAGGTACCCGGACAACATCTTTGATAGTTATAATTCCATCAAATACTTCTGGAACTTCTTGTTCAAATAATCGCATAATAAATTCAGGAGCAATTCTAGATAAAACAATATTTGCTTTGTTATTTTTTAAATTCACTTCCTTAATGACAGCTCTAACATTATCCCCTTTCTTAAAAAAATCTTTTGGGATTTGTTGATCTTTTGGTAGTGATAAATCATTACCTTCATCATCTTGCAAAAGAATTTCATTTCGCCAAATTTGATATACTTCTCCGTGAATTATTTCTCCAATTCTATCTTCATATCTTTTCATTAATTCATCTCGATGTTGATCAGAAATACGCGCCATTAAATGTTGACGTATTGACAAAACCTGTCTTCTTCCAAATTCAGCCTCAAAGCTAACTTGTTCAGAAACTTCCTCACCTATTTCGTAATCATCCTCTATTTTTAAAGCTTCGGAAAGTGCAATTTGGGAAATAGGGTATTCAACTGACCCATCTTCCACTACAGTTCTATTTTTCCAAATTTCTAAATCTCCTTTATCAACATTAATAATAACGTCAAAGCTACCTTGTTCTTCATATTTTTTATCTAAGACTGATTTAAAGACATCTTGTAAAATATTCATCATTGTTTCTCGGTCAATGTTTTTTACTTCCTTAAATTCAGAAAACGATTCAATTAAATTTTCTACTTCCATTTTATTTTAAGTTTAGTTTCTTTTATATCTGATTGTGGAATAATAATTTCATGTTTTACAGTATTATTCTTATTTGTTTCTTTTATCTTTTTTTGAACTTCAATTTTTAAATTTTTGTTATCATATGATAAAATTTTACCACTTTTTCTTTCACCATTTACTAATAAAATATTGACTACTTTTCCTATATTTTTAATATACTGTTGATCAACTTTAAAAGGATTAGCTAGTCCCGCTGAAGATACATTTAACTCATAATCTTCAATATCTCTATCAAAATTTTCTTCAATAAATTTAGTTATTTTTAGACAGTCGTCAAAATTAACACCCTCCATCTTGTCGAATGAAAGAGATATAACGTTAGAATTGGATACTTTTAAGTCCACTAAAAACCCCCCAATTTCATTAATTTTCTTTTCTACTATTTTTTTAATCTCTAAACTATTAATCATAACTGAAACCCAAAAAAAGAAGAGGCTGTAAGCCTCTTCTGTAACCATTCTCATGTGCAAATATAAATAGTTTTGTGAAATATTAACGTTGTAAAACCACTTTTTTATGCGTTGTTCGGGTATTAGTTTTAATTTTAAATATATAAACACCTGGAGAGTACTGTCCTAAATCTATTTTGTTAACATACTCACCAATAAATTCTTTTTTGTGATCTTCAAATATGAGTTTTCCATACGCATCAACTAGTGTGATATGATAATCATTAATCTCCTCTGAAATAAAACTAATATTAACAATATTTTCTGTTGGATTAGGGAAAACATTTAAGTCTATCAAATTATTATTTTGTGAAAGTATTCTGTTTGTATTTGTCGTTGTAAAATATTGCCAACTTGTCCATGAAGAATTGTTAGATCCATCAGCACTACACAATACTTTTACTTTCCATTTGTAAGTTGTTCCAGGATTTAATGATGATATAGAATTAATGTTCGTAAAGACCGTATCTATTACTTTAGTATTCCATGCTGCTCCATTTTGTAAATACATAACTCTGTAGCCCCAAGCTCCTGTTACAGCATCCCAAACTAAATCAGCAGTTGTATTTGTGATATTTAACTCATTAGGGTTAGTTGGCGGCACACATGGCGTAGCTGTTGTAAATGTCTGTGTAGAAGACCAGGCAGATACAGAACTACTATCTGTAGAACAAGCTGACCTAATCTGCCACTCATAATCAGTAGATGAAGTTAAATTCAACTTC
>Ga0160422_10002507_pt1 | contig 11489 bp, 9 predicted proteins | sample Fk160mmetaG_FD_108192 | JGI IMG/M metagenome (GOLD analysis project Ga0160422, IMG submission 108192) | Marine microbial communities from the Central Pacific Ocean - Fk160115 60m metaG | ecosystem: Environmental > Aquatic > Marine > Oceanic > Photic zone | place: The Central Pacific Ocean... | reverse complement strand
GGGCCGCAAACCATCGCTTACACTGAGGTGTTGCTAATTCCACAGAAATTGAATGAAGTCCTGAGTAAACGGGATTATAAATTTTTTGCGTATGTTTTATCCAAACTGGCAGGCGAAGTGTAGAAGTGAAGAGTGATTCTCAGAATTACGATCCCCAAGACACCGCTAACCATGAATAAAACCATAGCAGACACCCCGGGCGCTCCGATGGCGACCCGCAGAATAACGGTTGCCAACACAAATCCAGTGTTTCTGGCAAGGGCATAGAAGTCGTCCGAGTATCTGTAAAAGATCAAAAGGATGAGAATGTCCGCAAGAATGAGAACAGTGAAGAAGTCGAGAAAGAAAATTTTTCTATCGGCATCTCCCTGACCATTAAAGACTCCGATTAACCATCCACTGAATGCAATAATTGCGATGATAATGTAGGTCAGCAGAAGAAGTTGAGCGATGACGCGTTTGCTTTTCACATAGGTTTTCAAGTTTTCCACCTCCATAGAAGTGATCATGAGCGAAATATTGAATTTCCTATAATTCATGGATGTGTAAAATAAGATTAAAAAAGTCAAACATTCCAAAAGAAGTAAATTAAGTTTCCCGTCTAAGGACCAGTCATCCCCAAACTTAATTTCGGAAAGACCTTTGAAAATATCTCTAACAACCAAAAGAGTCACGATTTCGAATTGTTTACCGACTGAGTTGGAGAAGGAAGTGGGGATTTCCCTGATCAATTGATAGGCCTCGTAGGCAAGCAAAACCGAAAATGGAGTGTATAATGCGGAGAATGGAGAGAGCAAAAGCTTTAGGGACTCACCTTTGATTTCTATTAAATTGTTTTGTAACGAAAACCATAGTAAGAGGTGACCAATAAATCCTATAAGGGCGCAATAAACTGCAAATCTTTTTATGCGTTCGTCTGCGACGTCTCCGAGTAAGAAACCGCGTCGAGTGAAATCTTCTGCTGCTACTTTCGGAGGGGGAGGGGGAAGTTCTAAGTGGAAACCCGGAACGTCACGAATTCTAATCCAATTGTCGCCATCGTAACAGCAAAGGTTTGTTTCAGTGAAATTGCCGACCTTGATGTGAAAACGAAGTTTATCAAGAGTGTATGGCCCATACTTTTCACCATTTGCTAGAACAAAAATTTTTATCATTGCATGAAATAGACAGGTATACGGGCAATGAAAGGTTGTTTTTAATCTGTAAACTCGGGTAAGTGATCTATTTCCTCTTCATCAATTATCGTGTGCGTCATGATTAAAGATAACGAAAGCAAATGACATTAAGTTCATGAAAGATATTAATAAGAGGGTTTGATCGCCTATTTTGTCGTTTTAGTTATTGCTGATATTCATAATAAAGATTTTGAAGACAAAAAGTTCCAAGTCACAAGCAGTTTGCGAAACTGAGCTACGAGTCACGGAGGCTTTTAAATCATTTGGCGCCGTCGATGTTTTACGGGGTGTAAGTTTGGAAATCAAGGGAGGGGAGCGGGTTGCCTTGATGGGTCCCAGCGGAAGTGGGAAATCCACCCTGCTTAATTGCATTTGTGGAATCGAACCCTTGGATCGGGGGACCATCAAAGTGGGTGAGAAGAATCTTTCCGCCTTATCGAATCGGGAACTGGAAAAACTTCGCCGGCATGCGATTGGCTACGTTTTTCAATCCTTCCATTTGCTGCCTACGCTCACTGCCTTTGAGAACGTCGAGTTCTCCGCTCAACTCGTTGGCATGGAGCACTCGGAGAGGATTAGGCGAGTTTCTGAATTGATCGATTTCGTCGGCTTAAGCCATCGTAAGGACCATTTGCCCGATGCCCTGAGCGGGGGGGAGCGTCAACGGGTCGCCTTGGCTCGAGCCCTGATTCACCAGCCCAGTTTGGTTTTGGCAGACGAGCCGACCGGTAGCTTGGATTCGGAGGCGGGGAATCAGGTTCTGGAGCTTTTGAAGACTCTCTCCGAAAAACAAGGCGTGGCCATTCTTCTGGTGACCCACGATCTTGCCTCCACCCACATTTGCGATCGGGTCATTTCGATGAAAGATGGCGCCTTAACCGCCGATTGAAGTGGGAGATCTAAAATCAAGCTTGAGGCTCGCTGGCCTCCTTCTTTTCAAGACGACCTTCAGGCATTGGCGAAGAAAAATGGGACACTACCTTTTGCTGATTGCAATTGTGGCAGTGGGTGTCGGGGCATTCAATGGCATCCGCCAGGCAAGCCGTTCCGCTTCGGCCAATTTCGGACTGTTTAACCAAGCGGTGTCCGGACGCAGCGATTTTCTGATCGAATCTTCGAGCCAACGGCTGACGGATTCCGACCTGCATGGTCTCCGGTCCCTGGCGGGGGATCCCGATTGGCATTTGGTCCCGGTAATCGAGGGTTCGATCACGGCCCTCGGAAAAGACGGAAATCCTACCAGACAGTTGCGCCTCATCGGTCTCGATTTGCTGGCCTTGGGCAACTTGCCCAAATTACTCCAAGAAGAGATGAGCTTTTCCGACGAAGATTCGAACTGGTATGACTGGTTGGGATCCGAGGATGAAGTTTGGGTCGGTCAGTCGCTCGCTGAATCGCTTTCTCTCCAAGAGGGAGATCGAGTGGATGTGTTGGCGAGTGGAAGAAAGAGGGAAATGGAAATTCGTACGATCTTGGATGATCCGGACGGCAACCTACAGGATGATCTTGTCCTCGCGGATATTCCGACGGTCCGTTCCCTGCTCAGTCGACCCGGCGAACTGAATCGTGTGGAAGTGGTCATCGACCGAACCGAAGCCAGGGATGACACGACCTATCTTTCCGAGCTCGAGGGGCGTTTGCGAGAGTCCATGCCCGAAAATCTGATTCTCTCACCCACTGAAAACCGGGCCGCCGACCGGGCCGCGATGACCGCCGCCTTTCGCCTGAATCTGACCATTCTTTCACTGATTGCCATTCTTGTGGGCGCCTACCTGATCCTACAGGCTCTGGATGCGGCGGTCGTTCGGAGGCGGGCGGAAATCGCCACCCTGCGGTCGCTGGGGGTGGGGAGTCGCGTTCTTTTCCTAAACTATTTGACGGAAGCACTGGCTCTTGGACTGGTTGGTTCCATGCTTGGAGTGGGAGTTGGGCATGTCCTCGCTCATGGTGCCGTGAGTATGCTCAGTGATACCGTGAACGCTCTTTATTTCGCCACTTCCGTGGAAGCCCTGAACCTGACTTTTTCCGATCTTGCCATGGGGCTGTTGATCGGTCTTGCCTTCAGTATGCTGGCGGGGTGGTTGCCCGCCCGGGACGCCACCCAAACTCCACCGGCTCAAGTCTTGTCCAAAGGGGACTGGTCACCGGGCTTCGCATGGCTGCGAAAACCCAAGGTCGGTTTTTTGCTGCTGCTTTTCGGAGCTGTTGCTTTGGTCTTCCCTCCCTACGAGATGGAAGCCGGTTCGAAAATGCCGGTCGGTGGTTTTCTTTGCGCCGGCTCATGGATCTTGGGACTTGCGCTGCTGTCCGGGCATTCCCTGGTTTTGCTGGCAGGCTGGATTCGACCACTTTGCAAAGGGCCGGTGTTCCGACTGGCCTCCAGCCGATTACGGGACGGTTCCAGCAGGCATCGTCTGGCGGTAGCCGGTTTGGTGGTAGCCGTGGGCATGGTGACCGGGATGTTTCAAATGATCGGAAGTTTTCGCGAGACCATCGAAGAATGGTTTGACGTTCGGTTCCAAGCTCATCTCTACGTATCCGAGAGTGGAGTGACCGGGGCCGGAAGTCTGAATGGAATCGATCCCGAGCTTATGGATCGGCTTCTTCAGGATCCTGCAATCGATTTTGCCGACGTAATGCACGTATGCTACGTAAAGCCGAAGAAAGGAGTCACCGTTCTAGCGGGTGTGGATATCGACCACTGGGCGAACGAAGCTCGGCAAATTTGGTTGAAGCCGCCCGGTTCCCTCACCGTCGAACAAGGCTCCGAAGCGGCTCTGGTGAGTGAAACGTTTGCCCGTCGATTTGGAGTGCTCGAAGGGGGGGCAGTGGAAATCCAAACGCCATCGGGTTGGAAAAGCGTATCACCCAAAGGCATCTTTTGTGACTATGGAAACGAGTTTGGCACCGCGGCCGTGGACGAGCAGGTTTGGCGGCAATGGACAGGTTCGAATCGATCGATCAACGCCAGCTTGTATCTTCATGATTCTTCCGAAATCAATGCCATCCGGGATCGTCTGCGGTTAACCTATCCGGGTTTGGATATTCGCAACGAAGGGGAATTGAGAGAAGTGGCCGTAGGAATCTTCGATCAGACTTTTCAGGCAACCCATGCCTTGAGTGTGATTGGTCTCGTGGTTGCCTTCGCCGGGTTGCTTTTGGGATTACTGGCTATCTTCGACGAATCCGCCCGAACTTGGATGACCTTGCGGCATCTTGGCTTTTCCACGCGGAGTTTTCTGATGGCAGCCGGTTTGGAGGGGGCGGGGATCGGATTGGCCGCATGGGTGAGCGGAAGCCTGACCGGTTTGGCCATGGGTTGGTTGCTGATTTACGTGATCAACGTGCAATCCTTCGGTTGGACCCTGTTATGGCGTTTGCCGATTTGGGAAACTTTGGCCTTGGGGTTGGCTTTGGTTTTGGTCGGTTATCTTTCCGGAGTTCTTTCGGCGAGTTTTTGGAACTTCAAAAGATCATGAAAACTTGGGTGTTGATACTTTGCTCAGTCGGCCAAACCCTCTTGGCCGAATGGATCGAGCCACCTCGCCAGAGCTCCCAAGGCCACTTAGTGCCAAGACCCGACTACCAGCCGGATTTCCCCAGGGACCATGGGGCTCACCGCGATTATGGATTGGAATGGTGGTATTGGGTCGGTCATCTTAAGGAAGTCGACGGCGAAAGGGAATTTGGTTTTCAATCGACTGTCTTTCGGATTGCCGGGGATTCTCAAGACTCGCTTGAAACCGATGAGGAATCCTTTGGTCATCGACAGCTTCACCTGGCCCATTCGGCCCTCAGCGATTTGAGCGAGGAAAAATATCTTTTCCATGAGCGTGTCTTGCGGGAAGGTTGGCAGGCTCGGGTTTCCGAAAGGACTCTGGGTATGAAAGTAGCTGGGATTGAAGCCGAATTGACGTGGGAAGGAAATAGCCATCGCCTGCTAACCCAATACCCCGGGGAAGGCATGCTTACTTTGACCCTCACCCCCCAAAAGCCATTGGTTCAGTTTGGAGAGCGGGGGTTGAGTCGTAAGGGCGACGACCCCGCATCGGTCAGTTGGTATTGGACCTACACGCGGTTGGAAGCGGAAGGAACCTTGGATATTGAGGGCGAACGGATTTCAGTGAAGGGATCGGCCTGGATGGATCATGAAACCTCTTCCAGTCAGTTGGGGAAGGGCTTGGTTGGTTGGGATTGGACCTGCATGCATTTGGAGGATGGGACCGAGGTGAAGGCCTACCGCTTGAGAAAGGAAGACGGGACCAGCGACCGTTGGTCCGCGGTTTACTGGATCGATCGGGAAGGAAAAACGCAAAGTGTGTATGCGGATCGCTTTTCTTGGGAAGAGGACGAATGGTGGACAAGTGAAACCACCGGCCTGCGATACCCCACAAGCGTTTCCGTCACTGCTGATCATCCGCAAAAGGGAAAGGTGACTTATCGATTGAGGCCTATGTTGAGCGATCAGGAATTCGTCGGGAATCGGGCCGATAATGCCTACTGGGAAGGAGCCTGTGAAGTGCTTGATCTGGAAGGCGCAAGGATTGGAAGAGCTTACCTCGAACTTGCCGGATACGGTGGTGGCTTGGGGGCGAGGCTGAACTAGTTGACCTGCTGGTTTGCGGCAAAGGGAAAGGGAAATATTCTGAATACCATGTATCACCCGGGAGGATTTGGAACCAATGACGATTTCTTTGACCGACCCATGAAAAAAAAGAAATCCAAGTTGGCGGTTCCGATTCTTTGCATGGTGGCGGGTTTGTCTCTTTGGGGTCTTTTGTTTTATCTCGGTCTTCGCATGGGCTTCGGTTGGTTCGCCTGGCCCTTGGGCAGCTTATTTTTCCTCCTCGCCTTCCTTATTTTTGGGGTGATTTCCGCTTGTAAGCAAAAAACGGGAAAAAAATAACCTTTTTCCACGGCTATCCCAACAAGTATGATTTCTTTTCATACAATGATTTTTAAATGAGAATGAGTCTCAATAGTGCTTGACTTTGAAAATTGCCGAAGATTAAACTGAAGCTTTTCTTAAATATCTCAAATCTAAGTAATAAGTTATTCTTTTGATCCAAAGCGTTTTTTTATTCGTTTAATTTATAGTTGTAAACCGAATGAATTTTTTCCTTTTCTTTTTAAATCGTAAAATCAAATAATTACGATTCAAACGCTAACCAATGAACAGATATACCGTGAAAACTAAATCGTTAACACTCGTTTTACTCTCTTTAATCCTGTCACCGTTTTTTGTCTTCGGTGACAATCATGCGGATGAGGCCGCCGCTGCACCTGCCGCTGAAATTGTGTATGACGGATCTTTGGATCCAAATGATTTTGTCGGAATCAGCTTTTGGCTTGCCACGGCAATGATGCTTGCAGCAACTGTATTTTTCTTCATTGAGCGTGACCGTGTGAAAGGTAAGTGGAAGACTTCCCTTTCCGTTGCCGGGTTAGTTACCGGTATTGCTTTCTGGCATTACATGTACATGCGTGACGTCTGGGTAAACACCGGTGAAAGCCCAACCGTCTTCCGTTATGTGGATTGGCTTATTACCGTTCCATTACAAATAATTGAGTTTTATTTGATTTTGGCCGCTGTAACTGTCGTTAAATCTGAGCTTTTCTGGAAACTTCTCATTGCTTCTTTGGTAATGCTCGTTGGTGGTTACATGGGAGAAGCCGGTTACATGGACGCAACCCCTGCCTTCGCAGTCGGCATGGCTGGGTGGATATACATAATCTATGAAATATTCAAGGGTGACGCTGCCAAAATCAACGCTTCCAGCGGAAACGCCTCCTCTCAGTTCGCCTTTAAAACCATTCGCAACATCGTAACCTTTGGTTGGGCAATCTATCCTCTCGGTTATTTCCTTGGTTACATTCAAGGCGACGGACCTATGAGTCCTGACAACCTCGCTAATCTCAACATCATTTACAATCTGGCTGATCTGGTCAATAAAGCGGCTTTTGGCTTGGCGATTTGGGTTGCAGCGACAAACGACAGCGAGCAATCCTCCAATTCTTAACTTTCCGGCCCACAGCCCAAAGCTATGGACCGAAACGACTCTGTCCTGAGCCGCCTTGACTGGCGGCTCAGGTCTCTTTTCTCGAGCGACCCAATCCTTTCGGACTTTCTTGACGAGGATTACTTTTGGTCAGGACAGGGAATTCGTGGCAAAATTTGTTTGGAAGTGGGCCAAGGCTTTGAAATTGAAGATAACCTGCTTCTGGATATTGCGGTTTTTACCGAACTGCTGCATAACGCAAGCCTCATCCATGACGACCTCATCGATGGTGATACTCAAAGAAGAGGACACCCTGCCCTTTGGTCGAAATACGGCAAACCCAAAGCCTTACTCGTGGGAGATTTGCTAATCGCAAAGGCATTTGAAATTGCATCACTTTCCAGTCTGGACTCATCAAGGAAAGTCCAATGGGTATCTGCCCTTTCAAAGACAGTAGCGACTGCCGTTCGAGGAGCCGTCCAAGAGCTTGATTTTACCGTCGAAAACCAGTCCTTGGTTTTAGAGCAATATCATACTATTGCCGCTGACAAAACCGGAGTTCTCTTTTCTCTTCCCCTCCGCTGTATCGGCATCGCTTCGAATTTAGAAGATACCGCCGCCCATTCCCTTTCTCAGATTTTCTCGAATTTAGCTGTAGCCTACCAAATCAAGGACGACCAAGCTGACTTCATGGGATTCAAAGTGGGCAGGGAAAACAGCTCGGATATTTTGAATGGCCGTCCGAACATTTACCATCTCTTGGCGTCCTCTGAGCAACCATTGGAGGAAATTTTTACCCTAATATCCGATTATCAAAACGATCTCATCGCAGTGTCTTTGCAAGCGGCAAAGGCTTTGCCTAAATCAGTACATACTACTTTGGAGAAACTTTTATTGCCCTTCGTTCGTCTAAAGCCTTTCTCGCCGACCCGCGCCGAAATCCAAATGATGGGTTGAGACTTGTAAGGGGATAAACCCTCAATAGGGTTAACCTTATATGGATAGGTAGTTTATGGAAGCTCGAAGAGCATTGGTTGTTGGAGCAGGTTTTGGTGGAATCGCAATGTGTCTGCGTCTTAAAAGGCTTGGCTACCAAGTCACGGTCCTCGACAACAACCCCAAGGCAGGCGGCCGAGCTCAAGTTTACGAATTAGATAAATACAAATTTGACGGAGGCCCAACTGTAATCACCGCTCCTTTTCTCTTTGATGAACTTTTCGAGCTTTTTGGGAAAAAGCGTTCCGATTATGTTGAGTTTTTGCCCGTTGAACCGTGGTACCGCTTTGAATTTGCCGATGGGTCGAGATTGGATTACGGCGGAACGCTTGAAGATACCATAACGGAAATAAATCGCCTTTCTCCTGGGGAGGGTGGAGGGTATGAGAGACTGGTAGCCTTTTCAAAAAGAATTTTTTCGGTTGGTTTTGATAAATTGGCCGATCAACCTTTTCATCGATTCGTGACCATGCTTGCGCAGGTGCCGGCTTTGCTTGCACTGAAAAGCTACCTCTCGGTGTATTCACTGGTAGGCAAGTTTCTCAAGGACGATCGTTTACGCAGAGCCTTTAGCATTCACCCACTTCTGGTTGGGGGGAACCCCATGCAAACCACATCCATTTACTGTTTGATTCATTACTTGGAGAGAAAGTGGGGCGTCTGGTTTCCCAAAGGTGGAACGGGAGCCCTGGTGCAAGCATTGGTGAAACTCATGCACGAGGTGGGAGTGACTCTAGAGCTCAACCGGCAAGTAAGCAAAGTCATGGTGGAAGGGAAAAAAGCCGTTGGCATACAATTGGAAAACGGTGAGGAAAGGTTGGCGGACCTGGTTGTCTTTGACGCCGATCCTCCCAAGGTCTACCGCGACCTGATCGATGCCCGGCACCGATCGAAATGGACGAACCGAAGGTTGAAGCGCCTTTCTTTCTCGATGGGCTTGTTTGTCTGGTATTTTGGGACAAGCCGCAGGTACCCGGATGTCGAACATCATACGATCATTATGGGTAAAGTTTTCAAGGAATTGCTTGAAGATATCTATGACCGCAAGATCCTTTCCGATGACCTAAGCCTTTACCTGCATCGACCGGCAGCATCCGATTCTTCGATGGCGCCAGAGGGCGGGGATGCGTTTTATGTGTTGGCTCCTGTGCCCAACAAACTTGCCAAAGTGGACTGGGTGAAAGCGGGTGAACGGATTCGTTTGCAGGTGCAAAAACAACTTGAGGACACTTTGCTGCCTGGTCTTGGAGACTGCCTGGAAGTTTCGCATTTCGTGACTCCTGATGATTTCGAAAGTAAGTTCAATACTCTCTGGGGTAGTGGTTTTTCAATTGCTCCACTCTTTCGGCAATCCGCGTGGTTTCGGTTTCATAACCAATCGGAGGAACTTGAGAATCTTTATTTTTGTGGAGCAGGCACCCATCCGGGAGCGGGCGTTCCCGGTGTGGTCTCCTCGGCCCGTGTTGTCGAAAAGTTGGTGCCTCCTGCCCGAGTGGGAGATGAGGATGCCTTTCAAAAAATCTTTCGTTCCAAAAGCCGCACCTTTTCCTTGGCATCCTTACTTCTACCTAAAGAGAGGGCCGAAGCTATTTTCAGGCTCTATTACATCTGCCGGACTTTGGATGACTGGGCGGATGAGGGGCACGGGGAAAAGTTGAGAGAAGCCAGCCAGTGCTGGTCGGAACACCGACCGCACGAATTGTTGGATCACTATCGCTTTTTGCAAGCCCGGTGGGGCTTGGGTTCACTTCCTTTGACTGAGTTAATGGATGCGATGCTCAGGGAACAGGAAGGGGTCAGGATAAAGTCCGAAGAGGAACTTCTCGAGTACTGTCATGGTGTGGCCGGTACCATTGGCCTGATGACCTGTCCGATCTTCGGGGTCACGGAGCCCGATGCTCTTCAACATGCCGACGACCTTGGTATTGCCATGCAACTGACCAACATCTGTCGCGATGTTCGGGAGGATGCAGAGAATGACAGGATTTATTTACCTGCCGACTTTTTTACCACATCGCCTTCCGTTTCCGATTTACTGTCCAAGGATTCGAAATGGATCGAAGAGACAGTATTGGTGAAGCGTCGTTTGCTGAGCTTGGCTGAGGAGCGTTACGCGAGCGGAGAGGCAGGTATTCGCTATCTACCTTTCAGAATGCGAATCGTGGTGCGCTGGGCGGGCAGAATGTATCGTGAAATAGGTGAGCTCATTCGGGATGATCCAACCGGGTACCATTCTGAAAGGGCGGTGGTGAAGAGCGGAAAGAAACTAAGAATTCTTTTACCTAGTTTGGGCCGAGCTTTCCTTCCTCGATAATCATGACCTACCTTGAATTCCTTTTGCTCTTTGTGGGTATTCCTTTGGTCGGATTGTTCCTGGTGGCTCATGGAAAAAAGAAATTGGATCGACTTAACCTCACTGGTATTGCTCTCATTGCAGCTGTTGCACTGATCTACACCACGCCATGGGATAATTATCTCATCATGCGTGGGGTTTGGAGTTATCCCGAAGGCGTGGTCTTGGGAACCCTTGGCTATGTGCCTATTGAGGAGTACGGTTTTATGATCATGCAGACCCTGCTTGCCGGAGCACTTTGGTCAATGAACTTGCCCAAAAATAACCAGGATGGCCTGAGCTTTTCCGCAAGGGGATTGCTTCTCGCATTGACCATCGGAATCTTCGGTTGTTACTGCCTGACTCTGGAGTCCGGGACTTATGCCGGACTTATTTTAGTATGGGCGTTTCCTCCTCTTGCTCTCCAGTGGAGCCTTGGTGCCCGAGCCCTCAGAGAGTCTCTTAAAAGCTGGGTACCTCTATGGGTTGGGTTTACCCTCTATCTTTGCCTCGCTGATTCTTTTGCGATTTCCCAGGGGATTTGGTCTCTGACCCTATCCACGAGAAGTGGTTGGGAACTGGGGAACTTACCCGTGGAAGAAGCGCTTTTCTTTGCCTTGACCAACCTTTTTGTTTTACAGGGACTCAGTCTCTGGCGGGCTTGGAAGATTTGCTCGGTATGAAGCTCATCGAATGGAACCCCATGCCTTTCGAGGCAACCTCGGCTGATTCCTTGCCCAAGTCCTACTCCCTTGGTTTAACCAAACTTACTCTGGCCTTGCTGATCCCTATGAGCGTCTTGGGTTACTTGAGTTCGGATTGGCCGTTGGCCTACCAACTTCTGCCCCTCTACCTGAGCCTCTTTGTCTTCGGCATGCCTCATGGGGGTGCGGATCATCTTCTCATCTGGGGAATGGTGCGGGACAGTTCCTGGAATTTCAAAATAGGCACGCTCTTGCTTTACCCGATTCTTTCTTTACTTTACCT
>Ga0160422_10002506_pt1 | contig 11490 bp, 4 predicted proteins | sample Fk160mmetaG_FD_108192 | JGI IMG/M metagenome (GOLD analysis project Ga0160422, IMG submission 108192) | Marine microbial communities from the Central Pacific Ocean - Fk160115 60m metaG | ecosystem: Environmental > Aquatic > Marine > Oceanic > Photic zone | place: The Central Pacific Ocean... | reverse complement strand
TTCTTCCGCTTCTTCCGCTTCTTCCGCTTCTTCCGCTTCTTCCGCTTCTGCTCCGGAAAGCACCTTGGCAATATCCTGCAAGCTCTCTTCTCCCCGAAGAGTCACCAATTTAACTCCTTGGGCATTTCTACCGGTTTCCCGGATTTCCGAACAGCGTATTCGGATGCTCTGCCCTCCTGTGGTTATCAGCATTAATTCGTCCTCTTCTTCCACAGCCACTGCACCCACAACTGCACCAGTTTTTTCCGTCACCTTCATGGTGATGATTCCCTTCCCTCCACGACTCTGGCTTCGGTATTCGGAGAAAGACGTCCTCTTCCCTATGCCATTCTCAGAGGCAACAAGGAGAGTACTCTGATCACTAACCAGGGCCAACCCGACCAGAACATCGTCACCTACCGGCTTGATCCCCGCCACGCCAGCAGCATTCCGACCCATCGGACGAGCCTGCTCCTCAACAAATCGCAAGCTCAGCCCATTGCGTGTGACCAGAATGATTTCGTTATTTCCACTGGTAAGCCGAACGTCGATCAACTCGTTATTCTCGTCGAGCTTGATTGCAATAATTCCATCTTTTCGAAAGTTCCTGAAATCATGCAACCCGGTCTTCTTCACTTTTCCGTTGCGAGTAGCAAAAAGAACGAACCCTGCATCTTCCCGGAACGTAATATCGTTCCCTTCCTCGTCGAGACGCCGTTCGAGGCGTAACATTGCGGCAATGGACTCGTCTGGCTGCAGGTTAAGTACGTTCTTTATGCTCCTCCCCTTTGATGACCTTGAGCCCTCTGGCAGCTCATAAACCCTCTCGACATAGACCCTCCCAGTATTCGTGAAAAACATCAAATAATCGTGTGCCTGAGCACTGAACAGGTGCTCTACAAAATCATCATCATCGTCATTTGAGCCCCGGGTTGCCATTCCTCGAACCCCCTTACCACCCCGGCCTTGCAGGCGATACTCACCTGCTGCAGTTCGCTTCACGTATCCGCGGTGGCTCAAAGTGCAAATCATCCCCTCGTTTGCGATCAGGTCTTCAATCGCAATCTCCCCCTCATCGGGCAGAATTTCACATTTCCTCGGGTTGCCATACTTCTCTTTAACGAGGCGAAGCTCATCCTTGATAATCCCAAGAACGCGAGACTCCTTTGCAAGGATATCCATCAGATCTTTGATTTCCTCGATAATCTGGTCGTAGTCATTCTTGATCTTTTCCCTCTCCAGCGCCACAAGCTGATACAATCGCAATTCAAGAATCGCATTCACCTGACGATCGGTGAAGACGTAGTTATCATCCACCAGACTAGGCTGATCCCGAAGCAAAACACCCAGACCCTCTGCGGCTTCCCTTGTAAACGTATAACCTTTCACCTTTGAGCGCGCCTCATCGCGACTCTTGGACTCACGGATCATCTCGATGAAATCGTCCAGTCTTCCAAGTGAAAGCAGCAAAGCCTCAAGAGTTTCGGCACGGTCCTCTGCTTTTTCCAGGAGGTGCCGCGTCCGGCGCACCACGACATCCCGCCTGTGCTCGATATAACAATCGAGGGCCTCTTTCAGGGAGAGCAGCTTCGGACGCCTTTCATGAATGGCGAGCATGTTCACACTGAACGATGTCTCCATCGCTGTGAGCTTGTAGATCTGGTTTACCAAAACCTGAGGGCGGGCATCCCTCTTCAGGGTAATTTCAATACGGGTGTTCTCATCGGTAAGGTCTCGCATCCCGGAAATTCCTGTCAGGATCTTCTGATTCACGAGCTCTGCAATTCTCTGCTGAAGTGTCGCCCTGTTTACTCCATAGGGAACTTCCGTGATGGTAATGATAGACGTCCCGTTGTCTTTTTCATCTACCTCCATTTTGCCTCGCATTTTGACCGACCCACGACCGGTAGCGAAGTAGCTCTCAATTCCCTTTACCCCTCGAATCTCGCAGGCCACTGGAAAATCAGGCCCTTTAACGAACTGCATCAACTCCGACAGAGTAATCTCCGGATTGTCGATCTGCGCGCAGAGAGCATCCACAATCTCTCCCAGATTATGAGGAGGAATATTGGTCGCCATTCCCACTGCGATACCTGTGCCTCCGTTGACGAGGAGGTTCGGGAAGGCTGCAGGAAATACTGTCGGCTCGGTAGTCGTCTCGTCATAGTTGGCAACGAAATCAACAGTTCTCTTGTCGAGATCGGCCATCATCGCCATCCCGAGATGCGTCAGGCGGGCCTCGGTGTAACGCATTGCCGCGGGAGGGTCGGCCTCCGGAGACCCAAAGTTCCCCTGACCGTCGACAAGAATTTCCCGCATCGACCAGTCCTGCGCCATATTGACAAGGGTCGGGTAGATGACTGCTTCTCCGTGCGGATGATAGTTTCCTGAGGTATCGCCACAAATCTTAGCGCACTTCCGGTGCGCCTTCCCCGGGGAGAGCCCCAGATCATTCATCGCGTAGAGAATTCGGCGCTGTGATGGTTTGAGTCCGTCCCGAACGTCAGGTAACGCGCGAGAGACAATTACCGACATCGAATAGTCCAAAAAGGACTTGGAGAGCTCGTCAGCAACGCTGATTGGTTTAATCTCGTCTTCGGAGGACATGGAAATTCTTAGGCCTGCTGATTTTCTTTAAACGTCCAGGTTACGTACGTTCAGTGCGTTATCCTCAATAAAGCGCTTCCGCGGTTCGACTACATCGCCCATCAATGTGTCGAGCATGCGGTCAGCTTCAAGATTGTTATCCTCGTCGAGCTGAACCCTCAAAAGCTGACGAGTTTCCGGATCCATTGTAGTACTATAGAGCTCCTTTGCGTTCATTTCCCCCAGCCCCTTGAATCGCTTGATAGTGACACCTCTTCGCCCTATTTCCAGGACCCTGTCCAGAATTTCGGGGACCGAAAACAGGGGAACTATCGACTCTTTCTCACTTTCACCCTCTACGATTTCGTAAATTGGCTTATCGAGAGAAAAGAATTGCCCAGTATCAATCCCTGCCGCATCCAGACGCTCCAGCAGTCTCGCCACCGCATGACTCTCATGCAACTCATGGCGAACCGCTCTCCGGGAGACTCCGTTTGTATTTTGAGTAGTGAATTCTTCTTCCTCCTCTGGAGACAAATCACCAAAGAGTCTCAAATCACGGTTTCCGTCAGAGAACTTCCTCAGCTCTGACTCGTTAGAGAAGTAATGCACACTCTCCTCATTGCCCTCTCTTACCCGCACCATGAACTCAGGCAGATGCCCTTCCACGCGGGCAGACAGGTAATCGGAAAAATCTCCTCCATTACCCTCAATGCTACTGGAGTAACGTGACAACACTGAGAGGGTGTCGAGAATTTCTCGCAAAGCCTCTACTTTGACGAATGCTTCACCACCGACCGGCCTCATTTGGACGTCGTCAGCGCCCAATTCGATAAGGATCTTATTAAGCTCAGTATCATCCTGAACGTATTCCTGTCGCTTCTTCCGGGTCACGAGGTAGAGCGGCGGCTGCGCGATGTAAAGGTATCCGCTCCGAACCAGCTCAGGCATCTGCCTGCAGAAGAACGTCAGCAGAAGGGTTCGGATGTGGGAACCGTCCACATCGGCGTCAGTCATTATGATCACTTTGTGGTAACGCACCTTCTCCAGGTTGAACGCACCTTCCTGATCTCCGTCTCCTATTCCCGCTCCGATCGCGGTAATCATACTTTGGATCTCCTTATTCTGAAGGGCCTTGTGGAGGCGGGCTTTTTCCACATTGATCAGCTTCCCTCTCAGCGGAAGGATTGCCTGAGTTCTTCGGTCTCGACCCTGCTTCGCGGACCCTCCTGCAGAGTCACCCTCAACAATGTAGAGCTCGCTCTTGGCCGGGTCCCTTTCGGAACAGTCAGCAAGCTTACCGGGTAAACCACCACCCGACAGAGCAGATTTACGAACTGTCTCCCTCGCTTTTCTAGCAGCCTCTCTCGCTCTCGCTGCGTTGACAGATTTCTCAATGACCGTCTTTGCGATTGCCGGGTTCTCGTCAAAGTAAGCTTGAATTCCTTCGTAAACGATTGAGCTCACTACGCCTTCAATCTCCGTGTTCACCAGTTTATCCTTTGTCTGGGAACTAAATCGTGGTTCGGGCAATTTTACGGATATCACGGCAATCAGGCCCTCTCTCACGTCATCTCCACTGAGCGAGGGATCCTTCTCCTTGAGCAGTTTGTTCCCTTTGGCATACACGTTTACAGCTCTCGTCAAAGCAGTCCGAAAGCCTGTGAGGTGAGTCCCCCCATCGGCATTCGGAATGGAGTTCGCGAAACAGAGAATCTGGTCATTATAACTGTCGTTATATTGCAGAACCACATCCGCAAAGACGTCGTCTTTGGTAATCTTGCCGTCATAATCTACTTCGATCTCACGCTTGCCCCTGAGCACGATGGGATCTGCGTGCACAAGCGCCTTGTTTTCACCCAGTTGAATAACGAATTCCTCGATCCCGCGAGAGTAGAAGAACGTGGTGGATTCCGCGCTTTCAGGACGCTCGTCGACAAGGTCAATTGTAAGCCCGGGATTGAGGAAGGCCAGCTCACGGAGGCGATTACCGAGACGACTGAAGTTGAAGGTAATCGTATCAACGAAAATCGTCGCATCAGGGAAGAATGTGATTGTCGTGCCGGTATCCCCGGCACCGGCTTCACCCACCACTTCGAGCGGTTTAGAGGTCTTTCCTCTCTCAAAGGTAATCGAGTAGATTTTACCGTCCCGCCTCACCGCGGCCTTGAACCAATCCGAGAGAGCATTCACACACTTCGCACCCACTCCATGAAGACCCCCTGAATACTTATAGGCGCCTTGACCGAACTTGCCACCCGCATGGAGATCAGTAAGGACCAGCTCCACCGCCGGTATTTTAAATTTGGGATGGATGTCCACCGGAATGCCTCGCCCATTATCTGAAATAGAGACCGAACCATCGGCATGAATAGCTACCTTGATCTGGTCACAGAATCCTGCGAGATGCTCATCGATTGAGTTATCCATCACCTCAAAAACGAGGTGGTGTAATCCTCTCTCATCGGGATCACCGATATACATGCCGGGACGCTTCCGGACCGCATCTAAACCCTCCAGTTTATCAATCTTGGAGGCGTCGTATGCCTCCTCTTTGGAAACAGTAATTCCAGACTTTTCAGCCTCCGATTCAGGGTCCGGCATAGGTGCCTAAAAGGTGGTCCAGAACGGCTGGGTAGACAAGGTTCTTTCGCCTTCTTCCGGTGATTCCATGACATTATTTTGACCCGTTTTAACCGTCAAAATTACAGGCAGAAATCGTTGGGTCAGAATGCAATCTCCCGGGGCCCTCTCGCTGTCGCATTTTGGAAAATCAGGCGTTTCTAAGCACAAGATGAATTCATCTAGAGCTCAAGCAGCCCTCTTTGCCAATCCAGCAGGTGCTGAGCAGGATCCTCGTCCCAGGCTATCTGTTCCAAAGCAGCTCGGGATGCTACAATTGAGGGTTCTATTTTCAGATTTTCTGCCGCCTCGTCGCGCTTGCCCGCTAGGTCGTCATACCGTTTCTCCTGAAGACTGTTCCAGCGCCGCCCACTTCCTCTTAGACGCTCGGGCCAATCAGAAGCTGATACTTTAAGAGCCTCATCAGCAGCATTCTTGAACCTCCGCGCTCGACCTCCCTTGACGTTGCGCGGAGTTTGAATCTTTTCTCCTCTAACCAACCCTTCCGACCATTTGATCAGGTCTTGATTTCTTGCAACCATGAATGGGGGCCGGTCCCATTCCTGCGCTTCACGGTCCCGCCAATGCCAGAGAGATCGCAGGACACAAAGGGCCTGAGGTTCAAGCTTCCCCGAGCCTCGAATTCGCCATGGATCTTCCTTTTCTAGCTCGCGACACAACACGCGCTTCATCGCTGCTTGGCAACTCTCCAAAAACCAGGGGTAACGCTCCTTCTCCTTCAAATCATCTTCAAGAGCCTGAGCGAGCGGGAGCAGATAGCGGACATCATTACTGGCATATTCCCGCATCTTTTCAGGCAGGGGTCTTTGTCCCCAATTCTCTTTTTGAGAAGCCTTGCACAGCTTCACATTGAAGAATTTCTCGACGAGATTTGCGTAGCTGAACCGTGGGATTCCCAACAACCGGGCCGCTATTTGGGTGTCATAGATCATCTCGGGAAGCGACCTGAACTCTCTGCGCAGCAGGGTCATGTCGAAATCAGCCCCGTGCATCCATACCTTATGACTCACGAGATAATTCCTGAAAGGGGAAAGGTCGTCTACTTCCAGAGGGTCGACCAGAAAAACATCTTTCCCGTCAGAGATCTGTATCAGACACAGCTGTTCGGCATAGCGGTGAAGATTATCAGCCTCAAGATCGATTCCAGTATAAGTAGAATCGCACGCAGGTAGCTGCTCGACCAGAGCGGCCAATTCACTAGTGGTAGTAATCATCGCGCACCGGAAGTTAGCCCTTCAAAGAGCGCTTCGGATTCCTGTAATGGGCTCATGATTCACTAGATCTGTTTTTATGAAGAAAAGGCACGACTTAAAGTCGTGCCCCTCCGCAATCGATTTAAACCAGTTCCTCGCCTTTCCTTCTATCTCGTAATTTCTACCCTGACCCTGAGAAAGCATGCCGGAGCAGCGAGCTCACCTGGGAAATTGGAGAGATTTGTGACTTCGAGGGTCTCCTCGTTATCTACCGCAATCTCAAAGATGGGGTCGTCATCACCAATTGTTGTCCAAGTACGCAGGTCCGTACTGTATTCGAAATAGTATTCAACGCTGGAACCAGTGAAGGGCCGCTTCGTCAGGGTCGCGGTACAACTGCCAGCCTCCTCGTCAAGTGCATAGAGGAAAGCCGGTCTGTCATTGGGGTCTGCAACGTCACTCTGCAATGCATATTCAAGGAGGTTTGACGCTCCATCCCGGTCGAAGTCATAATCAGGCTCCCGCTCGCTGCTCGGAGTGGCAAACGGAAACCCGGTGTCGTCGCCCAGTCCACCAAGAATTGCAAAACCCTCATAGGTATCAATAAACTGCACTCGGAATGCCAGATCGTAGCTCCCTGCATCAATCGCGGTCTGACTGCTCAGACTCGAACGATTGATAGTCAGCCTGATGTCCGAAGAATCGCCGGGATTAAAGAAGAAGGGTCCTAGCTGATAATGATTGTCGAGCGTACCTAGAATGAACTCACTACGGTCTCCAACTAGTGTCCCAATCGGATAAGGAGGGAACACGATAGCGTCTTCTCTGGCGACGGCGTAAAGAGGCCCGAGAAGAGGGTCTTCATCCACGATAAGGTCGGGCGTAGGGGCTATTCCAAAACCTCCGAAATCAGGAGAGGCGGACAGGGTAAACTCATCAACTGCGAGCACTTCGCCAGCGTCATATTTATCCTGAACCCAATCTTCGAAGATCTGACCGATTTCAAACTTATCCCCTACCGCAATGCTGATAGCCGGCAACTCAATGAGATCGATACTGAAGGTATCACCAACCTCGAGCTGCCCGAAAAAGTCGGTTTCCGTTTCGAGATAGGCGTTTGTTGGAAATCCCCAGTTCCGGACAGTATCCGAGGTTCCTGCCAGATCTCCCGTCAAAAATTCGATTCGGTAATCTGCTCCACGGACAAGACTTGAAAAGTCTGCAGGTGCTTCCAAGGCATCGCTGGCTTCCACAAAATGACGTCCAACATAGCCAACGGAAAAGGTAGCGTTCACATTCTCAGGAGTCAGGACGAACGTATCTCCAGTTGCGAGGGATGGCACTCCGTCCGTATCGAAGGGGAGCGGATCATCCCCGACTGTAGTCACTGTAAATTCGTCCCACGTCGTGATCGGAAATTGACTCGTCCCTGCAAGTTCGCCACTGATGATATCGAGCCGATACGTCTGCCCGACCTGAAGACAGTTGGGATCTCCGAGCGACCGATTGGTCACCAGGTCGAAACCCTCACTGGACGTAATGCTGCCCGTCACGACGCCCGCAGTAAGATCTGTTGCACTAGGCAACACGATCTCGTTGCTGTTGAGCAGAGGGATCTCGAGGAGGAATGCCTCAAGCTCGACAGTTCCCTCCTCATCAAACCATAGCGGAGCTGCGCCATCGGCAGCGACACCCCCGAGAATCTGAGCAAAATCGAAAACATTCTCAGGTGGATCAATAACGGGGGCCCCAACCTCCCAGTTCTGAGCGTCGCCAAGAGCCTCTCCAGTATCCCACTGCCATTCACCTTCCTCTGCGCTATCACTTAACCCGATCCACATGGAAGGCCACTCTCCGTCCAAGGTATCAAATCCAGCGCCAATCAGCTGACCGTTGACGAAATCAAGCTTGTCCTGCGTGTTGAGGACTGCCAAACGGCCACCTGCAGCTTGAGCGGCTTCCTGCGCCTGGGCTCTGGTGTAACCTTCAGCACGAGTAACAACCCTGAATATTGCCAAATCTCCCGAATCACCAAAAGCAGTAATCGGATACTGCCTCCCTTCCTCCGTCCCTGCGAGTAGTCCCGTCGTGAAGTTCAGCTCGTAGATTTTTCCCTGCTCCAGAATCTCATCGAGATTCAGATCCGTTGTGATCGTGTTGAAACAGGACAATCCGGTCACCACACCGCGCCCTGCAGCATCCAAGCTGTATTTTACTTCCTCAACTCCTTCTGGATTAAGATACTGATTGCCATTAAGGGAAAAGGTGAGCACGTCCGATTGCAGGGTGTTGCTCGGAGTGAGCCCGCTCCATTGAAAGTCGTAAAACGTTCGCGGGTCAGCCTCTAACTCGCCCTTTTCGCCCCAATCCTCGTTGGAGTTGCGCCAGCCTTGGGCTACCGCACCACGACCTGGCCACGCATCAGGAGTCACAATGTGATCGATCCCGTAAATGATTGGTTCTGGCTCTACGTCGGGCGGCGAACTTGACGGGACGATCCCGGGCAGGCTGAACTTGTAAGGCCCCCACGGCACATCATCATAGTGCCTCTCTAGTTCCTGCGAGCCAGCATCATAGCCTCGGAGCGCATTGTAAATTGCCACCTCGTTATCGTCGATAATCCCGTCCAGCGCATTATACCACACGATCACACTTGAATCGAAGACATCGAAAATTCCCGCTATGTCTCCGTTGGAAGAACGGAGGAGCCGGGTAAAACCCGAGGGAGGAGCTGAGATAAGCCTGATGAGATCCGGGCGGAAGGGTTCAACCGTTGCGGCCGGGGTAATCGAAGCTACCGACCAGAACGAGCCTTGGTCGTTGATCCCGTCACCGTCAATGTCACCCTGCGCGATAAATCCTGTAGTCCCAATAGGACAAAATATACTAGGGCCGAAGATGCTGGGCCATGGCCCCGTGCATGGACCAAGCTCCCAGAATCCATCTTGGAAAAACATGTCTGTCCGACCTCCCAGGTAATTGAGCGTTTCAGGACCAGTTTGCCTCCACGATTTTGAGTTGGAGAACAACAACGTCTGAGCCGATGAAGCAACCGGGGCTACGACCAGCGCCGTAACAAGGAGGAATTTCGCTATGGATTTACGCATTGGCACCCCTTTTTGTCGTCCCAGATGCCCCTGTCTGCAAGAAGATTCTTAGGAAGAATGTAGTGGCATTGTGATCACAACCTCTTAAACAGAGGTTCGCAGCGAGCACCGCGTCTACTTGAGGCTAAATCATACCCCGCATGAGGAGCTCTGCATTTGTGGAATTTTTCGCCAGCTGCCTCAAGAGCGTTTCGAGAGCCTCACCAATAGGCAGAGTAGTAAGTGCTCGTCTGATCTCAATCACGCGACTCATTTCCTCTGGGTGATAGAGCCGGTCATCATTACGAGTTCCACTCTGAGGAATATGAATTGCCGGATAAATCCGGCTCTCTGCCAGTTCTCGATCGAGACGAATCTCCATGTTGCCCGTCCCTTTTAACTCCTCAAAAATGATATCATCCATCCGACTTTCGGTCTCCACGAGACAGGTCGCAACAATCGTAAGACTTCCTCCCTCTTCCACATTTCGTGCCGCCCCGAAAAATTTTCGAGACCTCTGAAGAGCCTGTGGACTTAATCCACCAGACCCAACTGGCCCACCTCCCCGCTGGGAGTTGTTATAGCCCCTGGCCAGACGAGTCAGACTATCGAGAAGAATAACAACGTCTTGCCCAAGCTCGACCAATCTTTTGGCTCTCTCGAGCACCAGATCTGAAACCTGAGCATGACGCTTGGAGGGCTCATCGAAGGTCGAGCTGAATACCTCCGCATCAACCGTTTCTTCAAAGTCCGTCACTTCCTCCGGGCGCTCATCGAGGAGGAGAACAATCAGCTTCGTATCAGGATGATTGGCTGCGATCGACTTTGCTATTTCCTTCAGGAGAATGGTCTTACCTCCTCTAGGTGGCGCCACAATCAACCCCCGCTGACCCTTCCCAAGAGGGGCCACAATATCAATCAGCCTCGCTGCCATAGCCGATGGACGCTCAAGAACAAATCGATCCTCCGGAAACAACGAGGTCAACTGATCGAACCCCTTGGGCTTATCGAAACTACTGGTCTCGCGACCCTCAATTGTAAGCACTTCCAGAGCGGAAAGATACTTGTCACGCTCTCTTGGCGCCCTGAGCCTCACCTTCACTTTCTGCCCAGCTCGGAGGCCATGCTGCTTGAGAATATTACCTCCCACGTAGAAATCATCAGGTGAAGTCCGAAAACTGCGAACAGGGTCACGGAGCATTGCATAGTTCTCTTTCGCCTGTTCCAGAATTCCTTCTGCTTCCAGCTCCGTTCCGTGCTTGGAGTAGAAGGCTAGTAATTCGAAGATCAGCGCACTTTTGCCAGCCGCACTATTTACCTTGAGAGGAAACTCCGCAGCAGTATCAAGAAGGCTGGAGAGGGCGCGCTCCCGGAATTCATTTACATCAATCCTATCCGGAACATCGTAGGAAGGCTGGGGTTCTGCCTTGACTGGTTCTACCTGAACTTCCGACTCCGCTCCGGCTCGACCTGCAGCTTCCGCAGCGCTTTCAACTACTACCTCAAGCTCTGCAGTTTTATCTTTCTCACTGTTCTCGCTCGCCTCCGCTGCGGGTGTCTTTTTTCGGGCAGCCTTCTTGGTCGCCTTCTTGGTCGCCTTCTTGGTCGCCTTCTTGGTCGCCTTCTTGGTCGCTTTCTTGGTCGCTTTCTTGGTTGCCTTCTTAGACGCGCTTTTCTTTCTGGGGCTTGCCGTCTTCGCACTCACAACCTTTTTGGCTGCAGTTTTTTTCCGGGAACTTTTCTTTTTGGCAGCCATCTGGACAATTAGTTGAGGATGTCTAGGGTATCTACGAAGCGAGAAATCTGGCGTCGCAAGACCTGCTCCGGCCCTTCATTCCAGAAAACCACGTCTGCCCGATCCACCTTTTCTGAAATGGGGAGCTGGGCGTTGAGCATGGCCTCCATGAGGGCATCGCCGTGACCATCGCGGGACTTGAGACGCTCTAACTGGGTTTCACGAGTGGTGGCAACCAGCAGGGAGCTCTCGTATCCAAAGTCGAAAC
>Ga0160422_10002505_pt1 | contig 11492 bp, 12 predicted proteins | sample Fk160mmetaG_FD_108192 | JGI IMG/M metagenome (GOLD analysis project Ga0160422, IMG submission 108192) | Marine microbial communities from the Central Pacific Ocean - Fk160115 60m metaG | ecosystem: Environmental > Aquatic > Marine > Oceanic > Photic zone | place: The Central Pacific Ocean... | reverse complement strand
GCAAAAAACATACCAAAAACATTGATATGGCAAAGAATATAACAAAAAAAACAATTAATTACTCTCAATGGTATAATGATATAGTTTTAAATGCAGACCTGGCTGAGACATCTGCCGTCAGGGGCTGTATGGTTATTAAACCTTATGGTTTTGCTATTTGGGAAAGGTTACAGTCTGAACTAGATAAAATGTTCAAAAATACAGGCCATATGAATGCTTATTTTCCTTTATTTATACCAAAATCTTTTTTTTCAAAAGAAGCTAATCATGTTGATGGTTTTGCAAAAGAATGTGCAGTAGTGACTCACTACAGATTAAAAAACTCAGATTCGGGAATCATTGTTGATGAAGAAGCAAAGTTAGAAGAAGAGTTAATTGTTAGACCAACATCTGAAACAATCATTTGGGATACTTACAAAAAATGGATTCAGTCTTACAGAGACCTTCCAATTTTAGTTAATCAATGGGCAAATGTTGTCAGATGGGAGATGAGGACAAGATTGTTTTTGAGAACAGCTGAATTTTTATGGCAAGAGGGTCATACTGCTCACGAAACTAAAGAAGAAGCTCTTGAGGAGACAGAATTAATTTTAAATGTTTATGCTGATTTTTTGGAAAAATTCATGGCCATTCCTGTTGTTAAAGGTAGGAAAACAGAGTCTGAAAGGTTTGCTGGAGCTTTAGACACATACTGTATAGAAGCGCTGATGCAAGATGGAAAAGCTTTACAAGCAGGGACGTCCCATTTTTTAGGACAAAATTTTTCCAAAGCCTTTGATGTTAAGTTTACAAATAAGGCTGGAAAGTTAGAACACGTTTGGGCTACGTCCTGGGGAGTCTCAACAAGACTAATGGGTGCCTTAATAATGACTCATTCTGATGATCAAGGATTGGTTTTGCCGCCTAATCTTGCACCTTTTCAAGTAGTTATAGTTCCAATTTATAAGGGCCAGGGTGAGTTTGAAATTGTTGATAAGTTTTGTTGTAAAATTTTTAAAAATTTACAAAATTCTGAGATAAGAGTTAAATACGATAAAAGAGATTCTTTTAAGCCAGGTTGGAAGTTTAATGAATACGAAGTAAAAGGAGTTCCGATTCGAATTTCTATAGGAATGAGAGATATCAAAGAAAATTCTATTGAAATATTTAGAAGAGATACTTTTGAAAAAAGTAAATGTGTTGACTCGCAACTTATAAATACTATTTTGCAATTATTAAAAGAAATTCAAGACAATCTTTATAAAAAAGCAAATATTTTTTTAGAAAATAACACTTACATTGTCGACGATTTTGATGATTTTAAGAAAAAAATTAAATCCGGAGGTTTTGTTCTTGCTCATTGGGATGGAACTTCGAAAACAGAAAAGGAAATTAAGAAACTTACTAAAGCAACAATTAGATGCATTCCATTTTCACCCGGTCAAAAAGGGAAATGTATACTTTCAGGTAAATCATCTGAAAAAAGAGTATTTTTCGCCAAAGCATATTAATTTGATAATAAATTTGTAAACACAATAAAAGTTATTAATTTTGCTGACTAATTTCTATGGTCCGTTCGTCTAGGGGTTAGGACATCAGGTTTTCATCCTGGGAACAGGGGTTCGATTCCCCTACGGACTGCTTAATTATTATGAACTATGGCAAATCACAAATCTGCAATAAAAAGAACTAGATCTGATTACACAAAAAATCAGCATAATAAGTATTTACACAAAACTACTAGAAATGCGATTAAAAAATTAAAAACAGGACAAGTTACTGTTAACTCAGATGAAATATCTAAAGTTTTTTCTTTAATAGATAAACTGATTAAAAATAATATCATACACAAGAATAAAGGAGCTAACCTTAAATCAAAAATTAGTAAGTTAGAAGTAAAAAATACTGAAAAAAATAACAGTAAAAGTAGTTTGGGAGAAAAGAAAAATACAAAAAAGAAAATTGAAAAAAAATCAGAAGCAAATGAAGAAGTTGAAGTGAAATCATCTGCTAAAGAGGAACCTGCCCAAGAAGTTTCTGCTGAAGAAGTTCCTGCTGAAGAAGTTCCTGCTGAAGAAGTTCCTGCTGAAGAAGTTACTGCTGAAGAAGTTCCTGCTGAAGAAGTTCCTGCTGAAGAAGTTCCTGCTGAAGAAGTTCCTGCTGAAGAAGTTCCTGCTGAAGATAAAGATTTAAAAAGTACAGATTCTTTAGAAAAAGAATAACTTTTAATGTTAATCGTTTATACTCACAATTTAACACCTAGAGTAAGATATGTATTTAAACAGATTTTCAACCAAATTTTAGGAGTTGATATATCCTTTACTACTGATAAAATCTCTTTTTTAAATTCTAGTTTTCCTAAAATAAGTTATACACACTCACCATTAAAAAATGAGTTATTTTTTCAATCCCACTCAATTTTATTTGAAAAAGGAGTAATTGAGAGAGAAATAAATGTAACTAAATTTAATGATTTGGCTTGTTTTTTTTTAGTTAATAATTCTACTCTTCCTTTTGATATATTTGGCGCTTCCTTTTACATGTTGTCTAGATATGAAGAGTACCTTCCTCACATTAAAGATCAATATGGTAGATTTGAAGCAAAGGAAAGTTTAGCTTTTAAATACGGTTTTTTGGAAACTCCAATTGTTGATCAATGGGCGCAAATTTTAAAAATTGAAATTTTAAAAAAATATCCTTCATTGAATTTTCCAAGAAAAAAATTCAGATTTATTAATTCAATAGATGTTGATAGCCCCTTTTTATACGCAGAAAAAGGAATCGTAAGAACTTTAGGTTCTACGTTTAGTGATATTTTATTTTTTGATTTTTCCAATTTTTTTAAAAGAGTAAAAGTAATTCTTGGTTTAGAAAAAGATCCATTTGATAATTTTGAGCTTCTATTAAATCTTTCCAAAAAATATAAAGTAGAAACAATTTTTTTTTACCTTTTGGGAGATTATGACAAATATGATAAATCAGTTTCTTTTTCTAATAAAAAATACCAATCAATTATTAAATTTTCAAATGATTATCATAGGGTGGGTATACATCCATCATTTAAATCATTATCAAAAAGAAATTTATTAATAAAGGAAATCCAAAGATTAAGCTCTATTATACATAAAGAAGTGTTATATAGTCGTCAACATTATATAAAACTAGATATACCTAATATGTACAATAGACTTCTAACTAGTAGTATTAAAAATGATTATTCAATGGGTTTTGCATCAAAACCAGGATTTAGAAGCGGGACCAGTAATAGTTATTATTTTTATGACATCAACTCTGAATTAGAAACTAATTTAAGAATTCATCCATTTATGATTATGGATGTAACATTTAAGAATTATTTAAAATTAGAACCAAGAGAAAGTTTTTCATTAATTAAGAAAATAATCAATGAGGTTAAAATTGTTAATGGCACTTTTATTTCTATTTGGCACAATCAATCTTTATATTATGATGGTGAATGGTCAGGTTGGGATTTAATTTATGAGAACATGTTAAAATATATTTCTAATTTAACAAATGAATAAGATTCACTATATCAAAAATATAAATATAAACAGAAAAAAGTGGGATGATTGTGTTTCAAAATCTGTTAATTCTAGAATATATGGTATGTCATGGTATTTAGATATTGTTAGTAAAAATTGGGATGGAATTATTTTTAATGATTATGAAATAGTTTTTCCTGTAATTTTTAAGAAAATATTTTTTTTTAAAAAATCCTACCATCCCTTATTTTGCCAACAATTAGGTTTTTTTTATAAAAATGAAAAAAACATTACTGAAGATTTAATTAAATTATTTCATTATAAAATATTAAGGGCGCATTTTAAAAATTATACTTATCAATCAACATCTGAATTTTTTACTTTATCAAGAAAAATATTTTCAAAAAATAAAAATAATAATCTTTCAATTTTTAAACGGAATAATTTTCAACTAGATTTAAATAGATCTCATGATGAAATTATTAAAGGATATTCCAACAATACTATTAGAAATTTAAAAAAGAGTAAGAATTTTAATTTTAAAATAATAAGCAATCTAGATATTGATTTATTTATGAAATTATTTAAAAAAAATAAGAAAATAAAAAAGTCAATAGGAAGGATTTTTTTCTTTAAAAAAAATAATTACTCAATTATAAGAAATATAATTACTGAATGTTTAAATAAAAAGAAAGGAGAACTTATAGGAGTTTGTAATGAAGAAGGGGATACAGTTTCTGCTGCTTTTTTCTTAACATCATTCAATCACAAAATCATGCTTTTTAATATTAGCTTACCTCACTCAAAAAAAAGTCATTCAATGACATATTTAATTGATAGTTTCATAAAAATAAATAGTAATAAAAAAATTATCTTTGATTTTGAAGGTTCGGAAATAAAGGGGGTCATGAATTTTTACTCTGGATTTGGCGGTAAGAATAATCCATACTGTTTAGTTAACTCAAATTAATTTTTTTTAAATGAAGTACAAACATTTATTTTTTGATTTAGATAATACACTTTGGGATTTTGATTTTAATTCAAAAATAGTACTGAATCATATTTTTGATAAATTTAAATTAAAAGACAAAGGAATTCCCTCAAAAAAAAAATTCATAAATAGTTATAAAAAAGTTAATGGTAACCTTTGGTTAAAATACAGAGAAGGATTAATTAATAAAAATATATTAAGGAGTCAACGATTCTTGATGACACTTGATAGTTTTAATATTCATGATAATAAATTATCTGAAATCATAAGTAATTATTATGTAAATAACTCACCTCATCAAACTAAATTAATGGATGGAGCAAAAGATGTTTTGTTTAATTTAAGTTTACGCTATAAATTACATATTATAACTAATGGATTCAAAGAAGTTCAGTATGTAAAACTTAAAGAATCAGGTATATACAATTTTTTTGATAAAATAATAGTTTCTGAAGACGTTGGTGTTCTTAAGCCAAATAAAAAAATTTTCAGCTTTGCAATAAATAAATCTGGAGCAAAAATTGAAAATAGTTTGATGGTAGGAGATGATGTAATTAGTGACATAAGAGGGGCTAGAGAATTTGGTATTGATCAGGTATACTTTGATTTTAAATTTTCTAATAAGAAAGTACAAGCAACGTACATTATTCATTCTTTAAAAGAGTTAGAAATGCATTTAATTTAGTATAAAATAAAATAACGGAGCTGAAAATAACAGGCTATCTAACCTATCTAATATTCCTCCATGGCTCATTAATAAATTGCCACTGTCTTTTTTATTGAATTTTCTTTTTAAAAGAGATTCTAAATAATCACCACAATTAGCAAGTAGTGGAATTAAAATGGACAATAAATATGAATTTATATTTAAATTAAGTTTTAATAATGAAATCAAAATTGGTCCCATAATTAAGCAACTAATATGACTACCTATATAACCTTCTAAGGTTTTATTGGGCGATATTTTTGATAATTTAATTTTTCCAAAATATTTTCCAATTAAGTAAGAAGAAACATCACTACACCAAATTAATAATAAAAGAAAAGTAAGCACTTGTTCTCCATCATTTAAATTTAATTTAATTAAGAAAATACAGGAAAAAGGAAATAAAATAAATGTAAGTGTTGTAACTAATTTAAATAAAAAATTTTTCGAGCTTTTTGTAATTTTTATAAACTCAATAACAGATAAAATTAGTAATAATAATAGCCAAAAAGCAAAATAAATATTTTTTGAATTCTGAACTACTAATAAGAATATTGATGAGTAAATGATTCCAACTATAATTCTATTTAATAATTCATTAGATGCTTTTGGCATATTTATGTCTTAAAATCTTCTATGATAATTACATTAATATTTTTTTCTCCATTTCCAATTGTAGATATATTAGATGGGATTTTGTCTTTGTATTTTTTAGTTAATGATCTCATGGCATCATTTATTCTTCGGACAATTTGAGAGGTATATGATATGATGATAAGCTCTTTTGGTAAGTTAGATATTTTTTTATTTTGAATTTGTTCAGAAGATAACATAACTTTTCCTTGGTCAGCAATAATAAATTCACAATTTGTAATAATTCCTTGGTAATTATTTTTATTATCTAATTTTACTGTTAAGCTATCTAAGTTAAATGTGTTTTGCAATTTGTTATCTGGACAATATAATTTATTTATGTCCAAATGACTGATTAACTTATCTAATATTTTTTTTAAGTTTTGTTCATCTTTGCAATAAAAAAATTTACCTCCACTATTGTTTAAATTTTTTGCAAAAATTACATCTGTAGGGTCATCTTTTGAAATTTCAAAAAGATTTGAGGATGGTAAAGGTTTTTTTGAAAAAAATTCTTCTCTTATATTTTTGAAAAAGTTTTTAACAGAAGTGGTCAAAGACATGTTTATTTCTTTTTAATTTTATTTACTCTTATTCTTTCAACTTCTTTCCATTTTCTTTTTCCTAAAATATTTTCTACATCTTTTTTGAAAATAACCTCTTTTTCTAAAAGTAATTCAGATAATTTGATTAGTGATTTTTTATGTTTAGTAAGTATGTTTTTTGCTCTATTATAGGCTTCATTTGTTATTTTTTTTATTTCTTCATCAATTAATTTGGCTGTATGCTCACTATAAGGTTTTGTAAAAGGAGACTCTTGCCCTGATGAATCGTAATATGTTACATTTCCAATCTTGTCATTTAAACCAAAGAAAGCAATCATTGCTCTAGCTTGTTTTGTAATTTTTTCAAGATCAGATAGTGCTCCAGTTGTAACTTTTTTAAAAATTAATTCTTCAGCAGCCCTTCCTCCCATTGCAACACACATTTCATCAAAGATTTGTTCTTTAGTGGTAAGTTGTCTTTCTTCAGGTAAATACCAAGCTGCTCCTAGTGATCTTCCTCTGGGAACAATTGTAACCTTAATGAGTGGAGCTGCGTGTTCAAGCATCCAGCTTACAGTAGCGTGCCCTGCTTCATGGTAAGCAACAGTTTCTCTTTCTTCTTTTGATACTAGTTTGTTTTTCTTTTCAAGTCCCCCTACTATTCTATCGATAGCTTCTAAGAAATCTTCCCTTTCAATTTTCTTTTTATTATTTTTTGCAGCATTTAATGCTGCTTCATTACATATGTTAGCTATATCAGCACCACTGAATCCAGGTGTTTGTTTTGCTAAAAAATCTAAATCTATTTTTTTATCAATTTTTATTTTTTTTGTGTGAACTTTGAAGATGTCTTTTCTTTCTTCTAGCTCTGGTAAATCAATATAGATTTGTCTATCAAATCGACCTGCTCTTGTTAAAGCCCTATCTAAAATATCTGCTCTGTTAGTAGCAGCTACAACAATTACATGATGGTTTGTTCCAAAACCATCCATCTCTGTTAGTAGTTGATTTAAAGTATTTTCACGTTCATCATTTGCCCCTGTTATTTGACTTTTTCCCCTAGCTCTACCAATAGCATCGATTTCATCAATAAATACTATTGAAGGTGATTTACTTTTAGCCATTTTAAATAAGTCTCTAACTCTGGATGCACCAACTCCAACAAACATCTCTACGAAATCTGAACCACTAAGAGAAAAAAAAGGAACTTTGGCTTCGCCAGCTACCGCTTTTGCTAAGAGAGTTTTACCTGTTCCTGGAGGGCCAACAAGTAAAACCCCTTTAGGAATTTTACCTCCCAATGAAGTATATTTTTTTGGAGATTTAAGAAAACTTACAATTTCTTCGACTTCTTCTTTTGCACCCTCTAGACCTGCAACATCGTTGAACGTTACTGTTTGCATTTTATCTTTATCAAATAATTGTGCTTTAGATTTTCCAATATTAAATATTTGTCCCCCAGCGCCACCACTGCTCATTCTTCTCATAATAAATACCCAAATTAAAACCATTATTCCGATAGGAATTAACCATGAAAGTAAATCACTAGTCCAATTAGTATTTCTTTTTTCGGCAGTCCATGTAATTACATTTTCAGTATTAGTATTGTTGTGATTAATTATATTTTCTCTGAATGATTTGATATCAAGAATTTCAAATTTATAGTGAGGACCTAATTGATTTAATTTTTTGTCTCTGTGAGTAGAGTTAGTTATCCTATTTTTTTTTATATATACTTCAGCGAATTCTCTATTTATTATTTGGATTTTTTCAATGTCTCCATCATTCAAGTATTTAAAAAATTTTGTTTCATCGATAGTTTGGTATTTTCCAGTAAATGAACTAAAAACTTGAAGTCCAATTAGACAAAAAATGAATATTAAGTATATCCAATAAAAATTTATTTGTTTATTTTTTTTTCTGTTGCTCAATTTATTTAAGTTTTAATTGTTTGTATATCCGCATCTCCCCATAGTCCAGTTAAGTCATAAAATTCTCTTGATTCTGGTTTAAAAATATGAATTACAATGTCTAAATAATCAAGTAAAATCCAATCGGTGTTTAAACCTTCTCTTTGCCAGGCTTTCAATTTTAGTTTTTCAATAGTTTTTTCTTCAATGCCTTTGGCAATTGCTTGAATTTGTCTATTTGAATTACCACTACAAATTATAAAGAAATCGCAAGGTGAATTTTCTATTGAAGATAAATTAATGCTAACTATATCATCTCCACCTTTTTCATCAATTGCATTTGCAATTACACCAATTTTTTCATTTATTTCTTGTTCAATAGAATTCATTTATTAGTTTACAAATATTAACAAAAATAAAACTTTATATTGTAACTAATTTTAAATAATTAAATATTTTTTTTACTAAAATTAGTAACAATGCTATTTGACAAAATAATTCATTTTAATGAAATAGACTCAACAAATCTTTTTTTATCTAGACTTTCAAGTAAACAAAAAATTAAAGAAAATTTAGTTGTTACAGCTGATTTTCAAACTAAAGGTAAAGCTCAGGGGAAAAAAAAATGGAACTCCACTAAAAAAAAAAATCTTTTATTTAGCCTTTATATTCATGATCATCACTTCGATTTAGAAAACAAGTCATACATTAATTATATTACATTACTTGCTTTAATTAACACTCTTGAAAACTATGTTAATGATTTTGATATTAAAATTAAAAAACCAAATGATATTTTAGTAAACGGTTGTAAAATTTCAGGAGTATTAATTGAAACAAAAATTTCAAGCAAAAAAATAAACTCAATTATTATTGGAATTGGCTTAAATATTAATCAAAAAAAATTTTCCTTTAAAGAAAATAACCCAACATCTTTATTTAAACTTATTAATAAAGAATTAAATAGGGAAGAGGTTTTAAATATATTTTTAAAAAACTTTAATGAGCTCTATAACCATTTAGTTCAAAAAAATCGTGAGAAAATAAAAGATAAATATTTGAATTATATTTTGTGAAATAACTAGACTTTAAAATTGGAATGCCAATTTAAAATATTTTCATATTCTTCATTTGAAATATAATTACTTTCTTTAGCTTGAGATATTAAATCGTGAAAATTACATAATGATAAAGCTTTTATATTATGAGTTTTCATTAAATATTCTGTTTCAATAAAATTATAATTAAAAATGGAAATAATACCTGTAATTTCACAGTTTTTCTTTTTCAATGTCTCAGCCACATTTAAACTACTTTTTCCAGTACTTATTAGATCTTCAACAATAAGAATTTTTCGATTTTTTCCAATTTCTCCTTCAATTTTATTTTGCCTACCATGTTTTTTGTGTTTATCCCTAACATAAATGAAAGGAAGTTTCATTTTATGTGCTATTAATATTCCATGCGGTATTCCTGCTGTGGCAACGCCAGCTATAAGATTTGAATTTTTATAATTTTCAAGGCAAAATTTAACTAATTCTTCTTGAATGATAGATCTTATTTTAGGGTATGATAAAATAAGCCTATTATCACAATAAATAGGACATTTTTTACCAGAAGACCATGTAAATGGATTTTTTGGATTTAATTTTATTGCGTTAATTTGTAAAAGTAGTTTAGCTATTAAATTGTCTTTCATAATTAATTTATCATGGCACAAATTTATAAAGTTTTTTTTAACAAAATTTCATTTGAAATAAAACCTTATTATCTGGCTATTGATAATACATTCAAGAATCATACTTTTGATTGTTTTATTGAATTTGTTAAAGCATTAAATTTAGAGTTGGCAAAAAAAGAGAAATATAAAAAAAGACTAATTTTAAAATCAAATAATATTGAAAATGATTGGCGGTTACTACTTGAAAATTTAAATAAGTTTGATTTAGTGATTGCTTCGGGAGGGATAATTCAAAACAATTTAAATGAATGTTTGTTTATTTACAGGAACAATTATTGGGATTTGCCAAAAGGAAAAGTAGAAAAAAATGAAAATCTTGTTTATGCAGCAAAGAGAGAGATTTTTGAAGAGTGCGGCTTAAGGGGTTTAGAGTTCAATTCGTTTATAGCAAAAACTCATCACATTTATTTTGAAAATGGACAAGGTAAGTTAAAACAGACAAATTGGTTCTCTTTTTATTCTAAAGATTCACAAATTCTTAAGCCTCAATTAGAGGAAGGTATCACTGACTTAAAATGGGTGCAAAAAAAAAAATTAAAAGTGTATTTAAAAAAATCTTTTAGTTCCATTGAAGAGTTATTTAAATATTTTATGAAATAATATCATTTGATTTTTAATTCATGAATTATTTCTTTTGGAACAAATTTTTCAAACGGACCATTATTTATAATTAATTCTTTTACCAAGCTAGATGATATCTCATTAAAGTTTTTACTACATGGAATGAAAATAGTTGTAATTGTTTTTTCTAATTCTTCATTCATAGTTGCTAGTTGTTTTTCAATTTCAAAATCATTTGTATTTCTTACACCTCTTATTATAAATTTTGCTGAATTTAACTTACAAAAATCAGTAGTTAAGGAATTATATCTTGTAACTGAAATGTTTTTATTTTTAATAAATATTTTTTTTATTAATTGAAGTTTCTTCTCTGATGAAAAAAAACTAGTTTTTTTATTATTTTCTCCAATTCCAATTATAATTTTATCAAAAATTTTTTCAGATTTCTGAATTATATTTAAATGACCTAAAGTTATTGGGTCAAAGCTACCTGGATAAATTGCAATTTTCATAAACTAATTATTTAAAAAACTAAAATTAACATCACCATACTTTTTTGATTTTAAAAAATATTTATAATTTTCAAAATTTATAAAATTAGAGTGTTCAATAATTACAACCCCATGTTCTGTAATTATTTGATTCTCAAATATAAGTTTAATAATTTTCTCATATTTATCTTTTGTAAATTTATATGGAGGGTCTGCAAAAATTATATCAAAACTATCTTCACAACTATTTAAAAAACTAAATACATTATTTTGTTTGACATTAATCTTCATATTAAAATTTTCACAATTTTCCTTAATTAATTTTATGCATTTTCGATTTAACTCAACACTAGTAACGTCACTTCCTCTTGAGTAAAATTCATAAGAAATATTTCCAGAGCCAGAAAATAAATCTAATACTTTAGATTTTTC
>Ga0160422_10002504_pt1 | contig 11494 bp, 10 predicted proteins | sample Fk160mmetaG_FD_108192 | JGI IMG/M metagenome (GOLD analysis project Ga0160422, IMG submission 108192) | Marine microbial communities from the Central Pacific Ocean - Fk160115 60m metaG | ecosystem: Environmental > Aquatic > Marine > Oceanic > Photic zone | place: The Central Pacific Ocean... | reverse complement strand
TTAAGCAAGCTAAAAAAGATTGGGATATTGCTGTTGAGGCTTATGAAGAATTAATAAGGGCTAAGCAAGAAATTTCAAAAACTGATGATTTAACATTATCTAAGGCTTTTGATAAAGTTGCAAGGGTAAGCGCTCAAGTGTCAGCAGTTCATGCAGATGCAGTTACATTAGCACTATCATTTGTTGAGCTAGTTGCTTATGAAAAGACTGTTGGTTTTGAAAAAGTCGGTGAATCAATTGATAAAATAACTAGAATTAAAGATACAGCTATAAGAAATAGATCTTATATTGAAGAAGTAGTAAAAGATGAATTTACTGATAATGATGGCGATGGATTTAGTAATGCCATTGAATTTAAAGGGCAATCAGATCCTGATGATGAAACAAGTACTCCTGAAAATGTAAATAAACTTGAAGTATTGATAGATGCGGATTTCAATACCTTGAATCAAGCTATGAATAACATTGTATCTGTAAGCTCTGTACTTACAGAATTAAACAACGATTTAATTGATACATTAGTAGCAAGCGATATAAATGATTTTTCAATTATTGAAGACATATCTTCAAATATCGATAATATTCTAACATTGCAAGATGGGGCAGTTGACAGATTTGATAGTTTGATTGATATTGTTTCTGACTTAACTATTGATACTGGGGAAGAAATATTAAATTCACAAAATGAATTATCTTCACTTATAGATGCAGCTTCTGATGTTTCAACAAGTATTTTATTAGGTGATGAAATAACAGGACTTGATGATGTAGATGTTACTTTTGATGTGTTAATTGAAGATGTATCTGATGATTCCTCAGAAGATTCTATTCCTAACATTTACACGGATATTGGTCAAACTACAGGATATCAAGATACGATGAATACCTTGCATGATATTTTTAGAGATTCATCAACAACTGTTGATGGTGGTGGATTTGGAGAAAATAACGCAACACCTGAGTAAATAAAAATTTTTGGTAAAAGAATGTTTTTAAAAATTATAAATATATTGATTCTTTTGTTATTAGTAACACATACGTGTTTTACTAATACTTCTCGTAGTATTAATATTCAAAATCACATTCGTGTTGGATATGATGATAATTTAAATAATAGTGTAAATGCTAGCCAAGAAATTGATACTCTTTACTTTTCTGATATCTTTAAAATAACGGCAAAATTTGTCCCTACTTCTAGTTCCACTTTTCTATTTTTTTATCAGCCTGAGTTTACATATCGTCTTGATGCAGATGATGAGCATCAATATTTACAAGATATGTATGTAAATTATATTCGAGCAGTTTCTCCAATATCCCAACTTCAAATTACTGATAGATTTCGAATATCAGAACCTGACTTAAATCAAATAGATGGTAGATCTTTTACCGAGAATAATTTAAATATTTCTTATCAAAAAAACGTCAGACCAAATATCGGAATAAATTTACTGGCAGGATATACAACAAGAGAAAATGAAGACAATCAGAATACATGGTTTCAAACCAGAGATTTTGAACGCCTTCGTCTTTCGTATCTGATTTCTAAAATGCTTGATAGAAAAGACAAAGCTATTTCCGGCGGAATAAATTATAATAATCATGACATTAAACATGATGGTGGATCTATTGTTTCTTCAACTATTTTTGGTGGATATGATCATCCGGTTAATAAAAAACTAATGACATCAACGCAACTTGGATATACCTTTGCTGAAATTGAAGGTGGTTCTGGTTCTTCAGAAGTTCGTGATAGCTCAAGTCCTTTTTTTGAATTAGGTTTAAATTATAAACTTTCAAAATATACAGATATCAATACAAGTTATTCGTATAGTCTAAGATATACCACTTTAAGTTTTTATAACGCAGAATTACGCTCAGACTGGTTATTCGCTATTAGGCATAGATTTACACCAAAAATAAATACAGCTATATCCTATTCACTGGTTAATGCTACATATGAAAGTGATTTTTTAAGAAACTATGATCCTTCTGTTGCCGAATTAGATGATATGAATTCTATTATCAATATTCGAACGCAATATATGTTAAACACCAATCACTCATTGGAGTGCGGGGTTCAATTAAGAGAAAGAAAAGGGTGGGACTCTGTTAATCAAGATTATACACGAAATAAATTTTATTTTGGGTGGAAGCTAACTATTTAAGAAGAAGTGTATCGTCGTCATGTCTAAAAAAGAAATTTTCTATATTTTAAGGACTAAGTAAAATGATCGAAGAAAATAATGAAAATAAAAATAACCCACATTTTCTAGATTATTGGAGAGTGCTTAGATCACGAAAAGAACTAATTCTTGCGATTACTTTTATAGTTGTTCTTACAGGTACTATTTATACATTATTATTGCCCAACGTTTTTTCATCATCTTCTAGAATATCAGTTTCTGAAGATAAACCAGAAATTAACCCATTTCAGGCTGAACTAATGTATGAAAGGTATGATCCATATTTTCTTAAAACTCAATTTGAAATTCTTCAATCTAAACCTATTTTAAATGAAGTTATTTATAGATTAAATTTACAGGAAAAGTGGGGCAAGGATAGCTCTCTATCTCGTGAGGTAGCTTATAAAATACTTAAAAATAGCTTATCCATATTTCAACAAAGAGACACATCTTTAATTGTTATTAATGTTAAAAGAAATAATCCAAATGAAGCAGCGGAAATTGCGAATGAAATTGCTCAAGTTTATAGAGATTCAAGGATTGAATTAGTGACAAAAAATACACGAAATGCGTTAGATAAAATTGATGAATCTATTTCTCAACAAAGAATAAGAGTTGATGAAGCTGAGGAAAATATTCAAAAAATCAGAGAAGAATTAGATATTGCTGTTGTTGGAGGTGAAGGTCAATTTGACGTTGGTGAAGTAAGAATGCAAACCTTAGAAAGAGATAGATTAGCAGCGCAAAGAGAGATGGTAGAAAAAAAAGGTTTATTAGATATTTTGAATAATATTGGAGATAAAGATTTAGCAGAACAGGCATCATTTATAACTTTTGATCAATTTGTTGTTGATATTGTAAGAAGTATGGAATTACTGGAGGTAGAATTAAGTGCTCTAGATGCTGATTTTGGAAAAAATCATCCTGAGGTTAAGAGACTTGTATTCCAAAAAAATTCACTAGAAAAAAATTTAAAACAAAGATTAGATGCATTAAGAAATGGATTGCAAACAGAATATAGTATAGCAAAAAGTAAATTCGACGGTCTTGACAAAGTTCTAAAAAGTGTTAGATCTGATTCAATTGAAACACAGGGAGCAAAATATCGTCCTTATAGAAATGCATTAGCAGATCTTGAAACAGAGAGATTTATCTATAACCAACTGCTAGCAAAACATCGACAAGAGATAATAACAATGCAACTTCCAAGAAATCCTGTCAATATAATCGATGTGGCAGAAGCTAATTTAAGACCTGTAAGTCCAAATTTGTTTATTAATGTATTAATAAGTATTTTTGCAGGTTTAGGTGCAGGAATTGGATTAGCTTACTTTATTGAATATTTGGACACATCTGTTAAGACAGTAGAAGATGTTGAAAATAAACTTAAATTAAAGGTACTTGGACTTGTTCCTCAAAAAGTTAGACCTTTAATAGAAGAAGGTCCAGATAGTGAAAATGCTGAGTCTTACAGAGTTTTAAAAACTAATTTAGATTTTTCATCTAATCATGAAGTAGGAGGAGCGTATTCAGTAATTTCAGCTGGTGCTGGAGAAGGAAAATCTACAACTGTTTTTAATCTTGCATATGTGGCTGCACAACAAGGAATGAAAGTTTTATTAATGGATGCTGATTTAAGAAGACCTGTTCAACATATAATTCTTGGAATGTCTAATAGATTTGGGTTAACTAATGTATTATTAAGAGACGTTCCTGCAGAAGAAGCAATTAAAGCAACTAGTATACCTAACCTACAATTTTTACCTTCAGGTAGATTGCCAAGAGCTTCATTAGGTGTTTTAGATCCTAAGAAAATAAGAGAATTAATTAATAGTCTAAAATCTAAGTATGATTTAGTTTTAATTGATACTCCACCTGTCGTTGGATTAAGTGATGCCTCAATAATAGGAAAAGAGTCAGATGGTTCAATACTAGTAGTTCAATATAGAAAATATCCATTAGATATGATAAACAAAGCAAAATTATCTTTAATTGCTCAGGATATAAATATTACCGGAGTTGTGATGAATAATATTAATATTACTCGAGATGATTACTATTATTATTATCATACCTATTATTCGGATTATTATGGTAGTTCGGACGAAGAAACTCAGGAAGGATCAATTTAGGTAATTCTTATGAATATTATATTTAGGTTATTTAGAATATATATCGTTATAATTATATTTATTCTTTCTGGATGTGTTAGTACGGATATTAAAAGTGATGATGGAAATCAAATTAGTTTTAATAAAATTGAAGCATATAAACTGAAACCGCTTGATCCATTATCGATTAGATTTAATGGTATTCGTGAGCAACAAGGTCTTGAGGTAATTATAGATGAAGGTGGGTTTATAAGTTTATTGCATTTAGAGCCAATTAAAGCTGCTGGTTTAACAACATCAGAATTAGAAGAAAAAATTGAAAGAAATTATATAGATGGTGAAATTTATAGAAATGTTTCTGTTAATGTAATCATGACATCGAAAATATACTATGTCCAAGGGGAAGTGATGCAACCTGGCCAATTCCAGTTAGCAAGTGGAACAACTTTACTCCAAGCAATAGCTACAGCAAGAGGGTATTCACCGTATGCAAACGAAAAGAAAGTTACAATAACTCGTCAAGAAAAAATATCTCAGTATAATATGAAAGAAATTGAAAAGGATCCTTCTTTGGATATCAAAATTGAAGCTGGAGATGTAATAAAAGTTTGGGAAAGATGGTATTAATTAAAGCCTCTTTGTCTGTATTATAATGAAAAAGAAAATAGGTATATTTGGAGGAACCTTCGATCCAATCCACAACGGTCATATTGAAGCAGCTAAATTATTACACAAAAAATTAAAATTAGATGAAATATTAATAATTCCTGCCTTTCTGTCACCTTTAAAAATAAAATATAAACCTATAAGCGCCCACCATCGGCTAAAGATGATAGAAATTGCTATCAAAGAATATGAATTTTTGAAAATATCTGATTATGAAATTAAAAATAAAAAGGTATCATATTCTTTTAATACTCTACGTTATTTAAATAAAAATTTTTCAGATTCAGATTTATTTTTTTTACTGGGAAGTGATTCATTATTATATTTGGATAAATGGTATAGAATTGATGATATTTTTAACTTAAGTAATGTTGTTATTTACAGTAGACCTGAGTTCGATCAAGTAAATTATTTATTGTCAAAAAGTAATTTAAATATAATTCAAAAAAAACATATAAAAGATAACATAATATCAATAATAACAGAAAAAATATCCTCATCTGATATACGTAAAAAAATTTTTTTAAAAAAAGATGTAACAAATTATTTATTACCACAAGTTTATTTATATATAGTTGAAAATCATCTTTATGAAAGTTAATGTAGAAATTTATGAGTACCAAAAATTTAATATTAGAAGATATCTATACATTTCTTGATGATAAAAAAGCATGGAATGTTTCAATTCTTGATCTAAGAGGCATAACTTTAGTATCTGACTTTTTTATAATTGCTAATGGGTCAAATAAACCTCATCTTAAATCTTTAAATGAAGGATTATTAAAAGTAATTAAAGAAAATGGTTTTAATGAAATTGGACGGTCTGGGACTATTGAAAGTGGATGGATGATTATTGATGTTGATGGAATAATGATACATCTTTTTGAAGAGGATTGCAGGAATTATTATAATTTAGAAGAATTATGGAGCGATGCCAAGAGATTAGAAATAGAAGTTAAAAAATGAGTTTTTTTGTTCATAATACAATGACTAGAACTAAAGAAGAATTTATACCAATTGATGGTAAAACGGTTCGAATGTATACATGTGGACCTACTGTTTACAACTATGCTCATATAGGAAACTTTCGTGCATATGTTTTTGAGGATCTGTTAAGAAGATATATTAAGTTTTGTGGATACAATGTTATACAAGTTCAAAATTTAACAGATGTTGATGATAAAACTATTTTAGGTTCAATTAATGCAGGAACTTCTTTAAAAGAATTTACTTCTAAATATATAAAAGCTTTTCATGAGGATTTAAAATTATTAAATATTGAACCTGCCGAGCATTATCCAGCTGCTACCGATTATATTCCCCAAATGATAGAAATGATTAAAAAATTAATTGATTTAGATTATGCCTATGAATCAGGTGATGGATCTGTTTATTACAGAATTAACAAGTTTGATCGATATGGAAATCTTGCAAAATTAGACCGTGATGGCATGAGATCTGGTGTAAGGATTGATAGCGACGAATATGAAAAAGATAATATTGGAGATTTTGCACTTTGGAAAGGGTATACTGAAAATGATGGTGATGTTTTTTGGAATTCTCCATGGGGAAAAGGTCGTCCAGGATGGCATATAGAATGTTCAGCAATGAGTACTTCAATCTTAGGAGAAAGCTTTGATCTACACTGCGGAGGAGTAGATAATATTTGTCCACATCATGAAAACGAGATAGCCCAATCAGAAGCAATTTCTGGAAAGCAATATTCAAAGTATTGGATGCATTGTAATTATCTTGTAGTAGATGGAAAAAAAATGTCTAAATCTCTAGGTAATTTTTATACTTTATCACAATTGTTAGAGATGGGTTACAGTGGTCGGGAGATAAGATACGAATTAATTGCAACACACTACAGGCAGTCATTGAATTTTACTCTGAATTCATTAAATTCTAATAAAGCATCTCTAAATAGGTTAGATGAATTTTATTATAAACTTTTAAATTTATCATCTGATAGTAAGCCAAATAAAGATTTGCCTAAATGGGCTCATGATTTAAAAATAAAATTTACTAATGAAATGAATGATGACATGAATATTTCTGGAGCTCTTTCTGCTGTTTTTGAAATTGTAAATCAAGGAAACAAATTTTTATCTAATAATGAAATTAATACCGAGCAGTCAAATGCAATTCTTTCATTATGGACAAGTTTTGATTCTGTTCTTGGATTTCTTATTCCGATAGATGAGTCTATTCCAAAAAAAATTTACGAATTAGCAAACAGTAGATTATTGGCAAGAAAAGATAAGAATTGGGATGCATCTGATAAGTTTAGAGACGAAATACAAAGTCTAGGATGGAGTATTAAAGACTCTTCAGATGGGTATGAATTGAGGAAATTATAGATGTTTATAACTTTCGAAGGTCCGGAAGGAAGCGGAAAGTCAACTCAAATAAATTTACTTGAAAATTTTTTGAAAGAAACTCATAAAAAATTTATTACGATACGTGAACCTGGCGGTACGGTAATTGGAGAAGAAATTAGAAAAATTTTAATTTCTTCAGAATTTGATGATATGTCTTATGAAACCGAGTTATTATTGTTTATTTCTAGTAGAAAAGAGTTGATGGAAAAAATAATAAAACCTGCTTTAAAAAATAATCAATTTGTTTTGTGTGATAGGTTTATTGATTCAACAATTGCATATCAAGGTTATGGAAGAGGAATAAATCTAAATAAAATTAAAATGTTAAATGATTTAGCAACGGGTGGATTATATCCTGATGTGACCTTTTTATTACAATTAGACGTTAATTCAAGCATTGAGAGACTAAAATCAAGATACCTTAACTCGGAACTAAAACTTGATAGAATTGAAAATGAAAACAAATCTTTTTATCAAAAAATTTTTGATGGATATAATGAAATATCTAAATCTTCAAATAGAATTATTACTATAGATGCAAAGTTACCAATAGATTCAATTTCAAATATTATTAAAAATAAGATTTTAGAACTAAGTAGTTAGTTTATGGTTGAACATTATAAAGATACTAATATTTGGCTGAATTTTAAAAAAAGTTTTGATTCAGGTGAATTATCACATGCCTACATTATTGAATCTGATAGTATTAATTTAAGTGAATTAATTGCTCTAGATATAGTAAGTCTATTACTTCCTAATCCTAAAAAAAATGTTGATTGTTTAAGAGTTAGGCCAAAAAATAAATCTAATTCAATAACCACAGAAGATATTGAAGAAATTATTCAACGATTAAGTAAAACTTCTTTTGCTGGAGGATGGAAATGCTGTATTATTTTTCAGGCTGATAAAATAAACTTAATTGCACAGAATAAATTATTAAAAATATTAGAGGAGCCTCCAAAAAAAACTTTAATTCTTCTAACCACAATCAATTCATCAGCAATCATTTCAACCGTGATTAGTAGATGTAAAAAATTAAAATTTAAAAGATTTAAGGATGATGTAATTAAAGAGATGGGTGATTTTTTTGCTAAACTACCACCTAAAAACGGTTTAGAGGCTTCATTAATAGCAGAAAAATTTTATTATGAATACATGAATAATTTTGAAGATAATTCAATTTTCGAAAATATATCTTTTGAATCTAATGAAGAGTCATCAACATCCATTGATACAAATAAAAAAAATTTACAAAAACTAGTTATTAAAAATATTATATATTGGTTTCGAGATTTATTATTAATTGAAGAATCTTCAAGTAATATTCATTTTAAAAATTATAAAGATGAATTATTAATACAATCTCAATTATTAAATATAGATTATATTTTAAAATCTATAAATATTTTTGAGCAACTATTAAAAAAAATTGAATATAATATTTCTGATAAATATTTAATAAATGATGCTTTTAGAAAAATTATCCAGCATTAGCATTTAACAATTTTATAATCGCACTCATTCCAAGATCATAGCTGTTTTCTTGAAAACCCATTATTTGACCTACACATGCGCCAGCAGTTAAACTTTTATGTCTAATTTCTTCTCTACTGTAGGTGTTACTTAAATGAATTTCTATAGCAGGAATTTTATTTGAAATTGCTTTTAGAGCATCATATAAGCCTAGGCTAGTATGCGTTAATGCAGCGGGATTTATAAGAATACCTGAGAAATTTTTTGGTGAATCACCAATCCATGTAATTAATTCGGATTCTGAGTTAGATTGTTTAAAAGTGATATTAACTTGTGGATAATTACGAACCAAATTATTATTTATATCTTCAAGGGTTGTATATCCGTAAATTTCAGGCTCTCTTGTACCGAGTAGGTTTAAATTTGGCCCATTTAAAACTAAGATATTCATAACAATCTCCAATACACATAATGGGACACTTAAATTTTAGAGTCAATAATGAAAATTAATAACTCCAAATTAAATTATTCTTTATTTTTAACTAGGGATTGGAGGAAAAAAAAGATAGGTTATGAATCCGTACTATTTAAATTATTAGGTATATATTTATGACGAAGTATTTATTTATTACGGGTGGTGTTGTTTCCTCTCTTGGAAAAGGAATAACAGCCGCATCAATTGGAAGACTTTTGATAAATCGGGGTCTATCTATTAGAATGTTAAAGATGGATCCATATCTTAATGTTGATCCAGGTACAATGAGTCCATATCAACATGGTGAAGTTTATGTCACAGATGATGGCGCGGAAACTGACCTTGATCTCGGTCATTATGAACGATATACAGGACAACCAACATCTCAGAATAGTAATATAACTGCTGGAAGCGTTTATTGGGATGTTCTTCAAAAGGAAAGAACTGGAGATTATCTTGGTGCTACTATTCAAATGATACCACATATTTCAAATGAAATAAAAAAAAGAATTAATGATCTAGAAAAAGAAAACCCGGATATAATACTAATTGAATTAGGAGGTACTGTTGGTGATATCGAAGGTTTGATCTTTCTTGAATCTATAAGACAACTTGCATTTGAAGTCGGAAGAGAAAATTCCATGTTTATACATTTAACCTACATACCTTATATTAAGGCTGCAGGTGAATTGAAAACAAAACCATCTCAGCAAAGTGTAGCAAAATTACGTGAAATTGGAATAATGCCTGATATTTTAATTTGTAGAACCGAGGTTGATTTAGATGAAGAGCACATAAGAAAAATATCTTTATTTTGTAATATTCCAAAAGAGTCAGTAATTGTTGAGAAGGATGTAGAAGTTAGTATATATGAAATTCCTTTAATTTTGTCTAAATATGGATTAGACCAATTAGTTTTAAATCACTTTAAAATAGATAAACCATCATGTGATCTTGATGATTGGAAAAATTTAATAAATACAATAAGAAATTTAGATGATGAAATTAACATAGGAATGGTTGGAAAATATTCTGAACTTCAAGATGCTTATAAATCTGTTGATGAAGCATTAACTCATGGCGGTTATGCAATTTCAAAAAAAATAAGAATACTTAAAATTTCCGCAGAAGATATAGAATCAGATCCTTCTATATTAAAAAAAGTTCATGGTGTATTAATCCCTGGAGGATTTGGATCAAGAGGAATTGAAGGAAAGATAAGTGCTGTTAAATATGCTCGTGAAAATAATGTTCCATTCTTTGGAATATGTTTGGGTTTACAATGTGCTGTTATTGAATTTAGTCGAAATGTATGTAATTTAAAAAATGCAAATACAACTGAATTTATTGAAGATATTGACCAAAAAATAGATCACCCAGTTATATGCTTAATGGATGAACAAACAAATGTTATTTCAAAAGGCGGAACAATGCGTTTAGGGTCTTATGAATGTCAACTTAAAGATGGAACTCTGGCTATAAATGCTTACAAAAAAAATAAAATCTTTGAGCGACATCGACATAGATATGAAGTGAATAATTCATATCGAGATATTTTGGAAAAAAATGGAATGATTTTATCTGGGGTAAATAAAGAGTTGAATGTTGTAGAAATGATAGAAATTAAAAAGCATCCATGGTTTATCGGAACCCAAGCTCATCCAGAATTTAAATCAGAACCAATAAAACCACATCCGTTATTTAAAGGATTTATTAATGCGGCTTTCGAGTTTAAAAAATCTATTTTTTAGTAGCCTTTTTTGGGACTAAAATAGCTGTAATAAATCTTCCTTGATGTCTTGGTGCTTGATCAACCGTTGTTATATCCACAGTATCTTGAATTACACGATTTATAATATCAAAACCTAATTCCGTATGTGCATTTTCACGACCTCTAAACATTAACGAAACTTTAACTCTATCTCCATTCAAAATAAATTTTTTAAGATTTCTCATTTTGGTTTCATAATCATGATCTCCAACATTAACCCTAAATTTTACTTCTTTAAGTTTTGTTTGAACCTGATTCTTTTTTTGTTCTTTTCGTTTTTTCTCTTTTTCGTATTTATATTTTCCATAATCCATTATTTTGCATAATGGTGGTTTTGCAGTTGGTGATATCTCTACTAAATCTAAACCATAATTTCTTGCGCGCTGGAGAGCAATATTAGTTTTAACTATGCCTAATTGATCACCGTTATA
>Ga0160422_10002501_pt1 | contig 11507 bp, 5 predicted proteins | sample Fk160mmetaG_FD_108192 | JGI IMG/M metagenome (GOLD analysis project Ga0160422, IMG submission 108192) | Marine microbial communities from the Central Pacific Ocean - Fk160115 60m metaG | ecosystem: Environmental > Aquatic > Marine > Oceanic > Photic zone | place: The Central Pacific Ocean... | reverse complement strand
TCGGGAAGAGCCATCTTGCCCCCTGTCCACCGAATCCGTTCGAGGCTTCCATTTTCCCGGGCATAGCTTTGCCAACCGTCCGTGCCCACAACGTAGAGGTGCCCGTCATGGGAGTTGAAAGATCCACGATGAGCGCCGGAAAGAAATTCTCCGGGTAGGGGAACCACTCCTCCTTGCACTCCTTCCCCTTCGATTTCCTCGCGCAGAACCAGATAGTGCTGGCAGTATCCGAAGGAGGTACCGATCATTTTTCCTGCCAAGGGTCCAAACCTCCCATCGTTGGGGGCAAAGATGATGTCGCCCGAGGAATTATCGATTCCCCGCGGAAGGAAACACAGGGGCATCCGGTAGCCATGTTTTCCAAACTCAGGCTTGGGCCCGAAAAAGCCATGGTAGCTTCCACTTCCCACTTCAAAGATTCCCGAGGCAGGTTGCCAGGAGCCTTCCTGAGGCATGGCAAATACAATTGAGCCGTCCGGGGACACGCCGGTGCCATTGCATCCACGCAGTCCGGTGGCGATCGATTCCGGTTTGGATCCGGGGGTGTAGCGGGTCATCCCGAACTGGGAGGAACGGGTAAACCAGTAAAAGCGACCCTTGTCATCCTGATGAAGCGTGAGGGCGAAACTATTGCCCCGAGCAGTGGGGAATTCGTTGGTCAGGCACTCGTAGAAATCAGCTTCACCATCCCGGTTGGTATCGTGCAATCGTGTCAGTTGATCTCTCCCAATCACATGGATTCGATCATCAATCACGACCAGTCCGAGCGGTTGGTTCAGACCGGATGCGAATCTTTTCCAAACTAACCGCTCGAGCTTTTCATCAACTCCATCCACAAGCCAGACGTCTCCCATCAGGGTGCACACCGCAATGCGTCCGTCTGAGAGGCTTCCCACTCCCCCGATTCTCATGGGTGTCTTAAATGGATTGAGATCCCGATACGGAACGGTGAGGGTATCAATCACATATGGAGAATCGGGCAGGTTTTTCCCCAGTTTGCCTTTCGTGATCACAGATTGGTTCTGCCATCGGGCCGGACCGGATTTAAGGAGTTCGTTCGTCTCCATCGATGATGTGCGGATAAGGTCATTTCCGATGAAGGTAACTCCTTGGGGAAGTTTTCCTTGAATCAGTCGATGGCAGGTCAGACCGGGTTCCCCTTCGATCCATTCGTAGATCTCGGTCTTTCCAATCCGATAAGTGAAAACGACCCTGCCCTCGGTTCTGTAAAAGCCGTGGTATTTGGCGCCAATCCCTTCCGGGAGTGTCCATTTTCCCGCAGAGAAGCTTTCTATTTTATCTCCTTTCACTTTAACTCCTGAAGTTATGCCATATCGGCGGGAACTCCATTCGGGCAATCCGCCTTCCCAGGCATCGACAAAGCAAAGTTTTTCAGGGTCGAAGACCGCAGTATAGTTACCCGCTTGAACGGATATTCCCTTATTGGCCCAACCCTCTGAATGATTGGTCGCCTGCATCAGAAGCCCGCCAAAGTCGATTTCATTCAGCCGGTCATCCACATTGTCCGATTCCGGGTTTTGTCCCCAATGTCCCCAAGCACCACCGTCCAGTCCGGGGAAGGGAGCGAGTATTCTCGAATAATTCCTGTCTTTCTGGGCAATAAAGCTTTGGGCCTGTTTACGATAGAAGTCACGCAAGCGGTTATGGGGGAAGGGAAGGGTTTCGTTCTTCGTTTCCAAGGAGTTCATTTTTTCCAAGAGGAAATCGAGCCCGGTAAGATTGGCTTGAAGGGACACTTCGGCATCCAATTCGTTTTGATGATCAAGAATGCCGACGGGTCCGTTATATCCACTCTCCAAGACAACCCTGAGCATTTTCTGGTCATGTTCTCCTTTGCCCAGTTCAAGAATCTTTGGTTTGGCTGCTGCGTTCATGCCATTGAGGTTCAGGCAGTGCAGGTAGGGCAACATCAGATCTAGGTCCTGTTTCCATTCCTCGATTCGTTCATGTCCGTGATGCCAATTATATACGATCCCCACATGCTCATGACCTTCAGCCCTAAGTGCCTTGCATACCGCCACCAGGTTTTCCGGTTCACCACCCCAACCGCCATGGTTGTAGAGACCTAACTTGCATCCGATCCCACTGGTACGCTCGACCAGTGGAATCATTGCATCCTTGGCGGATCTTATCTTTTCTTCCTGGGTACCTGACTTGGGAGAGGCTAGGGTTTTCCAAATTTGGGGATATATCTTGTGTTTTTGAAAAAGTTCGAATGCTTTAGGGTGAACATTCCAGAAAGCGAAGAATTCAATTCCATATTTTTTATATTGAAGAATTTCCTCTTCAAAGTCTTGGACATGCTGTGCCCGCCAGTCGTAAGCTGATCTTTTAAAGCCAAGTCGAACCAGCATCTTTGCTCTTTCTTCAGGTGTTCGCTTCGTTGCATCGAAGGGAACGATGCACCAGGGAACAAGATTTTCCCTAATTAAGTTTTTTCTCTCTTTTCCACGAAGGCTCGAGAATGCCATAACAAGACTCAGAACAAGACGGATCATTACACAACTAGATCAAATTTATTGGAGACTATGCAAACTGTTTGATTATTGAGCGAAAATTAGAATTGTCCAAATCAATAGGTCAAAAGTTTGAACCTCGTATCTTTTTTGGAGTCGTGGCTTTTTCCGTTTCTCATTTTAAATAGGATTCGCCTGATATAGTTTGGCACTTTCTAGGGCACAATCCGTTGGCATGCCGTCGATTTGTAATTCCCAAACTCGGAGCCAATTTTTCTGGTTACGCCATTGCTCACCCGTCCCTGCATAATTGAACAGAACTACCTGGCCATTTTTAAGAAGCAAGGACAGCTCCACCTTGTTGGGAGCAGACATAAGTAGATGAGATTGGTCGCACCTCCGGCTAAACGAGAGTCGATCTCATCGTGCCTTACATTTCGACCAATCCGCATTTGCGGGTCAAGCACCTTGAGTCGCTTGCTGTATTCGACGGTCAGATCGAATGGGAGGGACTCCTTGAATAGCTTAAATTATTCCAAAAGCTGAACCTGTTCCTTTTCCCCTTAACGGGTGATTCCCTTGATATTGGCTTCGATATCGGTGGACCGGCCTTTGTGCTCGAGAACCAAGGCAAGAAGAGAGGAGGCCAAGGCGTTCGAGGTTAAAATTCAAACGGAGAAAACTTCAAAGAAAAAGAAAACAGAGAATTTCGGCTCTCGTTCACTTTTCAAAAAAGTTACAAAAAAGACTCTTTTACATCAAAATCAATTTTAGATTTTATGTTATGCAGTTAAATTTATTCTACTCTTAGAACCCCTTTCATGGTCATGCCGTGACCGGGGTAGGTACAGACATATTCGTAATCTCCAGGGAGGTTGGGAACCTTTAGGTAAATTTTGTAACTGTTGCCAATTTGCACGAGTGGAGTTGCTGCCAATACATCGTCGCTCTGGGGCACATAACTCTTTGCCATTCCATCGACTCCCAGTGCAATAGCTTGGGCGACGATATCCGTACTTTTACCTGGATTTACGACGAGAAGATTGTGCATCAGCGGTAGGGTATCGTTGTTGGTAAAGGTAAGCTCCAAGTTGGAGCCTCTTTTTGCATGAAGAAGCTCCTTGTCAAATCGCATCTTTTGTCCAAGGACTCCAACTTCCAACTTACTGTCCACTTCAAAGGGTGCACCCAAGGATACGAATTCAGTTTGAATCTTTTCCACCTCTTCTTTCCATTCCGTTGGTATGTTTTCTAGTGCCTCGTTCCTAAATTCTTTCAAGAATCCGCTGAAGCTATTCCCGCCCTTAAACAGTTCGGCCTTTTTGAACCATTTGAAGTAATTAATTACTTGTGGCTTAGTCCAATGAGACTTGAGGTTTCTAAGCTCCTTGGCTAGGTGAATCTGTTCTCTTTGGGGAGAGCTGTTCGCAGTCACGAGAAAAGCTCTTGCATAGCCCGAGTTACGGGACAAAAGATCGGTGTTCCAGTCGTGTTTTGACTGATCGCTGGTTTGAGCAAGTAAAGCTAGGGTTTTCTCAATTACACTTGGAGATTCGAGATATACCAATAAAGTGCACAATTCCCGGTTAATCTCAGGGGATGGCGAAGGAAAATACGGATCGAGCTTTTCCCTAACGGAAGCTGCCAGAGAATTATCGGGGGCTCCCATTCGGATGAAAACAAGTTGATAGACCCTTAGAAGTTCAAGTTGTTGGGCCTTAGTGAAATTAATAAGATCGAAACGGTTTAATGCTGAAACAACTTGTTCTCCAATACCATCTCCTTGTCTTGCGAGGGCGCAAAGTGCCGTAAGGGCAGCTTGCGGATTTGTTTCTTCCAAAGCCCGCTGTTGCCAGTTTTCCAATGGCTGGTGCTCCAATGAAATTCGAGCGGCCCACCTTATAAAACGATCTTCATCACCAAGATAATCCCAGACATTTGCAACTGCCCCTATTTTCTCTTTGTGAAAGGATTCGATCCTTCTTCGAGTCTTGCGTTCTTCGGAGTTTGCCGATGGTTTGACCAACAACTTTTGATTCGTATCCTCTCCCACATAAGAAACCCTGTAAAGCGAGCTGTCACCTCCTCTACCTCCAACCGTAAAATACATCGCTCCATCCTTGCGATTAATGGTTGCATCTGTCATTCGCAGGGTAGGACCAGCAACGAATTCCTCACGAGTTGCAGTGTAAGAAGATCCTTTCGGACTGAGATGCATGGCAGACATGGTTCCATAAGTCCAGTCGAGGCAATAAATGGCTTTCTGGTATTTGGCGGGGAAATGACTACCCAAACCTGAGGTGACACCCACTGGAGAACCGGGTCCTATACCATAAATGGGAGGGACGCAGTCCGGGTACCATTGCGGCCATTTACCGGTACCCGTGCGCCATCCAAAATCAGCACCACTAATAACGTGATAGAAACGGGTAGGGCGATACCAAGGAGTTCCCGCATCCCATTCCATGTCTGAATCGTAAGCGAAGAGTTCTCCATCGACATTGAAAGCCATGTCATAAGTATTACGGAAGCCCATTGCAATGGTTTCCCAGTTTTCACCGTTTTTATCGAACCTGGCTATCCAACCACCGGGTGCACGAATGTTTTTGGCATGACCACGGGCGTCAGGTAACCTTTTCAAAAGATGATCTTCGCCCCAATTAGTGGGCACTCGAGAACGATCCATTTCGGGTAGCTTGGTGTAATTACCACCTACAACATAAATGTGTTTTCCATCCGGAGCCAGAACTAGAGCATGCGGACCATGTTCTCCCGCGCCAGAAAGAGATTTTATGACTACCTTTTTGTCATAATTTCCGTCTCCATTGGTGTCAGTCAGACGGTAAATTCCCGCACCCTTTCCATTGACATTCACCCATAAGCTACCGAAGGCATGCAGTAAACCTTGGGCGGAGCTCAGTTCAACATTTAACTTTTCGACTGATGGTGTTTTCAAGAGCGGGTCAATCCGGAAAAGACCTTTGTCTTTTTGGTCACTCACGATCAGTTTTCCCTGAGGATCCGAACAAATACTTACCCAGGAACCCTGCAGTTCTTTTGGAACGCGGTAAATCATCTCGAGTTTAAAGCCTTTTGCCACTTTTGGCTCTGAACTGACTTCAATGGAACTGGTTTGAGGTTTTGAAAATACCGGACCCCAGGGAGCATCCCCCATTTTTCCTAATGAAATTACCTTCTTGAAGTGTTTATCACCAAAGTTTGGATCTTTCCACTTACCAAAAAACTGTCTTGAACCAGACCAAGTTTCGTTTGTTACAATCCTCTCCTTTCCTTCTTCTGAATCAATGGAGAGTTTGAGTACAAATCCTCCAATCCCGCCTTGGTTCCTTGCTTCAACTGCCAGTGAGTTGGGCTTTCCGGGATGGAGTAAATCTCCCACTTCCCGGAAATAGTTTTGTGACCAATCATCTCCTGCAAGCACAGGCTTGCCGTTGAGGAATAGACTAAATTCATTGTCGCAGGTCGCTTGCAATCTTGCTCCCTTGAGCTTTGCTGGACTTAAAGTGAAGGTCTTTTTCATAAAGACCGATTCTGTTTTTTGAGCTCGATCAGGCCAAATCCATTTGGGAACTAGATTTGATTCAGCACAAAAAAGATTAGTTTGAAGGGTGAGGATTAATGATACTAAAAGCGTAGATTCACTGATAGGAAATGGTATTTTAATTTTGTTCATATAGCATGAATGTGTGATCGTATTATTTTCTAACGAAAAATATAAGAGTGCACCTGAAAATAACAGGTTTAAGGAATAATAAACGGAGCTTTTACTTTCCTTAATTTAAGCTGAACGCAAGCCGCTTCGATATCAAGCCCTTTTCCCTGCGGTAAGTGATCTTCGGGGTTTACCCCTGTACCACCTTTTTTTAAAAGGCCCGGATTTGCGAAAGGGTGGGTCTGCGCCATTCCAGTCCATCGACTTGGTTGTAGGGAATGAGGTTAATTTTGGAATTTAACCTGTACTCGTCAGTGGCAACTAATTCGGTCTGTTGCAAATCACCGTTCGGGTTTTCGATGAGAATATACTCTAAAGTTTTCATTTTCCTTCGTTTTTCGATACATTTTCGCAAGTTTTGAAAAAGTTCCTCAATGGGATGGCGATCATTGGTCCGTGGTTCGCCCGAGTGAGGCATGATGCAGAACTATGTGCTTCCCTTATCGGTTCGTGCGGATGTCCAGTTCGAATCCCATGCCAAGCTCGAGGCAGCTCGCAAATGCCGGCAGGTTGTTTTCCGGTGCGTGCAGGAACATTCCACTGGGGGCAATGAGGATTGGATCGCGGCCTGGGCAACATAGATGGGCATCAGTAACTGCAGGGCGGCGATAGGATTAAATGTGCTTCATCCTTGAAATAATTAATCAGGTCATGGAATAGGGAAGCGTGAACTGGTTATGTGCTGCCGTCAGCCATTCGTCCTTGAATGGGGAATAGGTTTTGACCTCGATTTCGTTATTCTCCGGAGTGAAGCGTATTAGGCGGAGAAAACCGTCGCCTCCGTTAGGGCGGCTTTGGTAGTCTGCCAGGATTTGGTGCACCTCGTTGCCGTGGTCTCCTTTGCTGGTGAGCAGACCCGTTTCGGTGTAGCTCGTGTCGAACTTCCAGTTGTTGCGGGAGTCTCTACAAATGTGGCCGCTCATGACCAGGAAAATATTCTTGTGTTTGCGCACAAACTTCTCCCACATACTGTCGCCATCATTGTCGTGTGGGAAATATAACTTTACGCCCTTGTCGCCTTGGCCCAACCGTGTGTCATCATTGTCCATATAGGCGTGCGTGACGACGATGATGCGATGATCGGGATGCTTTTCAATGACGGTTGCACCCCAGTCCAGAGCAACGTCGCGGGGTGCGAATTCTATATTCAGAACTAGGAATTTCAGCCCGCCCGGACCTTCGAAATATTGGTAGCTGTTGTGGTTGCGGTTTTCGAAACATCCACCCCACCAGCTTTCTTTCTCGAATTTGGATGGAGGAAAGAATTTATCGATGCGACAGGTATCGCGAACCATCTTTCCGCGCTTGCCATTGACCCATGTCCAGTTGAAGTCGTGGTTGCCGACGTTGAGGCCGTAGGGGAGATTACCATCCAGTTCCTTATGGCTGACAACGGCTCTTTCCCACTCAACAACATCGTTGAACTGGACAATATCACCTTCGTGACAAACGAAGGGAATTCTATACTTTTGTGCGTTCTCCTTCAGCCAACGCGTTTGGCTGGTGTAGACATCAGGATACCCGTATGAATAGTTCTGGGTGTCCGGGAGTACTGCCAGTGTGAAATAGTCCGGTCCATCGTCCCTGGCATAAGACCAGTTCGGTGAAAGAGCAGTTGCACCTGCTGTTAAAAGTCCTTTATGAATGAATTTTCTACGATTTGTCATGGATGTATTTTTTCGCTTTATATTAAGATAGAAGAAGATGTAACGCGGCAAGCAGTACCTTGGAACCAATACGGTCCAACTGGGGCTGAGCCGGATTCGAAAACTCAGGTTCATCGGTCAACAGATAGGGAGCGATAAGATACTCCGGAATAAACACGAAGCACGCGTTTCCATCCGGCCGATACACTGCGGCCACAATCTGGTTCTCGCCATCCAATTCGATCTTTGCGAGAGGTTCGATGTCCGCCCCAAAATCCTCCTTGAGCCGGTAGGGACATTTGGGCTTCTGCCATCCCGCTTTGGTGTCGGGATTATGGATGAAGGGTAGCGCTTCCTTTCCGATTTCTTCCACAAGCGAACCGCTAAAGCGCACTCGAATCCGGTCAATGAACTCCAAGTTCTTTTGCCCGTAGCCGGAAGTCACCGGCAGAGTCGCGGGATCGGCTTTGATCAGCGCCTGCGAAAGTGGACCGAGGAGACCACGATGCTCGCCGCCAATCAAAAGAAGATGACCGCCGGCGTTGGTGTAGCTCTTGAGGGCACGAACCAATTCGTAGTTGTGAAACTTGCCCGAACAGAGAATGACCATCGACGTGCTCCCGGCATCCAGGTCTTGTTCGGGCTCACGTGCATCGATCACTCGGAAGGGAATTTTCGACTTATGTAATTCGCGGAGGATGGCGGAAGCCAGAAAACGGCCGCCGAAGGAAAGCCCCCCCCTGTTCATTGTGGTAGATGGTTCCACCACGACGCCGACCGCCGGGACACCGGTCTCGGCCTGAAGTTTCAGCCACGGGGCGTAGAGGGCATCGGCTTTCAGCGGACGGGCGGTTACGAATTTCGTATGTCGTGCTTTGTAGTTGGCGAGAATTTCAGGTGTAAGGACTGGGACAGGTTTGCTTTCGTTGATTAGAGCCCAGGCTGTAGTAATAACCTCCAACCAAGCCCTTACCCCAAATGCACCTAACTCGGCCATCGCGAATTGAGAGTCGGCAAGAGCCCCATCACCCGCATCGGGATCGAAGGCGGAAGCGATGATCACGCTCCGTTCGGTCATGAAGCGATTCGCCTTGAGGCCGTGCAGCATGATTTCAACCAGAACTTCCTGCGGATCATCACCTAAGAGTAACAGTGGAACTGCGTTCAACGCTTTAACCGCCAGGGCGTCTCCTTCAGGTGTCCGGCAAAGTTCGCCGAAGTCGAGCATCCCGGCTTTTCCAAATTTCATTCCGTAACCACCTTTGAATGCATAACTTAGGTAGTGAATAAGTGGATCGTGATTGCAGGCTACCTCGTCTGCAAGAGTATGGGCAAGACAGGCGCCCCAGAATGCAATGCGGTCTCCATCCCGATCCTTCAAGGCCCGATACAGCAAAACATAATTGACCGCCTGTCCCGTCGCCGAATGGAGGGCGTAGGGCGTTTTGATCTTGTACTTGGAGAGGGTAGCCAAGTCGTTTGGAGTTATGACTTTGCCCTTTTTTTTCTCGTATTCGGACCATGGAGTGAAATCGTCCGGCACCTTGGCATCCTTGACGAAGTCTTTTCGATTATCCGGAGAGAGAAGAGCCTTCATTTCAACCGGAAGCCGGTCGAGCGCGATCCGGTTGACTTCGTAATGTCCAGAACCCCATGCATATAAACCCACGGTGCTTCCGAATTGGGCGAGAAGAAAAAGGATGATAGGAACGATTTGTAATCGTATCTGCATAATTCGAATTTATAGAATATTATAGATACATTTTTCGATCCATAACTCTTCCGGCGAGGGGAATCTCGACATGTTGTAGCGTGGTATCTTTAGCTATCCGAACTTCCTGTCCATACTCATCGGTTCTACCGAAACAAACGATCGATTCACCGGGTTCTTTCGATATCCAGTTGACCATGAGCTTGCCCGGGTCGTGCGAACGATGCCCCAACCAGAGTTGATCCACACTGGGCTCTTTTGCATTCGTTGCAATCAAAGCAAGGCATACAATGAGCAGAATCAACTTCGAAGATAACCTTTCTAATTTTGCATCATTAACTGTAAGGAAGTTATCTGGCTACCAAATCTGACATTCTTTCATCCCATGCCAGCGTAGCCACTCTGTTGAGGTTCCCGTCTTTTGAAATTCTGTAAGCGGCAAGACTGGCTCCGGTGGTTGCGGATACGAGAAGAAATTTTCCGTCCGGGGAAAGGGTCAGTCCCCAGGGGATTTGATCGGCTTCGCTAAGGCCAAGAAACTCCGCCTTGCCGTCTTCCAAAACCCGATAACGGGAGATGCGGCTAAAATCCTGACGGTGTCCGCGTAGACCGGCGTAGAGGAATTTGCCGTCGGGTGTAATCAGGAGATCCGAGGCACTCAAGCCGATCTTGGACATGCCCGGAGGTAAAATACTGATGTCCTGCTCAACTTTAAGCTGTCCGTTGGCTTCGCGACGGTAAGTGGAGAGCCCAATACCCTGCTCGTTACTGAAGTAGACCATGGGAAGGGTGGGGTGGTAAGCCATGTGCCGGGGGCCCGAGCCGAGGGGAGGCTTGGCATCCTTGGGTTCAAGGGGAGTTACCTTACCAGTGTTGCCATCGTAAGCATACTGCAGGATGGCAAGGTTCCCTTTCACATAGGGTATGTAGACATTCTTTCCATCCGGTGGCAGAAGCACGCAGTGAGCTTCACGTTTTCCTTCATCGATTGTGGTTACCGCTTTCCCGGGGATGCCCTGATCGTCGAGGGGATAGACATTGAGCCGTCCATTTCCATAGCTCACTCCCAGAATGTGTTTATTTCCCTTGTCTAGGCTCAGGTAGCAGGCTCCGTCATTAAAATTGATGTTCTGATGTTTTTGGTAGGAACCGTCCTTGTTTAGGAAGACGACCGCTCCCGGAACTTTTCCGGGATCCCCGCCCGTGGCGGTCACGTAAAGAAGGGGCTTCCTTGGATGGGCGGTGATTACACGGCCTGAGAAGTCGAATTTTACCTTCTCTGCAACTTCGAGCTTGAGGCTTTCGCCCTTTGGGGTCGCTTTGACAATCCATAGAGTATTTTCCTTCGAGCTCGGAGAGTAGACATGGAAGGGCTTGCCAAGAAGTCCGAGATGGGAAAGTACGGTAAGGACTAGAATGGATAGTGTGCGGGTCATAATCTTTTAGCGGTTAAAAATTTCGGTTCCGGGAAAGCGGCTTTCGATGTTTCCTATGAGTTCCTCCTTGGGTGGCTTGTTTTTGGGCCAATTGTTGGGACGGATACGAACGATACGACCTGGGCGGAACCCTTCGAGAATCAAATTCATTTTGATTTTCACCTGAATACCACTGCTGCCAAGGGGAGGGCTTTCGGATTTCTCGACAGCCATGAATCGTCCTTCCATTCCGTCATGATTGGGCCAATAGGTCCGTAATGTGTTTTCAGCGACTGCCATCTGTCCGCCAATACCCGGCTTAAAATCAGCGTAGAGAGATTCGTGCAATCCTCCAAACAGAGTGACGGCGACGGTGGCATCCCCAAACTTTCCATATTCAATTGAATCCACCCAGGCGGGCATCCAGCGCAGTCGGATGAAGCGTACGTTCTTCTGCCCCTGTCTTTCTTTGGTACTGGCGATGGCCTGCTCATCGAGCCACAGATCAGAGGCGTGGAATTCCTG
>Ga0160422_10002499_pt1 | contig 11509 bp, 8 predicted proteins | sample Fk160mmetaG_FD_108192 | JGI IMG/M metagenome (GOLD analysis project Ga0160422, IMG submission 108192) | Marine microbial communities from the Central Pacific Ocean - Fk160115 60m metaG | ecosystem: Environmental > Aquatic > Marine > Oceanic > Photic zone | place: The Central Pacific Ocean... | reverse complement strand
GTCGTCAAAGTGAATCTCGGACAGGTCAGAAACCGCAAGGTGTTCATCGGTGCTGAGGGCCGTATACAAAGCAAGGGCTTCGGATACAATCGCGCGTGCGACGTCCGGGTTTGTTTCGAACAACGCTGGATTCACACCCGAAAGGACTGGAAAGTCCAAGAGGTTGGAGTCAGCTCGCTTAAAGACCCGCGCGGCGTCATCGACGAGCCAAAGGTCTCCGATGGCCAGCAGCATAACGGGTCTGTGCTCCACAACATCGATTTCAACGGCTCCCGGAAACTTGCGTCTTGCAGTCGCCGTCTTGACCCATGGGTGCCGCTCTACCCCGCGGACTGCTCGGGCGAGGTCTGCGTTGAACAGGTGGATCCCTTTCTTGACGTCGGCAAGATGGCGCAGTTGAACACTGTTTGCTCGCTCGTTTCCGATGAAGTCAACGGAGGCCACCTGAAATGTTCGACCGTGCGCAATTTGATCGACGACGAACCACGAGGTGCCAAAGAGAACCACAGCAGACGCTGTCCAAGTCAAGACTTGACGGAGTCGTTCACGGAACGTTCGATGTGGCGGCAGGAGGGGTGACACGGGGGGTAGGTCCCGAAGGAAGCGGTGAGGAGAAGGGGAGAATGGGGGGATGGGGATGCCTCGAGGACACGAGGGCTTGGGTCGAATGTACTGCAGGATAGCAGTCTTGACAAGGCAAGTGTTCGACTTGCCTCTCTTTTTTGTCCTCTTGCTAGTGTCCTGAGCCCGCGGCGGTGGTCACTTTGGGGGCAGTGGGACCGGACGAAGACTGAATCTCGTCGCCTCTTTCATTGTGTAATTTTGCGCTTTTAAGGTTCATTTCTACGAGATCCTCGAATGTTATTCCAGCTGCCCCTGCCGCCATAGGGGTCAGGCTCGTCGCAGTCATGCCCGGAATCGTGTTGATTTCGAGGAACCAAGGAATTCCTTCCGCATCCACAATGAAGTCTGCGCGCGCTACGCCCGAGACTCCAATCAAGGAATACGCCAACTCCGCCGCGGTCTGAGCGGTTGCGGCAACAACCGGGTCGATGGGCGCGGGCACAAGGTACTCAGTCTGGCCTTTTGTATACTTGGCTTCGAAGTCGAATGTGCCGGTGAGCGGGCGGATCTCCACAACGGGCATTGCTGATCCATCCAATACGGCGACGGTGATCTCGGTCCCCTCAATGAACTGCTCGAGCAGGACAGTCGTTTCGAACTGTGCGCAGTCTGCGAGAGCGTGCTCAAGTTCTTCTTCTGTGTGGCAGATGTGAATGCCGATGGTGGAGCCGCCATTCGGGGTTTTGGTCACGACCGGATACCGAATGGTGGTTGGGATTGGGTCACCGCGGGTCCACGTGGTGTCGGAGGGCAAGCAGACCGTTGTGTCGCGGAGCAGCCGTTTGGTTGCAATTTTGTCCATCGCAATCGCGGAGGCACGGACTCCAGAACCCGTGTAGGGAATCTGCATGATCTCCAGTAACCCTTGGATGCATCCGTCTTCACCAAAGGTCCCATGCAATGCAAGCCATGCCACATCGACACCGGATTCGCGAAGGTGCTCGGGGGTATCTGGGCCTACATCAATCTCGACCACGGTGTAGCCGCGGTTCCGCAGGGCATCCGCGACGGCGTGTCCGCTCTTGAAGGAAATGGGACGCTCAGATGACATGCCTCCCATCAAAACGCCAACGGTGAGGGTCTTCGGATCGGTCATAGTTCAGTCTCTCAATCGCGATTCGATGGGCGAATGGCGCGGCTGCGGTTTCTGGTTGGAACCAAGGATGGGGATTCGGGGTTCGAGGCTCAGTCCTCGCGTCTTTTCGACGCGGACTTTCACGCCCTTGATCAGCATGGCGAGGTCGGAATAGCTCCCGGTACCGAGGTGGACAATCGTACCCGGTTCCACTGTGGAGAGGCGCCAACTGCGGAGTCGGGTTCCAAGGACCCCCGCTCGCTTCAGTTCAGCACCAACGACGGCGTCTTCCACGTCGCGGAAGAGTGTTCCTGGTGCGGGTGGCGCGGTAAGCCATCGCCGTGAAGCAGCAGCCCTCCGCATCACAACGGAGACCAACACGGAACTCTCTCCAACCCTCGGAACAGGATCTCCGTTTGGCCACTCCAATTCAATCACACGACCGCCGCGCATCACGCGGATGCCAGTCACCAGTTCAGAGAGTTGGGCGGAGGTGTCGGAGTGGAGGACATCGCCGACCGACCCGGGCCAGGCGCGCATGGCGTCCCAGAGGCCGCCTTTTAGGGTGTTCGGTAGGGCGGACCACAGCGCGGCTGAGCCCAAGGTGATGGCCGCATCATCGATAAGGATCTGTTCAAATTCACCGCCAAGTCGAAGCACAACGCCACTCAAGCCTCCGTCGCGGACCAGCCAGTCTGCAAACGGCCAATTGATGCGCCATCGCGTCCCCGCGGCTCGTGCTTCGGCGGTGAACGCCTGCAGTGCGTCGAGCGTACGAACTTCTACCCACAGGTCGGCTGGACCTCCAACACGCAGCGGAGTGTGCGCGCGCAGCGGCTCATCTTGGCGAGCAATGATCCCCGCCACCTCTTCGATTGCCTCACTGAGTTCAGCGATTCCCATCAAGCCGCCTTGCGAGAGAAGTGCACACTTCGTTGACGTCACCGGCGCCGAGCGTGATGATGATGTCGCCTGGACGCCGGCCTTCCGCCAACGTTGAAACGGCCTCATCGAGGGTATCGACGGTGCAGACCCCGCGATGCCCATGTTCGATCATGCTCTGGGCCAGCTTGCGATGGTCGATGTTCTCGATCGGCTCCTCACCAGCGCGGTAGACCGGGCACACAACCACCTCGGTCGCGTGATTGAAGCAGCGAACAAAGTCATCGAACAGGTCGCGAACTCGGGTGTAACGATGGGGCTGAAAGACGGCGATGATGCGACGTCCACTCCACGCATGTGCAGCAGCCTGAAGGGTCGCTCGAATCTCAGTGGGGTGATGGCCGTAGTCATCGATAATGGTCACGGGGGAGTCGCCTCCGATGTCCACCTCGGCGCGCACACTAAATCGGCGGTCTACCCCGGAAAATCCATCGAGACCCGTCGCAATGTCGTCGAATGGAATGTCCAGTTCGAGCCCCACCGCAACCGCCGCAAGCGCATTGGATACATTGTGCCGCCCCGGCATATTGAGCTGGATACGACCCATGGACTCATCGCGCCAGCGGACATCGACATGGGTGGATATGCCGTTGAACTCAACGTTTTCGCCGCGGACATCGGCCTGGGCATTGAACCCATAGGTCACAATTCTCCTGCGGATGCGGGGAATGAGGCTTTGGACCACTGGGTGGTCGAGGCAGAGGGTGGAAAAGCCAAAGAATGGAACCTTGTTGGCGAACTCACAGAAGCCGTTCACGAGCGCATCCATGCTTCCCCAATGCTCGAGATGTTCGGGATCGATGTTTGTGACAATGGCGACCGTGGGATCAAGGAGCATGAAGCTTCCGTCTGACTCATCGGCTTCTGCAACCAAGAATTCGCCCGCGCCCAGCCGAGCCGAGGAGCCCATCGAGTCGAGACGACCACCAATCACAATGGTGGGGTCAAACCCGGCGCGATGCAGCACCGTCGCGAGCATGCTTGTGGTGGTGGTCTTACCGTGCGTGCCCGCGACCGCCACGCCGTACTTCATGCGCATCAGTTCGGCGAGCATTTCCGCTCGAGGGATCACGGGGATCTGGGCGGCGTCGGCAGCGACAATTTCTGGATTGCTCAGCGGCACTGCGGTTGACTTGACCACCACATGGGCGCCTTGAACATGAGCAGGGTCATGGCCGATGTGGATTGTGCCTCCAAGGCCGCGAAGTCGCCGTACTGCTTGGCCGGCCTTCATGTCGGATCCGGTGACGGTGTAGCCTTGAGTGAGCAGAACCTCCGCGATGCCGCTCATGCCCGAGCCGCCGATACCAACAAAGTGGATTCGCTGTACTTTACCCCTAAACATTAGGCGGCCCCTATGGCTCGGGACGTGTCGTGAGCATTGGGCCATCCGGCGGCAACGGGCGCAGCATCCGACTCGGCCGAGATGCTCAGAAGAATACCGATGATCCAGAGGTGGGACATCATTGCTGTGGCACCGTAGCTAATGAATGGGAGCACCAAGCCCTTCGGGGGAAGAACACCCATCACTACACCGAGATTGAAGAACGCCTCGAAGCCAACCATCAGCGTCAATGTCGATGCAAGAAGCATCGAAAAGGCATCGCGCGCGTTTCGAGCAATGTGCAACCCGCGCCATAAAAAGACGCCATACAAGACAATCAAGCCAATGATGGCCGCGAGGCCGAGTTCCTCTGCGACGACGGCGCCGATGAAGTCCGTCCAAGGCTCGGGCAGCCAGTGCAGCTTCGCCACGGAGTTTCCGAGCCCTTGTCCCCAGAACCCCCCTGAGTGCATCGCGACCCAAGACTGAATGACTTGGTGACCCTCGTTATCGGAGACACTCCAAGGGTCGACAAATGAAGTGAGTCGCTTCATGCGGTAGGGCTCGAGGACGGCCATCATGGCAATGGATGCGGTCCCTAGAATGCCGGCAACGAAGGTGTGGGTTCCGCTCAGACCGGCAATGAAGACCATGATCGCGCACAGTCCAAAGGTGATGGCTGTCGTTCCGAAATCCGGTTGGAAAAAGATCAACGCCATGGCAGGAAGAGGAACCAGTAGGGCTTTCATCACAACCGTGGATTGCGCAATTTGGCTGCGATTTACGGCGAGAAAATCAGCCAGCACGATCAGGGCGATAATTTTCGCGAATTCGCTGGGTTGGAAATGAACTGGACCCACACCAATCCATCGATATGCCCCGTTAGCGCCGTAACGAATGCCGGGGATGTAGCAGAGCACTAGGCCAATCAGAACCGCGCCATACAGGATGAATCGGTAGCGTCGTAGAAACCGCAACGGGGTGACTGCTGTGGCTACGCACAGGCCCAAGCCGACGCACAGGGCAATGATCTGACGCATCAGATAGTGGGATTCGTCCCCAAATCGTTCGAACGCCACCATGGCCGATGCCGAGTACACCATCACGAGCCCAAAGAGGATCAACAACGTGCTGGTGAGGATAAGCCACGGGTCAACGCTACGGTTTTTCATGCTGTCGCCTCCTGTGCGAGGGCGGTGAATGTACGGCCGCGCTCTTCAAAGTTGGAGAATTCATCAAAACTGGCGCAGGCTGGTGAAAGCAGAACATGGTCCTTCGCTTGCGCGTGCTTCGCTGCAGCATGCACCGCGTCAGCAAGCGTCGCTGCGCATTCAAGGTTCGCATGGGATAGCGCCTCGGCGATTTCGGTTCCAGCGTGGCCAAAGCAAATGACCCAGCGCACGGTCTTGTCGAGGACGGATTGCAGTCGGTTGTATTCCGCTCCTGCTTTCCCAGCGCCGCCAAGCAGAACGATCTTCGCACCTTCGAGCCCGCTTATGCCCGCGATCGCCGCATCAATGTTTGTGGCCTTTGAGTCGTTTACCCACGTCACTCCGTGGGCCACATGGACGGGCTCCAGTCGATGGGGCAGCGCCGTCAAGCAGCCGATGTGAATGTCGTCCCGACGGACACCGCCAGCGACGGCAATCAAGACAGCAGCAGAGGCATTGTCCCGGTTGTGTGCGCCGAGGAGCTTGAGCGGAGCCAAGTCAACCGGACCGTCATCGTGGGTTCCAGATAGCATCAACTGGTCACCGGATCGGAGGATGCCGGGGTGCTGGTCAAGCCACATCCGCTGGGCCGACGTTGCACGGTGATTGAGAAGCCCGTCGGGATTGAGTCGCGGGCTGGCGGGTATGGCTGCAAATCCATCGTCCCCCATGTTTTCGAAGAGTCTCGTTTTGTGGGCTGCGTAGTTGCTCATGCTCTTGTGTCGCCCGAGATGGTCGTTCGCGAGGTTGAGGCACACCGCGACGCTGGGCGAGAGTGCACCGGGGAATTCAAGTTGATAGCTGCTGACCTCGACCACGGCGAAGTCGGGTTGGGTGTCTGCGCTCAGCAATTCTGTCAGTGGGGTGCCGAAGTTTCCGCCGACGAAGGATTGGCGACCAGCGGCTGTGAGCAGTTGGTGTGCAAACCACGCCACGGAAGATTTTCCGTTTGTGCCGGTGATGGCCAGAATGGGCACTCCGCTGCGTTGAAGACGTTCCGCCGCGAATCCGAGTTCGGATACGATGGGGATTCCTTGAGCCTTGGCCTTGACCAGTTCCGGTGCGCTTGCCGGCACTCCGGGGCTCACGATGATGAGGTCTGAGGAGAGAAAGTCGGAGGTCTGAAAGCCTCCGTACCGATGGGTTGCCCCATCTACGGTTGGGGCGTCACGGCGCCCATCCGTCACCGTTACGCGCGCCCCTTGTCGCAGGGCGTACTCTGCGGCGGAGACGCCACTGCGTCCCATTCCAGCCACCAAGATGCGTCGCCCGTCCAGCATCAACGAACCTTCAATGTGGTCAAGGCGACGAGCGCCATCAGGATAGAAATGATCCAGAATCGAACGATGATCTTGGGTTCCGACCACCCCTTCTTTTCGTAATGATGATGAATGGGGGCCATCAAGAAGATTCGTTTACCCGTGAGCTTATAGGAACCAACTTGAAGGATTACGCTCACCGCTTCGAGTACAAAAATACCGCCGACCAACACCAAGAGAATCTCGTTTTTGGTCAGAATGGCCAAAATTCCAAGCGCACCGCCGAGACTAAGTGACCCCACATCACCCATAAAGATTTGTGCCGGGTAGGTGTTGTACCAAAGGAATCCAAGACCCGCGCCGACGATGGCCACAGAGAACACAGCCAGTTCTCCCGCTCCGGGAACGTAGGGGACCGATAGATATCCAGAGAACTTTGTATTTCCCGCGATGTACGCGAGGATGGCGAAGGTCAGCCCCGATGTCATGACCGGCCCGATCGCAAGGCCGTCGAGTCCGTCGGTCAGGTTTACGGCATTGGACGTGCCGGTCAGAACCACCATGCCGAACAGCACGTAGGCCCACGCGAGCCCTTCGACGCCAAACTGTGAGAAGTCAACGACGGTGTTCTTGAGGAAAGGCAGAGAAAGCTCAGGCGAGATGATGCCCGTCACAAAACCGTAGGCGAGCACCCCTCCACCGATGCCAAATTGGCCAACCAGTTTCCATCGTCCGGCAAGTCCGTCCGAGGAGCGCTGCATGACTTTCTTCCAGTCGTCGATGAAACCGAGAGCCCCGTACCCGAGAAGGATTGCCAGCGCCATCCAAACGACGGGTTGGTCGAGCCTCGCCCACAACACGGTGGAGATCGCGATGCTGAGAATCATGGGGACGCCACCCATTGTGGGTGTCCCGACCTTGTTCTCGATGTGTTCTTGTGGGCCATCATCTCGAATGATCTGCTCGACCCGCTTGGCCTTCATGTAGTTGATAAACCACGGGTAGAGCGCGTAGCAGATGGCCAAAGACGTGACCATTCCCCAAGCCGTACGGAAGGTGATGTAGCGAAACAGATTGAAGAACTGGTGCTGGTCCGCGAGCGGGGTGAGCAGGTGATACAGCATTTAGGGCGTCTCCATTGGTTCAAGGGCGTGCAAAACGCGTTCCATTTTCATGCCGCGGCTTCCCTTGATGAATAAAATGTCTCCGGGTGCGACTTGGTCTCGAATGAGGTTCGCGAGGCTCTCTGCGTCGGGGCTACACAAGCCGGAATCGGCCATGGCTTTCGTGAAGCGTGGACCCGCGAAGCCGACGATATCGATGCCCAGTCCCAGTGCAAGGCGTCCAATCTCTGCGTGTTGTTCGACCTCGGTAGGGCCCAATTCCAGCATGTCGCCCAAGAGGGCAATGCGCTTGCGTCCGTTGTTTGATGGGATGGACGCAAGGGTTCGGAGGTTGGCGGCGACACTCATCGGGTTTGCGTTGTAAGCATCATTGATCACCCGGGTGCCGAGGGGCCCCGGTTCAATGCGGAGCCGCATGCCCACCGGGGCATATCGAGCCAGACGATTGACGATGCCTCCAGGATTCAATCCCAAGGCGTATCCAACTGCGATGGCGGCGACGGCATTGTGTGCCATGTGAATGCCTGGGCTGGGCAGTTCGCCAGTCCAAGTGGTGGTGCCATCGGAGACGGTATAGCGGGTGTGCAGACGTTCGGGATCGATGTGGGCTGTTTGCAGCTGAATGTCGCACTGCTGCGATGATCCGTAGCGAACGAGGGTGCATCCGGCGGGGAAGGCCATGTCCCGAATAAACGGGTCGTCCATGTTCACACACAGCGTATCCGTGGGTCGCGCTCCGTCGAACAGTTCGGCCTTTGCGTTGGCGATGGCTTCGATGCTGCCAAGGCCCTCGAGGTGTGCGATCCCGACATTGGTGATGACCCGTACCGTGGGCGCTCCAATGTCCTGAAGAAGCGCGATTTCCCCGGAGTGATTCATGCCCATCTCCAGAACCAAGACATCGCACTCCCTCGGGCTGGCGAGGAGGGTGAGCGGAAGACCTATGTGGTTGTTGAAATTTCCAGCAGTCTGATGAACCTCTCCGAGTTCTTCGAGCGCGAGACCAATCATCGCACGTGTGGTGGTCTTTCCCGCGCTTCCCGTGATGCCCACGACGGGGCCATCGAAACGAGATCGAACAAACCGTCCGAGTTGCTGGAGGGCTTCGAGGCCATCGTTCACAGCAATATGGCCGTGACTCCAGTCGTCAGGCACACGCTCGGCAATCACCCCGCTGGCGCCCGCTTCGATGGCTTGAGTCAAGAAATCATGGGCGTCGAAGCGTTCGCCACGAAGAGCCAGAAACCAATCCCCGGGCTGAATGGCTCGCGTATCTGTGCACACTGAACCGCGGGCACCCTCCTTGATGAGCACTCCACCGCTTCCGCGAGCCAGTTCTTCGGAGGTGAGCTTCACGCGGACTCCAAAATTTGGGCTGCCACTGTGCGGTCATCAAATTCGGTGACGGTGTTTCCCATCACTTGGGTGGTCTCGTGACCCTTTCCAGCGATCAAGATAATGTCGCCGCTTTTGGCCGTCTGAATCGCGGCTTCGATTGCACTTCTGCGGTCAACATCCACGGTGAATGGACCCTTTATGCCCGCCACAATCGAATCGATGATGCTCATCGGGTCTTCATGCCTTGGGTTGTCGGAAGTCACAAAGACCCAATCTGAACCCTCGTCTGCGGCCGCGCCCATATCGGGTCGCTTTCCGGGGTCGCGGTCGCCGCCGCAGCCAAAGACACACAGGATTCGGCCCCGCGTCAAGGGACGCAGAAAGCGGAGCACCGACCGCAGGGCCTCTGGGGTGTGTGCGTAATCCACCAGCACGTGCAGTCCCCGCGTGTTTGGGACCAACTCCAGTCGGCCGGGAATCGATTCAAGTTGATTGAGCCCGGACACGATGGCCTCAGAATCGATGCCCAGTGCATGGGCTGCCGCGAATGCAGCAAGCGCATTGGAAACATTATGCGTCCCCATCAGGTGTAGGTTCACCTCATGGGTACCTGAGGGCGTGACGACGGCAAAGTGAGTGCCTGTCACAGATGAGTTCAGATCGACCGCGCGGATCATTGCGGAAGGTCCCAATCCATACGTGAGGCATGTACGGGTTCCCGGGTTGATTGTCTCGCAGGCGGGTTCATCGGCGTTGAGCACTGCCACACCGTCCGGGTCCAGAAGTTCCTCGAACAGTTTGGCCTTTGCGGCCAAGTAGGACTCCATCGATGAGTGGAAATCTAAATGATCTCGGCTGAAGCTGGTGAATACTGCGACGCGAAACGGGATTGCGTCGGCTCTGTGCATCACGATCCCGATGGAACTCACCTCCATCAGTCCCGCTGCGCACCCGGCATCCTTCATTCGTCGAAGGAGGGCCTGCATGATGGGCGCTTCGGGGGTCGTGTGGGTTGCTTCAATGGATTCCCCTGCAATCCGATGCCCCGTTGTGCCAATCACTCCGCTCGTTTCGCCCGCGGCCTTGATGATCGACTCGAGCATCCATGTGACGGTGGTTTTTCCATTGGTTCCCGTGATGCCAACGACTGGCATGGTGTGGCTTGGGTGTCCCTCCAGAGCGCTCGCGATGGCAGCCAATGCAACGCGCGCATTGGGGACGATAATTACGGTGACGCCGTCGCGCGCGGACACCGGCCCGTCCGCTACGACAGCGGCGACTTCGAGGTCTGGTACGAATTGTCGGGCATCCACTCGCTCGCCGCGAATGGCAACGAAAACGTCAGCAGGTCGCGCGTCTCGAGAGTCGTAAATGACCCGCTCGATTGTGCGATCTGTGGGGCCATCGATGGAAACGACCCCCAGTTGGGGAATGAGAGTAGAGAGAAGCATCACTGGTGCAGCAGGGGGAATCAGCAGAGGAGAGGAAAGGAAGGGCGACGCCCTGCGGTCGGATCACAGGGAAAATGTGGGTCGCACGGGAACGGCGGTCGACCGAGGGCGTCGCTTGGTTTTCCCCCAACGAGGAGGGGCCGGCAGGAGAGGCGCTGCAAAAATCAAAGGCAGCAGGAACAGCGGGAGCGGGATTGGCGGAAATCTTGCGTCTGGAGAAGGGGGGTGTACGGTCCACAGAGGGTGGGGAAGTGGACCGAGAAAACACCGCGGTGGGTTCCTTCTCGTTGTTCAAGGGTGCGCTCATGGGGATGAGCGCACGGGTTCCGACGTCTACGCGCCCCTCCAAGCCGGTTGGGGGAAAACGAACAGAAAGAGTGGGGGGTTGATTAGAAGAGAGGTGCTTCATTTCAAAACCACCTCCATGCGATCGCCCGGGCGTAAGGTCCGTCCAGGCCTTGGTTTCTGGTTGACGACCCGGCCCGAGCCCTCGATGCGAACCGCAAGGCCCGCCCCTTCGAGAGTGACCAGCGCATCGCGCATGCTCAGTCCGCTGAGATCTGGAGCGATCAGAAGCCCGCGCTGGGCCCATCGGAGTTCGGGCGCAGCTGTGGGCACAGTCGCCTCTGCCGCGGTCTCTGGTTCGGCCTGCGCGGGCATCCGTTCGGGGTCTGGTGGGACGCCTAATAGCCGCAGTGTGGCCTCGCCGATTTCAGAGAAAGCCGGTCCGGCGGTTTGGCCACCGTAGCGAGAACCCTTGGTGGGGTTGTCGACGACAATCGCCATCGCGATTTTGGGGTCTTCCGCGGGCACTGCGCCGATGAAGCTTCCGATGCGTTCGGTCGATGAGTAGGCGCCGTCGACGTGCTTCCATGCGGTGCCAGTTTTCCCAGCCACGGAGAAACCTGGAATTGCTGCACGTGTACCGGTACCGCCTTCTTCTGTTACGGTTGCCATCATTTTGAGGGTCTCACGGGCCGTGGCTTCAGACACGACACGCTTGATCACCTGAGGCTCAAATATCCGTACGGGAACGCCGGTTGACTCTTGTATTTCAGCGACCATGTAGGGATCCATACGGACCCCATCGTTTGCAAGAGTAGCCATCGCACTGGCCAACTGAACTGCAGTGGCGGTGACACCATGCCCGTAAGAGGTTGT
>Ga0160422_10002498_pt1 | contig 11509 bp, 10 predicted proteins | sample Fk160mmetaG_FD_108192 | JGI IMG/M metagenome (GOLD analysis project Ga0160422, IMG submission 108192) | Marine microbial communities from the Central Pacific Ocean - Fk160115 60m metaG | ecosystem: Environmental > Aquatic > Marine > Oceanic > Photic zone | place: The Central Pacific Ocean... | reverse complement strand
TATCACAGCTTATTAAAAATTAAAAATCAACACGATTTTAAATACATAAAATAAATATGAAAATTGAAAAAACAGCACAGAGTAGATGGAATAATGAAAAATGGAAAAATGCTGGATTTGGTTCAGTATTTTCGGATCACATGTTTATCGTTAACTACAAAGATGGACAATGGCAAGATCCACAAATAAAGCCATATGGCCCGCTTAATGTTCTACCTTCTCTTCACTCCTTTCACTATGGCCAAGCTATATTTGAAGGAATGAAAGCCTATAAGGGACCAAATGATGAAGCATTTCTTTTTCGGCCTGAACAAAATGCAAAACGCTTAAACAAATCCGCAGTTAGAATGTGTATGCCTGAAATACCTGAAAAATTGTTTCTTGAAGGGTTATATGAATTATTAAGAATAGATCAAAAATGGATTCCAAATGATGGAACATCATCATTATATATCCGTCCATTCATGTATGGTTCATCAAATTTTATTAAAGCAAGGCCTTCCAACGATTATACTTTTATCATAATCACATGTCCCGTTCAGACCTATTACACTGGTGAAGTACATGTAAAAGTTGAATTAGACTATACAAGGGCATCTTCAGGAGGAACAGGTTCAGCAAAGGCTGCTGGTAATTATGGGGCATCATTTTACCCAGCAAAAATGGCTCAACAACAGGGCTTTCAACAACTCATCTGGACAGATGGTAACAAACATCAGTTCATTGAAGAATCTGGCACAATGAACATTTTCTTCAAAAGAAATAATGAATTAATAACACCACCATTAAGTGATTCTATTCTTCCAGGAATTACAAGAGACAGTATTATTAAATTGGCAAATCATAATGGGATTGAGTGTATAGAAGAAAAAATTGATTTAAAAGAAATGATAAGAGGATACGAATCTGGAAGCATTTCTGAGGCATTTGGTGTTGGAACAGCAGCAGCAGTAGCAAACATAACCTCAATAACCCATAAAGATCAGAAGTTGACATTTAAATTGAATGAAAATGGATTTGCTGAGAAATTAAAAACCAATTTGCAAAACATACAATTTGGAAGATCAGAAGATCCATTTGGTTGGCGTATAAAAGTTAATTAATTGTAAAAAAGACTTTCCAATGGAAAGTCTTTTTTGTTTTATTTCAGTAATCATCCAATATTTCTTTAATATTTGGTTTAAAATAATTTTCACCTTTCAATATCTTCCCATCTTCTCGAAAAATTGGGTTGCCATTAATGTCTAATTTTGACATATTAGACCGTTGAATTTCATCAAACACTTCTTCAATCTTATTTTGGAGACCATGTTTTAAAATCGTACCACACAAAATATAAAGCTGATCACCTAATGCATCAGCTACCTCGACCAAATCTCCGTTCTTACAAGCAGCTAAATACTCCTCATTTTCTTCTCTCATTAAATTATAGCGCAACATATAAACTTCTGTTCCTACATTAACTTTTGGGCTCAATTCATTTCCAATTTGAAAGACTTCATGAAACTCTGCTACATGATCAATTTGTTTTTTCATATTCTAAAAATTAATAGGAAATATTTAGTTAATTTGCGAGATAAAGTAACAAAATACATACCGTATGAAAAAGTTGATTTTATTAACAATTGTTAGCATTTTAATTATATTTAACACCATAGGTCAAGAAATTTATAAAGTTTCGCCCGAAAACAGCAAAATTGAATGGATAGGAGAAAAAATAACTAGTGCTCATTCTGGTTACATTAATTTACAAGATGCTTTCTTTATTATTGAAGAAGAAAAATTTGTTGGTGGAGAATTTAATATTGATATGAACACTATTAAATGTACAGACATTGAAAATCCTATATACGCAGCTAAACTTGAAGAACATTTAAAAGATCCAGATTTCTTTAATAGTAGTAAATATCCAATTGCAAATTTTAAAATTACAAACATCATCTTCGATGGAACTTCATATATGATTACAGGAGATATTACTATTAAAGAAATCAGCCAAGAAATAACCTTTCCTGCTAAATTTGAAAATGATGCAGATTTATTTTATGCAAATGCTACATTAAAAATTGATCGAACCAAACACGATATCAAGTATGGTTCAGGTTCATTCTTTGATGACCTAGGAGATCGAATGATTTACGATGAATTTACTTTAAAAATTCATTTGCAAGGTAGTAAAGCACAGTATTAATTTAGAATTTTTCTTATACAAGTAATGTCAATAGTAATTCATATAAAATAAAAGTAAACTCCTATGTCAAATAATCCTGCAGATCGTGTTCAAGATTTACAAAATTTTGGTGAATTTGGTGGCGTTAATCCATCTATTGCAGATTCATCTACATTTACATATCTCAAAGCATCAACAATGCAAGCTGTATTTGAGGGAGAGCAAGAGGGATGTCATTTGTATTCTAGACACACTAACCCCAGTACAAGTTATCTTTGCCAAGCTTTAGCAAAAATGGAAAATACTGAAGCTGCATATGTCGCATCTTCTGGTATGGGAGCAATTACCTCTTGTATCCTCCAAATTTGTGAAAGCGGTGATGAAATTATTGCTAGTAGAACTATATACGGTGGAACATATGCTTTCCTAAAAAACTTTTTGCCTAAACTAGGCATAAAGACTCACTTTGTAGATATTACTAAAACAAATCATATAGAAGCATTAGTCAATGTTAACACTAAAATGATTTATTGCGAATCTATGAGTAATCCATTACTAGAAATTGCTGACATACCAGCACTAGCTTCAATTACAAAAAATACATCAATCAAACTTGTTGTTGACAACACATTCACGCCTATGATAATCTCTCCAATCGATTTGGGAGCTGATATAGTATTACATTCGTTAACAAAATTTATTAATGGTGCTTCTGATGCAGTAGGAGGTGTCGTTTGTGCAGATGAAGAATTTATTACTGCTATGCTTGATGTAAATAATGGTGCAGGTATGTTATTAGGTCCTGTTATGGATCCCATTAGAGCTGCTAGTATACTTAAAAATATGAGAACACTTCATATTAGAATGAAACAACACAGTCATAATGCACAATTTATTGCAGAACACTTTTTAAAAGAAGGTATAAAAGTTTATTACCCTGGTATTAAATCTCATCCGCAATTCTCACTAATTAAAAAAAGTTATAATAAAGAATTTGGGTTTGGAGGAATGCTTGTTCTCGACGTAAAAAACAAAGAAAATGCATATGCTTTTATGGAAGAAATGCAAAATGATAATATTGGCTATTTAGCTGTAAGTTTAGGATTTTACAAGACCTTATTCTCTTCGCCCGGATCAAGTACTTCATCTGAAATACCTGAAGAAGAACAAGATCAAATGGGATTATCTGAAGGAATGGTTCGTATTTCAATTGGGATTGATAATAACATAAATAGAACCTTTGAAAAAATGAAAAAATGTATGAAAAATATTGGAATCTTGTAAAAAATAATACTTAAACAAAACAAAAAAAGACCATTAAATAATGGTCTTTTTTTGTTTTATATAAATGATTTAATTGAGTCTTATAATTTTATCAAAAGAATTTGAACCATCATAATAGGTGATTTTATGAATATAAACTTGATGATTAATTAAATGCTTATTGATAACTTCCCGACCCATTATATCAAAATATTGATGTGAGATGACCATCTTGTTATTTTCAAATTCATCTATTCCAACAACTGCATTAATAATATCAATTTCAATACTTTCAATAACTTCCATTGAGCCATTACTTACATTAACAACAACTTCAAAAAAATCATTATCAACATAAGTATAAATTGGATTTACTTCGTTGGAATAAGAACCATCACCAAAATCCCATAAAATTGAGTAATCTGATCCCATTCCTAATACATCCAAATTAAACTCAACAATACCATCTGCAAACATTTCGTATGTAATTTGAACTAAATAATAAATACAAGACTCATCATTGGTATTAGATTCAGGGTTATAATTAATTGCATCTATATCATTACAACCTAAAACAACTTCAGTTAAACACATACTATTATCTTCTACATTATTAATTGGATTGAATTCCAAATAATTTTCATCCATACAACCTATTGAAACTTCTTCACAAAGACCATCATCTACATTAGCAGAAGGATCATAGTTAAATGCTAAAACATCAGTACATCCTAAAACAATGAGATCTTCACATGAGTTATTATCTACATTAGCAAGTGCATTATATTGCACAAAATTTTCATTAGTACAACCTTCAAATATAATATAGGTACAAGATCCATCATCTAAGTTAGCCACAGAATCTAAGTTAGAAATTGAAAATAAAATAGAGTCATATGACCAATATTCTAAATAAGAACTATCAGTACATCCCATAACAATTGGCGTTAAACATGAACCATCATCTGTATTGGCAGGTAATTCCGAATTATATTCTATAAATGTGTTATTGGTGCAACCTAATAAAATAGGAGTTAAACATAAATTATTGTCTATAGTTGCTAATGAATCAAACTCTAGGAAATTTGGATCCGTGCAACCAATAACTGCCTCTGTAATGCAAGAACCGTCATCTAAGTTAGCTTCTGTAGTATACTCAATATAATCAGGATTTGTACATCCTTCTATGATGAAATTAATACATGAACCATCATCTACATTTGCAGGAGGAAAATATTCTAAATAAAGATTATCTGTACACCCTGGAATAGCAATTATCAAACAACTTCCATCATCAATATTTGCATTTAAATCGAATTCTACAAAGATAGGATTAGTACAACCCTCTACTTGACAAGAACCATCATCAGAATTTGCTAAAACTGAATAATTCAAAGCATAATCAATAGTACATCCATATATAACAAGCGTAGCACAAGAACCATCATCAATATTTGCTTGACCATTAAATTCAATGTAATTAGGATCCATACAACCTTCAGTAAATGCAACGCAAGAACCATCATCTACATTTGCTGATGCAGTATAATTAATGGAATTGATATCAGTACAACCAAATACAGCTTCTGTTTCACAAGAATTATCATCTAGAGTTGCATTAGGATCATATTCAGCATAAAAATCATCAGTACATCCTAGTATATGAGGTATACAAGAACCATCATCAAAATTTGCTGATTCATCATAATTTTGAGCAGTTTCATCTATACAACCATAAACAGCAGGTATAGAGCAAGATCCATCATCTACATTTGCTGATGCATCATATTCAAAGTATGCTTCATCAGTACAACCTTCAACTATGAGATTAAGACAAGTTCCATCATCTAAATTAGCATCAATATTGTATTCCAAATAATCTGGATCAGTACATCCATTAATTGCAATTATTTCACAAGAACCATCATCATAATTGGCTTCAGGATTATATTCAAGATAATCATCATCAGTACATCCTAAAATAGCATCAGCTGGAAAACCAAATAGAGCTCTAATACTTAGACCAAATTCTTTTGGAAAGGCATTTGGGTAAACATTAGGAGAATCTCCAACTATCTCAATAGCGGAAGCTAGATTTTCATCTAATTCTGTAGATGACCACAAGTAACTAGAATTACCATTTTGGACATATTCAAATATATCATCTGGAAGTATCAATTGACCAGACATTTGAGCATTAAACTCAGTTTCTCCATATAACTGAAGATCAATACCATCAAATTCTTCCAATAAAGTTAGAAACTCTTCAGCAGAAGGTAGATGCCAAGAATATGGAACAGCTTCTTCAGCGGAACCCCAAGAATAGTACCTACCATTATCATCCAAATTATAGTCGTCTATACCTGTAAAAACAAAACCATCAGCAAGTTGAGAAGCTACTCCACCTGATGGAATTGACACTTCAGAAGAACCAGGGGTAATATATCTTAGATTCTCTGCCATCCAACATTGTGGACCAATACTAATTGTAGGATAAGAATATCCATCTCTTTCATCCTTGAAATACATTCCGCACATCCAATCATCTAAATCAAAAATACAAGGATCTAATCCAACATTAAAAGTTGCACTTGGATTGTAATTTAAGGCTTCAGGATTAATACAATCATCAACCAAAACAGTAACACAGGTTCCATTATCAAAATCTGCTTCAAAACCTTGAGTATAAAATTCTACATAACCATCATCTGTACATCCTGGAGCATAATAACATGAGCCATCATCTTCTTCAGCTTCATCATTATAATTAAACGCATCGGGTTCCATACAACCATATACAACATATGTTGTACAACTAATTTCTGCAGCCCATCCTGGATAAGTAACAGAGCCATCAGAGGTAAAGGTGATTGTCAAAGCTCCAGATTCATTAGTTTCTGAAGCAGTGTAAGTTTGTCCGGCTAAACTCGTTCCATTTGATCCAGGCACTAAAACTGAAGCACTAGTAGATTCACCATCATAAATAGTTAAATAATCACAACATCCTTCAAACTCAAACTCACTAAAAAATAAAGACATGTATTGTCCTGAGCTTTCAGGAAAAATTGTGATTTGTTGATCTTCAAGATTCGAATATGCTCCATCTGGTCCACCTGAATCATATAAAATTCCTCCACAAGAAGAAATAGCATCTTCTTCATCTATATTATACTCTAAAGGATCAACAATTACTTCAAAAGATGATTCAGTAAAACAATCTTCAGAATCTGAAATATTAACTGAATAAGAACCAGCCGATAATCCACTTATAGTTTCAGAAGATTCCCCTGTCGACCATAAAATATTAAATGGTTCATTACCTAAATTTATATCAACAGTTGCAGTTGCGTCAGATGTACCTTCTTCGGATTCGTAAGTTGTAATTACATTAACATCAAATCCAAAACAAGGACCATAAGTTGTACAACCAATATCTGCAACCCAACCTGGATAATCTATTATACCATCTGAAGAAAATGAAATAGTTAAAGAACCAGTTTGATTTGTTGGAGAGGCATAAATGGTTTGTTCTAACAATTCGGTAAGACCAACACCATTTATTAATATAGGAGCATTTGTGTCCTCTCCATCATAAATGGTCATATTGTCCCAAGTAGGACTTTCCAATTGAAATTCAGAGAAATAAAGAAATACATATTCATCATCATTTTCAGGATAAATTGTTATTATTTGATTTTCATTATTTCCGTAGTTAGACATAGAGCCACCTGAATCTACAAAAATACCACCACATGTAGTTACTTGTGTTGATGAAGCAATATTAAATTCACAAGAACCATCATCTTGAGTTGCTTCAACATTATAATTAGTGGCTTCAGGATTCGTACACCCGATTTGATCTCCACCTTCTACATTGATATAAAAAGTTGGAATAGCATCGTTTAGCACAGAGAAATCTCCTTGGAGTTGAGCGTCTAATAATGCATTACCTCCTGTGTAAGGAATTGTCAAATCTATATCTACAGGTATACCAAGAGGTGCAGCATTAAAAGATAAAAGAGATGTAAGAGACAATTCATTAAATCCACTTTCAGTAGGTGCTCCTGATAATACTATTTCACCTGAGGAGTTTGATCCAAAATAGCAATCTCCATTGGTACAAGAATATGTCATACCATCTGGCATACTTATACCGGTAATTTGAACAAAATTAATAGGAAAGTTTATAACTTCATCATTTAAATCAATGCTTAAAAATTCAGGCACATCTATTTCAATAACTTCATTATAATTTTCTCCTACAGAAACACTTGGAAGTGTAATCTCAGTATTATCTTCATTAAAAGTACTTCCTTCAGGTGGATAAAACTGAATTATTCCTGTATCATCTAATTCATTAGTTGAACAATTTAAAGTAATATTTGCACTACCACCCACATTAACACCATTTGTAACATAAGACAAACCATTACCAACAACCCACGATATTAAATCTATATCAAATAATTCATCTCCATTAACAAGATAATAAGTAATTGATTCATTTGATACAGCACCATCAACAACATCAGTTATTGCATCATCTCCCCAAACAACAAGTGAAGTTTGAGTAACTCCATAAACAGGTTGGGAACCAACAACTAAACCAGAATTATCTGAAACAGCAACGACGTAAGCATTTTCTATTAAATTATCTGGAAATAAATCAACAATTTCCGGCGTGAACATCACCGTCATATTTGAACCAGTACTACCACTTGAATATTCTTCAGGAATAATACAGTCAGTAAGTAATTCAGATACTGTAATTACACCAACCATACCCATTGCAGCATGAGAACCCACTGAACAATCGTAGTTAAACGATCCGACATCATTAAATGTAATAGAACCCATTATGCCTGGTAGAGATTGAAATGGAATTGATGCTGAAGCTATTTCTTGTGGGTTTCCAAAAGATTCTCCAGTAATTGAATTGATATTGAAATTTACGTCATGGGTACCACCTTCACTAATCCATGTAACTACATCACCTTGAGAAATTGTCAATTCAGAAGGAACAAAGGTCATTCCGGGACCAACAAAAACAGTATAGGAACTTTGAGCAATCAGTAAAAATGGAAACAAGAGAAAGATACAGAATAACTTTTTCATAAAAATCAACTCATAAATTATAAATAAATGGCAATATACAAATACTTACCAAGTTTATTCAGCAATAATTATTCCCAAATAAAATTAGTTCCAAATTATTTACTTTTTATATGAAAATTAATTAGAAAATCTATTGGATAACGGACAAATTCAGCAATGTGAAGATTATATTCTTCGCATAATCTGATAATAATATCTTGAAAATAAAACGCTACAGAACCAATAAACGAAATTGAGTAATCATAACACAATGGATGACTTAAAACATGTGTATCCAAATAACATTTAAATTCTTTTCTAACAAGGTCTTTGACAAAGGGATGCATTTTATGAGATACCAAAAAGGGAACATAAGAGGCTAAAAACTGATTTGGATGGTCTTCTTTGTATACTGACTTTAAAACTATTTCTTTCGAAATAGAATGATTTTTAGAAAACTCTTTATGCAAATCAGGAGGTAAGTTCAGATATAAGTACGATTTTAATAGCAATCTCCCCAAGGATGCACCACTTCCCTCATCGCCCATTACATATCCCAATGATGGTTTTAACTGATCAATACTGTCTCCATTGTAAAAAGCTGTATTTGATCCCGTCCCAAGGATTGAAACGAATAATGGACTTCCCTTATAAGCAGATCTAGCAGCAGCACACAAATCACTTTTTATATTAATCTTTGCTTCTAAAAATACAGATTTTAATGAAAATTCTAAATCAATATAAGATGAAGGATTTGAACAACCTGGCGCATAAAAGTGAACTTCTAAAATTTTGGTAAATACACTTTTTAATTCTGAATAAGATTTTAATCTAAGTATCATCTGCTCTGAACTAAGAAAAAGTGGATTCCATCCTTTTGTTTGAAAAGAATTTATAGTGTTAACGCCATCCAATAATACCCAATCAGATTTAGTGGAACCACTTTCAACAATCAAGATCATGCTAGCTAGGTAAAAAAGATTTTTTTAAATAAAATGGAATATATACTAAAAAAGCATGCAGTAATGTAGCTAATTCGAGTCCAATGATGTAATAGGGCCAATCACCTATTAAAAAAGGATTATTAACTTGTGGTTTAATAGCTAAATACATGTAATTAGCACTTAAAACATAATCAATCATAGCTACTGAAACAACTAAAAATTGAAGATAAAAAAACGATTTTAGCCAGGCCATTTTTCTAGGTCTCATTCCAAGCACAAAAATACAATAAAGCGGTGCAGTAACTAAGCCGCCATGGACTAAAAAGTAATCAATTAATAATACTAAATCAGATCCATGCGTTAATTCAGGGGTCATTAATGAATGAAAACCTCCAACCATACCTATAAACAAAATAAGCTCAAAAGCAATTTGATTCCTCGTAAAAAGTAAAATAATTGTATTAAACAACATTAATCGACATAAATGAAAAGGAAGTGAATCTTGAGGAGTCCATATACCTTTATACACAAAATAACTTTGAATAAAGATGTATTCAAAGACCAGTAGTAAAGCAAAAAAAATAGTAAAATTAGATTTAAATTTATCAGATTTATTGAGGGGAATAAGAACAATACATAAAATAAAAAACAATGTCAATGTATTCCAAAAAAACCAATCAAATCCAAAGGGAGGAATAACCGCGTGATCCATACAATATCTTTATTTTGTTTTGAATAAATATATAAAAAATTCTTTACTACATTTGGTGTAAATCATTTTACAACTCAAAAAAACAACTTAATCAGATGAATATAGATAATCAATCACCATATCATTTATTTTGTTTCGTATACCTAGGTTTTGCTCAATTAAGTAATAAAGATTTCATTGAAAAAGAAATTGAAGAAATTCAAAAAAAAAATAGCAATATCGATGGATGTAAATCCATCTAATATTATTGAATTTAAGAAAATAATGGATGAAACCATAAATTGGTATCAAGGTATTAGAGACAGTGAAAAATTAGAATCAGTATTAGAAATTACAAGACAAATAAATCAGATAAAGGGGTTTACACTTGAAAATAAAAAAACTTTTTTATCTGACATAAGAGATATTGCTGTCGCTGATGGTAGATTTAATTCAGAAGAAAAACATTTGCATGACAGAATTGCAAAAGAACTAGGTATAAATATGATGACAATTGAGAAAAATAGGCGAAAAAAGCTTGGTTACTAAGTATGAAAAAAGGATTCATTCATATTGTTAAACTACCTATACTATTTGTTATAGTAATCACTTCTATTCACCTATATTCTTCATTAAATGATATAAAATTAAGTCATTGGGGTGTTTATCCAAGAGAAATAAAAGGTCTGTATGGTATTCTAAGCTCTGTATTAATTCATGGAAGTTGGAAACATCTTTTAAACAACTCTATTCCACTTTTAGTTTTAGGTACAGCATTATTTTATTTCTACAGAAAGTTGGCTATAAAAGTTTGTCTTTATTCAATAATATTTACAGGAATATTAGTTTGGCTAGGTGGACGCCCTTCTTTTCATATTGGAGCAAGTGGTCTTGTTTACGCGTTAGCATCTTTTCTTTTTTTTAGTGGATTTTTAAGAAAACATACTAATTTAATGGCACTATCTATGACCGTGGTATTTCTTTATGGAGGAATGGTTTGGGGTATCTTTCCTAGCAAAGAACATATTTCATGGGAAGGCCATTTATTTGGTGCTGTTAATGGATTATTTTGGGCATTATTCTATAAAGATGAAGGTCCACAACGTAAAAAATATTCATGGGAACTTGAAGAAGATGTTTTAAAAAGCTTAGAAGGCATTGAAGTTTATTATGAAGAAGTTCCTAAACTTTATAGTGATAATAAATCAGTTGAATTAAAATACGATTTTAAAAGAAAACACATAGAAAATAAATGATCATTAAAAAATGATATAGAAAAAAGAAAAGCTCCATCATAAGCCGGATTCTGTATCCCAAAAAGGGCCTCTATCATTTATCTACGGAACT
>Ga0160422_10002497_pt1 | contig 11509 bp, 11 predicted proteins | sample Fk160mmetaG_FD_108192 | JGI IMG/M metagenome (GOLD analysis project Ga0160422, IMG submission 108192) | Marine microbial communities from the Central Pacific Ocean - Fk160115 60m metaG | ecosystem: Environmental > Aquatic > Marine > Oceanic > Photic zone | place: The Central Pacific Ocean... | reverse complement strand
GTTCCTGATAAAACAAGATTAGGCGGAGACGCATTATATGGTAATTCATATAGACCTAGACAAACATGGTTTAAAGATATTGCAACAGCAAGAAGAATATTTGTTGACTTTGTAAACAGACAAATGTCGACTATCAATTTAGATATCGAATCGCCAAGTTGGAAAGTTAAAAAAGATGGAGAAGTTATATCAACTGAGAAATATCTAACACCAACAGACTATTATGTTAGTGGGTACGATGATAGTATCTTAGTTGACTACGAATATGATTATAAAAATGATATCGATACAACTTCACTGAGACAAAATGATGTAGTTAAAATCAAATATGATTACAACAACAAATGGGGTTTATATGTATATGGTGATAGGTCAGAAATTCTAACTGGTACAGCAGATGTCAGCACAAAATCTGCTTCATCAACAGCATTAATTAGCTTACCAGCTGTAGGATCAGGTGGAACAAGTATTGGTGGTTATGGAAACGAACAAACCTATCAATCATATAACACAGCTTTACCGGGTCAAGGGCCTGAAGTAGTAACTGGCAATGCAAGAACAGATACTACAGGTTTTGAATTAGTAAGAATTGCAAACGAGCAATCAACAATACAGTTAAAAACAAGTTTATATACAGATAGAAGTGATGAAATTGATTATAACATACAAGAATTAATTCAAGTAATTAAAGACAATGTATTTGGTGGATACAGAAAAGAATTGCAAAACAAATTATTGTTTACAATGATTGATTATGTATTCTCTGAACATGATAGAAATGATTGGTTATTTAAATCATCATACTTAGGTTTAGTACAAAATAAAAACTCACTAACACAAAAATCATTATACGAAATTGATAAGTTTAGTGACATTAGAGATTATATTAATGAAGTTAAACCATACAGAGCAAAAATTGAAAACTATGTAACTAAAAATGCTACAGAAGTTGAACAAGCAACTGTAGGAATGGCTGAATTACCGCAACAGAAAATTAAATTATTCTTTGATAGATTTACAACTGAAATTAAAGTTAGAGATGCTTCAGCAGGAGCAAATCAAAAAGATCAGATTATAAAATTATTACAACCATCAGTTAATCCAGATTCAGCTGTTGAAAGAATAGCTTTATCAAAATACAGAACGCAATTAAGTGAACTTGCAGAAGCACCAGATAGTGATGACAATAATTTATTGATTATTGATTTACTCAAAGATTTGAAAAACGAAGTTATTAATCCAGCTGATGAATTTTATGCTCCACCTGATTTTAAAACAGCTAAACAAGATGGTGTTGAAAGATCTGTTCTTGGATTAGACTTATATGATTTTGATAAAAACTTTAGATGGGATGAAGACATAACTCAAGAGTGGTATGATTCACAGTTTGGTTTAGAAAGACAATTAACTGCAAAACCTTATGTTGCTGACCACGATACTACTAGAGAAGGGTATGCAAAATGGAAAACTAATTTTGCTTACAAACTAGACGACACAATATCGTATAACGATTTATCAACATTCACAGCTTGGAATGTTAATTCTGAATATGAGGTTGGTGCTTTAGCAACACACAAAGGAAGACTTTGGAGATGTAAAAACAAACATAAAAATCTTGCATGGGAAACTGATCTTGTACAAGACAGATGGGAAATGATTGAGAATATTGTGTTTGAATGTCTAGAAGATCATACATCAGGATCTTTCAAAGATGATTATGCAAAAGGCAAATGGGCCGTTGTGTCATTAGAACTTGAAGCAGGTGGATTTATTAGACCATATCATGAAGAAAATCCAGAAGAGTTTATACCACTTGGATTATCTGAGTCATTAAAATTCAAAGTACAAACATATGAAAGAGTTGACACAGTTTCTAAACAAGGATTTGGTGATGTACTAACTTATATTACATATTATGATAACATTGGTAGAAGACTATCAATTAGAGCACCTAGGAAGAGATCAACATTTATAACAACATCGTTTGGTAAATCATCAGCTGTAATTAATGTTGATAAAATTTACACAGGTGACACAGGTACTGGTTTTGCAGTTGGTGATGTTATTACATTATCAGGCAATGGTGGTACAGGATGTGAGCTGACTGTTAACAAGGTTGGCCTAACAGGTAGAATTATAGAACTAGAACTAACAACAGGCGGATCAGGCTTTACCGATCAACCTACAGAAATTGATTCTGTAGAAGATGTAAATGGTGTTGATAAAACATCATCAGTAACATTTGATAAGTTTTCAATTATAAAAAACAGATGGCCATGGCTAAGATTTACAACAAGTGGATCTGCTGTTGCTACAGCAAAATTAAGAGATTTAGAATTTAGATTGCCACAACCATTACCAGGTAAGCCTGGAATGATTTGGGTCGGAGACGAATTAGTATCATATACAAAAATTGATGCTGATAATTTAATACTTTCAGGAATAACTAGAGGACTAAAAGGTACTCCAGTTAGTGAACATTTATCAGGCACAATAATACAAAGTGCCGGTCAGTCAGAAGTAATTCCTGAAGATAACAAAATGCCAACAACTAGAGTTGATGTTTATAATCATGGATTTGACAACGATGCTGATACAGAAGGACATACAAGCTGGGACAGAGACGTGGATAATGATGCATCAACAGGTGGCGGCGGTTTAACAGGTGGTGACGTAGGATGGGACGAAGAGATCATTACCGTAACAAATTACTTAACATGGGGTAAAGGCGTTGGCTTATGGGCATCAGATGGTCCACAAGCTACATTCATTAGAGAAGGCGGATTTGCAATAGGTGAAACACAAGAATACATGGCACCTGGATATGTAGAAACTGGCTATCTTGTAGAATCAGACGCAGAACCAGATTAAGTATAAATATAACTAATTAGGAGAAAACAATGGCGCTATCGCACACAGGAATCAAATTTAGATTGACTCAGAGTGAGTCAGAAACTGGGTCAGCAACTCTATCAGCGGCATTAGCCAAGACTGGCGATAATGCACCGTTATCTCATGCTGATCTAGATGCTAACTTTGTAGAATTAGGAAAAGCTATTCAACTTACAGATGATAAAATTGATGCTTTAACATTAACAGATATTTCAAATGTAGACACTACTGGTCTTGCAACAGGTATGGTACTAAAATATAATGGTACCAATTGGGCCGCAACTGCAATAACAGAAGAAGATCTATCAAACAATTCAACCACTGATCTTGCAGAAGGTACAAACTTGTATTTTACAGATGCAAGAGCAAGAGCGGCAATATCAGAAAATTCAGATCAACTGGCATATGACAGTTCAACTGGTGTAATGACATTTACACAAGGTGATACTGATACAGTATCAGAAGGTTCAACAAATTTATACTTCACTGACGCTAGAGCAGATGCACGTATTGGTGCGGCATCAATTAATGCATTATCCGATGTAACAATTAACTCAGCAACATCAGGACAAGCATTAACTTGGAATGGTTCTGCTTTTGTGAATAGTGCAGTTGGCTTTGCAAATATTTCTGGAAAACCAACAACACTTGCAGGTTATGGAATTACAGATTCATTTTCTGGATCATACAACAACTTAACTGATATACCAACTCTAGTTGGATATCTTGCAGGAACATCAGATGGTTCAGCTGATCAAATTTTGGCAACAAATGCCGATGGTACTTTTAAATGGGTAAACAATCAAGCAACATCTGGTATACAGTTAAATTCATTGTCTGTTGGTGCAGAAGCATCAGCTTCAGGCGATGGTGGAATTGCATATGATAATACAACAGGTATTTTCACGTATACTCCACCAGACTTATCAACTTTTATTACAGCGACAGGTAACACAACTTTCTCTACACAGCAAATAACTAATCTTACTGATTTGAGAGCAAGTGGATCTGGAATTACAGTTGGTGATCCATCAGCAACTTTTGATTCAGGTACAGGTGCTTTTACGGCTGAGACAAATTTAGATGTTAAAGGTGATATCACAGGTGATGAAATTGAAACATTTGGTAGAGCAGATTTTTCAGAACAAATTGTGGTTTGGTTAGATGATGATCATGAAAATGCCACAGGAACAAAATCATTTGTATTTGATGCAAATGCTACAGGTGATAAACTAAAAGTTACAGGTGATTCAAAAATCACAGGTGCCTTAGAGGTTACGAGTACAACTAAAACTGGTACTATCACAGTTGGTAGTAACACAACTTTAGCAGATGGATTGTTGACAGTTGATGCTTTAGCAGGTAGAGGTTCAAACACAGAACTAGATATTCAATCAGGTACAACACTTTTTGTTAAATCTGGTGCTAAATTTAGATTGAGAGCTGATGCACCGGCAAGTTCTGTTGGAGAAACAGGTGACAAGGCAGGTATGTTTGCTGTAGATCCAAATTACAGTTATGTATGTACTGGTTCATATGACGGCACAACTAACATATGGAAAAGGACTGCATGGTCAACTGACACTTGGTAGAAATAAATATTAATTAAGTACTATTTTAATATTGACAATAAATATTTAATATAGTAATATAGGTAGATAATGACAGAGCAAACAAAAGACAAGAAACCAGAAGCAAATGAGGAAGGTTCAGTTAAGATGACTGGCCACTTATTGATACGTGATAAAGAAACTGGCGAGGTGTTAGTGGATAAAGATAATGCCATACACCACGGCAATATGGCGCTAGTAATAGCAAATGCTTTATCATACTACACCACGTCAAATTCAGGTATCTATTACATGGCATTTGGTAATGGTGGGTCTGACGTATTGAGTACTGGAGAAATCAAGTACAAAAATACAAATACCAGTTCTGTGCAGGAAGAATCTGCCCAGTTATATAATAGAACATATCAGAAGATAGTAGCAAAAGCAGTAGAATCTGATGCTAAAAATAACATTCAGGTTATATCTACATCAAGCGACTATACTGATTTAAAAATAACTTGTACATTGGATTTTGGGGAACCATCTGGACAGATGGCCTCAGATACGGCATCCGGCAATGATAATCCAGCAAATGCAGATACAACTTATGTATTTGATGAGCTTGGACTATATTCATTTAATGCTCCACAAGGGCAAGCCGATGTCAATTCAGCAAGATTGCTTACACACGTGATATTTCACCCTGTGCAAAAGTCTATGAACAGAGTAGTTGAAATTGTGTACACAATCAGGATTCAGATGCAATAATGCTTAACATAGCATAGAAAAGGGCATCTGATAGGGTAATTTATGTACTATGATAATAAATACATTAGGTAAAAGGAAATATAGATGTCTTATACAATTAACAATACGAGAGCACAGACTATAGCTACAATTACCCCTGGTACAGTAACAAATATCGGTGGTTTAACACTTATCGGTAAAAACTACACAGGGTATGGTGAGCTAATTGCTGAGGATTTCGTCAAACTATTAGAAAATCAAGCTACAAATGGCGTAGCACCAACTACCCCACTAACAGGACAATGTTGGTACGATATAGCAGAAAACAAAATTAAAGTTTATCAAAACGATGGTAAATGGCAAAGACTTGGTGTTACTGTTTCATCAACAGAACCACAAGTGAACGTTCCAGGTTCATTATGGTTAGACACTAACTCAAATACATTAAAAGTTTACAAAGATGACACTGAAACATTTATTGGTTTTGCAAAAGCTGATGACAGCTTAACACTAGAACCATTAATTTTCAAAGCAAGTTCATTTATTGCCGCAGGTAATACTAATGAATATACTGATACAACAAAATCAGTAACAGTCATGGCGATTGTGGGTGCAGATGGCCAAGGAAACTCTGTAGCGATTGCAGTATTCTCACCAACTGGTTTGGTTATGGACGCGGCAACGCACAATACATCAACACCAGCATCAACACCAGACACGTCAGTTACACCGGCAGTTCAACATACAGCATTACACTATGACATCTATCAAAACTTTAGTGCAGGTACAACAGGAGACCACTCATTAACAGCTGGTCTTAACTTAAGAGATAATTATTTAAATCTTCCAAATGCGGATACGGCGGCTACAGCAAACTCAGTAAACAATACTGAAAGTGCAAGTCAACCTTTTGTATTCCCGGCAGACGTAATTCTTTCTGACTCAGGATCACCAAAAACAACTTCAGCAACAACTGATCAGACAATTGGTACCAACTTATTACCATCAGCACATAACACTTACAACTTAGGTTCAAACGGTGTTAGGTTTGCAACAATTTATGGTACAGCAGTAGAGGCTCAATACGCCGATATCGCTGAAAGATTCGCGGCTGATTCTACAATGGATCCAGGTACATTGGTAGCATTAGGCGGAGCAGAAGAAATTTGTAAAACTGTCGAAAGAGCAGATACAAATGTATTTGGTGTCGTTTCAACCAGACCAGGATTCAAGCTAAATGCTGGTGCAGGTGATGACGCAACTCACCCTTACATTGCAGTAGGTGGTCGAGTTCCAACAAAAGTAAAAGGTAAAGTATGTAAAGGGGACAGGTTGGTCAGTTCTGACATTCCAGGCGTTGCCGAGCGTATGGGTGACAGTGATGACTATTTCGCAGTCATGGGACGAGCGATTGTCGACAAAACAAACGAAGATATTGAAACAATCCCTGTAGCTATAGGAGTAAAATAAAATGACGTATCAACAAGGTGCAACAATTACAGCTGACGATTACAACACAATCGCCGGCAAGATAAATGAAGTAATTGGTACCGGTTCTGGTGATAAAGGTTATGGACAAACTGAAATATCAACGCTTTCCTCAGGTGCAACAATAACAGCGGCACAATGGAATTCGTTGCTAGACGGTTTACAGAAATCAGCTTTACACCAAGGCCTAACAATTACTAACTCAGGTGAGTCAGTGTCAGCAGGTGGTAACATATTACCATTTAGTGACTTTGTACCATCTGGTTTAACATTTGATGAATCATCAGGTTCAACAGATGTTGAGCAAATAATTATAAACAGATTGACAGCGGCGGCTGGTGATTTAACATCAGGATCACTAGGCGATTCATCTAGAACAGACTCATGGTCAGATACAGTAGAACATTCGTTCACAGTAACGTTCACAGATGCCAATCACGCTAGACATTTTTTCAATTCAGGTGGCTCAATAAACTTTACAGCTTCAAGAAGTGGTGGTTCATCAACAGACCAAAACACATCTTGGGATGGTTTATTGTCAGCTATGGGCACAATTAAATTTGGTGCCAACGCAACTACAACGAGTGGTTCAGGTACAGCGGCATCCATTGGATTTCATGATCTAACTGGTTCAGCTCAGCAAATCTTTACACACTCACCATCGTCACCATATGCAACAAACGATTACACAGTTGAAGCATCTATATCAGGTGCAGTAATTACTTTTGATGTATACTTTAACGATGATCACGTCGCACAAACTGGAACACTTACATCAGGTGATGCAGGACAACCAGCACCTAATGAAGGTCAAGGTTGGACAGGTGCTGATGCAGTTGACGGTACACTAACAAGTACTATTGCGTTTACAAAAATGTCAGGTGGAACATCGGGCTTTACAGCTCCAGCAACACCAACATTTTCAACAACAAACGCATTGTAATTTTTTATAAAAGATTAGATATTAGAAGCCCTGTAGAAATACAGGGCTTTTTTTATGACCGATAAATATTTGTATGACAATAAACACTCAAATAACCAGATGTGCAAGACATATTAATTACAAAAAAAGAATTCAAGAAGCAGAAGAAATATATAATTATCTGAACATTCCCAGCAATAAGAAACTGACTATACTTGAAATTGGTATGGGAATTGGACATCTTAGTCATTACCTTATGACAAAAGGCCATACTGTAATAGCAACTGATGTTAACTACAGTTTTGGGTGGGTAAAGAATAAAGACTTAAAAATAATATATCAGATTGCATATAAATTGTTAGATCCAAAGCCCGAAAAAAAACTTTTTGAATATAGAATGTTAACGCACGATTCAAAAATGGAATTCAAAAAACTTGAAAGTTATTTGCCGGATAATAAAAAATATGATTTAATTTTGTTTACAGCTAATTCAATGCATATTGATAAAGACATAATACCTAAAGAACAAGATTATAAATTTTTAGTACAAGAACTGTTTAAATTGTCTAACAAAGATGCAAGATTCATTATGGGTTTCTATCCTGCATTTGATGAGTATGAAGGATATGGCTATAAATTTTTATACGAGAATAGGATAAAAGAGAGATTTAACGAAAAATTATTTGGTGAAATAGCAGTTGAATTCAATAGAGCTACGTATAAAGGTAAGTGGAATTACAATTAATCATTGACATTTGTACCGTTTTCATAATAAAATAATAAAAATGACAAGGGGGTCATATGACAGATGAACGACTAGAAAAAGCATTAGAGTTTGCAAACTACAGACAAACTCTATTTAATCAGAAAAAAATACTTCAAGATAATTGTGAAGCACAGTTAAGTTATGCTTACAACGGTGGCACATTTAAAATTGATCAAACATTGATTGCGTTTATTAATTCATTTCTTGCTGAAGGTAAAGAAGAAATGGTTGTGCTTGATACAAATAAAACACCAATCAAAATTACTGATCTAAAACAATTTCAAGATGATGTAACATCAAAATACTTTGAAGTAACAAATGAATTTCATAAACAATACGAAGAACTACAAAAATCACGAAAAGTTGAAAAGTTGGTTGATTAATGAGTTCTGGGGTTTTATTGTTTGCACATAACAATCGAGAAATCGATTATGGTAAGATTGCTTTAGCTAACGCAATGTTAGTTAAAAAGAATCTTGATGTACCTGTGTCTATTGTTACAGATGATGGTACTATTGACTGGCTACGAAAAACACATGAGCCTGAAAAAGTATTTGATAAAGTAATTCAAATACAAAGACAAAATATTGAAAATCATAAACCGTATAGTGATACTAGACATACTAAAAAGACATTAGGATTTTATAATCTTAATCGAGTTGATGCATTTGAATTATCTCCGTATAATAAAACTTTAATTCTTGATGTTGATTATCTTGTTTGTAATGACCTCCTAAAAAATTGCTTTACATCAAATCAACCGTTAATGATTAATAGAGAAAGTAGAGATTTATTAAGTGATAGACATATCAGAGCCTTTGATAGAGTAGAAGAATTTGGTATTGATTTTTATTGGGCAACAGTATTTTATTTTGAAAAAAGTAAAGAAACAAAATTGTTTTTTGATATTGTCAACGAAGTAAAACAAAGATATCATTATTTTCAAAATCTGTATGCTTTTAGTTCACACACATATAGAAACGACTTTGCATTTAGTATAGCAGTTCATATGTTCAATGGATACATTAGAGATAACTGGATATCAAAATTACCTTTACCATTTTTACAACACACTCTTGATGTTGATGATTTTTATGATTATCCAGAACACAATAAAATGAAATTTTTATTAGAAAAAGTTAGACAGCCTGGTAACTTTATACCAGCAACTACTAGAAATACTAACGTTCATGTTATGAACAAGTATGCATTATCAAGACAAGCAGATAAAATTATAGAGGTGACAAATGGTTGAAGTTATTGATTTTCCTAAAACAAAAGATTACAAAATATTATTTGCTTTACCGCCCGGCGGTAAGGTTAGAATAAACAAAACTAGCGAAGACATAGAATTAGAAATTACAAAAAATTATGGTACAGCTTTTATAAAAGCCAAGTCATTGCACGAAGCAAAAAAACTGTTGTACTCAACATTACCAACTTGTGAGATTGTAGACGAATGATAAGCAGAGCAAAAAACTTTTTTACTGAAAGTTATCGTAGAGATCCACTAGCAACTATTGTTGAAATTTTTGAAACAATTATACTAGTATCGGCTAGTGCAACATTGACCTTTACTGTACTAGATCCTGCAACACATATATTCATTCCGTTATACTGGGTTGGTAGTATCTGTGCAATGTTCAGTACATGGAGACGTAAAAGTACAGCATTTGTTTTATGCTGTTGGTTTACAATAATGAATAGTATAGCATTAGTAACTTTAATTTATAATGGAATATTTGGATGAGCAGAGGTTATCTAGTAATAGCACAAAACAGTACAATAGACTATACACGTCTAGCATATCTGTTGGCATTGTCTATCAAGTATACACAATGCTCTGTGAACAATATTAGTATTGCTATCACAAAAGATACTAAATTAGATGACAAGTATCGAAAGATATTTGATCATGTAATTGAAATTCCATTCGAAGACGATGCTGAATTAAGCGACTGGAAAGTTGAAAATAAATGGAAGTATTTTCATTTTACACCATACGACGAAACAGTGATACTTGATACTGATATGTTGTTTACATCAGATGTATCTCATTGGTGGGATGTTATGAGTAAACAAGATGTTGTAGCAACAACAAAAGTATTAACATACAGGCACGAGCTGATTACTAGTGATTATATGCGTAAAACTTTTACACAAAATAATTTACCAAATGTTTATACAGCATTTATGTATTTTAAAAAACAAAGTGATTTAACAAATGATTATTTTGCTATGGTAGAAAAAATATTTAGAAACTGGGACTATTTTAGAGAAGAATTTTTAGATAATCAAAATAGACAAGAATGGATTAGTGCTGATGTAATTTATGCCATGGCGGCAAAACTTTTAGATATTACAAATGAAATACAAGCACCAACACTAAACTATCCAACCTTTGTACACATGAAACCAGAACTACAAGGTTGGCATTCAGTAATAACTGACGATTGGACTAATCATATTGGCTTTTATGTTACAAAAGATTCTGTAAAAATTGGAAATTATACGCAACATTATCCAATACATTATTTCTCAAAAAATCTTGCAACAGATGAACTAATAAAAAAATACGAGGACAACATAGGACATGGATAGTACATTTTTATTACCAGCGGCACTATTTCCAGCAATACCATTAATGATGATTTCATTTGGTAATAGGTATATGTCAATGGCATCATTAATTAGAAAAATACACGATGAACTGATAAACAAAAAATTAACAAGAAAAGACAAACAAACTAATAGATATATGAAGCAAATTGATATACTAAGAAAACGTTTGATGTTAAATCGTGCAACATCAACCTTGGCATCTATTGCTTTTATTCTAAATTTAATTGCAATGTATTTTGTACACACAGGTAATATGTTTAACTTTACACTAACTTTTGTTGGAAGTTTACTTACATTTGGTACAAGTTTAGTATTTTATATTATTGAAATACAGTTATCAACTACTGCATTAGATACACATTTACAAGACTTAGAGGATCTATAATGCAAGTTGAAAATATAAATCCAATTGAAATTAAAATTTCTGGAAAAGAAAAAGCACAGTTTTTACAAAGTTTAATTACTAACAATATAGAAAAAATTGATGGAACATTAGAAAGTTTTATACTTACACCACAAGGT
>Ga0160422_10002496_pt1 | contig 11510 bp, 10 predicted proteins | sample Fk160mmetaG_FD_108192 | JGI IMG/M metagenome (GOLD analysis project Ga0160422, IMG submission 108192) | Marine microbial communities from the Central Pacific Ocean - Fk160115 60m metaG | ecosystem: Environmental > Aquatic > Marine > Oceanic > Photic zone | place: The Central Pacific Ocean... | reverse complement strand
TTTTTTTTAAAAAATTTTCCTCTTCAGACTCCAAATAAAAACTTAAAAGTGTTTGTAGATTAATTATTTCATCTTTACTTCGACTCCAATTTTCGGTTGAAAAACTAAAAAATGTTAAGTACTTTATTTTGAGTTCCAGAGATTTTTTAACAATATTTTTAACAACTTCAGATCCTTTTTTATGACCATCTATTATTTGCAGTTTCTTTTTCTTTGCCCAGCGTCTATTACCATCCATTATAAAAGCCACGTGTTTTGGTAATTGCTTTTGTAAATTTATATCAAAAGACATTAGACCTTTAAGATATCTCTTTCCTTTTCTTGATACAAATCATCAATTTTTTCTATGAATTTATCTGTCATTTTTTGTATATCTTCAGAGAAATTAAAGGATTCATCCTTAGATATTTTTTTGTTTTTTTCTTCGTCCTTTATTAAATCCATAGCATCTCTTCTTATATTTCTAATTGTAACTTTAGTATCTTCAGAATATTTTGATGCGACTTTTGCTATTTCAACTCTCCTTTCTTGGGAAAGCTCAGGAATAGGAACTCTTATCACATTTCCTTCAATCATAGGGTTCAATCCTAAATCAGAATTTCTAATTGCCTTTTCTACAGATTGAATAAGGGTTTCATCCCAAACTTGAACGGTTAACAATCTTGATTCTGGCACTGACATATTTCCTATTTGATTTATAGGTACCTTTCCACCATAAGCTTCGACTGATATGGGTTCTAGTAAAGATGTAGAAGCTCTTCCGGTCCGTAAACCAAGATACTCTTTCTTTAGATTATCGAGAGCTTTATTCATTTTTTCCTCGTAATTATCAAAATTTATTGTCATCATTGAATTAAAGTAAAATTACCTTCTCCATCCACAATTTCTTTTAAAGAATTATATTCATGAATAGAAAAAACTAACACGGGTATTTTATTTTCCTTTGCTAATGATATTGAAGCTGTATCCATTATTTTTAATTCATTATTAATAACATAATCATAACTAAGGTTGTAAAGTTTTTTTGCATTTTTATTTTTGATTGGATCTGAATCATAAATTCCATCAACTTTTGTTGCTTTGAGTAAAATATCACATTTCATCTCCGATGCCCTTAACGCTGCGGCAGTGTCTGTTGTGAAATATGGATTACCGGTGCCAGCTGCAAAAATTACTATTCTATTTTTTTCTACATGTCTTATAGCTTTTCTAAGAATATAAGACTCACAAACATTTTCAATTTTAATCGCAGACTGAACTCTAGTATCAACACCTTTTTGTTCTAAAGAATTTTGAAGGATTAGAGAATTTATAACCGTTGCCATCATACCGGTGTAATCAGCTGAAGATCTGTCCATTCCCTTTGAAGAAGCTGAAATTCCTCTAAAAATATTACCACCTCCAACTACAATGGAGACTTTTATTCCCTTTTTAAAAACATAGATTATTTGATCAGTAATTGAATTAATTGTATTAAGATCTATTCCAAAATCACGCTCACCCATTAATGCTTCACCAGACAGTTTCAGCATTATGTGTTTATACGAGAATTTTTTCAAAGTAAAACTATTCTTGACCAAGTTTATATATAATGAAGTCGATTATTTTAAAATTCAAATTATTTTCTTTGTTAAATGTTGATATACAATCTTTAATTTTAACTTTATTATCCATTACAAAAAATTGTTCATACAAGCAGACTTCCTCATAATACTTTTTAATTTTTCCATCAATAATCTTCTCAATTATATCTTTAGGTTTATTTGAAGATTTTAATTGTTCGTAATAGATTATTCTTTCTTTATCAACCAAAGTTTTATCAAGATCATCAACATTTTTCGATTTTGGATCTGTAGCAGCAATATGCATACAGATATTTTTGGAAAAATTATCAACTAAATTATTTTTTTCGTCTGCTTGCAGAGACAATAAGACTCCGATCTTTCCAGAATTTTCATTAATAGAATTATGTAAATATTTTTGAAGTAAATAATTTTCTTTTTTAAAAATCTTTATCCTTTTTATTACAATATTTTCACCAAGTTTTGAAATTATTTCTGTCAATTTTTGCTTAACTACAATTTCTTCAGAAAAAAATTTTAATTCTAAAAGATTCTCGATATTATCTTCATTGTGTTCAAGACAAGTAAATGCTAAATCATTACAAAATTTTTGAAAATTTTCATTTCTCGCTACAAAATCAGTTTCAGCATTTACTTCCAGTATAACACCAGCTTCTTCATTTATATTAACGGTTACCAAACCGTCAGAAGCAGATCTGCTTGATTTTTTTTGAGCTGTGTTAATACCTTTTTTTCTAAGCCATTCAACAGCTTTATTGACATCTCCATTAGATTCATCAAGTGCTTTTTTACAGTCCATCATACCTGCACCCGACTTGTCTCTTAACTCTTTAATATCCTCAGAGGAAAAATTCATGATTCACCTATCTACTTTTCTTCAATTATTTTATCTTTACTCAAGGACTTAACATTTTTTACTGTCTCAGATACAGCACTACAATAGTATTCGATTGACCTAATAGCATCATCATTACCAGGTATCGGATAATCAATACCCTCCGGGTTAGAATTTGAATCTATTACTGCTACAATTGGTATTCCAATTTTATTAGCCTCTTTTACAGCTAGTATTTCTTTGTTTGTATCAATTATAAACAATAGATCTGGTTTTCCAGACATATTTTTAATTCCTCCTAGAGCCTTGTTTAATTTTTCGACTGAATTTTCAAACATTAGAAGCTCTTTTTTTGTGTATGATGTTCCCTTGTTTATCAAAACATCTTCCATGTCTTTAAGCCTTTTTATTGAATTTTGAATTGTATCCCAATTAGTAAGCATTCCACCTAACCAACGTTTGTTTATGAAGTATTGGTCGCAATCTAATGCATATTTTTCAATTATATCTGAGGCCTGCCTTTTTGTTCCAACAAATAGTATGTTTTTTTTGTCTTTCGCTGCTTCCTCAACAATTTTGAGTGCGTTATTAAAATAGCTTAATGTTTGCTGAAGGTCGATTATGTGAATGCCATTTCTATGACCAAAAATAAAATCTGCCATCTTTGGGTTCCATCTATTAGTTCGATGTCCGAAATGTATACCAGCATCAAGAAGTTCTTTTATTGATATTTTTTTCATATTTTCTCCGGTTGTACATTCACGTAGCGGGTGTTCACCAGAGATGCTACGTGTTTGAATTTAGATAGTTTTACAACTTACTAACTAATAATTCAACTGTAATTTTTATTAATTTTTTTAAAATCTAATACACCTCTTATTTTCCTTAATTCGTTCACAAACTCTAAATTTACATCATACTTTTGATTACTTTTGATCAATATATTTTTATCACTTGATACTAAAGTAAATTCAAGTTTATTTTTACCACTTAAAGACCTATTTAACAGCATCTTAAATTTTTGATGATTCAATTCATCAGCACACAATGATATTCCATAAGTACTAAAATCATTAAATTTATTTATCTCTTTTATGTCAACAATCAATAAACCGTGAGATTCTTTCATAAATTGTTTAGATATCTTGAATATATAAATTTTTCCATTTTTTAAATCAAAATTTAGGTTATCTAAAACTTCAGAAAAACATATTGCATCAATTACAGACGTTTCATCGCTTAACGTCAAAAAACAAAATCTTTTGCCTTGTTTAGATTTTCTTTCATTTATATTTTTTATAATTGCTATATATGAATTCGATTTATTTTTACTATCATTTAATTCATCGGAATTAAGATAATCAAGATCATATATTTTTTTTTTTAAATAAAACTGTTTATAAAAACTTGTTGGATGATCTGATAAATAAAACCCAAATGCATCAATTTCTTTTTCTAGTTTAAGATTTACATTCCAATTACTATCACTTCTTATTAACCGATTTTCGATATCATCTGATTGAGGAAATAGACTTGTTTGTAGTTCATTAAAATTTTTATGATAATTTGAATTATAAGTTAAAATTTTATCAACATTTTCATAAAGAAATTTTTGATTACTTTCTAAAGAAGCTAGGGCATTTGAGAAAATTAATGCTTCAAGTACTTTTTTATTTAGAATATTATTTGAGACTCGTTTTAATAAGTCATCCAAGTTTTTGAAATTCCCATTTCTTTTTCTTTCATTTACCAACTCGTTGATTGATGACTCTCCAATATTTTTTATAGCACTTAAACCAAAGTTAATACATTTTGGAATATTATCTTTATATCCTACAAAAAAATTCACTTCAGATAAATTTACATCAGGATTTACAATTTCATAACCCAGTTTTTTAACTTCAATGCAGTAAGTTGATAATTTTTCAAAATTATTTAAATCACAGTTCATTGATGCACAAAAAAACTCCATTGGATAATTTGATTTTAAATAAGCAGTTTGATATGCTATCATAGCGTATGCAGCTGCATGACTTTTATTAAACCCGTATCCAGCAAATTTTGCAATTTCCTCAAATAAGTTTGAAGCCTTTTCTTCATCTATTCCATTTTTTTTTGAACCTAAAATGAACGCTTCGCGTTGAGCTATCATTTCGGATTTTATTTTCTTACCCATAGCTCTTCTTAACAAATCTGCATTAGCTAGACTGAAACCAGCCAATTTTTGAGCAATTAGCATAACTTGCTCTTGATAAACCATAATCCCGTAAGTTTCATCAAGTATGGGTTTTAAATCGTGATGTATATAAGTATATTTCTCTTTATTTTGTTTTCTATTAATATAAGTTGGAATGTTATCCATAGGCCCAGGACGGTATAAGGAAACAATTGCTATTAAATCTTCAAAACGATCTGGCTTTATCTTAACTATCGTTTCCCTCATTCCTTGACCCTCAAGTTGAAATACTCCGTTAGTCAAGCCTTTTCTTAACATTGAATATGTAACAGAATCATCGAGAGGAATGTTATCAATATTTATATCGACTGATCTTTTTTTCAAAATTTTTAATGTTTCATCAATGACAGTTAAAGTCTTTAAACCTAAGAAATCAAACTTTATGAGACCAATTTTTTCTACAAATTTCATTGAAAATTGAGTTACAGGAATTTCAGATTTAGGATCTTTATAAAGTGGTATTGTTCTGTCTAGAGGTTTTTCAGCTATTACTATTCCTGCAGCATGAGTAGATGCATGCCTAAGTAATCCCTCAAGATTTGAGGATATTTCAAATAGATTTTGAATATTAAAGTCGTTTTTAATCAACTTTTTAATTGATTTATCATCTTTTAGAAAGTCATTTAAACTTATAGGATTAGCAGGGTTATTAGGAATCATCTTACAAATATCATCTATCAAGTTTAAAGGTAGTTGAAGAACTCTTCCTACATCTCTTAAAGCAGCTCTTGCCTGAAAGGAACCAAAAGTAATTATTTGCGCAACATTTAATTCTCCATATTTTTGTTGAACATATCTAATTACTTCATCACGTTTATCCATACAAAAATCTATATCAAAGTCAGGCAAAGAAATTCTTTCAGGATTTAAAAATCTTTCGAAAATTAAACCAAACCTTAAGGGATCTAGATTTGTTATAAATAATGCCCATGCTACTAAAGAGCCTGCACCTGATCCTCTACCAGGACCAACAGGGATTTTTTGATTTTTTGCCCATTTAATAAAATCAGAAACAATTAGAAAATAACTTGAATAACCCATTTTTATTATAACCTTTAGCTCATATTCCAATCTATCTTTATAATTTTTATCTATCTCGTGGTATTTTTTTATACCTAGTCTTTTTAGGATTCCATTTTTAGCAGTTTCTGTTAACATATCATTTTCGTTAATACCATTAGTTTGAATTTTTGGTAAAGACGGTGGTTTCTCTTCAAGAAAAAATGAACATTTTCTGGCCAAATTTAATGTATTTTGAAGTACCTCTGGAAGATCTGAAAATAAATCAAACATTTCATTAGTTGTTTTTAAATAAAAGTTAATATTGCTTTTTAACCTGTCCTCACTTTCTAAGTACTTTTGCTGTGAAATACTTAACAAAGTGTCATGTGTTTTAAAAAAATTTTTATTTAAGAAAAAATTCTCATTTGTAGCAACTACAGGAATTTTTAGATTTAATGATTTGTTTAAGATATAATTTTCTAATGAACTGGATTGATCGTCATTAATCCTTTGTATTTCAAGAAAAAAGTTTCCTCCAAATTTGTTTTTAAAAATATTTATTAATTCATCTGAAAAATCTTTGTTGACTATCGCATTTTTTGTTAATATTCCAAATATTCCGCCACCCAAACATATAAGTCCATTTTTAAACTTAAATAAATTATCTAAAGAAATAAATGGATCATTAGAGGATGAATTCTCTAAATATGCTGTAGAAACTAATTTAACTAAATTTTCATAACCTTCTTTATTTTTACACAAAAGTAAAACATATCCATCTTCAAATTTATTATGTCTAACAAGTAAATTTATTCCGACTATAGGTTGTATTCCAGACTTAGAACATTCAATACAAAATTCAAGGCTTCCAAAAAGATTATTAAAATCACTAATGGCTGCTGCCGGAATTTGTTCTTTTTTACAGAAACTTATCAATTCATTTATTCTTAGCGCTCCCCTAGACAAAGAATATTGAGTATAATGTCTTAAGTGTACAAATTTATTACTTTTTAAAGTCAAAAAGTTTTCCTTTTTCAATTACAAAGCATTTATCAAGTTTGTTAATTAAATTAATATTATGTGTTGCAATAATTGTAGTTAATTTACGTTCAAGGGATAGATTTTTTATAAAATTAAAAACTATAGAGGAATTTTGATTATCTAAACTACCAGTTGGTTCATCAGCAAGTAAAATTAAAGGGTTCTTAATAACTGCTCTTGCAATTGCTGCTCTTTGTTGTTCTCCACCCGACAATAAAGCTGGCTTAAACTTTCTTCTTTCAATTATGTCCAGTGACTCAAGTAGATCATTCGCGATCTTAATAGATTTATTGTATGAAACTCCTTCTAAAATCAAAGGCATTGCAACATTTTCTTCTACACTAAAATCCTCAAGCAATTGATTATTCTGAAAAACGAATCCAATTTTTTTTTTTCTAAAAATTACCTTTTCCTCCAAATTCAAAGCATTACAATTTTCACCAAAAATTTCTACTAAACCTGAAGTAGGACTTTCCAAAAGACCGATTATATTTAAAAGAGTTGACTTTCCTGATCCAGATGGGCCAATAATATAAACATTTTCACCTTTGTTTACTTTAAAATTCAAGTTTTCGAGAACTTTCACTGAAGTTTGACCTTGTAAATAAGATTGGCAGATGTTGTCTAAATTAATCAAATTAATCCCATTTAATCAAATTAATTGGTTCTATTTTAGTAGCTTTTATAGAAGGATAAATTGTTGCAGTTAAGGATAAAAATAACGACATAAACGTGATTTTTAAAATTTGATTCTTTTCCAATATAATTGGTAAATTCGAAAAAAAATAAATTTCCTCAGAAAATAAATTAGAACCAACCAGAAATTCTATAAAATTTCTAATTTCATTAATATTTAAGCAAAATATTAATCCTAAAGTTACACCTAATAAAGTTCCAAGAAACCCTATCAGAAATCCATTCATCATAAATATTTTCAATAATTGATATTTTGTAACACCAATTACTCTGAGGACTGCAATATCTTTTTGTTTTGTAGAAACCAAAATCATCATAGATGAGATTAAATTAAAAGCAGCAACAATTATTATTAACGTAAGAATTAAAAACATAACGTTTCTTTCAACTTCAATTGCATTAAATAAAGATGGATTTAGTTCTCTCCAATCAACAATTTTAAGATGAGATGATAATTTTTTTGCAATTTCATTTTTAATTTTATTTATTTCGTTGAAATCGCTAACTATTAACTCGAAATGATCAAACTTTTCTTCATAATTAAGAAATTTTTGTAATAGATTAATTGGTATAAAAATTAGTGAGTTATCATATTCATACATGCCAATATCAAAAAAACCAATTATTTTAAAATTTGCTGATCTTGGTAAATTACCAAAAAAAGTTTCATAGCTCTTAGAAGACAAAATCGTAATAAAATCACCTACCTCTAAATTTAATTTTTGTTTTAACTTTTTTCCTACAAAAACACCTTGGTTTTTTCCAAAATTATCCAGAGATTCTATATCAATTTTTTTTAAAAAAATATCACGCTCTTCAAAGAATTTTTGTGAAACACCTTTCAATAAAACTCCACTAGAATAACTTTTATAACTAAACAATCCTTGAGTAATGATAATCTTATGAACTAAAATATTATCCTTATTCCTGAATATTTTTTCAGCGAAATCTTTATCATCATTTATTACTTTACCGAATTTAGAATTAATTTTTAGATGACCGTTTATACCAAGTATTTTTGATGTCAATTCATCTCTAAAACCATTCATAACTGACATAACTATAATTAATGTGGCCACTCCAATTGAAATTCCTAAAAAAGAAAAAAGTGTAATTAGAGAAAAAAATTTTTCTTTAGTCTTAGGAAAAAGGTATTTTGCTGAAACCCAAATCTCAAAAAATGAAATCATGAAAGTTATGTTATCATATCCATTAAAAAATTGACAATTTTATTACTATCGACATTAATTTCTTTTTTGGTTTTTCTGACTATAATACTCAATTGATTTGATTTCTTATAGGAATTACCACATATGATTTGAAGTGGAATTCCTATTAAATCAGCATCAGAAAACTTCTTTCCCGGGCTTTCATTTCTATCATCATAAAGAACATCCATTTTTTTATCGATAAGCTCTAAATATAGTTTTTCACAAAATTCAATGCAATTATTGTCATTAGACATAAGGTTTATTATCTGCACTGAAAAAGGTGCTAAAGCTTTAGGCCAAATGATTCCGTCTTTATCATTTGAAAGTTCAATAACAGCAGCAGGCATCCTTGAAATCCCTAATCCATATGAACCCATAAATGGATAAAACTTACCTTCAACTGAATCCACCTCAAAATTAAATGCACTTGAATATTTTGTACCAAATAAAAATATATGTCCTAACTCAATACTTTTATAGTCATTTAACTTCTCCGTATACTGATTTTCTTTATAAAAATCCAGTGTGTAGGACTGAAGATTTAATATTTGGTCTAAATTAAAATCTACAAAATTTGATTGAATTACATTTTTCGTTATACATATATCTGATTCACCTGAATCTACAAGCAAATGAAACTCATGTGAAAGGTTACCTCCAATCTCACCACTAGGGGCTCTAACAGGGAGAATAGGAATCTCAAGTTTTTGGAAGATACTTAAGTATAATTTAAAGAAATATAAATAACTGGTTTCTCCATCTTTTTCATTTATGTCAAAACTGTATGCATCTTTCATAATAAATTCTCTAGCTCTCATTACACCAAATCTAGGTCTTATTTCATCTCTAAATTTTGATTGAATGTGATAAAGTCTTCTTGGAAGATTTTTATAACTTTTAATATATTGCTTACCAATAGAAGTGATCATTTCCTCATTAGTAGGACCATAAAGTAATTCTTTTTCGTTTCTATCAACAATTCTTAACATCTCTTGACCGTAAGTTTCATAACGATCACTAATTTTCCAAATTTCAGAACCTTGAATTGTGGGCATTAAAATTTGATTAATGCCTGCATTGTCATGTTCGTTTTCAATAATGCTGATGATCTTTTTTAAAACTCTAAAACCTAAAGGGAGCCAACTATAAATACCTGAAGCTTCTTGTCTTATCATACCTGACCTAATCATTAAGTCATGTGATCTCATCTTTACATCACTTGGTGATTCTTTAATTGTCGGTATAAAAAAATTAGAGAATTTCATTTTTTATCACTGAAACTAAAATAGACAAAATGAATGAAATAACTGAAGTTAAGATAATTTTTTTTTTTAACATAGGGTTTTTTGGAGCCCCGGGATCATTTCCATCTTTAACATTATCATCTTTTTGAATACCAAAAGGAAGGACAATAAATAAAACTAGCCACCAAATTATTACAAAGATAACAATAATTTCTAAACCGAACAACATTACTCCTGTTCTAATTCTATCAATGTACCATAAAAATCCTTTGGATGTAAAAAAATTACAGGTTTGTCATGGGCTCCATTCTTAGGATTTTCATCTCCCAAAATACGAATGCCAAAAGATTTCATCTGCTCACAGGCTTTTTTTATATCTTTAACTTCAATACAAATATGATGAATTGCTCCATTCTTATTTTTTTCAAGAAATTTTTTGATTGGAGAGTTATTACCATAAGGGTACATAAGTTCGATTTTTGTATTTTGAAGCTCAACAAAAACTACACTTACTCCATGATCAGAATAATTATTTATTTTAGAAACTTTTGCTCCCAGAACTTCTTCATATCTTTTTGAAGCTTCATATAGATCTGGAACAACTATAGCTACATGATTAAATTTTGTTATCATCAAGTTATTATAATCTAAATTCTCACAATCTCAATAATAGTAAGAGGTTTTAAACCAATTTCAGACTTTAAGAAGCCTCTCACTTTAATTTTAAGCTCATGACGAAAGACTTCGTCATCTACATATTTATTTGAGTAATTATAAATCTCTTCTTTGATAACATTTTTTATTTCCTCAATTTTTTCCTCTTCTAGTAATAAAGACGGACAAAATATAATTGGATCAGCCATTATAGTATCTTCCGTATTCATTATTATATTTATAAATATTTCGCCTTTTGTTGATATTGAGTCTAAATTCTTAAGATATTTATCTTCAATTGGAATAACTTTATTTCCTCTTAAGACTTTCTTTCCTGAAATTACATTATGCATAACGTTAGTTTTCTGGTCTTTATTTAAATTTATTAAATTACCATTCTCTACAAGAATTTGATTCCTTATCCCACATTCTTTAGAAAATTTTATATGTTCATCTAAGTGACGGTATTCTCCATGAACAGGAATTAATAAATCTGGAGAAATCCAATCATACATTTGCCTAAGTTCATTTTTGGAAGGATGTCCAGACACATGAACCATTGAATTGTTATGGTCCAAAAGTTCACATCTTTTTTTAAGAATTACAGACTTAACCTCATTTATTTTTTTTTCATTACCTGGAATCTCTCTCGAAGAAAATATAACTGTGTCATTTTCACACAAATTAAAAAATTTATTCTCGTCATTTACCAATCTGCTTAAAGCTGCTCTTTTTTCTCCTTGACTACCAGTACAAATTATAACTAAATTTTCTTCAGGAACTAATGCTGCCTGTTTTTCAGAAATAACGTTAGAAAACTGATTTAAAAAATTATTTTCTTTAGCTGATTCGTAAATCCTATGAAGTGATCTACCCATAAGTAAACAATACTTCTCTAATTCGGTGGATACTTTGAGTATTGTTTCTAATCTTGCAATATTTGACGCAAAACATGTTACAATTATTTTGCCCTTTTCTTTATTTGAAAAAATTTTTTTTAGACTTTCT
>Ga0160422_10002495_pt1 | contig 11512 bp, 6 predicted proteins | sample Fk160mmetaG_FD_108192 | JGI IMG/M metagenome (GOLD analysis project Ga0160422, IMG submission 108192) | Marine microbial communities from the Central Pacific Ocean - Fk160115 60m metaG | ecosystem: Environmental > Aquatic > Marine > Oceanic > Photic zone | place: The Central Pacific Ocean... | reverse complement strand
TATGAGATCTACTCGATGAGTGCTGATGGGACTAATGAAAAACGCCTCACTGAAAATACGATCATGGATATTCGTCCAGTCGTTTCACCGGATGGTAGTCAGGTCGCTTTCACCAGTACTCGGGATGGCGGTTACAATGTTTACGTTATGAAGATCGATGGGACCGACGTAAGGGCTCTCACTACTGGATTAGATCGGGATGATTACCCGGCATGGCATCCGGATGGGCGGCATGTCGTCATCGTTTCGGAAAAAGGGGGCCGATTTGACCTATATCTTCATAAGGTGCCACCGGGAGTGGCCAACCCGGATGAAAAACCACTAGCAGACACCGGTTCTTGAGCTTCATGGCTCCATGGCTCCTTCCAGTTTACCTTGTGGTGCTCACAGCCTGGCCCTGTTGGCTTCAGGCACAGAATGTCAGGCTGGAACGGTGTGAGCCGGCGGAGATCCAATCTGGAGTGGCGACAGAGATTCGTTTGCACGGCGGGGGCTTGGAAGAAGTGAGCCTTTGGGCCAGTTTTCCTGCAGAGATAGAGCGTATTGCAGAGGGGGAACCTCTGTTCCGGATTTCAACGGATTACGTTGGTCCGGGAGCGTTGCGCGTTCATAGCAATGACGGAGTAAGCAATATGGTATATCTGAGGGTGGAGGACGGGGGAGACTCGGCAGTAGCCTCCGAAGGGAAGACCAGCGCGGAGGAGGCCCAGGAAATTGCGGTTCCCATCACGGTCGAGGGTAGCTCGCAGAATTTGGGATCACATTATTTCCGGTTTGGGGCCAGAAAGGGAGAAGCAGTTATCCTCCGAGCGGAGGCGCGTGATTCCGACTTTGATGGAGTTCTAACTCTCAGGACTGCAAGTGGCCGCCGGCTTGCTCAGGCGGACGACAGCCAGATTGATGGATTGAACCCCAGGATTCATTTCACTGCCCCTGAAGAGGGGCACTACATAGTCGAGCTGATGGATTCGGAGTATCGTGGAGGGAAAGGCTATCAGCTTTGGATCGAAGAACCCGAGCAAAACGGTGACGCATTGGCTGCCGCGGTTGCATCGCCAGTTAATTCCGGAGTTGTGGAAGAATATGAAACGGGGGAGGGTGTGCCGGGTCGGCATGTCATCGGGGCATCAACGGGAATGGTTCGCTTCCCTCTCCATATCAAGAAACGGGTTTTCCTTACGCTGGTAGCTGCGGCGAGGAAACTGCGCTCTCCTGCACTTCCAAGCATACGGATTCTGAAGGAGAGTGGAGAGATGATTGCGGAGAGCTCACGAGAGGTTTTCGATGAACAGGACATGCAAGTCTGGTTAGATGCCGGCGACTACAGGATTGAAGTTCGAGACGCGTATGGTCGGCGAGGTCCTGAGATGAAGTTCGAGCTAACCATGCATGCCGGGACTCCCCCCTTCTCGCTTTCGGTGCCGGGTCAGAAGGATAAGAAGCAGCCTCTTGCGGATAATTTTCTAGCCGTTCCGGGAGGTGTGTTTGTGGTCCCGGTTCAATGCTCCCGCAAAGGATTTACTCCCGAGATCCGGCTTCAGCTGGAATCTTCCCTTGCGTGTTTAAAACTGCAAGACAGGGTGCCGGATGGAAAGGGATCTGCTGGGTTTCGATTACGTTTGCCTTCAGATACTGTGACAGGGACCCTTCATACTTTCAGAGTCCGAGGTGTTTCCGAGTTGGAGGGCTCCTCGTATGAGGCGAGACTGGAAACGAAGCGGGTTTTGAAGGAAAGAGATGAGACATCGAATATTCCTGAATCTATCAACGGACTCCTCGCGGTTCGTGTGATGGATCCGCCTTTAAAGGTGGAGGTAACTTCCCCCGGCGAAGTTGTAAAAGGCGATGTCGTTAAGGTGCCGGTGACCCTGAACTGGGAAGAAGGTGGTCGTCGTTTCAGCAGTAAGGTGCGGATAGTGGGCCTGCCAAGGGGTATTGAGAGTGGGGAGAAGAGTCTTGATGATAAGACCAGTTCCGTGGAGCTTGAATTGAAGGTTGGTAATCCAGAGCAAGCGGAGCTGAAAGATGTTGTAGTAGAGGTGGAAATTGACTTTCACCGACATCCATTGCGTATTGAAAGCTCCCCCTTGACTCTCAAAATCAGGGACAAGTCATGATGAGGTTTTTCCTGCTAGTATTCGGTCTTCTCAGTATGGCAGCGGCCTGGTGTCAGGCTGAGTGGAAACTGCATCCTTCGGAATTTACCCTCCGAGGAAAGCGTGAATCCCTTCAGTTAATCGCTTCATGGTGGGACCGTGGCCGGGTGGCAGATCATACCCACGGGGCGGGATACGCCATCGCTGACCCGGGAGTAGTCTCCGTTTCAAAAGATGGCCTTGTTCGACCCCTGAGCAACGGAACGACTACCATCCGGCTTGGAGAAAGTATTGCAAAGGTGACGGTGAGCGGAGTGGAGTCTCCTGCCCCGGTCTCTTTCCACCATGAAACCTTGCCAGTTCTTTCGCGTCTTGGGTGCAGTGCCGGTTCCTGTCACGGGTCGCCGCACGGCAAGGGAAGTTTCCGACTTTCACTTCGTGCCTTTGATCCAACTCTTGATGGGCTTACGCTTGTCAGCGAGGAGTTGGGGCGCAGGACGAATCCAATTGAACCTGACAAAAGTCTGTTGTTGCTGAAACCCACCGCAGCAGTCAGCCACGAGGGTGGAAAAAAGCTGGATAAGGAGAGCCCGGAATATGCTCTCCTTCGCTCTTGGATCGCGGAGGGAGCGGTCCTTCGCAAGACAGAGGAAATCACCTGCACAGGGATTACAATTTACCCATCTGAGCCCAGAGTTCTGCATTTTCCCGACGCGAACCAGCAATTCTCAGTTCATGCGAAGTTCAGCGATGGAACGAGTAGAGATGTAACACATCTGGCAGTCTTTGAGAGCTCCAACACCAAGGTGGCTGAGGTTTCGAGGCAAGGGTTGGTAAGTGGAGTTGAGCGGGGTGGAGTTGCGATCATCGCTCGCTACCTTGAATTCATAGAAAGCACGAGTCTTACCTTTGTAAGGAAAATTGACGGATTTAAGTGGGCGGATCGAAAGCCCGCTAATTACGTCGACGAGCACGTTTATAGAAAATTACGGCAGCTACAGTTTATTCCAAGCGCACCGAGTGGAGATTTGGAATTCGTCCGGAGGGTGTATCTGGATGTAACCGGCCAGCTTCCTTCGGCAGAAGCGATCAGCCTTTTTGTTGAGGACCGGGAACCTCGGAAGCGATCTCTCCTGATCGACACTCTTCTTGAGAGCGAGGAACATGCCTCTTTCTGGGCCCAGAAATGGGGAGATCTGCTCCGCGTCTCAAAAAAACAGATCGGCCATGCCTCTGTGTTCAAGTTTAGCCGATGGCTCGTGAATGCGGTTTCCTCCAACATGCCGTATGATCGGTTTGCCCGGGAGATTCTAACCGCCAAGGGAAGCAGTCTTGTCTATCCTGCTGCCAATTACTACCGAGCTGCAGGGAATACCTTTGATGCAATGGAGACATCGGCCCAGCTGTTTCTTGGATCAAGAATTCAATGCGCAAAGTGTCACAACCACCCCTTTGAACGCTGGACGCAGGACAACTACTATGGGCTTGCCGCGTTTTTCAATCGCGTGGAGCGTAAAAAGACCGGCAAGGGTGAGGAGTTGATCGTCTATAGCCGGCAGGATGGCGAGGTTTCTCACCCAGCAACTGGAGAAACCATGAAGCCGTGGGCGCCAAAGGCAGGGGAAATGGAAGTGGAAAAATTCTTGGATCGACGAGACGTATTTACCGAGTGGCTCACAGGAGAGAACAACCCCTTCTTTGCCCAAGTTGAGGCCAACAGGATCTGGGCCTATCTGCTTGGGAAAGGAATCGTTGAGCCCTTCGATGATTTCAGAGATACCAACCCGCCCAGTAATCCACCCCTGCTCAATGCGCTCGCACAGGATTTTCGTCAGAGCGGATATGATCGTCGGCACCTTCTCCGGGTTATTCTTAATAGCAATACGTATCAGGCAGCGTCGGAGACCAACCAATTTAACAGGGACGACCGGACTTATTTTTCTCATTACCAGCCTCGGATGCTTACCGCAGAGCAACTGGTCGATGCTCTGGGTGTGGTGACTGGCCGACCCATGAAATTCGAGGGAGTGCCTCCTGAGCTCAGGGCGACTGAACTTCCCGCGCCCGATCTCAGGGCGCATAACCGTGGACGGATTGGAGAGGTGGAGTTCATGAAAGTCTTTGGGCAGCCCGAGCGTCAGACCATATGTGAATGTGAGCGTGGAGATGAATCGAGTCTGGGACAGGCTCTGCAGATGTATAACGGCCAGCTTATCCATGACATGATCACTGCGAAAGATGGACACCTTCACCGGTGGATTCGTGAAGGGATGAAAGAGGAAGAGATTGTGAGAAAACTTTATTTTTCTGCCCTGTGTCGCCCACCGGGAGATGAGGAGTTGGCCCTTCATCTTCACTACATCCGAGGAGCGGAGAATGCCACTGCGGCTCTTGAGGATACTCTTTGGATTGTTCTCAACAAGAGCGAGTTCCTTTTCCAGCACTAGCCGTGATGAAGGGAGCTCTTACCTCTTTCGTCCTTTGTTTATCTGCTCTGTCCTCGGCAGAAGTGGTCAGTTTTTCTCGCGAAGTGGCTCCTATTCTGCAACGGCAATGCGTGGGGTGTCACAAGGAGGGAAAAGCAAAAGGAAAGTATCGCCTTGATACCTATGGGCAGCTCCGCAAGGAGCTCGAACCCGGAGACTTGGAGACTGAGCTCTTTCACCGTGTCACGACGGATGACGAGGAGGAGCGTATGCCCGTGGATGCGGACCCTCTTGGTGATCACGAAATCAATGTGATCAGGCGGTGGATTGTTGAGGGAGCAGGCTACGATGGAGAGGATCCTGATGCGCTGCTTTCTGCTATCATTCCCTTGCAGGACCATCCGCAAGCACCGTCATCATACCCACGTCCGCTCGGTGTAACCGCTATGGTCTTCGGCCCTCATGGCAGGAAACTGTATACCGGAGGATATCATGAAATCTTAGTTTGGGACCCCGAAAGCGGCGCCCTGCTGGACCGGATTCCAAACAACGGGCAGCGGAGCTATGGGTTGGCTCTCTCACCTGACGGAAAAATGCTGGCTGCTGCGACAGGGGACCCTGGCAGGGCGGGAGAGGTCAGGGTCTTTGATGCCCAATCCGGACGAGTTCTCGCGACTCCGTTTCGGGGAGATGATACCCTGCTGGCTGTTGACTTCAGTCCTGATGGACGAGTTCTTGCCTTCGGTGGGGTTGACGGGAAATTACGTCTTTTTCAAGCGGAAACATGGACTGAGGGTTTTGCCGTCTCCTCGCATTCTGACTGGCTCACTGCACTCAGTTGGAGCCGGGAGGGTGACCAGATTGCCACCGCCAGCAGAGATAAGACTGCCAAGGTATATGAAGCGAATACCGGTAAAAGGGTAAGCACGTTCTCTGGCCATTCCGAAGCAGTCAGGGGAATCGCCTTTCACTCCAATGGAAAAGAAGTGCTCTCAGCGGGAGATCACGGACACCTTTTCGTTTGGGGATCTGAAAATGGAAAGAAGATTGCCGATCGCGCCAAGTTCGATAATCCCGTCCTGCGATTTATGGCGGGCCCCAAGGGTTTTTTTGCAACGACATCGGGTGGTGTGGTCGCGCAATTCAATGCCGAGAACCAGAAACGTCTCAGGGAGTTCAGGGTTGTATCACAGACTGGGGCTGAGGCTCCCACAGTCTCTTCCTGCGCATGCTGGGAAAGCCTGCTGGCCGTGGGAACTCTTGATGGGCGAGTGCTTATTTTTGATACAGAGACGGGGCAACAGCGCACGATCTTTGTCGCAAAACCCTGATGAGCATTTAGCCGTATCAGCCGATTGCCACTTTATTGCAGCAAGGGCTTTCCTTTCGTGTAGGCCGTTGACAGTGATGTCATCAAAGGTAAAGGTTTTCTCCGGATGAAGCATGAACCTCATCCCCAGACGATCATGAAAGTTATTTGCCTTACCACGTTTGCCGTAGTTATGACCTTCACCTCTGCCCTTTGTGATTCGGTTAATACGGCCTGTCCGGTAAAGGGTAGACCTGCTGATGGGCGTATTGCAGTTCCGGTAAAGATCGCTTTCTGTTGCCAGCAGTGCGTGGATAAGTTCGAAAAGTCCCCGATCTCCTTTCTTTCCAAGGTCGCGAAAGCACCCAGAGGTCAGTGTCCTGTGAGTGGTCGCAGGATCAGTAAGGCTTCGACAGTCCTCATTTCGGTCGCGGTCTGCTGCAATGGATGCAAGGGAAAGGTAGAGGCTGAACCCAGGGAGTATCTAGCCAGAATCGCGAAGAGGAAGACAGGTTCCTGAGCTCTTCTACTCGTTGACTGAACAGGGTGAACGTTGACCCGAGGAGTGTGATGTGCCCAACAGCCGACAAGGCCTGAGGGGCGTCAAAAGGAGTGGATTTCTGCGGGAAAAATTGCGTTTCTGCGCATTGCTCCTAAAACAGTACTCTCATTATCAGCTTCTTACGAATGATGATTTACCGGATCCTTACTGTAGGGCTTTTGTTTCTGTTGCTCCCTACGGCACGGGCTGAGCTTCTTGTCTCCGAGGTGATGCCGGGCACAGAGCACGGCTATCTTGACGAGAATGGAGTCAGCAACGACTGGATCGAACTCTATAACGTAGGGCGTAGCGAGCTACAGCTGGAACGTTTTTCCCTGACAGATGATCCGGAGAGCCTGACCAAGTGGCAGCTGCCGGAGGCTCGCTTGCAGCCGGGGCAGTTTCTCGTCGTATTTGCGTCCGGGAAGGATCGAAGGAATGCCAGTTTTCCCCACGCGAATTTCAAGCTCAAGTCTGGGGGGGAATACCTGGCTCTGGTGTTGATTGAGGAACAGAAGATTATTCAGGAATTTGCGCCATCCCTGCCTCCAGTGCAGAAAGGTCAATCTTGCGGCTATCCCTTTGAGGGCGACCAGCTCGTGGGAGACCGATTGACAATGTTCTCCCGGGCGACACCGGGCTCCAGAAATGATGCGCCCTCTGTTCAGCCAAGAGTCAAGGACACGAAATTCAGTGTCGATCGAGGGTTTTATCACAAGCCGTTCGAGGTAGAGGTGAGTTCTGCCACCAAGGGAGCGGAGATCCGCTACACGCTGGATGGCTCTCCTCCCTCTCCTGAGGAGGGGTTAGTCTACGAGTCTCCAATCCAGATTGATTCCACTTCGATTTTGCGGGTCATGGCGTGGAAAGAGAATTACCTCCCTACCGATATTGATACAGTGAGCTACATCTTTCCCTCTCAGGTGATCAGACAGCCTGCTCGCCCTGAGGGTTGGCCTACACATTACAAGGCCAAGGTAAATCCTTTCTTCGCCCGTATCGCAGGAGAGGGCGCCATCGACGAGAAGGGCGTCATCGTGAAGTATGCGATGGCTTCTCCGGAGACTCTGGACGCGCAGCCTGAAGAGCTTGAGGGCGCGTTGCTGGCGCTTCCTTCGATTTCCATCGTTACCGACAGGAGGCACTTTTTTGATTCCGAGACCGGTATTCATGTCAAACCTGAGGGCCGGGGGAGGAAGTGGGAACGACCAGTTTCCGTGGAGTTGATCGACCCTCAGGGGCGGGAGCCGGGTTTCCAGGTTGATGCGGGTATCAGGGTGCGTGGAGGGCACAGTCGGTCGGCCGCATGCCAGAAACATGGGTATCGCCTGTATTTCCGAAAGGACTATGGACCCGGGGAACTGGATTATCCCCTCTTTGGAGACGAGGGAGTCCGTCGTTTCGATGATATCGACCTGCGGACGGCTCAGAACTATTCGTATCATTACAGCGACTCCAGTCACCACACCCTCGTTCGAGACGTCTTTTCGCGTGATTGCCAGAGAGATTTGGGGCAGCCCTACACCCGCAGTCGATACTATCACCTTTATCTCAACGGTCTTTACTGGGGGATCTACCAGACTCAGGAGCACGCGGAGGCTTCCTACGGGGCCCGCTACTTTGGAGGTAAGGACGAGGAATTTGATGTCCTGAAGGCAAAGCCCAGCAATGATGGGCGTGCTACTGATGGAAAAGATCAGGGATGGCGCCAGTTGTGGAAGATCGCCAACGCAATGGCCAGGGAGGAATCAAAGGAAGGGAAACTCCACCTTTTTCGAAGGCTTCAGGGGCTCAATGCGAATGGGGTCTCAGATCCTCTTCTTCCGGCATACCTCAACGTTGATAATCTGATCGACTATATGCTGGTCATCTTTCTGACCGGTAACTTCGATGGCCCTGTCACTCAGTTCGCAGGAAACTTTGCTACCAACAACTGGTTCTCCATCTGGCGAAGAAACGGTAGAGAGGGGTTTCATTTTTTCTGTCATGACTCCGAGCATAGCCTCGCGGCAGAACCAGGAACTGTCGCGATCAACCGGGTGGGGCCTTTTGTGGCAGGAACCAGTTATGACCAGTTTAATCCTCAATGGCTGCATCAGCAGCTGACGTCAGTGGAATGGTATTGCGACCGTTTCAGGGCCCGGGCCGAGGAGGTGCTGTCGGTTGGGGGCATTTTGTCCCATTCGGCAAATCTAGCTCGTATGCGCCATCGGTCTCAGGAAGTGGGCAGGGCCATGCTGGCAGAATGTGCCCGGTGGGGGTGGCGGGCAGAACAGCCAGTGAAGACCAAGCAGGATTGGTCGGAGGCAATTAAATGGCTCGAGCAGGTGCTCGAGAGGCGAGCAGAGCTGGTTCCGCAACAGCTTGCCACGGCGATGCGGTTTCCGCGGGGAGTTCCGGCTCGGGAACTCGTCGCGGTCCCGCTCTTTAACCCCGTGCAGGCCCCCCGCTTCATAAGGCGAGAGAAAGGTGGAACCTTTGAGGCTGAAAGCGGTGTGGTCTATTTTCGTATGGATGGTCTTGATCCCATGGAAGGCGAGGACGTCCGGGCTGGCAGCCTGATGGCCCGGCCAGATGCCTTGGTCAGCAAAATTCTTGTAGGGGAGAATAGTCCGGTCCGGATCGATATTCCTAGAGGAGGTCCCCTGGGTCATGAGTGGACCCGTCGAGACTTCGAGGATCTTGTCTGGCGTGAAGGCAAGGGAGGAATTGGATACGATCAGCGGGAAGACTACCGGGACCTGATTGGAGTCGACGTCGAAGAGGATCTCTTTGGGAAGGGAACGACGGTGCTAGCGAGGTATAACTTTGATCTTTCGGAAATCCCGGCTGCAGATCTTATGATGCTGAAACTCAAGGTTGAGGATGGTTTCGTAGCTTATTTGAATGGGGTCGAGGTAGGAAGAGAGAACGTGCCCGGCCGCCCGGAGTGGAACGGGAAGGCGCTCTCTAGACCTGATGATGTAGCCTTGCGCTGGCTTGCCCTTGATATCACAAAGCACCTGCCTCTCCTCAGGAGAGGTAAGAACGTGTTGGCGATCAGGTTGGTCAACGAAAGGGAGCGCAGCTCTGACCTGTTACTTCTGCCTGAACTTTCACTGGCGAACGAAGTTTTGGGCACCTTGATTGAAATTGCGGGTAGAGACAGGATCAAGGCCCGGATTCTATCGGAAAACCAATGGGGAACCTTGTTGGATGAAGAACTGGCTTCTTCCCGCCAGGTGAGGCCGGTGGCCGAAGGAGACCTGCTGATCTCGGAGGTCATGTATCATCCGCCAGAGCCGGATGAGCGTGCGAGAGCAATGGGATTAACCCGGAGAAGTGACTTCGAGTTTCTCGAGCTCCTCAATGTGACCTCTGACGCCATAGATCTAACGGGAATGTATTGTCGAGAGGGGATTTATTTCTTTCTGGCATCCTCCCGGATTGTCGATCCGGGAAAGCGGGTGGTGATTGCGCGTAACGTAAATGGAATGTCTCATCGATATCCTGAATGCGCGGTGATGACTACCTATCAGGGGAATCTTGGGAACGGTCGCGAAAGTATCGTGATCCGGGCTGCTAATGGAGAGGAGATTGCTTCGGTGACATACGATGATGAGGACCCTTGGCCGAGTCGTGCAGATGGGGAAGGGTATTCACTGGTTCTCAGGAGTTCTTCTTCCGAAGGAGAGCCTAGTGATCCTGATCGTTGGAGGATCAGTGATCGCGAGGGTGGCAGCCCCGGCAAGCCCTGAGCCATGGTTTTCGGGCAAGCTGCACCGTAGAGGGTGACTGGTTGTTCATAGAAGTTTACAATGAGTTTCGAAAGGGCGACGCTTTGTGCCCATGAAGCCTTTTCCAATGGTGATTTTTCTGTGCCTCTCAGCGGCGATCGTCCAGGCCGATGAAATCCTCCAGCCTGATAAGATTGGAAGCGGGGCCCTTCTTGATTCCTCTCTCATCTATTCACTGAAAAACAGGCCCACACCGCAATGTCATGCTTCTACGATCGTGGAAACCGAAAGCGGATTAGTGGCAGCATGGTTTGGCGGAAAGTATGAGAAGAACGCGGATGTCGGGATCTGGCTTTCGCGAAATACGGGGAAGGGATGGGGTAAGCCATTTAAAGTGGCTAGTGGAGCTGAGGGAGAAGCCCGGGAGTATCCCTGCTGGAATCCAGTGTTGTTCAAGTCAGGAGGACTGGTTGAAACGGACGGGGGTAATCCTCTCATTCTTTTTTACAAGGTTGGGCCCAGTCCAAGTCGCTGGTGGGGAGTAATGATGAGCTCCTATGACGGAGGGATAACGTGGCAGAATCGGAAAAAGCTCGGAAAGGATCCCAAGATCGGGCACCTCCTTGGTCCGGTAAAGAATAAGCCAATTCAATTGAAGGACGGGTCGATTTTGTGCGGGAGTAGTTCGGAGCATAATGGTTGGCGTGTACACTTCGAGCGAACAAGAGATCTGGGGAAAACCTGGGAGGTCGTTGGTCCAGTGCACAGCGGGAAAGTTTTTGGTGCCATACAGCCAAGCATTCTTGAGTATAGAGACGGAAAGATGCAGATACTCTGCCGCAGCAGGCAGGGAGTGATTACCCAGAGCTGGTCTGAGGATGGAGGTCAATCGTGGGGGCCAATGACGGCAACTAATCTGCCCAACCCAAATGCCGGAACAGACGCAGTTTCCCTCATGGATGGCCGACAGTTACTGGTCTACAATCACACTACAAGGAGCTCCCGCCCTGCCGGTCGTGAAATGCTTAATGTTGCTGTTTCAAAAGACGGAAAGAAGTGGAATCCGGTAATGACGCTGGAGCGCGAGAGTGGAGAATTTTCCTACCCTGCCGTAATTCAGAGTAGCGATGGCAAAATCCACATCACCTATACTTATCTACGGCGGTCGATAAAACATGTTATCGTTGACGCGGACAAGCTTTAGCCGTGCGGTTCATCTTGCGGACCGGTCGATTGGGGCGGGATTGATTTGACCTTTGACTTTTCGAGTGAGGACTGGCGTCCTGATCTAATCATGAGATTAAGCCTACTTTTCCTGCTCTGCAGCATTCCTTTGTGGGGTGCAGAGCGACCGAATATTCTACTGATTTTCACGGATGATCATTGTGAGCAGGCTCTCAGCGCCTACGACCCTTCCCGGATTA
>Ga0160422_10002494_pt1 | contig 11514 bp, 9 predicted proteins | sample Fk160mmetaG_FD_108192 | JGI IMG/M metagenome (GOLD analysis project Ga0160422, IMG submission 108192) | Marine microbial communities from the Central Pacific Ocean - Fk160115 60m metaG | ecosystem: Environmental > Aquatic > Marine > Oceanic > Photic zone | place: The Central Pacific Ocean... | reverse complement strand
TATCAGTAAGAACTGTTGTTCTTTGTCCTGTAGGAAATCTATAAACAAATTTAGTTAGAACTTTATTTTGTTTTTCAATACCTTGAATAGACCAACCGAAACCATGATATGACTATATTGCTCTACGAGTATTTTCTACCCATGCGAGTGTTTTCATTTCTGCAACAAATAAAAATCTTATAAGTGCATTTTAGGGTGCAGAATTGAGAAAACAAACATGGACAAGTGGGTACAAAAGTTATGCTTCTACGAAAACGTCCTTGAAAACCATTGATATAACTTTAAAAATTAAGTGGAGCCAAGCGGACTCGAACCGCTGACCCCCTGCATGCCATGCAGATGCTCTACCAGCTGAGCTATGGCCCCAAATCTAAAAATAACAGTCATATCAATAAGTTTTAAGGATTTTTAAACTGCTATAGATAATATAGTACTATATTTTTTTAATTAATCAATTTGGTAAATGTTAATTTAACGAAAAGATTAATTTGATTTTGCAAATTATTGATAGAATATTCCGCCACCAATTTACTCTAAACATAGAATCTTTCTTAAAGTCTTTGCAATATTTTGCTTAAAAATAGCTATATTAATTTTTTAAAACACATAAAAATTACAATCTTATAAAACTTTTAGTTTTTATCAGATAAAAATATATATTTAAATAATAATTATCTTTACAAAAAATTTAAATTTTGTGATTTTAAATAATTGTTTAATAACAGTTGGAATAACTTGTTTTAATGCAGAAAAAACTATAGAAAATGCAATAAATTCTGCTCTAGATCAATTATGGAGGCCTATTGAGATAGTAATAGTTGATGATTGTTCATCAGATAATGGATTTGAAATTATTAAAAGATTAGCTTATCAATATAAGGAAATACGAATTTTTAGAAACTCAAAAAATAGAGGTGTTGCCTATTCAAGAAATAAGATAATAGAAAATGCAAAAGGACAATTTTTAGCTTTTTTTGATGATGATGATACTAGTATGCCATGTCGTTTGTTAGATCAATACGAGAGAATTGTAGATTATGAAAATAAATTTGCAAAAGGGGGTTTCGTGATATGCCACACTGCAAGAAAGATAATTTATAAGAATCAAAGAGAACTTTTAGAAAATACTATGGGAGATAAAGCAAATATAATTGCCCCAAATGGTATTTCTGTCGCAAAAAGAATTTTAATAGGCAAACCTCTTAGAAATGGCTATGGATCAATCGCAACCTGTACACAAATGGCAAGGATCCAAACATATAAATTTGTTGGAGGATTTGATAATTCATTTAGAAGAAGTGAGGATACTGAACTTAATATTCGTTTGGCATCTATTGGAGCACATTTTGTTGGAACAAAAAATGTTTTAGTTTTGCAAAATATGACTAATTACCAAGAAAAGAATATTGAATTAGAAATTTTTTACTTTAAATCATTATTAGAAAAGCATAAATATTTAATATCAAATAAAGAATATGAGTTTTCCTCTAGATGGCTTGAATTAAAGATTTTATTTTTTAATAGTAATATTATTAAAATAATTTCTTACTTGTTTATAAGCTTTATAAGATTTCCTTGTCTTTCTTTTATTAGACTTACTTTAAGTATAAGAAATACTTTAAAGAATATTTATTTTTTTCAATTTTTAAAAAAATAATTCTAATTTTTCTATACCTTTCGTGATTCTTTATTTTAACTTCTGATTTTTATTTAAATTATATTTGTAAGATTTTATAAAGTTAAATTATATAATAAGTTATAATTTGGATGATTTTAAATTTTAGTTGAAAAAAGAGCCATTAATAACAATAGGCATTACTTGCTTTAATGCAAGATTAACAATAAAAAGAGCTCTTTTGAGTGCGATAAATCAAACTTGGATAAATAAAGAAATATTAATTGTTAATGATTTTTCTGATGATGATTCAATTGAAATTATAAATAATCTCATAATTAATCAAAAGAATATAAGATTAATCAATAATAAAAAAAATTTAGGATGTGCAAATTCTCGAAATATTGTTATCGAGAATGCAAGAGGGGAGTTTATAGCTTTTTTTGATGATGATGATTTTAGTAGAAATGATAGATTATTTCTTCAATATGAAAAAATCGTTTCATATGAGGAAATATTTAAAAATAAATTAATTGCTTGTTATGCATCTGGCAAAAGAATTTATCCAAATGGATATATAAAAGATTTTGATTCAGTTGCTTATAATAATTCATCAATAGTTGGAGAAATAATGTCAGATTTTTTACTTTTTAATAAAAAATCGAATAATTATTTTTATGGAAATGGAACTCCGACTTGTTCCTTAATGGCAAGAAAAGATTTATTTTATAAAGTTGGTTTTTTTGATAATAACTTATCAAGACAGGAAGATATAGATTTTGCTATAAGATTAGGTTTTAAAGGCGGACATTTTATAGGAATATCTGATAGGGTTATTTCTCAATATTACACAGAGGGTAATGACAAAACTCAATTAAAGGAACTTCATAATACTCTATTAATAATTAATAAAAATGCTAAATATCTTAAGAAAAAGAAATTATATAAATATATGATTTTATGGTCAAAGCTAAAATATTTTTATCTAAATAAACAATTAGCAAAGTCCATACAATTTTTTATATTATTATTAATATGCAATCCATTTAAGACTATCTTAAATTTTTTTAGTTCAGGTCTAAAAAGAATAATACATGATATTAAAATTTCTGAATAGTAATTCTTATAATTAATAAATTAGTAAAAAGATTTTTCTTGATCTTAAAATAAGTTAAGCTTATATAAATTGTTTATTTTAATATTGAAAAAAATTTATAGTTACTTGCCTTTTTCTTTTAGATTTAATGCTAGAAGGATTTTTAAATTTTTTTTATATAAATTTAGATTTGTGAATTTAAAAATTGGTATTTTAATTAAAAAAGATGTCAAAATTATTCTTGGTGCTGCATTAACTAGTCAAAAAGGTTGGTTTTCTTCCAACGAAGAGTGGCTTGATATCTCAAATCCATTACATTGGCAAAGACTATTTTCAAATAAAAGAAATTTAAGTAACGCTGTTGCAGAACATGTCTTTGAACATTTAACAGTAAAGGAAATGGAAAGAGCATTATTTTTAATTCATAAATATTTAATTAAACAAGGTACTTTGAGAATAGCCGTTCCTGACGGGAATCACCCTGATAGAGAATACAGAGAAAATACTGGCATAAAAGGTATTGGTCCAGACGCAAAAGATCATAAACAATTTATAAAATATGAATTTATAAAAGAATTACTAGAATCAAAAGGATTTAAATGTAAATTAATAGAAGGATTTCTTTCAGATGGGAAACTTGTTAATAATAAGTTAAAAATTGATTTAGGATTTATAAATAGATCAAGAAGTAACAAGAAATTTATTTTTCCTAAAGAATGGAATTTCAAAGATTCAAATACTAGTTTAATTATAGATGCTACTAAATTATAAAAATATTTAAAAAAATTATGATATTCAATAAAAATAAAAATAATCTAGGGTTTATTTGCACCAGTATTGATAATATGGCAGGCGGATTAGAAAGACAAATTTTAAGAACATGTGAGTCTTTTATTAACCGTGGTTTTAATGTTATTTTATTTACCTTTGATAATGAAAATGCTATTCCATTTTATAAGTTACCTAAAAATATTCTTTGGATAAAATGTGGAAATGGACTTAAGCCTCATTCAAAAGCCCCTTTTAATCTAAGGATAAAACAAATTCTTTATCTCAGAAAAAAAATATCTGAAAATTCTATTTCACAATTAATCACATTTCATCATGGCTTATTTCCTAGAACATTTTTAGCATCCATTTTTTTGCCGATCAGATTAATAGTATCTGAAAGAAATTCATTAACATTTTATAATTATATAAAGTTGCCGAAATTTAATTTAGGTTTTCTTTCATTATTTCTTTGTGACAAAATTACAGTGCAAATCCATTCATATAAAAGCCAGTATCCATTTATCTTAAAAAGAAAGATAATTGTTATAAATAACTTTATTAAAAAGCCCTTTGAACAATATGTTGAGCCTAAATTGAAAAGTAATATAGTTTCAATGGTAGGTAGATTATGTACTCAAAAAAATTATGAGGTTATACTTGATCAACTCTCTAAAAGAGATGATATTGGTTTTCAAATTTCTATTGCAGGGGAGGGAGATTTATCTGGATTTTTAAAAAATAAATACAAAAAATTGATAAAAAATTCAAAGTTAGAATTAAAGGGCAATATAAAAAATATTGATTCTTTTTTGTCAAATTCTGCAATTTATTGTATGACCTCTAAATGGGAGGGTTATCCTAATTCTTTAGCAGAGGCTCTTAGAATGTCATTGCCTATTATTATTTCAAAAAGGTTTAAGGAATTCCCTGAATTTGTTGAGCATGAAGTTAATGGTTTTATTGTTGATGAAGATCAATATATAGATCATATTGAATACTTATTTAATAATCCTAAGTTGCTTTCAATCATGAGCAAGGAAAGCTATAAGAAATACCGCATACTTTCAAAGTCTAAACCATCAATAGATTGGTATAATTTGATTATGAATAAATAAAATAATTTAATAAGTATCTAATATAAACGTCTATGCGAATAATATTTATAATAAAAAATTTAGAAAACATTGCGGGAGGCGCAGAGAAAGTCTTATCAATTATTGCATCAGCATTAGCAGACAGAGGTCATGAAATTAAAGTTATTTCTTTTGATAATATTGGATCTAAACCTTTCTATGATTTTAATTCGAAGATTGAATTAATAAATATAAATGATAAAAGGAAAATAATAAAAAATAAATTTATACAATTTATTTATAGAATTATTATTTTAAGGTTAAAAATAAGTTTACTAAAACCAGATATTACAGTTGGTTTTATGCATTCTATTTATGTTATATTAGCATTCGCAATGCTTGGAAAAAAAATTAATGTTATAGCTAGCGAACATATTGTACCAGAATATTACAAAACAAGAAAATTACAATATTTATTGATTAATTTATCATCTTTTTTTATAAAAAAAACCACAGTAGTTTCTAAAGATGTTAAAAATAAATTCTCATATTTTATTAGAAAGAAAATGGTCATTTTGCCAAACCCAATAAGTATTAATAATTTCCCTGAAAAAAATAAATATAAAAAAAGTGGTATGCAATTACTTTCTATAGGAAGACTTACTAGGCAAAAAGATCATGAAACTTTAATCAAAGCTTTTAGCCTATTACTAAATAAATTTCCTAATTGGAGACTTTTAATTATAGGTGAAGGTCCTTTGAGAAGTGAATTAGAAAATTTGATAAATAAATTAAATATTAGTAATAAAGTTTCATTACTAGGAATATCAAATAATCTTGAAAAATTTTATACTACTTCAGATATTTTTGTAATGCCATCAAAATTTGAGTCTTTTGGCCTTGTTACTGCAGAAGCAATGTTTTATTCTTTACCAGTAATAGGTTTTAAAGATTGTCTCGGAATTAATAGATTAATTGATCATAATAAAACTGGCATTTTAGTTAATACTAACCCTTGTAGAGTTGATTCTTTAGCTCAAGCAATGAATAATTTAATGTCTGATCAAATGATTAGAAAAGAATTTGGAAAGGCAGGCTATTCAAAAGTAAAAAAATATTTAGCTACAGATGTTATTGTTGATATGTGGGAGGATTTACTTAAAAAAAATATAAATTAGTTAATAAGGTAGATTATGTGTGGATTGGCTGGGGCTTTAAGAATTTATAAAAGATCAGATTTAGATCTTTTAGAGATTGTAAAGAAAATGAATAATAAACTTAAAAATAGAGGCCCTGATGATGAAGGTTATTGGGTTAATGAAGAAAAAACAATAGCTCTTGCTCATAGGAGATTATCAATTATGGAACTATCTAAGGCGGGTTCTCAGCCTATGATTTCTTTCTCTGGTAGATATATTTTGGTATTTAATGGAGAAATATATAATCATACGGAATTAAGAGAAGAGATACAAAATGAACAAACCTTTAAAGAAATAAAAAAATGGAAAGGAGGTTCTGATACTGAAACACTAATTACAGCTATATCAATTTGGGGTTTTCATAAGACAATAAAAAAATTAATAGGAATGTTTTCTATAGCTTGCTGGGATAAAGAAGAAAATATACTATTTTTATCAAGAGATAGGATAGGTGAGAAACCTTTATACTATACTTTTAATAATAAATTACTACTTTTTGCGTCTGAATTGGATGCTATTGAAGAAGTAAATCACTTACCTTTTCGAATTAATAAAACAGCACTAAAGTTGTATTTGAGTTGTAATTTTATACCTTCCCCATATACTATTTATGAAGGTATAAATAAATTAAAACCAGGCTCATATTTAAAGATTAGGGGAGATGAATTTACAGAGAAATTAAAATGTGAATCTATTGTTTATTGGGATTTAGAAAATCAATTAATTAAAAGACAAATAAAAAAAAATAAAATAGATGATATAAAGATAGTAAATCATATTGAATTTTTACTGAAAAATTCTATAAAAAGACAAATGAATGCTGATGTTTCATTAGGTGCTTTTTTATCAGGCGGAATTGACTCTTCATTGGTAGTCGCAATTATGCAATCAATCTCATCTGAAAAAATAAAAACATTTACATTAGGATTTCAAGAAAAAGAATTTGACGAAAGCTTATATGCAAAAAATATAGCGAATTATCTTGGAACAGATCATACAGAGTTTAAATTAAAAGCTGAGGAAGCAATCAAAATAATTGAAAAATTACCTGAAGTTTATGATGAACCATTCGCAGATGTTTCTCAAATTCCAATGATAATTATTTCAAAACTAGCGAGAAAGAAAGTAAAGGTTTGCCTTTCAGGAGATGGAGGAGATGAGATCTTTGGTGGTTACAATAGATATATTTTTACTAAAAACTTTTGGAGGCTTTTAAAGATAATTCCTTTACCTTTAAGATTTCTTTTATCAAGGATTTTCCAATCAATATCATTGAAGAAAATAAAAAAGATTTTAAACTTATTTGGTAAAGTTATTCCTCAACTAAGTAAAATAAATATATTAGAGGAAAAAATTACTAAAATAGCGAAATTATTAAAGGCTAAAAATTCTTCTGAACTTTATTCTTTGATTTGCTTCGAAAATTCACCTAATGAAATTCTCAATCAATCAAAAGAATCCATTTCTGAATCAAATTTATATATGCATAATCATGTAAATATTGATTTGGTTCATAATATGATGATTCAAGATTTAAAAGCCTATCTTCCTGATGATGTTCTAGTGAAAATTGATAGAGCCTCAATGTATTATTCTCTAGAAACTAGATTACCATTCTTGGATATAAATTTAATAAATTACGCATTTAATATTCCAACCTCACAAAAAATTAAATTATTCAAAGGTAAATGGCCTCTTAGAAAATTATTAAAAAGTTACCTTCCTAGTAAGCTATTTGAGAGGCCAAAGGTAGGTTTTTCTGTTCCAATATCAGATTGGCTTAGAGGACCTTTAAAAAATTGGGCTGAAAATCTTTTAGACCCAAGATTGATTGAAAAAGATGGATATTTTAACTCAAAGTTAATCACTCAAAAATGGCACGAACATATTTCTGGAAAGAAAAATTGGTCTAATATTTTATGGAGTATAATAATTTTTCAATTATGGCTTGATCATAGAAAAAAAAGATGACGCTATGAAAAGATTAGTTTTTATAGTTACGGAAGATTGGTATTTTTGCTCTCATCGTTTGGATCTAGCAAAGGAAGCTATTAGGTCTAATTTTGAAGTATTTTTACTTTCTAATATAAGTAATAAAAGGCAATTAATAGAAGAAAAAGGGATTAAAATTATACCTCTAAGATTTTTGAAAAGGTCAAGAATCAATATCTTTATTGAATTACTTTCGGTAATTGAAATTTGTATTATTTTAAAAAAAATCAAACCTGATATATTACATTCAGTTGCGTTAAAACCGGTTATTTATGGATCTTTATCTTCATTTCTAATACCTAAACTGATAAATATAAATGCTTTAGGAGGACTGGGGTTTATTTTCTCATCAGGTAGTATAAAAGCTAGAATTTTACGACCAATTATTTTGAACTCTTTAAAAATAATATCTAATAGAGGAAGAAATAATCTTATTGTTCAAAATAAAGATGATTATTTTTTTGTATTAAATAAATTAGGACTGAAAAAGGAAAATATCTCTTTAATTGAGGGAGTAGGTGTTGATACTTATAAATTCAGACCGACAAAAAAATTAAATAAAACTCCTATAGTTATTTTGGCATCTCGCATGATTTGGGATAAAGGTATAAGTGAATTTGTAAATGCAGCTAAATTACTAAAGAGAAGAGGGGTAATCGCTAAATTTGTATTAGTTGGTAAACCTGATGAAGAGAATCCAAGAGCAATATCTATTGATCAGCTAAATATTTGGCATGATTCAAAAATTATTGAGTGGTGGGGTTACATGACAGATATGGAAAAAGTTTTACAGAAAGCTTCAATTGTAACCTTACCTTCTTTTTATGGTGAAGGGATTCCAAAAATATTAATTGAAGCCATGTCATCAGCAAAACCAATAGTTACTACAAATATGCCTGGATGCAGAGATCTTGTTATTAATAATTTGAATGGATTTCTTGTAGAAGCGAAAGACTATATTGGATTGGCGAATGCATTAGAGAAATTAATTTTAAATCCTCAACTTTGTATTGAAATGGGATTAAATGGTAGAAATATTGTTTTATCAAAGTATAAACAAGAAAGGATTTGGAAACAAACAATTCAACTATACAATAAATGAATAATTTTTTAATAAGCATAGATAAATACCCTATATTTATTTTTCTAATAATTTGTTTTCAATATTTACAAGCAATTAATCTGAATAGTTTTAAAACTGAGTTTTTATTACAATTAATTCCATATTTATTAATATTAGATTTTCAAATAATAAATCGCAGATTTTTATACTTTATTAAAGAAAACTTTAAATACTTATTGGTTTTTAATCTTTTATCCATTCTTAGTATATTTTGGACAAGCGATTTGAAATATACCATTGCTTCAAATCTAGAATTAATCCTTAACTCAATAACTATAATTTTAGTCGTATTTTATATTAAATCTGATAAAGATGGTTTTAATAAAATAGCATTTATCTCTTTACTTGCAATTTATTTAATGTTATTGGTAGGAATATTTTCATTTAATCCTTCTGGCGACAGAAGTTATTTAGGAATAAGTATTAGTCTTTTTAGCTCAATACTCAATTATGGATCAGTTTGTTCATTATATCTTTACCATAAAAGTAATAAAAATTATTATTTAATATCAACAGCGTTTCTATTTATTTTTGTTTTTCAATTGTCTTCTATTAGGGGTGTTTTATCAATCTTAATTGGTTTATTATCCTATACAAAATTCTTTGATTTTTCAAGAAATATTGATTTTTACAAAAGCTTATTATTTAGATTATTTATTTTGGGAACTTTTTTAATAGTTGTGATATATTTCATAAATCTACCCTCAAACTTTGTTTATTATTTTAATCATGGAAAATTAAGGATTATATCCCAATTTTTTATAAATATAAAATATTTTAAAATCGCATTAATTGATATCCTTTCTAAAAATTCATTAGATTTAAGTTCTTCTTCATATAGTGGAGAAAGAGTTATTGCTTCCTTAATTGGTATAAAAGAAACAATCTTACAAAGTCCAATAATAGGTTTTGGCTATGGTAATAGTAAATTTATATTTACTTCTTATGGTAAAGCCACTTATTCTCATAATGGTTTTGTTGATATATTTATGGGGACTGGAATCTTAGGTTTATTTTCTTATTTGAAATTTCTTCTTAAAATTATAATAAAACCAGTTAATCAATTTAATAGAGATTTAATAAAATGGAAGAGATTTTCAACTTCTATCTTTCTCGTTCATTTTCTAGTAGGTCTGCCTGTTGAAAATATTCCTCTTGCTCTTTTAATATCTTTAATAATATCTGCATAAATATTTACTTTAAAAAATAAAAAATATGTTTAGAAGGTAATTTAATATAGCCATATATACGTTTTTATGACTAAGGAATATAGATAAACGTGTTTGATTTAAATCTGGATATCCTCCGCAATGTAATATATATCTTCCTGCAAAAAAGATAGATGTCCCCTTAGGACCATCAAAATAAGTTATGTTGTTTTCTATATCTTTTTTATCTTTAAATTCTAAATGACTTCCTACTCTATTTGACATGAGTGATTTAGAAATACCAACATTTTCTGAAATTAAGTAATCATAAAATGATAAATATAAATTCTGCTTAAAGTTTTTTGGATGATTCAAAACTTTAAACTCGCCTTGGCCTTTTTTGACATCACTTAAATAAATGACAAAAGGCATTGCGTTTAAAGCAAAGTCCCAGTGCATATTCGAGAAAGAATATTGAAATCTTTTAGATGATTTTAATTTGCCGTCATTTGATGCATATCTAGCATGCACTTTATAACCATAAACTCCCCTTAAATATTTTTTAACTTTTTTTAAGAAAAAATATCTTATCCATAGATCTAACTTTGATTTTCTTCGTGGTTTTATATTATCTTGCCTAAATATTTCATCTTTTACTTTCTCCTTATCAATTTTCAGGTAAGTTTCTAACTCATCTATTATTTCTTGAGGAACATTATTTTTCTCAATTAATGTTTCTATCCCTTTGTTTTTTATAATAAATTTTTTGAATAAGAATATTTTCGTGAAATTTTTTAAGATAGTATTAATTTCTTTTTTATTAAATCCTTTACTCAAAAGAAGTTTTCTTATTTCAATAATAGATTTTAAAAAATGGATTATTGATTTATCATTTTTATTTAATATATCTATTTTCTTAATAATTGGGTCATTAATTCTTTTAGATATTTTTTGAAAATCATTTATCATGATTTATAAATTCTTTAATCTAGAGTAATTCCAAATTAACATATATAAGTAAATTAGTCTGAAATATTTTTTTTATAACTTATTGATATTTTTAACTAAATGATTTAAGAGATTTGTTGAAAAATTATCGAAGTTGTTTTTATAGCTATAAATCAAATAATTATGAATATATTCGCTGATATATTTTTTATCAATTATTGCATCTTTAGATAGAATTTTTTTTATTTGATATCCAAATCTTTTATCAGACCCATTTAGCGCATAAGCATAGTCTTTATAAATTGGGTTACCAAAATAGATTACTTTTTTTCCTCTACATATACTTTCTATCCCTACATTTCCAGTCAAAGTACTTATTAGTAATGAATTATCTAAAATTGAAAAAGGATCAATATTCATACTACAAAAATATATTCCTGGGATATTCAATAAATTAATATAACTTTCACGTGACTTAAATCTTGGAGAGAATTTATTTCTATAAGCATCAGGATGCTCTTTAATTAATAAATTAATATTTTTAGGTAG
>Ga0160422_10002493_pt1 | contig 11515 bp, 3 predicted proteins | sample Fk160mmetaG_FD_108192 | JGI IMG/M metagenome (GOLD analysis project Ga0160422, IMG submission 108192) | Marine microbial communities from the Central Pacific Ocean - Fk160115 60m metaG | ecosystem: Environmental > Aquatic > Marine > Oceanic > Photic zone | place: The Central Pacific Ocean... | reverse complement strand
TGCCCTCTTGGGACTGGCTGGTTTCGCATTCCTCATTTTTTGGCAACGCCTCCACAAAAAAGGAAGGTTTGTCAGTTAATAACTCAGATTTTGGAAGCCATTTTCATTGGGCTTTCGTGCTACCTTGAAAACATGGAAATGTTGCTCGAAAAACAACTGCAGGCCGCTTTAACCGAACGGAAGGCTGTCATGGGCGAATTCTTGAGATTGAAGGCGGAGTTGGCGCGAACTCAGCAGCGCAACGACGACCTGCGCTCAGAAAACAAAGCTCTTCGAGAAGCACTTCACGCAGCCGAGCACGAGGTTTCCAATCTTTTCGCATACGCCAGCGAATTGGGTGAAGAGGCTTCTTCTTGATTTCGCCTGTTGACATTCCCAAAAGCATCGAGCGTGACACTCCTTCAGGGAGGTCCTTTTTGTCACTTAGAAAGACCCTAGTTCAGGCGGTTTCTAGAGCGGCAGTCATCGTTGGGAAGGCACGATCTACTTTCTTAAAAAGGCCCTGCAAAACTTTTCCTGGTCCCACCTCCGTAACTTCGGTGGCACCATCGGCCATCATCGTCTGCATTGTTTGAGTCCAACGTACGGGCGCTGTCAATTGGGCCACCAATTGCTGACGAATCAATTCTGGATCAAGCGTAGGCTCCGCACTCACATTTTGGTAAATCGGGCAACAAGGCACCTGAATGTCAGCAATGGCAATGGCATGGGCAAGTTCCTCACGAGCAGGTTCCATCAATGGACTGTGGAAGGCCCCTCCAACGGGAAGCATCAAAGCGCGCCGCGCGCCGGCTTCACCTAACGCGGCGCAGGCAGTTTCCACCGCGGGAACTTCTCCCGAGATGACGAGCTGTCCCGGACAATTGTAGTTGGCAGCGACCACAATGCCTTCAATTTTGTTGCAAATGTCCTCCACGGTCTCGTTGTCCAAGCCAAGTACAGCGGCCATGGTGGACGGTTGCAATTCACAAGCTTTTTGCATGGCGTTGGCGCGGGCTCTCACAAGTCGCAATCCATCGCAAAATTGAAGTGACCCTGCAGCCACCAACGCGCTGAATTCGCCCAAGCTGTGCCCAGCCACCATGTCTGGTTCAAAGGCCTCCCCGAGACACTCTGCAAGAATGACGGAGTGGAGGAATATGGCTGGTTGTGTTACTCTGGTTTGTTTCAATTCTTCATCACTTCCTTCAAACATGATATTGGAAATGTCGAATCCGAGAATGTTATTGGCTTCTTCAAAGCGTTCTCGTGCGCGTGCAGAAGCGTTGTACAAATCTTTCCCCATGCCGGAGAACTGGGCACCTTGACCCGGAAACACAAAAGCTTTCATGTCATGAGAGTTTTCAGAGATAAACCTACAGCAAGCATTTTTTTTTGAGTGACCAATGGTGCGAGGCACCCATGCCTCTGCGAGATTAACGAATCATGGTGACTTGACCAGTGTATGTCTTGGCACCTTGGCCATTTTTCTTTTTGATGGAGATGCGCCAAACGAAGACCTCGCCGCCGCTGGTGTGGTGCGTTCCCTCCCCAGATAAATTGTTGCCCCCAATCCAGGCTTTGTTAGGGTCATTCGTATTGAAAACCCGATCTCCCGACCTTGTGAAAACAGAGCACTCATATGTTGCGATTTGGTCCTGACCTGTAATGGAAGGACGCCATGCATCATTCAAGCCGTCGTTGTTGGGAGAGAAGGCCGTAGGTATGTAGATGTAAAGGTCGGTGTAGACCTCAATTTTTTGGGTGTATACATCCGTACAACCGTACTCGTTTTTGACGAGCAGCTGCGCGTTGTAAATGCCTGCCGTTTCAAATTCCAACTCTGGGTTTGACTCGCTGGAGCCTTCTCCGTTGCCAAACGACCAAATGTTCTCGGTTTGCCCCTCAGAAAGGTTGATGAATTCAACCACTGGATTGACAAAGTCGATGAGGGTATCAGGCAACACCGCAAATTCTGCAACAGGTGGTGTTCGACCTTCAAAGGCGTTCACATATTCTATCTCCACTGAGCAAGTCAATTCGTGTTCACCGATGATGTGGTTGTTGGATAGCACAAAATCGGCATTGTAGTATCCAGGAAATTCCACTTCCAATTCCAATGGAGACAAGAAGTTTTCATAGGTTGGATAGCCTGGAATGGACATGGAAAAGTCAGAGGCTCCTGAAGAAGAATTCAAAATGGAGACTGTCGTAGGAAGACAGATCGAGGGTTGCTCGAAGGTCAATTCGGGAACGGGCAATTCGCGCACAGTGAAGGACGCATTGGATGTGGTTTGAGAGCAACCGTAGGCGTTGGTAATTTCAAGAACGAGGTTCAATACCCCGGCGGTGTCCACACAAATACTTGGGAAAGGTGTCGTCAAATCCGCTGTGACCAAGTTGTTCTGTATCAAGTCGCCAAGTGGGGATACGAACCATTCGTAGCTCAAACTGTCATCTGCGCAAGTGCTGTACGAAGACGTGTCATGCATGACAGGAACGCAATTCAAAGCATCCATATCCAAGCACGACTGGGGAGCTTCCAATGAAAAACTCGGCTGTGGAGAAGGGTTCACTACGGTACTGTCAACGGCTGAACTTTCACAGAACAAGATTTCTCCGTCCGCGAGGGTGTGCTCATATCTTACGGTGACTTTCGTAGAGTCTGTAAACGGACAATTCGTAGGATTCTGAAAAGTGATGCAGATGCCATCGTTTGGGCTGCCTGCTTCGTTGTCCCAGTAGTACAAGACGTCCACATTGGACAAATCGTCATTCAAAAGTTCAACTTGCATGCAGTCTTCCGATGGGGAACATTGTGAAGCCTCCAATTCCTGTGCAATCGATAACACAGGCGTCTCAAGCACTTCCATGTTGAACGAAAGAATATCAGATTTGCAACCGTTGTTGTCCTCAACGTAGACAGACAACAACAAGGGGTCCGGAGAATTGATTGTCACGCCGTTGAGTGACTCCACTGAAAGCACAAAAATGGAATCTGAGGGCTGGCTTGCTTGTGCTGAGGCATTTGCCGACGATGTCCAAGTTGCTGTGTAATCAAATGCATTGTTCGGGTTGCTGACTTCACAGATGACGCTGCCCATTCCATCTTGACAAATTCCGGAATTGCCATCCACAGAAATCACAGGATTGGCGATGACATCAAAAGTCACTTCCTCCATCACGCTGCACACCGTGAGTTCACCTTGATTGGCGTTGGTCTCATATTTCGTGACTTCAAAAATGGTCGATTCACTTTGAAGGCTGAAGGACGTGGAGTTGTTTGGTACCTGACTTTCTTCGAAACCTGCGGACGTCCAGTAGTCGTAAACCACGTCTCCCCCTGCGGTGTTGGTGTCTTCGAATACGACCAAGTCTCCCTCACAATAAGGAGCTGGATCAGAGGAAAATGACATCTGAAGCAAAGGCATGTCATACACCACCAAACTGATGTCAGTTGTGTCAGAACAAGTCTGAATGCTGTCCGAGGTAATGTTGTACGCCAGAGAGCCTGTCACACCCACAATGTCACCATGAATGGGGTTGTAAAAAGTCAGGGTTTGCAAGGAGTCACCCGTGTCAGCATAGTTGGGGAAATACAAGGCGTCTTCCAACATCCCATCCAATCCCATTGGATCGACATCCCAAGTGTACACATCGGCACCGCTTGCCAACAATTCAAGCGTGTCCACTGCACAAACAAAAGGACGTTCAAGTTCCACAACTGCACGTTCCAATGCCACAAAGCTGTTGGTACTTGGTGCTGAGATGCAGCCGTAGCTGTCCGTGACTGTGACCATCAGATTTTGCTCAAACATGCCATCGAGGGTGGATTCATATTGGGATTCGACAGAGACGACCACGCTGGGGTCTGTGGTGTTCACGACGTTGTTAAAAGTGCTCGAACTCCAATCCCAATCCCATGTCAAGCTTTCCCCATTCAGGGTACTTGATCCTGCCGAAAGACCGAGCGCGATGCTGTTGTCGTCTCCATCGCAGACATGAGATTGGGTCACATCCCATGCCACCTCTGGGGTGGGCATGACTTGAAAGCTCCATGGCTCTTCAACCACACATTCAAAATCAGGAACGTCGGCGTAGGTGTATGTGACATACGCTATGCCAGCTGTGATTGTGGGCTGATTCAACGGAGGGAGCGGTTCTACATCGACGAAAAGGGCAGTCGAAGTACTGGTCGTAAGGGGCTCCAGCAAGCTGTTGCCAGAATCGTCGGTCACGTATTGCGCCCAAGAGAACGATTCGCTGGCGCCTACTTGGTCGATTAACGAATTGAGCGTCACATTTTCCCCTTCGCACAAAACCAAATCTTCGTTGGGACCACTGCTGTCGTCTCCAGTGACACTAAAATTGGGCGCTTGTCGACGGAACAAGTTGAAAGGCTTCGTATTGGAACAGGTCAAATCCGCAGACGTGTATGTTACGCCGGCATAAAAATCGAAAGTTTGTTGGGTTTGACCCGTGGGTGCCTGCATGTAGTCCTGCGGCAAAACAATGTCCATGCCCGCAGCAGGATCGTCTGTTGTCCAAGTGATGTCGGGGTTGGGGGTCTCACCGTTCACGGTGAGCACTTCACAGCCCGTGATTGTTGCCATCCAATCTTGGCCAATGCAAACATTGGTGTTGTCAGCCTCTATGGATGGAATTGGATATACGTCAGCCACGGCTGTCCAATTGACGGTGCTCGAGCAACCAGCAATGGTCGACGTCAAGCTCAGATCTAGGGTTTCTGGTGCAACAAAGTCTTGCAAGCCCAATTCTCCGATGACAGGTGTCACGGTTACACTTGATCCGTTGGAATTCAATTCAGGGGGAGCAGTTTGGGAGGCAACGTTAGCACCCCACGCGAATGTTACGTCCGCTTCATCAAGCCCGTCATCCACGGAAACGGTCTCAATCTCAAACTCAAACGCAGTTCCCGAGCACGCCTCCGTTGATGTCACGGGAGTCAACCCATCAATGACCGGAAGTTCTATGATGTCAATCTCAAAGGTCTCTTGCGCCGAGCATCCTTTCGTGTCGGTGACGTTGAAATGGATGTTCCCGGCATCGGGAATAATCGGCATGTCGGCGACGTTCACATTTGCGACACTTCCATTTTCCAATAGTTCAATGTCAAACGCTTCAGGGACGTCTGCATTGGTCCAACTGTAAATCATTTGTTGGGCCGTCCCATTTCCACTTCCTGGAACCAAACTTGATGAGATACCAGCTACAGAACCAACACAAATCGATTCGGGAAAGTCGGTATCGTCAAGGTTGATTTGAGGAGCATCAAACACTTCCAGAATCAAATCCCAGTTGGTTTCGCAAACCGCATTGCCGTAGTCTGCCTGTGCGGTTAAGGCTAAAAGAAATGGTGTGGTTTCATCCACCTCGAGGTCAATTTCTTCCCAGGGCACTTCCCACTCAATGACCCCGGGAACATCGATAGATTCGCTGTAAAATGTGTTGGTCAAAGGTCCTGTATACGACAAGCTCGAAGCTCCCTGAAGATTGCCCATCCAGTCTGAACCTTCGCACACATCGTTGTAAGTAGGGGTTGCCAATTCGAAAGACACATTGGGCAAAGGATAGAGCTCAATTTGGTTTTCGTAGAGATGGGTCGAAGTGCACGTTCCGTCGTTGAGGATCAATTCGAAGCTCACCATGGTCGGCTGTTCCACAGGCCATGCTGCTGCATTCACAGTGATGTTGGAGACGACATCAGAGTAATTCTCTGCATCCGAAGTGACGGCGTAAGTGTCTCCATTGCTTCCTGATGCGGTCCACAAGTAGGTCAATGTTGAGAGGTCGAATGCGTCATCGACCAAGGGGTCGGTCATTGTAATCACGACTTCGTCGCCTGAGCATAAGGCAGGGACAGACCATTGCACGTTCTGAGGCTCCGGCAGATTCAAAATATCTACAATGGTGTTTGCTTGCGCGATGCAGCCAGAAGAGTTGGTGACGGTCAATTGGACTTCACCTTCCGTCGCATTTGAGCCCTCAGACAGAATGATTCCAACGCTCTCTTCTACAGGGAGGAATTCAAAAATTTCTACTCCCGCATTGCCCCACTCGTACAGAAGAGTGTCGTTCGGATCATCGAGGACCTCGGTATCGATAAGCGCACTTGAATTGGGACAAAGAGCAGCATCGGAAGTGAGGAAAAGGATTTCCGGATTGGCGTTGACCACAATGCTTTGTGAAACTTCTGCAGTGCATGTATTGGAGGCGCTGGTTTGAGACGCGACAACGGTCACGTTGAGTTCATCATAGTCTCCACCTGGCACCGTAAGACTGGCACCCTGGGCAGTGAACGGTGACCCGCTCCCATCGTCTATGGTCCAGTCGTAGGCCAAATCAGAGGCAATACATCCCTCTGTGGTGTTTACCGCGGCTACAGCCAAACTCACTTCCGCGTTGTCACATGCCACGTCTGGCAACAAGAGCTCGAAAGACGGCAGAGGGGTCACGTCAAGGGCAATTGTATACGGCTGAGAGGTACAAGACAACGGGGTGCCGTCTACAACGTAGGTTTGGGTCATTTCAAGACTCAACTCAGAGTCACAAGTCACGCTCGAAAAAATGGGAGACGAGAGGTTGCTTGTCGCACCGTTGTAATCCCATGCATAATCTAGTCCTGGCCCGATCAATATGTTTGTGGGCTCCACATCATCGCCTTCGCAAAGTGCACCGACAGTTCCTGAGGGCACAGGGACTTCATAATACTCGATTAGCCCTTCGATGCTTTCACCTTCACAGCCAAAGTCGTCTGTCGGCACAAGTGTGACAACCGTGCTTCCCTCCCCGTTTGACATTGGCACTGGAATTTCCAATGGATATGTGCCAATCTCCGTGCCAACAAGAGAGTTGTCACCCAAGTCAGAGGACCAAGCCAACGTCGTCACGGCTCCCTCCGTAAATAGGATTTCGGCTTCGAGAATGGCAACATCCCCTTCACAAACGGCCACATCAGAAGTCTGCCAACCGACAACCGGCATGTTTTTGACCGGAACATTGAAAGTCACCTGTTCCGACGGACAATTGGTGTTATTTACGTCTGCGTAGACAGAGTTTTGGGTGATTTCAATGACCACATCAAAGTCTATCGCATCCCACGTGTAAGTCAATCCATCCTCGCTGATGTTGTTAGGCAAAGGTGTTGTCGTCCATGAGTATGTTTCCTCCTGACCTGAGCTGGCTTCGTCCACGATACTTACAACCAGGTTATCTCCTTCGCACATGTAATCAGGGTTGGAATCTTCTTCATTGAGAAGAATCTCCAATGGCTCAGGGGTGTGGACGACCTGTACAACCGATGCCTCTCCAGAACATGTCTCCGTAAAAGTTGAAAAAGAATAGTTCAAATCGATGGTCTGGATGAACTCGTCGCCATTAGATGGAGCCAAATAGGTCGTCGAGTTGGCCTCTGTTCCTGTGCCATTGTTCCATGTTGCAACCACCTCAGGGTTGTCTCCATTGGACATGCTGTAATCTGCGGCAACGATGTCACTCTCCACCAAAGCGTCTGACCCGTCGCAAATGGGGTCCGTTGTAAGTTCAAATGAAGGGAATGCAACCACCTCAATTTCCAGGGTCTCAGTGTTTGTTCCGCAAGCGTTGCTGGATTCGGAAGTCAACGTGTACGATCCCACCAAATCCAATTGGGCAGGAAAGAAAGTCAAATTGGCGCTTGGACCGTCACAAGCCTCGCCAAGGCTGGACACGGATTCCGACACAAGGTCAAAACCTGGTGGGCCTTCGAATGTGTAGCTCAAGTCCATGGAGACTTCACCCACAGTGAAGGAGGAAATGCTACCTGCTGTTGAGCCTCCTGCGCACAACAATTGATCAAATCCCGTAAAAAGAGGTGTACTGGGTACTCCAGCGACACGAATCGTGATAGGTAAGATTTCTTGATTTATGGTGGTCAATTCGATAAACCCATCCACGCCAACGGTAAAGCATCCTTGTCTTAAGGGAGCGAATGTCAACTCTTTTTCGAGCGACCAAGCGTCGAGTGTTGATCCAATCACCGGATCCAAGGTGACGTATTGATCCAAAGAGTCGTTGCCAAGCGGCTGTCCGTTAAAAGAAATCTGCCAAGGCACGTTAACCAATGGGTTGTCCTCAGCCTCAACAGGGACATCAGCTATGAACGTGACATTCTCTCCAACGCAGATTTCAGATGCGCTGGACGTGAGTGTGGTGGGGACAAATTCGTCAGCCCAAACCACTGAGGTGGTCTGACCGACAAACAAGACCAAAAAGCATGCGGCGAGCGTCCAGCAGCGGGGCGCCGAGACAATGGCAAGATTGCAGGTGAATCGAGAATTCATTCAGGTAAGGAATGTTCAGTTGAGCAAGTTACGGAGGACAGACCATGCACCGGAGACCTCTCACAGAGAACTTGTTCTGAAGCGTGGGAAACTTCCTTTTTTTGATGATGCTTTTCAAGTTCAAAGTGTTGATTCCTTCTGAAAACAAACCTTCAAACTACCCTGCTGCACCTGCTACCTTCGACACAAATATCTAATTCACTCACATTCATGAAACATCTTACGTTTTGTGCGCTTCTGTTCGCGGGGCTCACGACCCTAAGCCATGCTCAATACGACTTAACAATTGAGTCGTTCCCTGCTGTTCAGGAGGGAATGACTACCTATCGGTTTTACGTCAATATGGAAGACCCGACCGATCGGATGAGCGCCGTTTATGGCAACAACGAGTCCATTTTAGCTGTCAACGCGTCTGCTGGGGTGTACAACAGCGCCTTCAACAGTTCATGGAATGCCTCTGGCATCAACCCAGCTTTTTTGGCCACCGTTCCAGAGTTGGCTGATGATACATACGCCACAATTGGCTTGACAGGCCCTGCGGCCACCAGTGAAATTACTTCTGCAGCTGACCCCTCAATTGTGGAGGATACTTCGCAGCCGATTACACCTTTTTTCCAAACCGATGGCGCAACAGGTGCTCTAAGTAACACCTTGACGGGGTGTTCTTGGTACATTTTGAATACGGCGGGGAATGGTTTGCCTGACGACAATTTGCAGGTATTAATCATGCAGGTGACGACAGCAGGGGGAATTTCTGGAACCCTGAATTACCAAGTATTCCCGTTGAGTGTAGGAACGGATTTTGTGACGGTCTCTAGCACATTTAATGTGGAGCCTCAAGCAGATGTTGATGGCTGTACTGATGTGACGTCTTGCACATTCAACCCGGAAGCCACGGTGGATGACGGTTCCTGTCTCTACCTCGATGCCATTGGTGTATGCGGTGGCGACTGCGAGCAAGCTTCTCCTGACAGCCCCACGGTTTGTGCAGGTGACGAAGTGTTTGGTTGTATTAATCTTGACGCTTGCAATTACGACCCCAATGCCAACATCAGTGACGGTTCATGTGTGGGTACACCCGACAACTTTTGCGACTGCGATGGTTTGATTCCTGATACGGACAACGACGGGGTGTGTGATGAAAATGAAGTCTTTGGGTGTACAGATGGCTTGGCATGCAATTACGACTCTGGTGCAACGGAAGAGGACGATTCTTGCGAGTATTGCTCATGTGCTGAGAATGCTTTCACATTGTCAGTGGAATCGTTCCCTGCACAACAAGAAGGTCTGACGACGTATCGCGTTTATGTGAATACCATCAGCGATACAGATCGTTTGAGCGCCGTCTTCAGCAATGCAAACTATCCCATGACGATCGATGTGCCCGAGGGAGCTTGGAACAGTGACCAGTCCACGACGTGGAATGCGTCTGGAGTGAACCCAGCTTTGTTTGTTGACTTCCCCAACATTGTAGACGATTCGTATGCGACCATCGGTTTGGATGGCCCTGCAGCGCCGTTGGGCATGGGATACGATGATCCGTCGTTGGTGGATCCTGATTTGGACTTGACCGATTTGTTCACCACAACAGGGTCGATGGGTTTTACTGCTGACAGCGATCCTGGTTTGAGCTGGTTTGTTCTGAATACAGCTGAAAATGGCTTGCCCGATGAGAATGGCCAGATTTTAATCATGCAGATTACGACTGCGGGCAACATCTCGGGAACGCTGAACTACCAGGTTTTCCCTCAGGGCAGTCAAGCCAATGACATCACGATGACCGCTTCGTTTGAGGGTGAGGGAACCTTTGGCCAAGTCAATGTTTGTGGTTGCATGGAAGTAAATGCATGCAATTACAATCCAGAAGCGAATTACGACGATCCTGACGATGCATGTGAGTACGACTCTTGCAACGGTTGCATGGACCTGGATGCCTGCAATTACGATGAGACGGCTACGCTCGACGACGGGACAAATTGCGTGTATCCTGAGGATGGATTTGATTGTGATGGAGAGTGCATTGACAGCAACATGAATGATGTCTGTGACTTTGATGAGGAGGGCTGCACAGATGAAGATGCTTGCAACTACGATGATCTCGCGGCATTTGACGATGGATCGTGTACTTATCCCGAAGAAGAATATCTGGATTGCGATGGCAATTGCTTGAACGATGCAGATATGGATGGCATTTGTGATGAGGAAGAAATCCCGGGTTGCACAGACGAGATGGCTTGCAACTATGACGAATCAGCTACTGATGACGACGGTTCTTGCGAGTACGCCGAGGAATTTTATGACTGCAACGGAGACTGTCTGAATGACGCTGACGGAGATGGCGTGTGCGATGAACTCGAAGTAGCGGGTTGCACCAATATGGAGGCGTGTAATTATGACGAATTGGCTACAGATGATGACGACTCATGCATCTTGATAGGTGATGCTTGTGACGATGGGGATGAAAACACTATCAACGACGCAATCGATGAAAACTGTGAATGCGTAGGCGAATTGGAAGACGGGGTTCAAGAGACGAAAATCGTCTTTGGCATGTTCCCCAACCCAACCTCAGGGCAGTTGACATTGGCGTTCTCAGGTTTCTACAATGAAGTAACGATTCAAATCATGGACGGCACGGGGCGCGTGGTTTGGACAGAGCAAAATGTGGCCGTTCAAGGCAACAAAGTGCTCGACTTGGCGGGTCTCAGCAGCGGAGCGTACAACGTCATGCTCAGTGATGAGCGCGGTGTAAGCGTGAAGCGTTTGGCCATCCAACATTAATCTAGGATTCCTGGGGTCATCACCCCATCAAGGATTCATTCAACAATCTACTTGCAAAGCCCGGGAAACGTCCCGGGCTTTTTTATTTGCGCTGCCTCGTTATCCAAGAATCGGTTGAGATTTTTTTTGTCAACATAATAGCTCGCAGCGAATGGATAAAGTGTTGTCGTGTTTGTCTTTGGCAAGGTCAATTTCAAATGGTTTTTGCATCTCATTAGGCTATCTTGCCCGCGAATCACAACACCTACCAAACCATGAAAAATTTGCCTCTGGCATCGCTGCTCATCCTCTTATTTCAGACCGCAGGCTTTGCTCAATACAACTTGACTGTTGAATCTGTCCCTGCTGTTCAGGAAGGATTGACCACCTATCGTTTCTATGTCGACATGCAAGATCCTACGGACCGTATGAGT
>Ga0160422_10002492_pt1 | contig 11523 bp, 10 predicted proteins | sample Fk160mmetaG_FD_108192 | JGI IMG/M metagenome (GOLD analysis project Ga0160422, IMG submission 108192) | Marine microbial communities from the Central Pacific Ocean - Fk160115 60m metaG | ecosystem: Environmental > Aquatic > Marine > Oceanic > Photic zone | place: The Central Pacific Ocean... | reverse complement strand
TCTTGGTTCTTAGGAGAGAATTTTCCTCTTGCGAATCTAGGTAACATTAGTCTATGATGTTTCTAGATACAGTATCTTTCGTTGATAGTGTTTGCCTTACACCTAACCTACTAGACTTGTATCTGTTGGCATTTAATATTATGGTTATAAGTTCAGACAGCAATGAAGGTTTTGCTTTTTTTAATTCATCTAATATCTGTTGTGGTTTGATGTTATCTATTTTTGCCTGTGTCAGTATCACATACGCTGTGGATTCCGCGGCTGTTCTTGTGAAACCTCTCTTAACAAAAAATGCAACAGTGCTATCATATTCACCAACGTTAAACTGATATTCCGATTGATAATCACCGGTTGTCAGTTTATCTATTGTCTCTTGTAACTTATCTTTATCTTTAGGTGGTAAGTTTGTGTAAAATTCTGCCATTATACAGTTGCTTTCTCTGTTGCTATCTCAACATCTTGTGTTTGTCTTGCTACTTTTATATATCCTTCTGTAACTAGTTTTCTAACATCAGTGATGGCCTTGTTAGAATAAACATTTTTTATGCTGTCTGAAGCGGCCTCATACTCTATGTTTGATTCAGCCGGTGTCAAACCTTTCCTAGATCCTATGTCTTTAAAGTATATGCCTGCCGCTATTTCGTCTCGAGCGGCTTCATTGTTAGATATCAATTTGAAGACTTCGTCTGGGCCTAAAAAGTTTACAGTATCTAGTTGTGCTCCTGCCGAAATCACAGTGTTGTTTTGATTTGTTTTGTTATCACTAGTGCCTTTTGCAGAGGCTATGACAGTGCCTGCGGCAAGTACAGCACCAACAGAAAATGCTCCTACTGGATTGTCAATTGATCCTGCCTGTTTTCCTAGTTCAAGCACTCCTTGTTTTGCTATACCTTTAAGTTCTGCTTTCACATCTTTTTTCTTAATTTTTTTTGCATTGTTGTAAGTGTTCGATGCCGATAGTATTGCTCCTAGAATGTTTCCATTCTGTACGTTCCTCATTACAGAACCTATTCCATCGACTATACCTCCAGGTCCAAATATTGAGTTTGTACCACCGCCCAAAATCGTAAGTGGTGACGGTTCGTTGTCGTACCTTACAGTTGCAAAGCCAGGAACAGAATTCTTATTGACTATTCCAGATTTGTAAATTACAGTCTCGTACAATATCTGCATTGTGTTACTCAATATACCAGTTCCGTCTGCCTGATCCAATTGATCATGGGAGAATGAACCAATGACAGGGTTGACCAATGTCATAGAAGTGAATCTTTGTTTGTGTAATACAAATATCTGTATTCCTTTAAGATATGGTGCTTTTCTTTTTTTAGGTGTGTCCATACCAAATTTATTTGTAGTCTTTTTCTCAAAGTCATCGTAAGCATCATCCTTGGTGTTAGATATGGTTAGGTCACTACTCATCGACACAGAATCTGCTATTTGATATTCATAATATTTTTTCCAAAAAGCGTTCACAGTGTCTGCGTGGTCGTCATGAAAAGTTATGTTCACTGGTTCGTAAGCGATTCTTGTCGCATTGTACATCTTCTTGTTGTACTGTGTCTTTTCTTCGTAGCTCAAGTTGTACCTAGGCAGATCACATGATTTGACCAACATGTTTAACTCATATCTTTCTTCTGGAGTGAATGCACCTGCATGTTGAGACTCGTCTATATCAAAAACTACATGGAACAGAAACTTCTGTTTTGGCATCAGTTGATAGTTGTTATCTATATACAATCTAGATGCGTGTCTGTAGTCTTTCATTCCTGGAAGACCGTCTTGAAAACCTTTTAAGAAGTCATTTATCTTTGGCATACTGTTATTTATAGTCACAAAAAAAGCGCCTATAAAGACGCTTTTTCTGTTATAATTGCTAACTTAATTTTGTTTATTACTGTCCACCACCAGTACTTAACGTACCAATAGTTCTTGCAACTGCTGTACCAATTCCAGTACCTTGCGGTGTTTGAATTGCGTTGTCATATTGCACTGACATTGTGATAGTAGCCGGTTCTGAAACGTTGTATGCTAGAGTGTTGTAGTTAACGTTTTCTACATATGCACCATATAATTCAAATGTTTCTAATACATTTGGTGCACTTGCTCCGTTACCACCATCAAGCATTTCGATTCTTGCTGTGAATTTGTAATCGATACCAGATGCCGCACTTGCTTGTTCAAAGAAGTCGAACTGTTTCTGTATCTGCTCACCAACTAATTTAGTTACTGAGTTGTTTACATCATCTCTTAAAGTGATTGTAATTGGATCCCAAGTGTGTTTACCTGCTACATATACTCTTGAGTTGTAAACATCTAGTGTTACTTTGTCAAAAGTTAAGTTCGGTCTAGTTATATCTACAACCTGTTTTGTTAGTTCTGATCTCGGTGTTGATACTCCAAAATTTTCCAGGATCGCTCTAAAACGATATTGTAGTTTTGGCATCAACAAGCCTTGTGATGCACTACTTTGATCGTTTGCTAAAGGTACTGTAAATTTTGATAATGTTGATATTGCCATGTTTCTCTCTCCTATTTATTCAAAAATTAGTTCCCTAATTTTGCAATTTCTCCTGTGTTTTTGATTCTTAATGGTATGTAAATAAATTCAACTGATTTAATCGGCTCAATTGCTATATCTACGTACAATTCGTTTCTGTCAATCCTCGTAGGCGTATTGTTTGTGTCATCACACACTACTAGGAAGTCAAATAATGCTCTTTGACCAACAAGTTCTAACAAGAATGACTCGATCGCTCCCTTGATCTCATTCCTTGTCAGTTCATCATTTGGTTCGAATATGAAAGGTTTAGCAATAGAATCTAATTGTGATCTTAGGTACACTGCTAGTCTTGAAACATTTATTCTATCTAACGCTGAACTTGACGCTGTCTTAGTTAAGTTACCAAAGTTTACAATTCCTGCACCTGAGAAGAAAGTTATTGGATTTACTTTGACTTCATGCATTGAATCTCTCACTGACTCCGTAACAGATATTGTTTCGAACTCTCCGGACGCTGTGTCAATGTAACCAACTGATGTAGCGTTGTCAACAACACCTCTTCTAGTTCCTGATGGCGCGAACCATGGGAAAGCGATGTTGTCGTTGTTTGCTAGTGTTCTCATCATCATGTGTGATGGTGGAACAACAATTGATTTTCCTGTGTTGTCCGTTGTTTGTCCTGATGGATAAAACACGCCCAAGTACTCACTTGAACTTACTAGTCCGTCTTCACCGTTGTCCAATGCACCTGCTGTGTTGTTAGCCCAGTTCTGTATCTTAGTTGATGTACCCTCTAATCTTAACGGAGTGTCACCTACTACAAACGCAGTGTTGTTTCTGTCTGTGTTTAGGTTTATCATGTTTTGTATCAACTCTGGATAACCAGGACAAGCAATTACGTTGAAGCCTCTTTGGTCTTCTCTTATTGCTTGGTTAGTGTCTATCTCTGCTTTTAATTGTTCAACAATCACTTTTCTCTGTGCTTTTCTTCCAAAAGATCCAGAACCGTCAGCGTTGTTGCTAGATTTAGTCACCCATCTGTCTGGGAAGTATGAAGCAACAGATTCGTTACTTGCTCTGATGTTACCTAAACCTGCTGATCCTGATCCAGGATATTTTGTAGTTGTGATGTAGTTGTTTTTGTATTCTTTAACATTGTAGCCAGAACGTCTTGTGTTCCAAAGCATTATACCCTGTGGGTATAAGTCTGGGTTTGGAGCATCTGGATCTAGGAAGCCATCAGTCAATAAATCTTTGATTGAACTGAATGCTCCTGCACCACCTGTATCCAACGAATCTGCCTTGTCTGCCGCTGTGTGTAGTCTTGCATCTGCAAACACGATTCCGTCCTCTGTGGTTTGGTCTGCTTTGTCTACTAGTTCCCAAGCCGCACCCGATGTTGTTACTGCAACTTGGTTCGCTGTGTTAGTTGAACTTATTGTTGCTGATGTGTTGTACTTGTAAAGTTTTGGATAGTTTTCTAAGTCTGAAGTGTCAATCCATAAGTCGTTAGTTACAAGTGCTGTACCATCCGACTGTGTCGTTGGTGCTGTTGCACTGAATTGTGGACCATTTGGATCTGTTGTATTGTATGCTGTTGCGTATCCAACCCAAGTAGTACCATTGTGTGCCATGATGTCTGCTTCGTCTACAGAAGTGTCATACCATAATGTGCCGTCTGCAGGCTCATTAGTTGGTGCACTTGTTCCTGCTGTGTATGCCAATCTTTTCCAGTTACTTGCAACTATACCTGTGTTTGCACTTGAATCGATTGTGTCACCAGTTGGTATGTCATACAAATTATCAATTAATGTTGTGCTGTTTGCTGTGTATCCACCGTAATCATGAGCAGTTGTTTGACTGAAACCTGCGTCTGCTAATGGTGTTCCTGAAGTGTCAAACATTCTGAACTCACCACCTAGTTTGTGCGTCATTACAATAGCGCCTGCAGTTGTCTTACTTGCTGAAACGTTTGTTAAACCTGCACCGTTTACAGCCGCAATAAAATCATCTGCACCTGTTCCACCAAGTGTGATTTCAACAGCAGAGTTTAAACCTTCTTGATTCTTCACTGACTCTGCAATTTTGAATTTCTCTGCACTTGTGAAACTTGGTGATGTGTTGTTACTTGTGATAGTTGTAGCACCACCTTCGTATCTGAATAGTTGGAAGTCACCAACGTTTGGAGTTGAGTCAGTAGCATCACCTGATGTCATTGACTCTTCAGTTATGTTGAACTGTGCGTAAACTGTTCCGACAGTTATGCTTGATCCACCGTTTGCCGCATCTAAGTTGAATATTGCTGAAGCGTGGTTGGCATATAATGGACTAGCAACTTGTGAGAAACTGCCACTTGATGAATTGTAAATTTTAGTTACAAGATTTGCTCCTGAGTTTGCTGAAGTTGTCTTGAACCAAACTGAACCGTTAGGTCTGTTCTCATCTGCTGTTTTCCAAGTTGGTCTGTTTGTGTGTTTGTCCTGTAAGAATTTAACACCATTCAATACAGCGTTTGAAGTGATTCCTAAGTCCGCTACTAATGTTCCATTTCCTTCTTCGAATCTAATTGTGTTTGTGCCACCTGTTGAGTCACCTAGTGCCTTACCGTTGTGGAAGATTTCTAAGTTACCTGTTGTTGCGTTGACACTTGCAGTAACGTTAGTCACATTAGAACCAATTACAGCCGCAACATTTGACAAAGTTGTACCACTTGTTGTGATTGTAACATCATTGATCTTCATGTTGTGACCACTTGTCACTGTTGTTCCTGAAGCAACTGTTACTACTGGAAGTGATGTGTGCCATGCTTCTGATCCAACTTGTACCCAAGTGTTACTTGCTGTTTTTTTGTAGATCTTGTTTGAAACGTGTGTTGTGTTGATTGCATAGTCACCAATTACACCGATTGAAGTTTTTGGTATACCAGTTGAAACACCGCCAACTAGATCACTAGTTGACGTGATCAATGTAGGAGTAACTGTTGTGAACGCTTGATTTGTCTGTGACCATTCAAATAAACCATAAGAGCTTGATGCAAGGTCAAACCAATATGTTCCATCTGCTGGGTCCGCCGTTGGTGCTGATGCACTTCCGATTAAACCGTTTGTATCGACATTTGCTCTTAGAATGAATGCTCTGTTGGCTACTCCTAGGAAACTGTATGCCGCTTGTAGACCCCATTCGTTCAATTCATAACCATGTAATGAATTTCCTGATGCGTCTGTGTAGAATTTTGGATCTCCAAAAGTCTCTGTTAATTCTCTTTGAGAAGAAATCAAGTAAGCAGTGTTGGCGTTTGCTGTTTGTGTTCCAGCCGCTGTGCCGTCACCTGCTCCGTTCTTCTTGTCCTGTGATGATGCTACTATGAATAGTGGTGTCGTACCCGCATCTGATGGTACGTAGAAACTTTCGTTTATTACACTAACTTCTACTCCTGGTGATGTTAAAGCCATTTGTCGTATTCTCCTTGCAAGTTGTACGTATATACTAGAACTATTTATTCAATCATACGGTTTTTATGACAATTCTTACCATTTTCGTGGTGCCTATATAGGCGACTTAAATACGTGTATGCAGTACAGAGACAGACCATTATGCAAAGAGTGTAAAGCCAAGCCGAGGGCCTATGCCTATCGAAAGGGTGGGGTCGTGTATTGGCGTAGTCTGTGTGACTCTTGCAATCGCAAGAAACACAACAAGAAAATAGGTGGTGTTACTGCGTTACAGCGTTCGGGTTATAAGAAGAAGCGAAAGTGTGAACTGTGCGGGTTTAAAGCACAAAATCAGGCTCAATTAGATGTATACTTTATTGATGGGAATCTACGTAATACTGCCGCTTCAAATCTGAAAACGGTTTGTGCCAACTGTCAAAGACTGCAAGGGGTCAGACGACTCGGTTGGAGAGTGGGGGATCTTGTTGCTGACGATTAGGTCGTCAACTTTTTGAAATAATTCTTCTTTGGTTCCGTCATTTTCTATCACAAAATCAAAGTCCCAACCCATCCAGTCCCATTCAGATTTATGGGCTCCTTTTGCCTCCATCTCTTCACGTGATGGCAGTTCACCCCTTTTTACAAGTATCAATATTCCACCCGATTTTTGTATCATTTTAAGTTCGTTTTGAAATCTGGTATCCGCTATCACAGTTGGTGTGCCGTTGTATCTCATCAAACAACTGTCGATCCATATTGCGTCGTGCATATTCTGACGCATTACCTCAGTGCCAAAATGCTGTAAAACCCAGCGTGGAGTTACTGGTTTTCCAAATTTTTCACTCCAAAATTTGTCCGGCTGTTCTCTCCAATATCTGCTTGATTCTGTCTTGCCCTCAAGCATTTCTCTGTCCCAATTGAACATACAACTTACAGCGTCTTTTAGGCTCTTTGCAAATGAATCTTTTCGGAATCCATGCTTTTCCTCCAGTCTGTCAGCGACTGTGCCTTTACCGGAACCTATCAATCCTACTACACCTATAAGCATAGGATTATTATACTATTTTCTTAAACGTTTTTCAATGACTAATTTGGCTTCTTTTACCGCACCCAGTATAGATTTTCGTATGTCTAATTTTTTACTTTTCAAGGCACTGATTGACATGTTTTCTAGATCGTTGACGATTTCTTCCAGTTCGTCAATAGTACAGTCTTTATATTTTTTGTATCGAGAGTCGTCCATGATACTGCTATTTAAAAATATGTGATTATGAATTAACCAATAACAAAACTATGAGGAGTTCCGCCTTCTGCATAGTTGCCTATTTCCGCTTCAAGTCTTTCCATCTCTGCTTGACCCTGTTGCTTCAATTCGGCGCCATTCAAAGTTGTTCCACCCTGTGGTCCTGCTATCGTATTAAATTTGCCTCTTGCCTCACCTATCATCACTTTAGATACCGCAAGTGTGTAATCTCTCAACCAAGGCTTGGCATATATGTCTTTGAACAGTGTTATGTCAGGTCTAAAATTGTCTGTATGCATTAGCACTGTTTCGTTGTCTGCTCTTGGTTTTTGTGTAATTGTTAATTTCTTAGTTGCAACATCGAAATGGAACTGTATGAAACTTCCAAACAATTTTCCCACTAGTTCTTGGTATGAAGCAAAGGCGTAGTAAGTTGCTAAACCACCTGTTGCACCTGCTCTCAAAAGATAGGTATTTGTATATGCTAGGTTGAAAGGTTCAAATAAGGTACCACCCTCTCCGCCTTCCGTTCTTGATCCCACTGTCCTTCTATTCAAGTTTCTTACGTTGATTATTTCATCTGGTAAAATGTATGAATTTTGATTTTTCTTTAGTTCAAGAAAAGCATAAGATTCTTCCACGGCATTCGACGATCTCTGTCTATATTTGTTTATTGCTCTTTCTAGTGCCGTTTGATAGTGTTTTGGGTCTAATTCTACGTCAATCATTCCCTCACCGAGATTGTTCTTAACGTAATCGAAAATTTCCTGTTGACCTGTTTGTAGTTCTGACATACTCATATTTATAGCCTTTGCCTATGCAATAAATATGTATGATATGCCAAGATTATCCATTTTTAAGCCTGAAAAGGGCAATGACTACAAGTTCTTTGACCGTAACATAAAAGAGATGTTCACGGTGGGCGGAACGGACCTACATTTCCACAAATACATCGGGCCATACGATCAAGGAGACACAAACAAGGACGGTGCGGCAAAACCTACACAACCTAATTACAACGGACCTGACGATGGAGGACAGACAAACAATATAAATGAAACAACAATCCAGGATCTGTTGTTTTTAGAGAACAGAGATAGAAGATATTCAGATGATGTGTACGTTGTCAGAGGCATATACAACGTGCAAGATCAAGATTTCAACCTATCACAGTTTGGAATGTTCCTACAAAATGACACACTATTTTTGACAGTGCACCTCAATGATATTGTAGAGAGGATCGGCAGAAAACCAATGTCGGGTGACGTTATAGAGTTCCCTCACATGAAAGAAGATTACTCACTCGACGAAAGTATTCCGATTGCTTTGAAAAGGTACTACGTTGTAGAAGATGTGAACAGGGCCGCGGAAGGATTCTCGCAGACTTGGTGGCCACACCTGTTGAGACTAAAAATGAAAACTCTAGTAGATTCACAAGAGTTCAGAGATATTATAGGTGATGCAAAGACCACGGGATCTTTAGCAAGTTATATGTCAACATTCAACAGAGAAAAAACTATCAATGACCAGATTGTTGCAGAGGCAGAACTGGACTCACCTAAGGCAGGTTTTAATTACAAACAATACTATGTTGCACCTATAGACGAAAGAGGCAACATCAGGACGGAAAATGTAAACACAGAGGACCAAAGAGCAAGTAGCAGTAGCACAGTGAACGCAACAATAGACACACCTGCAAGTTCGCACTATGGATTCTACTTGGATGGTGACGGAGTTGCACCTAACGGAAACCCTGCAGGGTTTGGTATAAGTTTCCCAACTTCAGGTGTAGACAAGGGTGATTACTTCTTAAGGACAGATTACCTACCAAACAGGTTATTCCGATATGACGGCAACAGATGGGTCAAGATAGAAGATTCGGTAAGAATTACAACAACGAACAACGATTCAAGAGCTAATTACAAGACAGGATTTGTCAACAATACAACAGAATCTACCATTAATGGATTGACTGTGAAGCAAAGGCAATCTCTGTCAGAAGCGTTGAAACCCAAGGCTGACAATTAAAGATGTTACACTTTTACGACGGACAGGTAAGAAAATTTCTAACTCAATTTATCAGGATATTGAGTAACTTTTCTGTAGAAACGGGTAAAGCCAGTGATGGTTCAGTGGCATTGAGGGCAGTTCCTGTGACTTATGGAGATCCAACAAGGCAGGTTGCAAACATAATAAGGAATAATAGTGAAAATGCTTTGCAATACGCACCAAGGATCGCTTGTTATGTGAGAGAACTTAATTATGACAGGGACAGAATGCAGAACCCTTATCACATAGAAAAACAACATCTTAAAGAAAGGCGTGTGGACAGCGACGGAAACTACACAAATGAATTAGGTGCCGGTTACACAATAGAAAAAGTGATGCCTTCTCCTTTTAGGCTAGAAGTATCGGCAGATATCTGGAGTTCAAACACAGATCAAAAATTACAAATAATGGAGCAAATACTTTATTTGTTCAACCCTGACTTCGAGATACAGAAAACAGACAACTACCTAGATTGGACAAGTTTAAGTTACGTTGAACTGACAGGCACGACCTTCAGTTCTAGGACCATACCTGTTGGTGCTGATTCTGAAATAGATATCGCAACATTGACTTTCTCAATGCCCATTTGGTTGTCACCCCCTGTAAAAGTTAAAAAACTAGGCGTTGTACAGAAAATTATAATGAGCATCTACGATGACGATGGCGGAATATCCAAAGGTTTAATAGACGGAGAGTTGACATCAAGAAGTTACATAACACCAAACAACTTCGGCTTGTTGGTCACAGGAAATCAACTGAGATTGTTAGGAACCACAGGAGTGAACGTGAAGTCAGGCGGAGACGGATTCCACACAGGTGCCAATGCACCGTCAAATCTCGATCCATTTGAAACGTTTGGACCTGCTATTAATTGGAAAGTATTGTTGGATCAGTATGGCAAAGTCACAAATGGCACATCACAGATCAGATTGATGCAACCAAACGGAAATGAAATAATAGGAACAATAGCAACGTCAACACTGGATGACACAATATTGTTGTACACAATAGATCAAGACACTGTACCAAATAATACACTTACAAGTGTGAAAAAAATTATCAATCCTGCAACATTTGATCCAGGTACACCCGCTAACGGAGACAGATATCTCGTGATCAACGATGTAGGAGACAGTACGGCAAGTTTCCAAAGTGCAACTTGGGGTTCACTTGTAGCCAGCGTTGGTGACATCATAGAATACAATAGTGCAACAGGAAAATGGAACGTGGCATTCGATGCCAGTAATCCAGACTCGACACAACACTACATTACCAATCTTAACACAGGTATACAGTACAGATTCAACGGCACAGAATGGGTGAAGTCCTATGAAGGTGTGTACACACAGGGAAATTGGAGCATTGTATTAGATGGCGGAGCAAGTCCTGGATACAATTCATCAATTGACGCAACTACTCCGTAGTTGTTATAATAACTTATGAAAGATAACATAGTTTGTTCAGGCGCATTGTTCTATTCTACAAGCACCAAACGTTTCCTTTTCCTGCAAAGGACAGATAGGAAGACGCAGGGCATGTGGGGACTGGTTGGCGGTAAATCTAAATACACAGAAAGTGCGTTCGAGGGACTGAAACGTGAGATCGTGGAAGAAGTGGGAGATACTCCCAAATTCAAGAAAGTTATACCACTGGAGATGTTCACCTCAAACGATCAGAAATTTTTCTTCCATACATATCTCATAGCGATAGATTCTGAGTTCATTCCAAAATTAAATGTTGAACATTCGGGATACTGCTGGTGTGCGTTCGAATGTTGGCCAAAGAATCTGCACATGGGCCTAAGAAATACTTTGAACAATAAAAGTATTAAAGGCAAGTTGCAAACTATTTTAGATCTTATTGTCTAGACACCGTGGAACCTACGTTCCGCTTGGAAGTTCCTATCGACATCACTGGCGCTCAAGGCACGGTTAAAAATCCTTATCGTGGATATCCTTCCTGTGAACCAGTTCGCATGATTGGCCGGTGGCCCACGCCTCCCTATCCATAGGTCATGTGAGTTCGAAATCGTTCCTGTGAGGGTCAGTGCGGTCTGAACATTCTGTTGGCCATCACGATATCCTGTCAGTAGGTCATTTGTGTGGTCGAACACCGCGGCGAAGTGATTCCAGGCGCCCGCTGTGAAACCTGTAATATCTACAGCGTTGCTGGTGGACTGGTTCCATGCGGCTACTTTTACTTCGTTGTCTGCTCTCATCCAACGGCACACGTATGGGTATCCTGCGGATCCTTGCCATTTCTCTATCATGTCGTTGTCATTGTTATTTGTGGTGTTCTGT
>Ga0160422_10002491_pt1 | contig 11527 bp, 14 predicted proteins | sample Fk160mmetaG_FD_108192 | JGI IMG/M metagenome (GOLD analysis project Ga0160422, IMG submission 108192) | Marine microbial communities from the Central Pacific Ocean - Fk160115 60m metaG | ecosystem: Environmental > Aquatic > Marine > Oceanic > Photic zone | place: The Central Pacific Ocean... | reverse complement strand
TAAGATCTCATGGATGGTCGAGAGGTACAATTTTTGAAAAAAAAGGCAAATTTAAAAAATTCAATTTTATAACCGCTGGTTACAATCTAAGACCCACAGATATACAAGCTGCTATAGCTAATAATCAATATAAAAGACTAGAAAAATTTAAACATCAAAGAAATCAGAATAGAAACTTAATAATAAAAAGTTTTTAGGGATAGTTATTGTACTTTTGGCTGCAATATTCAATATTTTTTTAAGTTTGCTAATGGGTTATTGGTCTTATAGTTGGCTCCCAACACAAGCTTCAGAAGCCGCTCACTATGTAGATAATCTATTTGCCTTTGAAACAAGTATTGGTACATTTATTTTTTTAGGTTGTACAGGAACTATGGCTTGGATTTTGCTTTTTAATAGGGCTTCAAAATACGATGAGAGCAATGGGCAGCCTATTGAAGGTAATGTAAAATTAGAGGTAATATGGACAATCCTTCCCCTGATTTTAGTTTTAGCTATAGCTACTTACGCAACTAAAGTGAATTATAAACTTGAGAATTTAGGTTCAAAAATAAAATATAATTTTGATCAAGAAGTTCCTTTTGTCGAAGAGAAAAAGGTTTTTGATTTTGGTCCTATTGATGTAATTTCTAGACAATGGAATTGGGAATTTATATACCCAAATGGAATTCACAGTTCGGAATTGCATCTCCCAATTAATAAAAGAATTAATTTTAGATTAATTACGGAAGATGTTATTCATAGCTTTTATGTTCCAGCCTTTAGATTAAAACAAGATATTATTCCTGGAAGTGTTATTACATATTCCCTAACTCCCACCAAAAAAGGCGTTTTTAGATTAAGGGATGCGATGTTTAGTGGAGCATATTTTTCACAAAATCAAACAAATGTCATTGTGGAGTCGGAGGAGGTTTTTAATAAGTGGATTAATGATACTGTAAAAAAAGAACTTCAAAATGGATTAAATCCTGCAGGCCGTTTATATGATAAAAGGCTAAAAAATGGTAACAGGGGTTGGGCAACTGTTGAACCTGCTCCTGCGCCAAAAGTTCAAGACAAAGGTTTTGAAGAAAGACCTCATGACGGATAGAACACTATGACAACTACCAATTACGATCAAAGATTAGTAAAAACTAAAAACCCATATCCAAGAGGTCCAAATGACTGGAAAAGATTTTTTAGTTTTAATACAGATGCCAAAGTAATAGGTATCCAATATATAGTAACCTCACTTTTTTTCTTATTATTTGGAGGACTATTGGGGATGCTGGTTAGAGGCGAATTAATAACACCTCCTTCAGATCTTTTTGATCCTACTGTCTACAACGGTCTTTACACCATGCATGGAACAGTAATGTTATTTCTGTTCCTTTTCCCAATGTTAAGTGGACTAACAAATCTATTAGTTCCACCAATGATTGGGGCCCCTGATATGGCTTTTCCAAAACTTAATGCATTAGCCTTTTGGTTGGTTCCAGTTTTCTCAATAATTTTACTCTTAAGTTTTTTCGTTCCAGGAGGTCCAGCATCATCAGGGTGGTGGTCATATCCACCAATAAGTATTCAAAATCCTCTTGGAAAGCTAATTAATGGAGAAATGCTTTGGATTACAGCCATATCTTTATCAGGAGTTTCATCAATAATGGGCGCTGTGAACTTTGTTACAACCATAATAAGAATGAGAGCTCCAGGAATGGGCTTTTTTAAAATGCCAATTTTTATCTGGACTGTTCTAGCGGCTCAATTACTTCAATTACTTGGATTACCTGCATTAACAGGTGGCGCGATAATGCTCTTTTTTGATCTTACTTTTGGAACAAGCTTTTTTAGAATTGAAGGAGGTGGTGACCCTGTTTTATTTCAACATTTCTTTTGGTTTTATTCACATCCAGCTGTTTATGTAATGGTACTTCCAGTCTTTGGTATTTTTTCTGAACTTTTTCCTGTCTATTCAAGAAAACCACTTTTTGGTTATAAATTTGTTGCGGTAGCTTCCTTTGGAATAACAATTTTATCTTTGGTTGTTTGGGTTCACCATATGTTTTATACAGGGACTCCTCTATGGATGAGAAACTTATTTATGTTTACTACCATGCTTATTGCTGTTCCGACCGGTGTGAAAGTATTTGCATGGATAGCCACTTTATGGGGAGGAAATATTAGATTAAGTACCCCGATGCTTTTTTGTTTAGGAGGATTATTTAACTTTATTTTTGGCGGCATTACAGGCGTGATGCTGGCTACTGTTCCTGTTGATATTCATGTAGGAAATACTTATTTTGTAGTCGCACATTTTCACTATATTATTTTTAATACAATAGCTTTTGGAATATTCGCTGGGATATATCACTGGTTCCCAAAATTTACAGGAAGAATGTTTTATGAAGGCTTGGGAAAAGTACATTTTGCGCTTACTTTTATTGGAGCTACTTTAAATTGGCTCCCATTACATTGGGCGGGTTTATTAGGTATGCCTAGAAGAGTTGCCTCATACGATCCTGAATTTGCTATTTGGAATGTAATTGCAAGTATAGGAGCATTTATTCTAGGAGTAGCTTCAATCCCTTTCATATTAAATATGGTAAGTTCTTGGGTAAGAGGTAAATCTGCTCCTCCAAATCCATGGAAAGCAATTGGCTTAGAATGGCTTCTCCCCTCTCCACCACCACATGAAAATTTTGAAGAGGATATACCTACGGTTTTAAATGAACCCTATTGTTATGGTTTAGATAAACCATTTGTTCAAGATGAACAATTTTATATTGATAAATCTTACAAAAGACATTAAAAATGCTTTCAGAAAATAAAAACATAATATTAAATCATAAACCTGGTCATGTTAAACATGATGGTCATAATATGACCGGATTTATAATTTTTCTTTGCTCTGAAAGTATTATATTTTTTGCTTTCTTTGTTGGGTATGGGATTCTTAAAGTAACCGCTCCAGTATGGTATCCAGAGGGAATAGAAGGTGTTGCAATAAAAGAACCATTAATAAATACTATTATATTGATATCTTCGAGTTTTGTTATTTACTTCGCGGAAAAAGCACTTCACAAAAAGAATTTATGGGGGTTTAGATCTATCTGGCTTTTGACAATGCTAATGGGAAGTTACTTTGTATATGGGCAATACGTTGAATGGTCTGAACTATCCTTTAGCTTACAGAGCGGAGTATTTGGAGGAATGTTTTATCTACTTACTGGCTTTCATGGACTCCATGTGATCACAGGAATATTGCTTATGGGTTTAATGTTATATAGATCATTTCTTCCTAACAACTATAAAGGCGGAGAAATGGGTGTTGAATCAGTAAGTCTTTTTTGGCATTTCGTAGACGTCATTTGGATAATTTTATTTGGTCTTATTTATTTGTGGCAATAAATTTAGTAATATTAATTTAAAGATTTTGTTTTTTAGCTATCCACCTTATGCTTATAGATGATCATCATTATGATTTTATAATAATAGGAGGTGGAGCTAGCGGTGCAACCTTAGCTCAACAATTATCAAAAAGTGGGAAATGGGTCCTTCTCTTAGAAAGAGGGGGACAACTTCCTCCAGAGGAAACAAATATAACCGGGACAGATTTATTTAAAAGAACAAGGTACCATCCTAAAGATGAAAACTGGCTTGGACCAGATGGAGATCCATTTGCCCCTCAAACAGTATATGCCTTAGGGGGAAATACGAAAATTTGGGGATCTGTTTTACAAAGAATGCGTTTTGAAGATTTTAATGAACTACCGCTTCAAGAAGGGATCTCTCCTTCATGGCCAATATCATACGAAGAAATCGAACCATATTATGATCGGGCAGAGAAAATGTATAAAGTGAGGGGTCAAATTGGTATTGATAAAACTGAGCCTAAATATTCTTCAGAATATGATAACCCTCCAAAACCACTAGATCCAATATTTAAAGAGATACAAAGTGTCCTTTTTAAAGAGGGATGCAACCCTTACCACTTACCTATGAGTTGGCCAGAAAATTCCCAAGATATTAATTTTCAAAATTGTGCAATGTTTCAGAAAGGTGATGCTCAACTATACGGAATATATAATTCAAATCAAAATTTTCTTAAAATAAAAACTAACGCCAAAGTTTTAAAAATTGATGTCAATTCATCAGGTAAATCGGTTAAGGGAGTTGAAGCAGAAATCAATGGAGATACTTGGTTCTTTTCTTCAGATATTGTTATTCTTGCGGCTGGAGCAATTAATAATCCAATAATTCTTCTCAACTCAAAATCCTCATTACACCCTAATGGTCTAGGCAATAGTTCTAACCAAATTGGAAAAAACTTGATGAACTTGCAAATGACTTGTATATTGCAAAGAGCAAACAAATCCACAAGTGGATATTTTGCTAAATCTTTAGGCGTAAATGATTATTATTTTGGTGATAAAAACGTTGATTTTCCTTTAGGACATATTCAAACTGGTGGAGGTGTTTTAAGGGATGCATTTTTTGCAGAATCCCCTCCTGTTCTATCTTTAATTACCAAAGTAATTCCTGATTTTGGGTTAAAAAGGCTAGCAAAAAGATCAATATCTTGGTGGGCAATGACAGAGGTCCTACCTGATCCTGAAAATGAAGTAAAGATTCAAAATAATAGAGTGAAGATAAATTATATTCATAATAATTTAGAAGCTCATGATCGATTGGTTTATAGATGGCTTGATACTTTAAAAGATATGGAGAAAAATCCTCTTTCTGTTTCAATTACAAGAACACCTACTCATCCAAGAGGTTTAGCACCATTAAGTATAGTTGGTTATAGTTGTGGTACTTGCAAGATGGGTAATGACCCAAAATCTTCTGTAGTTAATAAGAATGGAAAGTGTCATGATTTAGATAATCTTTATATTACGGATTCAAGCGTTTTTCCGAGCTGCCCAAGCATTGGGCATGGTTTAACTGTAATAGCTTTATCTATAAAATTAGCTGACTATCTTACCGCTGAGAATATATCAAGACCTCTTACATGCAGACCTTAAATAAAAAAATCTCAAAAATTTAAAAATTATTATTATAGGTATGTAATAAATACACTATTGTTTATATTTATCATCTTCTTCTAATTTACCTTGTAGGAGATAAATGATAGCTTCAAACATGATCAAAGATTAAAACATTAACCTAAAGGATTAGATTATTTTTTAAAGAATCAAATTTATCATTAGGGCTTGATAAAAATAACTAAAAAAAGAAACAATAATTTAATTCTATGTAATAAAAATTTGGGTTGATAGATTTATTAGATGATATTTTAAATTTTTTCTTTTATTAGTTTTCTAATTAAATAAAAAGATATCAATAATGAGAAAAGACTTATTATTATGTAGTAATAATTATTAGAAGCCAAATTAAACAATTCGTTTAATTTATCGTGTTCAATAGAATCCATAAAAAATATTTTTATTACTTGGTTAATTGTTAAAACTATATACTTCCAGCCAGTATCAAAAAGAATCCTAGGCAAACTGATAAACCCATAGATGCAATCATTTGATAGAACCACATAGGAATTTTGTCATTATTTTTTCTCCAATGCTCACTTTCGGTATTCATAATTTTTTCCATATGCATTACTTCCTCAAGAACCTCTAATCGTTTCTCCCAAGGTTTATATGCTGTATAAAAAAGAATCCTCAATGAATTTAAAATCACTTTTTTAACTTAATTTTAGCTAGGTATTTATACTCTTAAAGGTTTTTATATACAGATTAAAGTTTTTTAATTTACTATTAATACTTCATTTTGATCTTTTAATAGATACAAAAAGATCATTTAAAAATATCTAAAATCTATGCAGGCACTTCTAGCCCTGGTCTTAGTTTTGCCCATCTACCAATTTCTTCATAAAAACTCGAACAAGATCTTACATCCCATTCAACTGCAAATTCTCCTTTTGACTCTTCAATTAAACTTACATGAATGAAGGGGTTTTTTGCCGTAATATCTGGATATTTATTTAAATGTTCAACTTCATGATTTTCCTCTACATCATGATATGTTTTACATCTATCTACCCATTTACAATCAATACAAATGCACATTTAAATAACTTAATCAGAATTTAGAGCTAATGAAATAATCTAAACATAGCATATTATAAAAAATGTTTATCGGCTATTGAGAATAAAAACTTTCTTATATATGAATTATCACAACCTAATAGCTTCTTCATTTCCTTGCATTGTCCAATAATTACACTTTCAAAAACTGGTCCTATTATAAAATTTTTTTCATCAGGTGTTTCTTTAGCCATATATAAAATTTAATAAATGTCTAAGATAGTGGTCTCAAAACACTTATGTTGTAATTTATAAAAATATTTTAAATATTTTTATAAATCTTACTGAGAGGAGGCCTTGATATTTTTGAAGAATTTTCTCCATAGCCTATCCAAATAAAACCTATTATTTCCTCTAAAGTAGAATCTATTTTGGTTATTTGATAAACCTTTGAATTATTTGTTATTGAGCCAGTGGACCATTTTGTATTAACTCCATTAGAGACTAAAGATAGAGATAAATTTTGTATAGCACAGGAACATGCAGCGTAATCTTCTTTTTTAATTACTTGATCAATATTTAATACCTGAGTTGCAATTAAAAGATGTGATGGATTTAAATATTTTTTTCTTATTAACTTAATGGAATGTTCATCTAATAAAACCTTTTCAGATTTAATTTCTACAGCCAATTTTAATATTTCATTTCTCTTATCCTTCCCAATATTATAAAATCTCCACGGGAAAGTTAGCTTATGGCATGGAGCCTGATTAGCAGCAATAATTGCTTCTTCAATAATCTCTTCACTTACCTTACTAGAATCAAACGAGTGTATTGTTCTTCTTTCAAAAATTGCTTTCTTTAATTCCATAAAGATTTTTATTCAAGAGTAATTATAAATATTAAAAGGAAGAATTGATTTCTTCAAAACTATATTTTTAATAGTTTATCAAGGAAATATACTATAAAGTAAATGAAAAAGGTTAAAAATATTTGATGAATTAATTTGAACTAAAGTTTAATCTTTTAAAACAAGAAGAATCTTGATTCTATAAATTGAACGATAAAGACTATGCTATTTTCAATTTCTCTATTTATTGCTCACCTACAGGCAGTTTTGATTCCGATATATATAGGATTTAAAACTATCAAAATGCATAAATATTTCAAGAATTCATTTCTCATACCTTGGGGATTTATATCATTAGGACTTGCGTCTATGTTTGAGATGCTTGACCACACTCAAACTGAATGGATATATATTGATCATACTTCAATTTTTAATTGGCTTTTTTATTCATTTCTATCACTTGGATTATCATTATTATCAATTTCAGTTACTAAAAATAAACTCTTAATTTCTATTAACCTTTTTACCTGTTCATCAGCTATTATTTCCTATCTAATATTTGGCAAATCAATAGCATTAATATTTCAAGTAATAATTAGCATTTTACTTATTTCCAATTGGCAAAGGCTATTTAAGGATTGGCTATTAATAGCCTATCCAATATTTGGAATTTTATTAACAACTTTTTTCGGGGTTTCTCTAACATTGACTTCAAATCAAATTTGGCATATTTTTATAGGCCCCTCAGGAACAATAAGTGTTATTACTTTTTTTCTTGTACTCATAAGATTTGAAAGAAAATACAACCGTGTTTATTAAATAATAAATTTTTAAAAAATTTGCATTCTTGCTGATTTACTAATTAATGGTATTTCAGGTTCTACACCATAAAGACATTGAATTGATGAAAAAATAAAAACTGAAAGAATAACAATAAATAAGATTGGACTAAATTGAGTTATAGGGAATATTCTGAAAAGATAATAAAAAATTATTAGAGCAATATCTAAAAGTAAAGCTTGACATGCATTAAATCTTACAAAATATGGAACCTTTGGATTCTTTACAAACCCTGCAAAGACAATTAAAAATAGTAGTAATCCACCAAAAGGCAGAGAATTTTCAATTAAAGCAATGGGGATAGTAATATAAGCAAATAATTTCAAAAAAGAAAATTGAGTAAATAAATAGTATCCAAAAGGAAAGGCTGCTTTTAGAGGAATAGTATATAAAAAAATTGATATAAACCTTTGAAAAACTTTATTATCCAATTTCAGTGAACTTGTATATAAATTATCCTAACTTAATAAAGGGTTGTGTTGATTAATTTAAAATAAATTTCCAAATCTTTAACAATTTATTTTTGAGATAAAATTTTCAATTCTCAATGTTAAAAAATTTATTAATCTAATTCAATTCTATGAGCAATCTGTAGACAATCTATATAGAATCTATTAATCTATAATTAAAGAAATATATTTATTTTGGAAAACTGGTCTAACCTTAGAGAAAAATGGCTCCAAAGTACATCTCTCTCAAAAGATGATGCAAAATGGGCCTTAGAGGCACTTATCAATTCAGAACGAGAATTTTACGAAATAGAAAATAAAATTCAGAAAAATGAAGATTTTGTTCTAGAAATTAAAAATTTAAAAAAGAAAGTTAAGGCTAATATTGCCTTTAAAGAAGACGGTCTTGATGATATATCTTTAAATGCATCAATCTCTAATAAAGTTCAAATTTCAGTTCCAACAAATTTAAATTATCTCTTAAAAGTATGGGCAGCTGCAGAGGGTCGCGATTTATCAAGCGTTGCTTTCCAATGCTTAGAGACAGGGTTAAGAGAAATGAAAAGTAAAGGTTCTATTCCTAGCATAGCCCTTAATAGATACAACGTAGCTTGCCAAAAAAGAATAGCACTAGCTGAAGTTAACAATCTATTAGAGAAATATGAATCATTCCAAAATAATAAATAAATTTTTATGTCAATCAAAATAATTCAAAAAAAGTTGATAGTTTTAGGTAAAACCATAAAGAGTTACTTCTATAAAGAAAACAACTTGAGTGAAGGAATAATCTTCACACTCTATTCTGATAAATTCAACTTACTTGAAGTTGGCTATACGCCAAGTAATCAATCCCTTAATAAGATATTACTTGGTAATAAATTAATATTATTAGATAAAAAAGCTGGAAATTTTTTTCAACTGAAATTATTGAAAAATACTTTAAATCAATTAGATATTAATGTTTTAGATGATAGATATTATGAATATACAAACACTACAATTAGATATTTAAATATTTTGGGCTGGCCCATTGGAAATTCTTTGTATAAAAGAAGAAGAATTAAAAAACAAATTGCATATTCAATAATCTAAATATATTCACAACCCAATGTATCTCTAGTTTCTCTACTTGTAATTGGATTTATACCATTTGCTGATTTACAAAATTCTCTTAAAACATCATTCGGCAAGTATACATTTGTAAAATCAGCTCCATTTATTTTAACGTTTTTAAATTGGGTACTATATGCAAAAGAATCTTCCAGATTTGTATTCGTTAAGTCTGTCCCATCTAGATTAGCTGAATCTAACGTAACTTCTCTTAAGTTTGAATTACTCAAATTTGTACCTTTTAGTTTTGCTCCATATAAGCTTGCTCCTTGCAAGTTGCAATCTGAGAGATTTGCATCTTGTAAATCGGTGAGATAGAAAGTAGCGCCTTGCAAATCTGTCCCAGAAAAATCAAACCCTAATAATGATTGTTTTCCATAATCCATCGCCGCGAATGTAACCTTCGGAAAAAATAAAATTATCGTTAAATAAATTAGAATTGCAGTTTTAATCATTAAAGATCAAAGTCCAAATTAAATTCTATCCTCTTATGAAGCAAATATAAATAATGTGCATTTAATGAGTGCTATATTGTATCAATATTAAAAATTAATTGAATTTTGGATATTGATCCATATGATGCAATAGTTGTAGGCTCGGGAGCTACTGGTGGGATGGCGGCTCTAACTTTAGCTCAACAAGGAATAAAAGTTTTAATAATAGAAGCTGGTCCATTTATTAAAAGAGAAAACTCTTCTTCAAAGGAACCCTTAGATACATTTAGAAGGATTTCTTCACTAGTAACAAGAAAGCATGAAAAACAAATCCAACATCCCGGTTACTGGAAGAACAATCCAGAATTATACGCTGATGAAAAGAAATATCCCTATAGTTTTCCTACCAAAAAACCTTTTCTTTGGACACAGGGTAAACAAGTTGGAGGAAGATCTCTAACTTGGGGTGGAATTACATTAAGACTTGCTGCTGACGATTTCAACCCATCATCTTTAGATGGATATGGTCCCAATTGGCCTATCTCATACAATGATTTAGCTCCTCATTATGACTATGTTGAAAAATTTTGCGGTATTTATGGAAAAAGTGATAATCTTAGTCAAATACCAGATGGCAAATATAAAGGAGAATTTCCTCTTACGGAAAGTGAAATATATTTTGGTAACCAAGTCAAGACTAAATTAAATTTTCCTTTCATTAGTTCTAGAGGATTTAGTAAAAACTCTTCCGTAAAAGAGAAACATTGGCCAAAATCATCAAGCATTGGTAGTTCAATACAAAATGCGCTCAAAACGGGAAATGTTCAAATTCTTGCTAATCATTTAGTTGAATCTTTTGAAACCAATCAAGAAACAGAACTAGCTACAAAAATAAAAATAATCAATACAGAAAACGGATTAAGAAGTGAATTGAATTGTAAATTAATTTTTCTATGCGCCTCAACTATTTCAACTCTCAGAATTCTCTTGAACTCCAAAAAGAATGTAAGAAGTGATGGATTCAACGATCCTTCAGGGAAATTGGGTAGGTACATAATGGACCATGTATCTGTTTGTAGATTCTTCACCTTACCTCACATAGAAACCATCAAATCAGATGAGAAAGCTTCTCTATCTGGGGCTGGAAGTTTTTTTATTCCTTTTGGTTCGAAACTACCAAATATTTCTAAAATAAATTTTCTTAGAGGTTATGGAATATGGGGTGCGATAAATAGAGTTGGTATTCCAACTTATTTAAAAAAAAATAAAAATGAGTCGATTGGATTTTTGATATCTCATGGAGAAGTATTACCTAGATTTTCTAATAAAGTAGAACTTTCATCTCAACTTGATAGGTGGGAAATTCCAATACCGTATATAGATTTTGAATGGAGTGAAAATGAGTTAGATATGATTGAACATATGAAAAAAACTATGAAAGAAGCTATTACAGCATCAGGTGGTGAAATTAAAAGCATTAGTAATATTATCAATTTCCCTTTTACAAAAATCTTAGATGATAAATCAATAGCCTTGTCAAAAAATATACCCCCACCAGGATATTATATCCACGAAGTTGGTGGGGCTCAAATGGGATCTAATGAGGAGAACAGTGTCACAGATTCATGGAATAGGTTGTGGAGATGTAAAAATGTTTTTGTACTGGATGGGGCATGCTGGCCAACCTCCTCATGGCAAAGTCCTACATTAACTATGATGGCTATATCTAGAAGAGTTTGTTTAAGTATTAAAAAGCTGGTTTAAGTATATTTCTGTGACCGCATTATCACCACATCCGTTTTGCACTAAAAAGGTTGCTAT
>Ga0160422_10002490_pt1 | contig 11528 bp, 4 predicted proteins | sample Fk160mmetaG_FD_108192 | JGI IMG/M metagenome (GOLD analysis project Ga0160422, IMG submission 108192) | Marine microbial communities from the Central Pacific Ocean - Fk160115 60m metaG | ecosystem: Environmental > Aquatic > Marine > Oceanic > Photic zone | place: The Central Pacific Ocean... | reverse complement strand
TCCCATTTGACGCTATTGCACTTTGCAGTGATTACTCTAATACCAATTATCTGGATATTCGATATCGCAATCTCACCAGGCAATGCCCTTGGCGGCGATATCGGTGACGCGTTTTCTGGCGAGCACTTCTCCAAGATTCTCAAAGGAGACTCATTTTGGATATGGTTCAGAAATTCGCTAATTGTTTCCGTTGGAACTAGTTTGTTGGGCTTAGTTATTGCAATTCCAGCTGGATATGCTTTCAGCCGCTACAAGTTCACCGGCAGGGATGTCTCTATGTTCGCCTTCTTGTTAGTCCAAATGTTCCCCGGAATAATCATTCTAGTGCCGTATTTCTTAGTCATGAAAACTCTCGGGTTATTAAATTCGCATCTAGGCCTTATTCTTGCATATTGTGTAACTGCCTTGCCTCTTTGTGTCTGGATGCTCAAAGGTTTCTTTGACACAGTACCTCGTGAGTTAGAGGAGGCCGCCACTTTAGACGGTTGCAATCAATTTCAGGTTTTCACCAAGGTAGTTCTGCCACTATCGATGCCGGCTGTTGCGGTGACTGCATTATTCAGTTTCTTGGCGGCATGGAATGAATTCCTGCTTGCTTTGACATTCAACACTTCGAATGATATGTATACTCTACCGGTCGGGCTTGCCTCACTAATCTCGGCGACTGGTCAGGCATGGGGGGATTTTGCTGCGGCTAGTATTCTGGTGAGTTTACCTGTAGCATTGTTGTTCTTATTCTTCCAGAAGTTCCTAATTGAGGGACTGTCGGCTGGAGGTGTAAAGGGGTGATACTATGGTTAGCGTGAAGTATAGTGGTGTGACAAAACAATATGATGACGGATTTATTGCCGTTGAGGAATTAAATTTAGATGTCAATGATGGAGAATTTTTAGTTTTGTTAGGGCCATCAGGGTGTGGGAAATCTACCACACTACGAATGCTGGCAGGACTCGAAGAAGTGACTAGCGGCGAAATACAAATTGACGGGGTCACGGTAAACCATCTGCCCGCCGGTGCTCGAGGACTAGGCATGGTATTCCAGTCATATGCATTGTATCCGCACATGACAATAGCCGATAATCTCTCATTCGGTTTGCGGATGGCAAAAGGCGCTGCCAAATTAACCAGTGATGAGATTAAGCAAAGGGTTCAGGAGGCGGCTGAGATGCTGGATTTGGTTGATCATCTGGACAAGCGTCCACGTGAACTCAGTGGTGGTCAGCGACAAAGGGTAGCACTCGGCCGCGCTCTTGTCAGGCGTCCAAAGGTACTATTGATGGACGAACCGTTATCGAATCTCGACGCAGAATTGCGTCATCAGATGCGTAACGAAATTCGTAGACTACACGATGAGCTCGGTACGACGACTATCTATGTGACTCACGACCAAATCGAGGCTATGACTCTAGCAGACCGTATCGCCATTCTGGACAAGGGCGTGCTACAGCAACATGACGCGCCCTTAAATGCGTATCACAACCCTGCTAATGAATTTGTCAAAGGCTTTCTCTGCGAGCACATCGATGACTTGGTTAATACCGCAAATAGTCTCTTCAAGAATGACTGATTAGGGTGATAATATGAAGGCTCAGATATCGGTTGCGGCACTTTTCATTACAGTGTTGATGTTACCTATGATTTCTGTGTCGGCAGATGGCCCGCAAATAGATTATGCTGATGGAAATACTACTTTCACTTGGAGTGGTAGTGCGACAACCGTTGAATTAATTGGTGAGTGGGATTGGAATGCAATTACTACTTTAGCCGAGAATTCCGGTAATTGGGTTGCGTCTCTACCCTTGTCAGAAGGTATTTATTGCTACAAGTTCATTGTTGATGGCGAATATATTTTTGACCCAACCAACCCCTATCGTGGATATTGTGATGACATCGAGAATTCAGTAGTTCGAGTGAAGAACTCTGACAGGCCTAACTTTGCTAGTAATCTGTCTAGTGGTATTTTGACCATCACATTTCTGCCGGGAGCAAGCGGTGCCGGACCAGATGGAACACCAGTTGGTCTAGAGGACGCAATCTGGGATTCTAATGCGATGACTTGGACATTGGATACCTCGACATTTTCCGAAGGAAAACATACTATCAAACTGGAACTTTCTGATACTAACGGCAATCAAGCCTATGACCATCTAGTTCCGTTTTGGGTAGGCGAGCAAAGCGAATTCGTATGGGAAGATTCACTAATTTACATGATTATGACGGATCGATTCATCAATGGTAACACTAGCAATGACGCAACACCAACGGGAGCAGCAGCAGGGGCCGACTGGCTAGGCGGCGACTTAGAAGGAGTGACGTCAAAGATACAATCTGGTTATTTCGCTGAGTTAGGAGTTAATGTATTGTGGTTAACGCCATTCAATACTAACGCACAAGGTACTGGTCTAGCGGCTGATGGCGTTCATGAGGTCTCCGCTTTTCATGGCTATTGGCCAGTTGAGCCCCGTCAGGTAGACCCTAGACTCGGTAGTGCCGACCAACTGAAAGAAATGGTGGCTGCTGCACACACTGCCGGTATCAGAGTCATGATGGATTATGTTGTAAATCACGTACATGAAGACCATATTTACTACCAAGAGAATCCTGAATGGTTCAATCAAGGTTGTATTTGCGGCAGTGATAATTGTGACTGGACGGAACACCGTCTCGATTGTCAGTTTACTCCGTACATGCCGGACGTTAACTGGAAGGTAAGAGACGCATCAGAACAGTTCATTGCTGATGCGCTTTGGTGGCTGGAAGAATTCGATTTAGACGGTGCACGTATTGATGCTGTTAAGCATGTAGACGACCTTGCTGCGACTAATTTGGCCACTCGGATAAATGAACGATTTGAAACAGTGGGCACTGATTATTACCTCAAAGGTGAAACAGCAATGGGCTGGTCGGGTGACAATCTTGCTGACAATCAATTCCAATATGAGACAATCAATCGCTATATTGGCGAGGATTCGCTTGATGGGCAAGCAGATTTCGTACTGTATCACGCGGTAGTTGACAACGTATTCACTCAAGCAAGCCGTAATTATCAACACCTCGATTATTGGACTAACCGAAGTCAAGACCAATATTCTCCTGGTGCGATAATGGTGCCGTATGTCGGCAGTCACGACGTGCCGAGGTTGGCTAGTAGAGCAGACCGTGGTACTGGAGATGCTTACAACCAATGGCAAGAGCAGGGTTTACCGGGACAACCGGGAACCGATGAAACCTACCAAACAGTGATGCAGGCGTATGGCTGGCTCCTTACTACGCCGGGGGCACCTTTGTTGTACTATGGTGATGAATATGGCGAATATGGTGGTGCAGACCCGGACAATAGGCACATGTACCGTGACTCAACAAACTGGAATGATCGAGAGCGTGCGCTGTTTGAAAACATCTCCACTTTAGGTAAGTTAAGACTTGATTCAATTGCGCTAAAACAGGGGGTTTACTCAACCAAGCATGCGACTCCAGACCTATTAATCTATGAAATGTCACATGACGACCAAATTATGTCAATCGTTCTAAATCGAGGCGCTGATGCGACTCATTATGGATTTGACGCTAGCGATGTTGTTAGGTTTGGCACCGCTACAATATCACAGGGCGAGCTATTTATTCCAGCGAACTCGGTAACCGTCATTGAACAAGATGCCTTAGCTCAAGCACCGCCTAGAGACCAAGACGGCGATTGTTTGATTGTCGATAATTTCAATATCAATGCGACTTATTTCGTCAGCCTAGATTTGATTAACACTTGTGACAAAGAGATACATTATCCGGGCGTTAACAGCACGCTCGATAATTCGCTAATCGAAGGTTTTCCAGACTATACCGAATGGTTTTACCTGATTTATCCTAATAGCTCCTACCCGATGAATTGGCAATTATCGTTAGATGAAGCCATAGAAAATGACACACTGGTTTCACTAACCTTCACTGCCTCAATTTTGAATTGCAGCGATGATGACAATTCATCTCAGTGGCATTACTGTCCAAATTCAAGTATAACTCATACCTTCATTGTGAACCCAAGCAATAACCAGACTAACGACAATGATACACACGGTCAACCAACTTCAATATCTGGTTGCACGGACTCTACTGCCAGTAATTATTCACCAGATGCTACTGCTGACGATGGTTCCTGTCAATACCCAGCCGCACCAGTTTTAGGCTGCACTGATGCTCTAGCATCTAACTATAATTCGTCGGCAACACAAGATGACGGGTCATGTCAATTTGCTAGTGGAGTAGAGGATAATGATACTGAGATAGATGCTCCAACAATAGACACAAATGATACTGAATTATTAGATAACAATCCTGTTGGTAATGTAACTGATGACACAAATTTAAGCGACGATAACATGGCAACTTCTGAGGATAAATCGTCAATTAGTGATTTTGTCAGAAACGGTCTAGCAGTAGCGATATTCTGTGGCTTAATAGTGCTATTTTTTACCAGTAGAAGAGAGCCTTAATCACTCGAAGGCATCATAGAAGCGTTTGTATTCAGAAATCATTCTCGCACCAGTGAACCTTGCTGAAGTGGCTATGCTTGAGCGCATTATGTTAGCCCACACAGTGCCGCCTTTCTCCCAAGTTGGTATAACTAGTTCTTCCAATACGGAATAGATGTTTTCAGCATCTCGTTCGTCATCTCGTTCATCATCAGATTCACCTATTGCCCATCCGTTTACACCGTGTTGACATCCTTCAGGCCACCATCCATCGAGGATTGAACAGTTGGGGACACCATTCATTGCCGCCTTCATTCCTGAGGTGCCGGATGCTTCCATTGGTCTGATTGGATTGTTGAGCCAAATGTCAACACCACTGGTTATTGCTAAACCGGTATCCATATCATAATTCTCTAAGAAGGCTACAGGTATTTTCTCTTTCAAGTTTTTTGCGCTGCCGTAGATGTCTCGAATTAATTGCTTACCGCCCTCGTCTCTTGGGTGGGCTTTACCAGAGAAGACAAATTGAATTTTCCCGCCACCAATTTTGCTAAGCCGCTCTAGGTCTTTGAACACCAGATTAGCTCTCTTGTAGGTGGCAAAACGGCGAGCAAAGCCAATCGTTAATCGTTGTTCAGCTAACTCTACACCCGTTGAGGCTTTGACCAGTTCATGGAAAATTTTCCGGTTTCGACTTCTCGCTGCTAACAAGTCCTCGTCTGAAAGAGTTCCAGCATAACCTAGTTGGGTTGGATCTTCTCGCCATCCAGGTAATTTCTCATCGTATAACTCTGCCATGGTCGGGGAAGTCCAAGTGATGTGGTGGACCCCATTGGTAAGCGGATGTATGTGATAGTTGTCGAACATTGTGGAGGCTACTTGAGCGTTCAGGTTTGACACTGCGTTTACTTGGTCAGTAAGTGCAACCGCTAGATGCGACATAGAACATCTGGCCCCATTCTCCGGATCACCTACTGATTTCACTAGTTCGATAGCGTCTTTTGGCATCAAGTCACCGAGGACATTGTTTACATCAGCCCAATTGAACCGGTCATGTCCAGCAGGTACCGGTGTATGAGTAGTGAACAGAATGTTCTTGCTCAATTCTGCTCTTGTCCAACCTTGGTTAAGCAATTCCAGTAAAGCAAATGTGCAGTGCCCCTCATTGAGGTGTAAGCCAGTAAACTTTTTTTTCAGTAAATTGAGCAAGCGGACGCCTCCAACGCCCAGCAGGAATTCTTGCCTAATTCTTACATCGTCATTGCCGCCGTAAAGTCGCGCCCCCATACTTCGATGATATTCTGAATTGTTTGGGTGGTGGGTATCGAGAAAGTAAACAGGAACAATATGACCAGTAACGCCAACTACCTCAACTTGCCAAATTTTCGCATGGAGGGTTGTATCATCTAGCGGTAAGGTAAGAACTAATCCAGTGTCAATGAGGTGCTCTGCAGGGTCTATTGCTGCAAAACTTTCGGTTTGGTTGCCCTTACTATCAATGTGCTGACGGCCATACCCCTCACGATACAATAGAGTGACCCCAACCAGTTCTAGTTCAGCATCAGCAGCAGACTTAACGTGGTCTCCAGCAAGTACTCCAAGTCCACCAGAGTAAGTATGCAGTTCGGACCATAGTCCGATTTCCGCAGTGAAGTAACCCACTAACCCCATTCGAGGTCTGGTTAACAAGGAGGGTTATGATAATGCCCCTAAAGGGTTAAACATCATCACTTCAAATCATCCCATGAGAAACGCCATTGCCAATTTCCTTGTTCAACGCCGGGAACATTCATTCGGCTAGAGGCATCAAGTCGTAAGATATCTTGCAACGGAATCACACAGAGTGATGCGGCGGAATTTTTTGCTACCTCGATTAACGATCCCACGACATCTTGAGAGTTGCCTATTACTGCCCGAACCTTGCTTTTTATTCCATCATCAGAAGATTTCCACCACCCTAGTAAGGTATCATTGTCGTGAGTTCCGGTATACACAATTTGCATGTCATTTATGTTACTTGGGTGGTGAGGGTTTTCAGTAGAATCGTCACTAAAGCCAAACTGTAGGATTGCCATTCCTCTGAGATTGAAGCGCAACCGCAGATCAACCACGGCCTGAGGGATTATCCCCAAATCCTCGGCGATGATTTTGTTTTCATTACCGGCGACCTCAATCAAGTGCCGAATAATCTCATCCTTGGGGCCGTCTTGCCACACGCCAGTAATTCCATTTTCAGCTTCTCTAGGAACTGCCCAGGCAGAGTGAAATCCCCTGAAATGGTCGATTCGCACTATGTCGAAAAGCCTGAGCATACGCGCCATTCGTTCACGCCACCAACGCCAGCCAGATTTCTTGTGAGCATCCCAATTATACAGTACTGTATTCCATTTCTGGCCGGTTTTGCTAAAGTAATCTGGCGGCACACCAGCAACTACGGCTGGTAACCCATTCTCATCTAATTGGAATAGTTCTGGGTTAGCCCAAACATCGGCCGAGTGATGAGCAACGAAAATCGGCAAGTCACCAATCAATTCAATGCCCAACCCGTTCCCGTATTCCCTCATTGCTAACCATTCATGTTGAAACATACCTTGTCGAGTAATCTCCTGCTCTGCTTTTCCTCGCCATTTAGCAAGTGCAGCTGGCTCTCTGTTGCGCAACTCTTTAGGCCACTCAGTCCAGTTCTTGCCTGGAAAATGTTCTGTGATGGTAGCGAACAATGCCCAATCATCTAGCCAATATTGTTCATCTGTCAAATCAGCAGATTCTTCTGATGAGCATACTCCATAATTACCCGCAAATGCCGAAGGAGATGCATATGGTGAGTGATGCTTATCCGGCGGGGTCAGAGGCAGAAATTGCCATTTAGTATAGCCATTGAGTTTCAGGTAGTCAAGAAATTTTTTCCCGTCCGAAATTTTGCCGTTGGGAAGTGATGTTAGATGACAGAGAATGCCAACTTGTCCCCCCATGCATATAATGACGACAATAAACCCTTTCAAGTTATCACATTCAGCCGATTATGATGAGAGCGCCTGCTATATTCATCGTGTTATTGTTTTGCCTACAGACTGGAATGGGTTTTGTCTCAGGAGTAACGCCAGAAACAATCTCTGTTGACGGTGAAATTTCTGAGTGGTCAGAAGACACCGCCCTGGCCACAGATAGTAATAGCGTCAGTCTACACACAACGTGGGATGAGGACAATTTTTACCTTGCATGGACCGGCACCGATTGGGCTTCAATAGACAACGGTGCCGACCTATTTGTTTACTTCAACACAAGTGTGGGTGGCTCCGTGTTAAGCAAGGACTGGAACTTCGCTCATACCTTGCCATTTGCCGCAGATTATGGCTTTGCATTGGAGGACTCAAATTACAATCAATACTTTGGCTATGATGGAACTACTTGGGTTGATCAGGGACAGCTGGATAATTCACAGATTTATGTTGGTTGGGCCGATAATCCAGTTACTGAAATGGCCATACCTTGGTCAGCAATTGGTAGCCCAACAACTCTGCAATTCATGGTCTATGCTCAATGGCAAAACGAAGGGCATGTCTGGACTGCCTTCCCCACCAACAACCCAAGTACATCTAACGGTGCCGAGACCTTTACGCATTACTATCATATTGACGATATCAACAATGCCACCGCGCCTGATTCCCTACCTGTCATCGAGGCGGGTGGTGTTGACAAAGTGGATGATGCACTAAATCTAGCAATCATTTTCCATCAACATCAGCCCTACTACAAGAATAAACTGACTGATACTTACGAAATGCCTTGGGTCAGAGTTCACGCAATGACTGAATATGTTGATTCACCCGGAATTTTAGCTCAGACTGGCACCAAGGTAACCTACAATTTGGTGCCATCATTCATTGAGCAATTAGTTGATTACTACGAGAATGAACCACTAGACGATCATACTGATATGGCGAAGCGGCCTTGGCCAGAAGGCGGCTATCCCAACGCTACAGCCCTCGAATTACACACGATGCAATTCCAGTCCTTCTGGAATAGCGGATGGATTTACAATGTTTCAGAGACAGGGCATATTCAATCATGGCTTTATCCATCAAGTAATCGTTACTCTGAACTCTATGACATGACACTGCATAATCTCAAACCGGCGACAATAATGAGCGATACACTGCTCTCAGAACAAGACTATCTTGACCTGCAGGTGCTGTGGTATCTGTATCAATTCTCTCCGGATTATGTCCAAGGTGAATATGATGTTAACCATCGTGATCAAGGGTTAATTGACTTGTTCATGCAACCAGGCCAATACACTCACGATGATTTGATGTATGTCATCGACAAGCAACATGAGCACATGGCTAACGTTCTGCCCATGTATAGTCAACTTGCCGCCGCCGGCCAAGTTGAATTGACCACTACACCGTATTACCATCCAATTATGCCATTACTGATGATGGATGGCTGGACTATGGAAGATGGCATTCGAGTCAACAAAGAATCTTGGCCAGAAGATGTTCAGAATCATCTTATCACCGGGATGGATTTGTTTGAGGACAAACTTGGTTTCCGCCCAACCGGTATGTGGCCAAGTGAGGAAGCTGTGTCGCCAGCAATGGTTGAGCCCGTGTCTGATGTAGGAATTCAATGGATGGTCACCGATGAGGAAATCCTCATGAAATCAACGGATTTGAATGGCAACTATATCGATGTTGATGTGGCTAGTAATTTAGCAACACCATGGATTGTGACCGGTGTGGATGGAGGGGAAATCGCTACCGTGTTTAGAGACCGAGTTATTTCAGACAGAATTGCTTTCCAATACGGGACCATGACTCCAGAAGCAGCGGTATCAGATTTCATTGCATATCTGGATAACATCAGGCAAGAATTACTCGACGCAGGTGAGGATCCTTCCGAGCACCTACTTACAGTTGCCTTAGATGGTGAAAACTGGATGTTCATGTCGGAGTTTCAACATCAGGACAATGCTCGCCCATTTATGCATGAATGGTATTCAAGACTAGCATCACATCCAACCATTGTCACCACAACGCCCAGTGAATTCTTGTCAACGAATCCAGACCTACCGTCGATTGACACAATCGGCACCGGCTCATGGATTGATGGGACCTTACGTACTTGGGCTGGAGAGCCTGAAGAGAGCCTTGGCTGGCAACGTTTGGTCGAAGCTCGCCAAGCCTTAGTCGCTTTCGAGGAAGACAATCCCAGTCATCCAGGCCTAGACAATGCTTGGGAATCACTCTACATAGCCGAGGGAAGCGACTGGTTTTGGTGGTATGGCCTTGACCAAGATAGCGGCTATGATGAGAATTGGGACGTTTTATTCAAGGTTCATTTGTCTAATATTTATCGGGCAATTAATCTTGATCTGCCCCCGTATCTGCAAGACCTCTGGACCGGCGCAGCAACTCCAATCGTACCATATGGTGGCATTATTGAGCCGATGATTGACGGAATCGCCCTGCCCGGCGAATGGGACGGCGCCGCTAAATACGATGCTGCAGTCGACGGAGGAGATTTCGATATCGAGAATTTCTATGTTGGCTACGATTCGAGCAATATTTTCATGCGTATTGATTCAGTTACAGCCGATGAACTGGCAACAATTGCGCGCAATTCACAGTATGACGAGCCAGACCTAGCGATTTATTTCATGCAGCCCAATGCGGTAAACTTCAATGAAGTTGAAACCAATTTCCGCACTTACTACGGCAATCAAATTCTCGGATTCCCCGCTAAGTATATGGTCGCAATCGACTTTGATACTGTTAGAGAAGACGGCCGCGCCAAGTGGAATCTATTTGAGGCAAAAGGCAAGTCTGGTGACAATGAACAGTGGGTGTTAATCAGCACCTCTTCATTGGGTAGTTGTGCGGTTAACGAGGTCTATGAGTTTGTGATTCCTTGGGCTGAAATTGGCCTTGCACCGCGCTACACCACGCGCATCAAAGTAGTGTCTTCTTGGGCTGGCTCGCTTTCATACGGTGATGGTGAAGATATGGAAATAGCACCACCAGCACCGGCAGAACTTGTGCTTCCAGACTTAGAGGAATGGGTCACTTTGCTTGAATTGGATGATGCAGTTGGTGATGAGACCGGTGATGGAGATTACACTTATCCACTGGCAAGCGATTTCGCAACCGACAGCGGTGCCGGCCTTTGGGACGCTAAGAAAGTCACAGTACGCCAAAGCGCATGGAACGCTCAATTCATTATCGAAATGGACGAAATGACTGATATTTGGGGCTTGGCCAACGGCTTTAGTCACCAGATCGTCCAGATTTATGTTGACCAAGGCGCCACCTCATATGGTGAGTTAGCAATGCTGACCGGAGCGAATGCCGAGGTTCACCCCGATTGGGCCTGGGAAGTTGCGATTAGCGGCACGGGAGAGCCTGGTGCCGTGCAAGCAGTCCAAGCAGAAACAGGCAGCACATCAGCGCGCGGTATAGATGTTAGTGGCAGTGTTGAAGATAAGACGATTACCTTCACAGTGAGTAAAGATGTCATCGGTGACGACGTGTCAAATTACCGCTACATCATTGTAATTGGTAGCCAAGATGGTTTTGGCACTGGTAAGTGGCGTGATGTCGATGCAACGGCGAAGACTTGGCGATTAGGTGGTGGTGCAGACCCTGCTGCAGATGATGGTATCGATTACGATCCAAACATTGTCGATATCATACTGGAGGGTGACGGCCAGCAAGCAATGTTATCCTCTTATGACGTTGCAGGACATGTTTATGCCCAAATAACCGGCTTTGAAATGCCGGCAATTGCGCAGCAGATTTATGGTTTCAAATATGTCAGTAGTACAGCAGATTCGGCAATATTGGAGTGGTCAACGACTCAAGCAGCCTCGGGCAACCTAACCTGCAACATTGCGGGGGAAACAGTTGCAGTGGTCAATCAAGCATGGAGTAGCGAGTCGTTAACTAACACCGTTACAGCAACAGGCCTTACTGCGGGAACAGAATATGAGTGCATGGTCTCAATTGGCGATATAACCTCTGAAGTTGTTAATTTCACTACTGCTACAGTAATCGATGAGGT
>Ga0160422_10002489_pt1 | contig 11531 bp, 13 predicted proteins | sample Fk160mmetaG_FD_108192 | JGI IMG/M metagenome (GOLD analysis project Ga0160422, IMG submission 108192) | Marine microbial communities from the Central Pacific Ocean - Fk160115 60m metaG | ecosystem: Environmental > Aquatic > Marine > Oceanic > Photic zone | place: The Central Pacific Ocean... | reverse complement strand
TTTAGGTCAATATGCAGTGATAAGAGAAGGACACAGGCCAATATGTTTTGCAACATGGGCATTCCCCAGTGACAATCAGGTAAAAGAGTATTTGTTAGATCACAAATTTCCGGCAGAGGGGTTTTATGGAAAAGGCAAAGATCCTTGGATAATTGATTTCATATCTGTTGGTGGAAGACGCAACACAGCATTAGGTTTTAGAAAATTAAAAAGTATGTTATCTAAGAAAGGTTATTGTCAGGCGTTTTGGTTTCGCACCGAAACATCTAAGCTTGGTTTTCACGATTGGAGTTAGTCATGGGTGGTGCAGCAAGAACAATTAAGAGAACAGCAAGACGACTTACTAAGGGCGTTGGCGATGTTATTGAAATGGGCATTGAAGATCCTATCAAAAAGATCGGCAAAGAAAGCTTTGATATTGTTGCTGGCACTACAGATGAAGAACGCAGGGCGATGCTTGGTGAAATGCCTGACATGACACCAGAAGTTACCCCAGAGATAACGCCAGAGGTTGTGCCTGACGATGACACACTTATGGGTAGAGGCACTAGGCGCACAAGGAATCTAAAGCGTTCTGGTGGGGCTGGCACTCTCATGGAAGGTTACGGCATTGCTTTTGCCAAGCCTAGCCCTAAAGCGCCTACAGGGAGTGGATAATGGGATTTCTAAAGCCTAAAATTTACATACCGCCAGCACCACCACCGCCACCACCGCCACAACAAGCAGGCGCGGAGGATACAGAACGCGCAGCAGCGTTGGCTGATGAGGCAATGAAAAAGCAAAGAAAGAAAAAAGGCGCTGGTTCTACAATAGTTGCTGGCGCACTTAGTGAAGATCAACAGCAGACATCATCAGGCGGCACACCAACTTTACTGGGGTAAATTATGCAAATGCACAGCATCAAAGAACTGATCGGACGTTACGATCACCTCAAGACCCAGCGTGACAACTGGAACAGTCACTATCAAGAGTTGGCTGATTACATGCTTCCTAGAAAAGCAGATGTTGTTAAAAGTCGCTCCAAGGGCGACAAGCGCATGGAACTTATCTTTGATGGCACAGCTTTGCAAGCTGTGGATCTTCTGTCATCTAGTCTTCATGGTCTTCTTACAAGTGGCGCTGCGCCTTGGTTCCACCTTGATATGAAGGACGAAAACATTGGGCGTGATGATGATGTGCGTGAGTGGCTACAAGATACAAGCCAGAGGATGCTTAGAGCGTTTGACCAATCAAACTTTGGCACTGAAGTCCATGAGATGTACGTTGACCTTGTTGTGTTTGGTACAGGCTGCATGTTTGTTGAGATGGAAGAGGACGCTCTTAGATTCAGCACCCGGCACATATCAGAGTTCTACATACAAGAAAATCAGTTTGGTATGGTTGATACAGTGTTTCGATCATACAAATCTCCTGTGCGTCAGGTGGTGCAAAGGTTTGGCATAGAAAATGTAACAGACTACATAGCTAAAAAGAACCAAGACAAGCCTGATGAAGAAATAGAAATTTTGCACGTTGTTATCCCAAGAGAGGACAGAGACAAGACAAAGGTTGACAATAAGAACATGCCGTTTGCATCTATCTATATTGACATGCAATCGTCAGCTATGCTTTCTGAAAGCGGTTTCCAAGAGTTCCCATACATTGTCCCACGATATTTGAAGGCAACTGGTGAGACAATGGGGCGTTCCCCTGCGATGGTTGCGTTGCCTGATGTCAAGATGCTGAACTTGATGTCTAAGACAATTATCCAAGCTGCTCAGAAGCAAATAGATCCTCCTTTGCTTGTTCCTGATGACGGATTTCTTCTCCCAATCCGTACCCAGCCGGGGGGACTGAACTTCTTTAGAAGCGGCAGCAGAGACACCATCACACCGTTGAATACAGGTGCAAACATTCCAATCGGTATAAATATGGAAGAACAGCGCAGAGGGGCTATCAGATCTGCGTTCTTTGTTGACCAGCTTCTTACAGGTGGTGGGCCTAATATGACCGCTACAGAGATCCTGCAAAGGCGAGAGGAGCAACTTAGGGTGATCGGCCCAGCCCTAGACAGGCTCAAGAATGAAATGTTGCGTCCATTGATTGACCGCGTGTTTGCCTTGATGGTTCGCGCTGATATGGTGCAGGAACCACCAGAAATACTGCAAGGGCGTGATGTTGATATTGAATACATCTCACCACTTGCTCGCGCACAAAAGTCAAGCAGTCTCAACAGCACAATGAAGGCATTGGAAATACTGATGCCACTTGCTCAAGTGCTTCCTGTTGGGGATCATATAGATCCAGATGGATTGGTCAGGCATGTTACTGAATCTCTTGGCGTTCCAAAAACAACTCTTAAATCCACTGCTGAAATACAGGAAACAAGACAGGCAAGGGCTGAAGCAGAACAACAACAAGCAGAGGCCGCTCAAGAATCACAAGATGTCCAAGACATAGCGCAGTTGGCGCAAGCTACTAGAATGATAAGCAAGTGAACAAAGAAATAGAAAAGACAAAAGATCTTTATAGACAGACATTTAACACAGATAGTGGGAGTAAAGTGTTAACTGATCTGGAAGCTAGGTGTAACTATAAGACACTTAGCTATGTTGCTGGCGATGCCAATGCAACAGCATTTGAAGAGGGCAAGAGAGCCGTAATTCTTCATATCTACAACATGATGAGAGAGGAATCATAATGTCATTAGAAAACACCGAACAGGTAGCCCAGCCAGAGGCAACCCCTGCGCCAGCGATTGAAACGCCAGCAGAGGTAGCATCAGGTGGGTCTGGTAACGAGTTTTTGAGCATGGTGCCAGAAGACTTGCGAGAGCATCCAAGTCTTACACCTATAAAAGATGTACCAAATTTAGTACGATCATATGTTAACAGCCAAAAGCTGATTGGCGCAGACAAACTGCCGTTACCAGCAAATCCAACAGATGAGGATCTCGACAGGATTGCTGATAGGCTGGGAAGGCCAGAGGCTGCATCAGGCTATGAGATAGCTGTGGATGGCAACATCATCACAGAAGAAGTGGCGCAAGATTTTGCAGAGATGGCACATAAGACAAGGCTTACACCAAAGCAAGTTGTTGATGTTTTGGATTATTACAAGGATCGCGTCCAAGGAACTGTGCAAGCAGATGCAGACAAAAGACATCAATCACAGATAGATGCTAGCAACCAACTCAAAGCAGAGTGGGGATCTAATTATGACAAAAACTTTGAATCAGCTATGAGCCTTGCTGATGAGTTGTCAGACAAACAAGCTATTACAAGGATTGTTCTTCAAGACGGAACAAACTTGGGCGATCACCCTGAGTTTATTAAAGTATTTGCAAAATTCGCTGAGTTCAAGCAATCTGTAACAAGTGAAGATACTGTTGCAGAAAAGTCACAGGTCAATCATATGACAAAGCAAACCGCACAAGCGGAGATAGATTCTATCATGCGTGGGCCTGATTACACCAACCGCAAAGACCCCGTGGCGCGTGATCGTGCCGTTCAAAGGGTTCGAGAGTTAATGGAAGTCGTGCATGGTTGACGGTTTGACAACAAAAGAGATTAGGCTGGAATGTTTGCGACTAGCTGTTGAAAATGGTACAAGTCGTGATATGATACAGCCTCATCTACTCGCAGATGTTTACTACGAGTGGGTGATGCAGGGTAGCGATGGTCATCGTCCTGCTGACAATCGGAAAGACGAAGGCCACAAGAAGGCCAAAAATTCTAGGAGTGTCCGCGCTGTCGGGTAGCAGTCTGCAATCAAATGTCATTAGGTAAAAGGAGACAGCGATGTCTATTGAAGTAACCACGGCATTTGTCCAGCAATATTCTGCAAACGTGCAGATGTTATCACAGCAAAAAGGTTCCCTTTTGCGTGATGCTGTGCGTGTAGAAAGCATGACTGGCAAAAATGCCTTCTTTGACCAAGTGGGTAAAGCGACAGCACAAAAGCGTACAACGCGCCATGCTGACACTCCCCAGATTGATACACCTCACGCAAGACGTAGGGTGACACTTGTGGACTACGAATATGCTGATCTTATTGATGAGCAAGACAAAGTTCGCATGCTCATTGATCCAACCTCTGCCTATGCTCAAGCAGCCGCTTTTGCTTTAGGCCGTGCGATGGATGATGAGATCATCTCAGCAGCTTTGGGTACAGCGTTTACTGGTGAGACAGGCAGCACATCTACTGCGCTTCCTGCTGGTCAGCAGATTGCAAACGGCGGTACAGATCTGACGGTTGCAAAACTGAGGACTGCTAAAAAGACCTTAGACTTGGCCTCAGTTGATCCGTCAATTCCACGCTACATAGCTGTTGGCCCAGATCAAATTGAGGCATTGTTAGGTGATACAAACGTCACCAGCAGCGACTTCAATACGGTCAAAGCTTTAGTACAAGGTGAGGTAAACCAGTTCATGGGCTTCACCTTTATCGTGTCAAATCGTTTGTCAAAAGCCGGCAACATCCGTTCATGTTTTGCATGGGCAGAGGATGGTCTTGCTCTGGCGATTGGTAAAGATGTGATGGCAAGAATAGATGAGCGTTCCGACAAAGGTTACGCAACGCAAGTCTACTATTGCATGAGCATCGGTTCCACTCGCATGGAAGAAGAAAAAGTTGTCCAAGTTGACTGTGACGAATCAGCGTAAGGAGTGGTAAATTATGACTACGAAAAATTCAGATCTTGTAGCTAATTTTGAAGCCTCTCCACAGGTTGCCAACGACAGCCAAGAGTTACACGGTGTTCTGCGTGTTGCTCAAGGCACGGTTGCGTTAGCTGCTGGTGACAGCACCGACAATGATATTGTCATGCTGGCTCCAATCCCAAGTAATGCTTCTATCACAGCCATACAGGTTGCGGCAGATGCGCTTGGCGGTAGCTGCACATTCAATGTTGGCATCTATCAGACAGACGGAACTGTTGTAGACGAAGACTTCTTTGCAACGTCAGTTGCAGACGGAACTACAGCGGTTGCGGATCTGAGGACAGAGGCAGCAGACATCAACACGATTGGTGCGAAACTGTACACAAATGCAGGAGCGTCAACTGATCCGGGTGGGTATTACTACATAGCCGCTACATTCAATGCCACTGGTGGCACTGGTGGCGATATGTCGTTTATCATCCACTATGTTGTAAACTAAAGGATTGAGAGGGCGGTGCAAGCCGCCTTCTCTTCTATGGTAGGGGGGGTCAATCCGAAACACCTCCCCACCACCATTTAGGAGTTTGCTATGGCATCAGTGGTTGACTTGTGCAACAGAGCGTTGGACTTGCTAGGCGCGGCAAACATAACGGCGCTGACTGAGAACTCAAAAGAAGCTAGATTATGTAACGGCAACTTTGATGATGTCAGAGATGCTGTTTTGCGTTCTCACCCTTGGAACATAGCAATCACAAGAAAAGCCTTGCCAGCCGACTCAAGCACCCCGGCGTTTGGTTTCTCATTCCAGTTTAGTTTGCCTACAGACCCATTTTGTTTGCGTGTCCTGTCATTTTGGAACAGCAATGTGAACAACGATGTGGCCGCGTATGACAGCAACGTCATGTTTAAGATTGAAGGCCGCAAGGTTTTATCGAATGAAGACACATGCAATATCATTTACATAGGCCGCATAACTGACACCGAACAGTATGATAGCCTTTTGAACAAAGCCATATCAGCGCGTCTAGCGGCTGAGATTGCCTACAATATTACAGGTAGCAACTCTGTTGCATCAAACATGCTGACCATATACGAAGCGCGTCTCAAAGAAGCCAAGGGCGTTGACAGTATGGAAGGTTTCCCAGAGCAACCACAGGCAGACGACTTCACAAACATTAGGTTGTAAAACATGGCGCGTGTCTCCACCATAATCACCAACTTTAGAACTGGTGAGATTTCGCCGAAACTTGAAGGTCGCATTGATTTACAGAAATACAATGAGGCCGTACAAACTCTCAACAATATGCTTGTGTTCCCATCCGGCGGTGTGACTCGCAGGCCGGGTTCGTTTTTCGCTGGGCGTTCAAAAGATGGCGGCAAAGTTAGATTAATAAACTTTGAGGTTAGTGACGAACAGGCATATGTGCTTGAGTTTGGAGCAAACTACATCAGGTTTTACAAGGATGGCGGCATACTAACAGAGGCTACAACAAACATTACTGGCATCACTCAAGCAAACCCAGCAGTTGTAACAGCCGCTTCACATGGTTTGAGTGACGGTGACAGAGTGTTTATCAAGTCTGTGGTTGGTATGGTAGAGGTAAACAACTTGGAGTTTACGGTTGCAAACAAAACAACCAACACCTTTGAGTTATCAGGCATCAACAGCAGTGCGTTTACGGCGTATTCAAGTGGCGGCACTGTTGGCAAAATAGTTGAGGTCACAACTACATACTCAGTGACAGACATATTTGAAATCAATCATGCACAATCTGCTGATGTATTGTTTTTAGCGCACAAAGATCACGAGCCAGCAAAGTTGACAAGAACCACAGCAACCAGCTTTACGCTTGCTGACATTGATTTTACAGATGGCCCATATCTTGATGAGAATGAAACAACCACAACTTTGTATGCCTCTGCAAACACAGGGAGTGTAACCATCGTTGCATCTGCAAATCTATTTTCAGCGAGTGATGTCGGTCGTCTTATTCGCTTTAGAGAAGTAATAGAGGTTGAGCATGACGTTTGGGCAGCAAGCACAAGTTATGCTCAAAACGATTTGGTGAGATTCGGTGACAATGTTTACAAAAAAACTGACACTGGGACAGAGACAAGTGGAAGCACGCCGCCAGTGCATTTATCAGGCACAGAGACATATGGCAGTCTTGAATGGGAGTTTCAACACAGTGGTTCTGGTTTTGTAAAAATTACAGGGTTTACAGACGCACAAAACGTAACTGCTACATTCAAAAATGCAAACGGTGTTTTGCCAGCCAGCGTGGTTGGGTCGGGCAATCCAACAACAAAATGGTCACTAGGGGCGTTTGGCGGGGATCAGGGCTTCCCTAAAGCCGTTGCGTTCTATGAGCAGCGTTTGTACTTTGCTGGCACTACAGGCCAGCCACAGACCATATTTGGCTCAGTATCGGCTGATTTTGAAAACATGACACCCGGAACGAACGATGACTCAGCAGTTAACTTTACGATTGCGTCTGATAAAGTGAATGTCATCAAGCACTTATTGCCAGCGCGTTTCCTACAAGTGTTAACCACAAGCGCAGAGTTTACCTTGTCAGGTGGCACAGGATCAACGCCAGTAACGCCAACAAACGTAAACGTGTTGCGCGAGACAACATTTGGTTCATCAGATGTGCGTCCTGTGAGGGCTGGAAACAGCACAATACTTATTCAAAAAGGTCAAGAGAAGGTCAAAGAGATTACGTTTGATTTAGATACAGATGGCTTGCTTGGTATCGACTTGACAATACTAGCTGACCACATACCGCGTGGCGGTCTTACAGATATGGTATGGCAACAAGAGCCAGAGTTGATCCTGTGGTTTGTTCACAATGACGGGCGTTTGGTAGGTCTTACATACGACAGAGCCAACGCTGCTATAGGATGGCACGATCACACGATTGGCGGCACAAGCGCACATGCAACCATAACGGTTAGTGACTTTGCAAACATAGCGGTGGGAACCACACTTATTTTGACAAAGAGCGATGGCACAACTGTCACATTTACATCAGAGGCGGTTGGCAGTTCATCACCGTCATCATCACTTGGTTTTAGGCCAAATACTAACAATGATACAACTGCTGACAACATATTCACTGCAATCAACGCCCATACTGATTTTACTGTGGCAAATCCGGCAGCGGCAGTTGTCACAGTAAAAGAAACATCACCCACTCCCGGCGGTTTGTTGAGTATTAAGAGTTCTGACACAACAAGACTAACAACAACTAATCAAGCAGCAGCCATTGTTGAGAGCGTTACATCAATACCGTCTGGAGCCGAAGATCAGGTGTATGTATCTGTGAGGCGTGAAATAAATGGTATCACAGTCCGACATGTAGAGTTTCTTAAACCCATAGAATTTGGAACAGATGTTACGGATGCTTTCTTCTTAGACAGCGGCCTTACATATGACAGCACAGCAACAAGCACTATCACAGGGCTGAACCACCTGGAGGGTGAGGTTGTGTCTGTGTTGGCAGATGGCTCAACGCATCCAGACAAAACAGTGTCAGGTGGGGCTATCAGTTTGGATAGAAGCGCATCAAAAGTGCATGTAGGTTTTGGTTTTAGATCAACCGTAGAGACGTTGCGACTGGAAGCTGGCGCAGAGGATGGCATAGCGCAAGGCAAAATCAAACGTATACATGGCATAACTGTTAGATTCTTCAACACGGTTGGCGCGGAGATGGGGCCAAACACAGGCGGTTTAGATAGATTGCCATTTCGTGACAGCAGTATGGCCATGGATGAGGCCGTGCCGTTGTTCAACGGTGACAAAGAAATCAGTTTTCCGGCTGGTTATGAAAACGATGCTAGGGTGGTGGTGAGACAATCTCAACCATTGCCTATGACAGTTTTAGCAATTATGAGAAGGTCAAACACATTCGATGCTTGAGGTAGTTAAGTTCAACGCGGATCATGTCGCTAGGATAGAAACAAACTTTGATTTGCCAAAGTCATTCAAAGATGCGTTCAAATCAGGTGATACAGTTGATGCGTTCACTGTCATGCAGGGTGACACAGTGGTGGCTATAGGCGGCATACATGTGTTGTGGGAAGGCGTTGGAGAAGGTTTCTGCATGCTGTCAAAACACGCTGGCAGATGGCAAACGTCAGTGGCGCGATATGCAAAAACGATGTTTGACGGTATAATCGCAAACAATGACTTGCACAGAGTACAGGCAAGCATCAATGAATTAGACCCAGAGGCCATCAGATTTGCTAAATGGCTTGGGTTCAAAGACGAAGGCATGATGCCCAAGTATGGGCCAGATGGCTCAAACTATTATAGGATGTCAATGGTGTTGTAATGATTGGCGCATTTTTAGGATACAAGGGTAATCAGGCAGCGGCGAAAGCAGCGCAGCAAACTGCCGAGTTCAATGCACAGGTGGCTGAGAATGAAGCGATTGTTTTACAGCGCAAGAAGACCGCTGAAGAAGCCTCGTTAAGAAAAGCCTCTGAACGCACTATTGCTACCCAGCGCGTAGCCACGGCAGTATCTGGCATAGAGATGTCAGGAAGTGCGCTTGAAGCGTTGAAAGACTCATATATGAACACACAAATGGATGCCTTAAATATTCAATACGCGGCTGACATTGAACAGACAGCAAAGGCTAGTGAGGCTGCGCTTGCAAGGGCAGAGGGCAGAGCAAGGGCAACAGCTTACAAAACAGCTTCATATCAATCTTTGCTTGAAGGCGCAGAAAAAGCCGCAAACTTAATGAGTTAAAAAAATGGTACAGATTAAGAAATATGAACAACAGGTAGGAGTAGCCGCTGGTGGTCTTGGGCCAAGGGCTAGTGGTGCATTTGAAGCACCCGGCAAAGCATTGGCTGGACTTGGCGCAAAGATTGACCAAGTTGCTTTTGACTTTTTAGAAAGACAAAAGGACGCTGAAACAAAGCGCGTACAAGATGAAGAGTTTACAGGTTTCAGTGAACAGGCTGACAAATTTATACGAGATGACAAAAGCACAGACACAGAGGTTTTCAAAGCAAACTTTCAAAAGGATGTGGTGACGAAAAGGCGTAATGCGATAAACGCAAGAACAGACTTAACACAGTCACAAAAAGATAAGATAAACCAATCTCTTTCTTCAACAGCTTTGTCATTCCAGTTTAAGGGTCAGAATGCTGCCTTTGGCAGAGGTCAGGCTATACGGACACAGGCATCAAAAGACAAGATTGAAGAGATGGTGCGTCAAGCGTCTATCGTTCCAGAAAACCATCCTGACAGAAGGCGGCTAGAAGCAGAAATTGATCTTGAATTGAAAAACAATGTCGTTGATGGCATCAGAACTGGCTACGACAGTGCTTCAATCAAACAAGGGTTCAAAGCCATTGATCTTGGTAAGCAAATAGATGCAGCCGCAAGTATTGCTGAATTAGACAATATAGCAGAAACCATACCCGGCAAAGGTATGGCTGATACAACTCAAGAAAGATATAAAAGCAGAGTTAGAACAAGAAAGCGTGAAATGCGTGGATTGGCTTATGACCAAGCTATTGGCGATATTAATGCTTTGTCTGTATCTGCGGCTGACCAAGAGGGTTTGCAAGATGCAATAATGAACGGAACCACTTTTACTGGTGTGACAGATGATGGTCAAACTAAAACAATAAATACGGCTGATTTGACTAACGGTCAAAGAATGGCTCTTGTCCGTTCTGTTGCTGATCCAAAGTTTAAGGATTTGATAGATCTTACACAGCAAAATGCTGTTGATGACATAACTGAGTCAGAAGACCCATTGTCAATGTTTCAAAGTCAGGTCAGCAACCCAGATGGCAGAGAAACAAGAGACATTGAGTTAGGTGCGCTTGAAGCCGCTGAACAGATGTCACAAGCCGCACAGAACGGACTTGCGACAGGAGATATGACAACGGAAGAAGTAATATCAATGCTCACTCAGACTGAACAGCTTTACAAAGTGAAGTAAGCCCAAACGGTGCGTTGTCTAAAAGAGCCGACAAGTTTGGTGATGCAGCCCAGCAGACTTTATCAAGGGTCGCAAGAGTAAGAGCATCTTTAGCTACAAGAGTTAATACTGAAAACAAACGTGACGTATTGAGAGATGCGGCTAGAAATGGGAATTTGCTGAACGCATCTAATCAACCTGACCTCAAGGCTTCTACAGGTGATGTGCAAGCTGTTGTAAATGAAAACCTTGATGCTCTAAAGGATAGTCCACAGAAACAGTTAGACTTTTTGCAAAAGAATGGTGTGACCTCACAAGTTTTTACAGACACACTTGTAAAACACCAACAAAGGTTATCTGATCCAAACAAGACGGATATTGACGATGAAGATAGGTTTGCGATCACCTTGTTTAGAAACATGGAGATGCGAGAGGCTTTGTTAAACAAGCATCTTAAAGACAAAACAATTCTTGCTTGGTGGAGAAGTTTTGAAACTTTTTCTGATGTTTACGGTGATGAGCGTGCGCTTGTACAAATGAGGTTGCAAAGAGACATTGACCCAGAGTCGTTTGCTAAAGATTTAGACAGGACTTTAGATGTTACAGACGAACAACTTACTCGCCAACCTTGGTACAAGTTTGATTTAGAGTCACCACAAAACACTGGGTACATGAAGCAAGAGATAAAGGATCTTGCAAAAGAGTATATAAAACAAGGGGTTAGTGTAGAAAAAGCACTTGAAAGGGCTGGGGGAGATCTGGCTAGGAGTCATACTTTGATTGGCTCTGTGCTTGTTCCTAATCTGCCTGAGTTTGAGGAAGGTGGAGAGTTGCAAAATATTAAACAAATATCAAAGTTGGTTATTGATGATTTTGCTGAAACAAACAAACAAATGCTTGAGGATGCAGAGTTAGACAAAGGCAATCTAGGACTGCTTAATAT
>Ga0160422_10002488_pt1 | contig 11532 bp, 10 predicted proteins | sample Fk160mmetaG_FD_108192 | JGI IMG/M metagenome (GOLD analysis project Ga0160422, IMG submission 108192) | Marine microbial communities from the Central Pacific Ocean - Fk160115 60m metaG | ecosystem: Environmental > Aquatic > Marine > Oceanic > Photic zone | place: The Central Pacific Ocean... | reverse complement strand
GATGAATCAAATCTTGCTTTGATCACACCTGTCTCACCAGGCATTATCTCCTTATCTTTTGGGTATTCAGGAACTGTACATCCACATGAGGCAGATGCATCATATATAATTAGGTTACTTTCTCCAGTATTTTTAAAAGTGTAGTTTACCTCAACTATCTCACCATCCGTTACTTCTCCAAAATCATAAGTGTCAAAATCAAATTTTATAATTGGTAGTACAGATTCTTGTTTTAATCTTTTTTCAGTTTCTTCAAGATTTTGCTGATTTATTTTCTTTGTTGGATTATTATCGCATGACACAGTCATAAGACATAAAACAGTCAAAGTAATAAAAATATAATAGTGTCTTTTCATGTCTTTAAATTTAGTAAATTATCAGAACGTTTAATGTTTTTTTTTATCAATCCTTCATCTTTCAAATCCCGCATGATACGATTTAAAATACCATTTATAAATCCACTGCTGTTCGGACTGGAGTAATCTTTAGATATTTCTATATACTCATTTAAACTAACATTAACAGGGATATTTTCAAAAAATTTAAATTCTGTAATACACATTTTCATCAACAGATTATCAATTAAGGCTATTCTATCACTTTCCCATTGTGGGGTGTATTTTGAAATTAATTTTTCGAAGATAATATCATTATCAATTGTTTTTTTAAACAAATTCCAACCAAACAATTTGTCATCTCTATCCTTAAAAATTGTCTTATTAATATTTAATTTTTTTACTTTAGAAAAGTTTAATAAAACATTTAAAACCTCAGTATTTATAAGCGGATAATCATCCGCCCATCCAATTTCACAGTCTTCATAAAACCCATATAAGTTTGAATCTGTTACAATAATTTCTTTAAAAATTTTAATTAAATAAGAAATAGAATCATCATGCTCTGAAAAATTTTTAAGAAATTCCGCATTATAAATTTTATCAAAAACTTGCTTCACAATCTTAGTCTCATTTTTAAAGTAATCAAGATTGTTTTTAGAATGATATTTTTCAACAAATTTTGAGTTTTCAATTGCTTGGATAAATTTGTTTTCAATTATAATATCAACCAAAAAATCAACTTCTGATTTGTAATATTTTTTTTTGTTAACCTCAATTTGTCTTTCAGTCTCTCGTTTGATTAAAACAAAGAAGTAGAGCTGAGTAATAAAAAATTGATAAAATTTTTTAGTAGTATTATTAAAAAAATTATAGAGTTCCTTATTTGTGGATTTTGATCTGTTTTGTGAATACAAAATTTGGAGAATTTTAACTCTTATATGTCTTCTATTTAACATGATAATGAACCTAGAGCAAAAGTAAAATTTATTTATTAATAAATGTCTAATTATGAATTATCTTTGACGGTCATCTTATGAAATCTTTAAATTATTTAAACAAATTTTTTTATGAATATAGATTCAGGATATTAATTGGAATCCTCATTACAATCATAGCAAGAATATTTGCTTTAGTTGCTCCAAACTTGATTGGAGACTCAATTACAATAATAGAAAATTATTTGAGGAGTGGCGGAAACCCATCAATTTTAAAAAAAAACTTAATCAGTAATATCTTTTTTATTGTAGGTGCTTCCATAATGGCAGGAATATTCACTTTCGTAATGAGACAAACACTTATTAATGTCTCAAGGTTCATTGAATTTGATTTAAAAAATGAAATTTTTCAAAAATATCAAGAATTAAATATTAGTTTTTACAAAAATAGTAGAATTGGTGATTTGATGAATAGGATTAGCGAGGATGTTAGTAAGGTCAGAATGTATGTAGGACCTGCTTTAATGTATTCGATAAATACAATCACATTATTTATAATAATAATTACATATATGTTGAGTATAGATGTTAAATTAACACTTTACACAATAACCCCATTACCATTACTCTCATTAGTAATTTACAAACTCAGTAAAAGAATAAATATTAAGAGTATGAAGGTTCAAGAATCACTATCAAAATTGACCACAATTGCTCAAGAATCTTTTAGTGGAATTTCTATTATTAAATCTTACACAATTGAACAAGAACTAAGTAACCACATTGAGGATGTATCAATGGAGACAAGAAACAGACACATTGATTTGGCTAAGTTCCAATCCTGGTTTCTTCCAATGATGGTTTTATTAATAGGAATGAGTAACATTTTAGTTATATACATTGGAGGAAATCAATTTATTAATGGCAAAATTGAACTGGGTATACTTGCAGAATTTATAATTTATGTAAATATGCTAACATGGCCTGTAGCCACAGTTGGATGGGTAACTTCAATTGTTCAACAAGCGGAGGCTAGCCAATCAAGAATTAATCAATTTTTAAATGAGAAAATTAAGATAATTAATAAAAGTTCGAAAATTTTAAAAATCAAAGGAGAAATTGAATTCAAAAACATAAATTTTACTTATGAAGAAACAAACATAAAAGCACTTTCAGATATTAATTTTAAGTTAAAGAATGGAGAATCATTAGGAATAATAGGACCTGTAGGTTGTGGTAAATCAACATTATTAGAACTAATTGTAAGAAATTATGATCCTAAATCAGGTGAAATTTTAATTGATAATATAGATTTAAAAAATCACAACATAAACAACATAAGAAATAATATTTCTTATGTTCCTCAAACAACTTTTTTATTCAACGATACAATTAAAAACAACATTCGTTTTGGTAAAAGTGATGCAGAAATTTCAGATATAAAGAAATACTCAAAAATTTCATGTATAAATGATGAAATTGAGGAGTTCCCAAAAAGATACAATTCTATTTTAGGTGAAAGAGGAATAAATCTATCAGGTGGTCAAAAACAGAGAATTGCTCTTGCTCGTGCATTAATTAAAAAACCAAAAGTTTTATTGTTAGATGATTGCTTATCAGCCGTTGATTTAGAAACTGAAAATAAAATTACTCAAAACCTCCAAAAAGAAACTAATAACATTACAAAAATAATTGTCAGTCAAAGGACATCCACAATAAAGATGTGCAATAAAATTATAGTTCTCAATCAAGGGAAAGTTATAGAAATTGGCAACCATGAAGAATTAATAAAAAACACTGAGGGTTACTATCACCAAATCAATTATAAACAAAACAAAAAAACTCACTAAGATTTTGTTGATTTTACTTTTTTAACCATTTTTGGTACAAATAATAAAAATGGAAGAAAGTAAACAATACTTAAACGAAGATATATTTTCCAAGGTTGTAAGGGCTGGAAGAAGAACTTATTTCTTTGACGTAAGATCAACCAAAGCGGGAGACTACTATCTCACAATTTCGGAAAGTAAAAAATTTACCAATGATGATGGAACATTTTACTTCAAAAAACACAAAATTTATCTCTACAAGGAAGACTTCGAAAATTTTTCAAATATTCTTAACGAAATGACTAAGTATATTATTGATGAAAAGGGAGAAGAAGTAATTAGCGAAATACATGATAAGGATTTTAAAAAAAATGAAGATGCACATAATGGTGAAAATCAATCAAAAGAAGAGAGTAAAGACGAAAAAAGTGGTGAAGTTGAATTGGAAGATATTTAAATTTTCCTAAATGGTCTTTTAATAATTTTCCAAAAGTTATTTTCATCATTATAGTTATCATCTATTCCGTAACAAATATCTTTGGTATCTAAGTTCATGTATGTCCCAAAAATGCGGTCCCAAATCGAAAAAATATTACCATAGTTAGAATCAGTATAAGGCATTTTGTAATGGTGATGAACCTTGTGCATGTTTGGTGAAACAAAAACAAATGACATTAAATAATCAAATTTCTCAGATATATTGATGTTAGCATGATTGAATTGAGAAAATGCTACAGAGATAGATTGGTATAAAAAAACCATTGCTATTGAGGATTCCGAAATAAATACAGCTATTAACGTAAAGAAAAATCTAACAAAACTCTCTATTGGATGATGTCTATTGGCTGTAGTTGTATCAACACTTTTGTCAGAATGATGAACAGCATGTATTGGCCACAAAAATGATATTTTGTGTTGAACAAGGTGTGCTAAGTAGGCACCAACAAGATCAAGTATCAAAAGGGTAATGATGAAACGAGTAACTCCATTAATTTCTAAATAAGTAAATAATCCAATTTTATTAACATATACGAAGTCAGATGTCTTTACAATCAAAAATGCTAAACTAAAATTTACAAGTATTGTAGTAACTGTTAATAATATGTTTGTTATTGCATGCTTGAATTTATTATAAGATAATATTCGAAAAGGTATAATTCCCTCCAGCAACCAAAAAAATGAAATTCCAAGTGCAAGTATCAATGCTCGCTGTAAGGAAGAAATTTCTAAAAAGAATGAATTAATTGTTTCCATTAAATATTTCTTAAATTTACAAAAATCAGTATATCAAATCATATAATCTTTAAAAATGGCTAGAACACCATCAAAAATGATTGATTTAGGTTCAAATCTTCCGGATTTCAATCTTATAAACACAATTGACAATGAATTCTTTGATAAAAAAAAACTCAATACAGAAATCGGAACACTAGTTATGTTTATATGTAATCATTGTCCATTTGTAATTCATATTATAGATGAGATAATTTCAATATCCAAGTTTTACAAAGGAAAAATCAATATTATAGCTATTAGTAGTAATGATGTTATAAATTATCCTCAAGATTCACCTAAGATGATGAAAAAACTGGCAATTGATAAAAAGTTTAATTTTCCTTATTTATACGATGAAAGTCAAAACGTTGCTAAATCATTTGATGCAGCATGTACGCCTGATTTTTTTCTTTATGATGACAAAAAAAAATTAGTTTATAGAGGACAACTAGATGATTCCAGACCTGGCAATGATATAGAAGTTACAGGAGTCGACCTAAGAAATGCAATTGAATGTTCATTAAAGAAAAAAGAAAACACTTCTACTCAGAAACCAAGCATAGGATGTAATATAAAGTGGAAAGACTTATGATGCATGTTTTGAATAAAAATATAATCTAAACAAAGCTAAATCATCAGTTTCATAATCATCTGAAAATTCCTCAATAACTTCATCCAGAGAATCAGATTGTAGTTCTGAAAAGAACTCACTTAATTCATCTATAGAGTCCTCATCAAAAATATCACTCACTAAATATGTTAAATCTAATTTTGTTCCCGAAAATATAATTGTTTCTAGCTCAGTAATAACATCTTTATATGATATTTTCTTTGAGTTAGCAATTTCATCAATTGTAAGTTTTTTATCAACTGACTGTATGATGAAAAGCTTAGTAATTGAATTAGTTCCGGTTGATTTAATAATTGTTTCATGTACATCTTCAATATTGTTTTCTTTAACGTGCTTATTAATGATAATTATAAATGATTCACCAAATTTTTTAGCCTTACCTTCCCCAACTCCGTTAATTAATGAGAGTTGTTCAATTGAGGTTGGATATTTGTAAGTCATTTCATCAATTGATGAGTCTTGAAAAATTGCAAAGGGTGGTAAATTATATTTTTTTGACAAAGACATTCTTTCTTTTTTTAGAATGTTTAGCAATTCGACATCAATTACAAAACTTTTTTCTTTTTTGGGAATTTTAATTTGAGAATCGATGGAATAATCACGATCGGTTGACATCATAATAGTATGTGGTTGAATTAGAAACTTATGACCTAAATTTGAAATTTTTAGAACCCCATAACTTTCTATGTTTTTGATTAAAAGTTTTTCTACAATCATTCTCCTCAATACAGATTTCCAAAAAATAATTCCCTCATTATTTCCAAATCCAAACAATTTAGTTTCAGTCAGTTTGTGAGATCTAATTAAAGTAGTCTCAATTCCTGAAATAAAACTTGCTATATCAATGAGCTTGTAATTTTCTTTTAATTCTTTTATACAGTTTATAACATTTAATACATCTAAACTAATATCTTTTTTATCTTGGGTTTGGATAGAATTGTCATCCATTTTATTACCCAACCCATTAATTTCATCGTAATCCTCTCCAAAATAATTTAATAAATATTTTCTCCTTGACATGGATGTTTCACAATATGCAGATACATCCTCCAACAATGATAGACCTTGTTCTTTCTCAGAAATGGGTTTGGATGATAAAAATTTTTTTAATCTTTCTATATCATCGTGTGAATAAAAAGCTAAGCAGTAACCCTCTCCTCCATCTCTTCCAGCCCTTCCAGTTTCTTGATAATAAGATTCTATGGATTTAGAAATATCATAGTGTATTACATACCTGATATCAGGTTTGTCTATGCCCATCCCAAAAGCAATTGTCGCAACCATTACATCACAATTTTGCATAAGAAAATCATCTTGATTTGAGGATCTTATTTTTGAATCTAATCCTGCATGATAGGGAAGAGCTTTAATATTATTAATTTTTAGTAACTCTGAAAGTTCATCTACTTTTTTACGAGACATGCAATATATAATCCCAGATTTTGTTTCATTAGATTTGATAAACGAAATAATCTGTTTGTCAATGCTATTATCCTTATGTCTAACCTCATAAAATAAATTTGGTCTATTGAAAGATGATTGAAATATTTTATGATTTTTAAGATTGAGGTTTTTAACAATATCATCTCTTACTTTAGGTGTTGCAGTCGCAGTTAAAGCTATCTTTTTAATATTAGGATTAATCTTGTTACATATTTCTGAAATATTTCTATAATCAGGTCTAAAATCGTGACCCCATTCTGAAATACAATGTGCTTCGTCAATAGCAACAAAAGAAATTGTCTGTTCTTTAAAAAATGTGATATTTTTTTCTCTGGAAAAAGACTCGGGTGAGATGTAAACCAACTTCGTTTGACCATTTAAAATATTTTCTTTTACAAGTTTCTTTTCAGTTGATGAAAGCGTGGAATTATAAACACTTGCAATAATCTTATTCTCAAATAAAGCATTCATTACATCCACCTGATTTTTCATTAACGCAATGAGTGGAGAAACGACAATAGCAACTCCTTTCATGTATAATGCTGAAATTTGATAGCAGAGGGATTTTCCTCCCCCTGTAGGCATTATAACCATTGTATCATTTCTTGAAATTAAGGATTCTATAATTTCATACTGATTTTCTCTGAAACTATTAAAACCAAAGTGTTTTAACAACAAATTTGAAAGATCTGTTTTTAGGTTCATTGTATGTCAAATAAGGTATATTTGTACCTTAGTATTAAATATAACTAATTAAAACCCTCATTAAGGTATAATCTAAACAAGTTGTGAACAAAAAAGACATCAGAAAAATATCAGAAAAGGTGATTAAAATTCAGCAAGACACAATTGAAGATTTAAAAATAAATGTTGCTGACGATGTAATTAAGGTCATTCAATATTTAGCAAAAATAGATGGTAAAATTATAGTGACCGGAATCGGTAAAAGTGCCTTAGTTGGAATGAAAGTAGCAGCAACACTAAATTCCACTGGTTCCCCCTCTGTTTTTATGCATGGATCTGATGCTTTACATGGTGATGTGGGTGTTGTATCAAATAAAGATGTTGTAATTATAATATCTAAAAGTGGCAACAACAGAGAAACTATAGAACTTGTAAAAAATTTGAAAAAAAGTGAAAACGTAATTATTGGTTTGAGTTCAAACAAAGATTCATTTTTAGCCAAAAACTCGAAGTATCTTGTTCATACCCCAATCAAAAAGGAAGCATGCCCACACAACCTTGCACCTACAACAAGTTCAATAATTCAGATGCTGGTTGGAGACATAATTGCAATCTCCTTAATGAAATTTAAAAATTTTGATGAAAAGTCGTTTGCAAAATTTCATCCCTCAGGCTCACTAGGAAAAAAACTAACCCTCACAGTCTTTGATATTCTAGATGATAATTTAAAACCAATGGTCTATACTAACGATACATTAAAAAAAGCGATTGATGAAATATCTTCAAAAATGTTAGGTGCTACAGTCATAATGAATCAAAAGAAAATTGTAGGTATAATTACTGATGGGGATGTAAGAAGAATTCTCAGCAAATACAAGGACCCTTTGAGTCTAAAAATTAGTACTCTTGTAAATAAACAACCCCTAACAATAGATTACAAATACCTAGCTGTTGATGCTTTAAGGTTGATGAACTCGAAGAAAATTTCTCAATTAATTGTAACAAAAGGAAATGAATACATAGGATTGGTTCATATCCATCAAATTTTAAAATCGGGGATTTAATATGGCAAAAGTTGACCCAAATGAAATGTCTTTTTTAGACCATCTTGAGGATCTTAGATGGCATATTTTAAGAGCAATAATGGGAATTGTTTTTGCAGGTTCAATAGCATTTATATTTAAAGACTATATCTTTGACAATATAATTTTTGGACCAAAAAATCCTGATTTTATAACCTACAGAATTCTATGTAATATATCCAACTTTATTGGTCTTAATGATAGTTTTTGTATAACTGAATTACCTTTTAGAATTCAAAGTAGAACAGTTTCTGGACAATTTTCAGCTCATATAATGACATCAATTGCAGCAGGGTTTGTTATTTCTTTCCCATATGTTTTGTATCAATTTTGGAGCTTTATCAGTCCTGGTCTATACAATAATGAAAGAAAATATGCTAAAGGATTTATTTTTATATCTAGTCTCTTATTTTTTATTGGTGTATCATTTGGATATTATGTAGTATGTCCTCTATCAATTAACTTTTTAGGGAATTATACGGTTAGTCAAGAGGTTTTTAATGATTTTGATTTGAGTAGTTATATTTCTCTAGTTAGAGCCTCAGCATTATCATCTGGTGTTATTTTTGAACTTCCAATAATAATTTATTTCCTAACTAAAATTGGATTGGTTACACCTGATATATTAGTAAAATACAGAAAATATGCTTTGGTTTTCGTTCTTATTCTGGCTGCAATAATTACACCTCCTGATGTTGCTAGTCAAATAATTGTTGCAATTCCTATTTTAATTTTATACCAAATAAGCATCTACATTTCAAAAATTGTTTTAAAAAATAAATGATTCTAAAAACTTTAAATATTGTTAAGGAATATAAAAACAGAAAAGTCGTTGATAATGTTAACATTGAAGTTTCTCAAGGTGAGATTGTAGGTCTTTTAGGTCCAAATGGTGCTGGCAAAACAACATGTTTCTATATGATGGTTGGTATGATTAAATCAGATTCAGGATCAATTTTATTAAACGATAAAAACATTTCTAATAATGCTATGTTTGAAAGGGCAAAACTTGGAATAGGATATTTAGCCCAAGAAGCTTCAGTTTTTAGAAAATTAAGTGTTGAAGATAATATTAAAGCGGTTTTAGAGATTGGTAGTTTGTCAAAAGTTGAGCAAAATAATAAACTAGAAGAACTAATTGAAGAATTTAGTTTACAAAAAGTAAGAAAAAACAGAGGTGATTTACTTTCAGGTGGTGAAAGAAGAAGAACAGAGATTGCCAGGGCATTAGCAACAAATCCAAAATTTTTACTTCTTGATGAACCTTTTGCAGGTGTTGACCCAATTGCAGTTGAAGAAATTCAAAAAATTATTTTCCAACTCAAAAATAAAAATATTGGTGTTCTAATTACAGATCATAATGTTCAAGAAACACTTGCAATTACTGATAGGACTTATTTAATGTTCGAAGGTACTATTTTGAAAGACGGTAAGCCTGAGGATTTGGCAAAGGATAAAGTTGTGAGAAAAGTATATTTGGGTCAAAATTTTATATTTAGGAAGAATAGGTTTGATGATTTACAAAAGTAAATTAAAAGAATTGTTTACTGGATCGTTTGTTGAAGTTCAAAAACTATGTGTAACACTAGAAGATTTTAATCTTAAATACATCGTTCAGGACTATAAAAAATCTGCAGTATTGGCAGGTTTTGGAATAACCAATTTAAACTACACACACAGATTACTTGTTTATAAAAATGATTATGATTTTGCTCTAAAAATTTTTAAAAATTACAAATCGAGTTTGATTTGATTGCTGATATCACCATTAGCCAAGTTAGAGTCAATTTTTTCATCAATCACTTCAATTTCATTTAAATCATTAACTGGTGGTTCATATGGAATAGGGTCTAACTTATTAATCAATTTAATTTCTTTAGTGTCAAGTTGATTTCCTTTGGCCTTTAGTCCTTTGACTGAAATAAAACTAGCTAAATCAATTTTCCTTCTCTCGATTGACTTATCCCTATACACAACCTCAATCATGGGTTTCCAATCCGTTAAAACTATTTCTGTAATTATATCTTTTGATTTTTCAATATAATTTTGAGTTCCCTTGGTTAACCCAATAACAAATCTTTTTACAAAATATTTTTTCTTTTTTTGATTATGATATATAACTGTAATTGGCTTCACTCTGTCTAATTTCTCAAGAATGATCATATCTTCTGGGAAGTGCATATTAATATCTGGTTTAGCAATTCTAAATTTTCCTGATTGTTGAAAAATTATTAAATCATCATCAGCCTTAAACTCTCCAAGTAGCTCTCCCCTACTATCAACATTAATTCTTTGAATGGTTTCATCAAACCAAATTTTTCTTGGTTTTAAGGTAGATAGTCCCTGTTCTTTAAAAAGCACCTTTTGAACTGTATGTTTTGATACTATATTCCCTTTGACAGATCTGCCTTTAATTGCTAAATCAGCAAAATCTAGGTCCCATTTTAGTTTCTTTATGGAACCTGATTGGCGCAGAACAATTGTTACTATCTCAGCTTCCCCGTTAGGATTTGATGTCAAATGAAGAACACTTGTTTTAGGATGATCTGATGTTAAGTTATATATCTTGTCTCTAGTTACACCGGTTACATTAAATCTTTTTATGAATGTTATGCCTGTTTTACCATCTCTATATATCATGTTGTAGATTGTTCTAGAGTCTTTTTTCTTAAAAACAGCAACATGCTCAATTCCTTTTTCAATAAACTTCTTGTTTTCAACTTTAGTAACAACCATATTACCTTTTTTTGTAAAAACAATAATATCGTCAATATCAGAACATTCCTCTACAAATTCTTCCTTTCGAAGATTTGTGCCTATAAAACCTTCCAATCTATTAACATAAAGTCTAGCATTTCTAACGACGACTTTTTTTACATCAACATCATCAAAAATTTTGATTTCAGTTTTTCTAACTCTGATATTACCATATTTTAACTTTAAATCTTTGAAATAATTAATTGCAAAATCATTTAGGTTTTCCAAATTGAAATTAGTTTCTTCAATTTGATTTTCTATCTCAATAATTTTTTTATCGGCTTTATCAATGTCATACTTTGAGATTCGTTTAATTCTGATTTCTGTTAATTTAATAACATCATCATGAGTCACTACTTGTTTAAGTAATTCTATATGAGGTTTCAGACCATCTTTTATTGCCTCCAAAACCAATTCCCAAGAATCTTTGTCTTCGATTAACCTGTAAATTCTTTTTTCAATAAATATTTTTTCAAGAGTTGATGAGTGCCATAATTGATTTAACTCTTTCAATTTGTTCTCTAATTCATTTTTTAGTAGTTCCTTTGTATTCATAGT
>Ga0160422_10002487_pt1 | contig 11538 bp, 8 predicted proteins | sample Fk160mmetaG_FD_108192 | JGI IMG/M metagenome (GOLD analysis project Ga0160422, IMG submission 108192) | Marine microbial communities from the Central Pacific Ocean - Fk160115 60m metaG | ecosystem: Environmental > Aquatic > Marine > Oceanic > Photic zone | place: The Central Pacific Ocean... | reverse complement strand
GCATCTAAAGAATATCAATATCTAGATATATACTCAAAGGTTCGCAGTAAGTTGAACGCTCCATTTGGAGGAATTATTATAGGGGGTACTGATGGAGACAAAGAAGGTGTACTATCTACTTCTCCAGAAAGATTTTTAAAGACAAGTCATGATGGATATGTAGAAACAAGGCCTATAAAAGGAACACGACCAAGAGATAAAAACAAAACAAAAGACTCCTTTAATGCTATAGATTTAATAACGAACGAAAAAGATCGTGCTGAAAATATAATGATAGTAGATTTACTGAGAAACGATCTTGGCAAAGTATGCAAAACAGGTAGTATAAAAGTCATTGAATTATTAAAGTTAGAAAGCTATGTTAAAGTTCATCATCTAACCTCTGTGATTAGAGGGAAAATACAGAAGAATAAAAACTGGATTGATGTCTTGAAAGCATGCTGGCCAGGAGGTTCAATAACTGGTGCACCAAAAATAAGAGCTTGTCAAAGAATATATGAGCTTGAAGGATTTGATAGGGGTCCTTATTGTGGTTCTTTTCTGAAATTAGACTGGAATGGTGAATTAGATAGTAATATTTTGATCAGATCTTTCATAATTAAAAATCAGAAAATTAAAATTTATGCAGGTTGTGGCATTGTTAATGATTCAAATCCATCAAAAGAAAATGAAGAACTCAATTGGAAACTTTTACCATTAATAGAATCATTAAAATGAGTAAAAATATAGGTTGGAAAGATAATAAATGGGAAGAAATTAACAACATTAAAATATCAATCAAAGATAGAGGTTTAAAATTTAGCGATGGCTTATTTGAGACAATTTTAATTAAAAATAATAAACCTATATTATTAAAAGAACATTTAGAAAGATTCCAAAAAAGTCTATATATATTAAGTTATAATATAGAAATTGATTATTATTTTTTAGAGAAAATAATACATAAAGGAATAAATAAATTAAATTTAAATAATAATGAATATGGAGCAATAAGAATTAACTACAGTAGAGGAATAAATACTGAGAGATCAATTAAAATCAATACTTTAGATATAACCTTTAACTATAGAAATTTATGGATTGAATTTTATTTAATAAAAGTAAACTTTAATCAAATAAATGTTCATATTAGTGAAAGTGAGAGAAGAAATGAATATAGCATATTAAGCCGATGCAAAACCTTTAATTATACACAATCTATTCAAGCATTAATTGAAGCAAATAAAAAAAATTTTAATGATTCAATTTTACTGAATACCAAAAATGAATTATGTTGTGGATCAACATTTAATCTAATCCTTAAACGTAATAATCAATGGCTAACTCCTCCTAAAGAGAGCGGATGTTTACCAGGTATTATGGTAAACAAATTACTAGATTTAGGAGTTCTAAAAGAAGCTTATTTAATGCCAAACTTTAATAAAAATGATATTTTATTAGCAATCAATAGTTTATCTTGTAAACAAATTAAAAAAGTCAATGATTTTGAATTTGCTGTAGAATTTAATACAAAAGATTTTTGGGAAAATTTCTATAGATAATTTTTTTAACTTTGCAGATTTACTGAAGATAGTTTTGTGATGTTGTTATTAACTTTAAAATCTACAATTTTTCCAATAATAACGATTGCGGGAGGTCTTATCTTCTTTTCTTGTATTATTTGCGGTAATTTAGTTAATTCTACCATGACTGATTTTTGGTTTTGCAATGTTGCCTCTTGGACTACAGCACATTTTGTATTAGGTCCCATCCCTCCGAATAATAACTCTTCAACAATAAATTCAATATTTCTAATACCCATATAAATAACAAGGCTATCTGAGGTATGCGCTAATTGCCTCCAATTGACACTTTTTTCTTTTTTTGCTGAAGTTTCATGCCCAGTAACAAAAGTTACAGTGCTTGCGCCATTTCTATGAGTTAAAGGAATACCAAAATATGATGATGCCGCTATTCCGGATGTTATTCCAGGAACTATTTCAAAAGAAATATCATTCTCTTCTAAAAAAGAAACTTCTTCCCCCCCTCTTGAAAAGACGAATGGATCACCTCCTTTTAATCTCACAATATCTTTCCCTTCCATAGATAATTTCAAAAGTAATTCATTAATATCTGATTGAAGAAATGACTTACATCCTGCTCTTTTGCCAACATAAAAAATTTCGCATTCAGAATTTGCTTCTTTCAAAATTTCTTTTGGAATTAATGCATCATGTACTAAAACTTTGCAAGACCTTATAAGTTTCAACGCTTTTACAGTAATAAGTTCTGGATCACCCGGACCAGCTCCAACTAAATAAACAATTCCAGACACATTATTCTCCATTAAAGAGTATGGTAATAGATGTACCTCTGTAGTTGTTATATTTATCTTGAAAGAAAATTCTGAACAAACAGGCCAAAAAAGAATTCTTTTAGCTTCATTTTTTACTCTTCTGAATGACAGAATGAGCGAGAGTATACTTCTTGGGCTATTACCAGGATTTGTAAGGCAATTTATTGATAGTGCAAGAGTATTTGCATATATATCCTGTACTTATTCGCTAGCACAATTTATAGCCTCTCCATCAATAGGTTTATTTAGTGATAAATACGGAAGAAGGCCTGTAATGCTGATTTGCATATTAGGATCAATTCTTGGAATATCTCTACTCGCTTTTACTGTTCTTTTTAACTGGTCCAATTCTTATTTTATAGCTGGCACATCATCGCTATTACCAATTTATTTGCTTTTTATTGCAAGGTTAATAGATGGCATGAGTGGTGGTACTGTTGCAACAGCTACTACTGTATTGGCAGATATTTCTTCTGCTGAAAACAGGGCGAAAACCTTTGGGTTGATTGGGGTAGCATTTGGATTAAGCTTCTTGTTGGGTCCTTCAGCCGTCTTAATCTTTACAAAAAATTCAGATAATGGTTATTTAATACCTGTATTAATAGCGACAGTAATTCCCTTTATAAATTTCCTATTAGTTCTTTTTTACTTACCTGAAACGAAGCCTACAGAAAACAAGCCGAAGTTAAGTAATAAGCCTAAATCAAATCCTTTTCAAGGCCTTTTTAAAGTTTTTCAAGAAAATAGAATTAAAAAACTTTCACTAGCCTTCTTTATTTATTTTGTGGCTTTCACAGGATTAACGACCATCCTTGTATTCTTTTTGCAGGATTCGCAACAATGGACAATTAAAGCATCAAATGGACCATTAGTTATTGTTGGAATAATAGCAATCGTTGTTCAAGGAGTCTTAATTGGTCCATTAGTAAAACAATTTGGAGAATTAAAATTAACAATAAGTGGTAGTGGTTTTATACTCTTTGCATGTTTGTTGCTTATTACTTTTCCAGAAAAAAACGCTGGAACTTATATTTATTTAGCAGTATCATTTCTAGCAATCGGTGCAGGTTTAATTACTCCTTCAATTAGAGCTCTTATTTCAAAAAAAATCGACAAAAACAGTCAAGGATCAATATTAAGTAGTCTTCAAGGATTACAAAGCCTAGGAAGCGTTTTAGGATATATTTTAGCAGGAAATGTTTATGATTATTTTGGTCCTAGAAGCCCATTTGTTGCAGGAGGGTTAATATTATTTTTAATGATATGGCTTATAACCGGAAGCGATATTCAAAAAAAAGTTACACTAAGATAGCTTATGTATAAAAGCTTAGATGATCATTAACAATTCAAATAATAACTATATAAATCGGGAATTAAGTTGGATTGAATTCAATGAAAGGGTTCTTTTAACGGGTATGGAAGATGATTATAAAATTCTGGATAAAATAAAATTTTTTTCAATTTTTAGTAATAATTTAGATGAATTCTTTATGGTAAGGGTGGCTTCTTTAAAAGCACAAGTTGAAGCAGGTATTGTGAAAAAAAGTATTGATGGATTAACACCAATTGAACAACTACAAAGAATTAATAAACGAGTCAAAGATCTTACAATGATCCAAGAAAATCATTTAAACAGTGATTTAAATGTAGAACTAAAAAATGCAGGTATTTTTCTGAAAAGATATAAAAATCTTAAGGAACAAGAAAAAAATTGGTGTAATAATTATTTTTTATCTTCTATTTTCCCTCTTTTAACACCTCTAGTTGTGGATCCATCTCACCCTTTTCCTTTTATAAGTAATTTAAGTCTTAATTTAGCTGCAATAATTAATGATCCTGATAAATCTAAAAACCAATTTGTGAGAGTAAAAATCCCGACACGAAGCACAGGAAGATTTATTCAAATACCAAACGAAATTATTAACACTACAGATGAAAAAGAGCATCATTTTATTACTGTTGAAGATCTTATAGGAAATAATTTAGGAAAACTTTTCAATGGGATGGATTGTTTAAGTTATTCTTTTTTTAGAGTCACTAGAGACGCGGATTTAGAACTTAAAGAACTTGAAGCCGATGATTTACTATTAGCCGTAGAACAAAGTCTTCAAAAAAGGCGGGTAGGAGGAGATGTTGTGCGTTTAGAAGTAGAAGAAAATATCCCCAAAGAAATACTTAATTTACTTATTGAAGGTATTTGTATATCAAGAGAATACATTTATTTCTCAAAAAGCTTATTGGGTTTAGATGATCTTAATTTTCTTACAAAATTAAATAGAAGTGATCTAAAAGAGAATTTACTTATAGGTAAAACTAATAAAGTGATTGAAGAGATTAATTCCCCATCAAATCAAAAATTTAATTCTATTTTTAGCTTACTAAGAAAAGAAAATATTCTTCTCCATCATCCTTATGATTTATTCAGTAGTTCGATTGAAGAATTTATTAGCAAAGCGGCTGATGATCCATTAGTAATGGCTATCAAAATAACTTTATATAGAGTTTCAAAAGATTCTCCTATAATAAAAGCTCTTATAAGGGCTGCTGAAAATGGAAAAGAAGTAATGACGCTTGTCGAATTGAAAGCCAGGTTTGATGAAGATAATAATATTCAATGGGCAAAGCAACTTGAACAAGCAGGTATACACGTCGTCTATGGAATTATTGGACTAAAAACTCATACAAAAATCTCTCTAGTCGTGAGAAAAGAAAAAGGGCGATTAAGAAATTATTTTCATATTGGGACAGGCAATTATAATTCAACCACATCACAATTTTATACAGACATTGGATTTCTCTCGACAGACACTGAAATTGCATCTGATTTAATTGAGTTATTTAATTATTTATCAGGATTTTCTAAGCAAAAAAATTATAAGAAGCTATTGGTGGCTCCATTTTCAATGAGAAAAAAATTTGTTTATCTAATTAAAAGAGAAACTAATAATGCCAAAAATGGTAAGAAAGCTTTAATAATAGCCAAGATGAATTCACTTGTTGATCCAGAAATAATTGAATTATTATATGAAGCATCTAAAAACGGGGTAATTATAAAACTAATTATTAGAGGTATTTGTTGCCTTTATCCACAAAAACCTAACTTAAGTGAAAATATTTATGTAAAAAGTATAATTGGACATTTTCTTGAACATTCAAGAATTTTTTGGTTTTTTAATGATCATCAACCTGAAGCTTATATTGGAAGCGCAGATTGGATGAGAAGAAACTTGGACCGAAGAATTGAAGCAATTACTCCCATAGAAGATAAAAAATTAAAGAAACAACTGTACGATTTATTGATGACTTACCTTGATGATTCATACTTCTCATGGGAAATGAACCAAGATGGAAATTATTTAAAAAAAAGTGATTTCAAAAAAGCTAATCGTTCACAATTTGAACTTATTAGCAAGTGGCATTGATTTTTTAATAACTATATAACAATTACAAAAATCTCTTAACATTTTTAATATTTTAATTAATCAAACAAAACTCATTAATAGCAACCGATTTGAAGCAAAAAAGTGATAAATCATTACTTTCACTCTTTAAAGTTTCAAAGCAAAAGTAGTCTTAGTTGCGATTTCAGTGCTAGTTTTCTAAAAAATCCACTTAGGAGGCCAGGGTGATGGGGATCCCTCTGGAATCTGCAAAGAGTTCTTCCAAAAAAAACATTGGAGAACCTAGATTACCAAATACATCGAGAAACTCTCGAAGTAACAAATCAGAAAGATCCAGCTTTGCTGGAAAAAATAATCAAAGAAAATCTGGAAGACAAAGTACAGATTCTATAGGTTATTACTTAAGTACAATAGGCAGGGTTCCTTTGCTAACTGCAGCTGAGGAAATAGAACTTGCTCATCATGTTCAAAACATGAAAAAGCTGCTAAAAATCCCAGAGATCGATAGATCAAATAGGCATCGGCAGCAAATTAGGATGGGTAAAAGGGCTAGAGACAGAATGATGGCGGCTAACCTAAGGCTAGTTGTATCTGTTGCCAAAAAATACCAGAATCAAGGATTAGAGCTTCTTGACTTAGTTCAGGAAGGCGCTATAGGCCTTGAGAGGGCTGTAGACAAATTTGACCCTGCCATGGGGTACAAATTCTCTACATATGCTTATTGGTGGATCAGACAGGGCATGACAAGAGCTATAGACAATAGTGCACGAACAATTAGACTGCCAATTCATATAAGTGAAAAATTATCAAAAATGAGGAGAGTCTCTAGAGAACTTTCCCATAAAATTGGCAGACAACCAAATAGACAAGAATTAGCTAATGCTATGGGTATTGATCAAAAAGATTTAGAAGATCTTGTTTCACAAAGTGCGCCTTGTGCCTCTTTAGATGCTCATGCTAGAGGAGAAGAAGATAGAAGTACTCTTGGTGAACTTATACCTGATCCAAATTGTGAAGAACCCATGGAAGGGATGGATAGAACCATACAGAAAGAGCATCTAGGTGGTTGGCTATCGCAATTAAATGAGAGAGAACAAAAAATTATGAGACTTAGGTTTGGATTAGATGGCGCAGAGCCACTTACACTTGCAGAGATTGGAAGACAAATAAATGTTTCAAGGGAAAGGGTACGACAACTAGAAGCTAAAGCAATACTTAAACTTAGAGTAATGACAAATCATCAACAAGCTGCGTAATAAAATTGATTGCTTTTTTTATAATAGTTAGCTACATAATTTTATTATTTGCAATAACAATTATTTATAAAAAATTTAATTCTAATAATACAGAGTTTTTAAGAAAAATTATTCATATAGGTATTGGGCCTCTAATACCTATTGCTAAAATTTTAGACATTAATGAGTTTACAGCTCTGCTTTTTGCCGGTGGTATCTCTTTATTAATTCTTTTAAATTATATTTATAAATTATTCCCTATTATTGAGGATATTGATAGAAAAAGTTTCGGGACTTTTTTTTACTGTATAAGCTTATTTATCCTAATTTTTCTTTTTTGGGAAAATGACCCAGCTTCTCTTGTTGCAGGTTACTTTATAATGTCTTTTGGAGATGGTTTCGCTGGATTAATAGGAAAAAGTATAAAATCAAGAAATTGGTTTATTTTTAATCAGAGAAAATCAATAATTGGTACGACCTTAATGTTTTGTATTAGTCTTACAGTCCTTATTAGTGTAGGTCTTTTAAATAACTTAGAATTAAATATTAACTATTTTAGTATTGCATTATTAGCAACTATTCTTGAGCAATTTAGCGTATTGGGAATTGATAATTTAATAGTTCCTCTCGCTTCATCTTTGTGTTTTCATCTATTAATTACTAACTGAAAATTTAGTTAATACATTTATAGAGGTTGGCAAGTAAATCCTGGGTGGTTTCAATATTAATACAGGCATCAGTAATACTTTTACCATATTCAAGATCAGTTTTTAAGCTGAGTTTTTGATTGCCTTCCTTAAGATGACTTTCGAGCATAACTCCTAAAATATTTTTCTCGCCATCTTTTAGTTGTTTGGAGATGTTTTCCAATACATTTGATTGTTTTCGGAAATCCTTATTCGAATTTCCATGACTACAATCAATCATTACTTTTTGTGGAAGTTGATTGTTTGTTAAGTCTGAAGAAATTTTTGTAATATGAAAATTATCAAAATTAGGTCCTTGAGCACCTCCTCGAAGAACAATATGAGTGTCAGGATTACCTGTCGTATTTACAATTGAAGCAAACCCATCACTATTCACACCTAAGAAATGATGAGATCGAGCTGCAGATTGCATAGCATTTATTGCAGTAGTAACTGAACCGTCTGTTCCATTCTTGAAACCAATAGGCATCGATAATCCAGAAGCCATCTCTCTATGTGTTTGGCTCTCAGTAGTTCTTGCACCAATAGCAGTCCAGCTTATTAAGTCAGCAATATATTGTGGAACAATAGGATCCAGCAACTCAGTTGCAGCAGGTATGCCTTCAGAAGCTAATAATCTAAGAAGTCCTCTTGCTCTCCTCAAACCTGTATTAATATCGTATGAACCATCTAAATGAGGATCATTTATCATCCCTTTCCATCCAACTGTGGTCCTGGGTTTTTCAAAATATACTCGCATTACAATTTCTAATTTATCACTATATTTACGACGGAGATCTTTAATATATCCCGAGTACTCCTTCGCAGCTTCTACATCATGAATAGAGCAAGGACCCACTATGACTAAAAATCTTGCTTCATTTTTATGCAAAATATTTTTAATTAACTCTCTTGTGTTAGAGACGGTATTAGCGGAGGTATAATCAAGAGGTAAATCTTGATGTAGCTGTCTTGGAGGTATTAATGGACGAGTTTCTACTACGTGCAAATCAGATGTTTTTTCCAAAGAATTATTTGATGAAACTTTCATTGAATAAAAGATGACTTGGAATATTTAAAAAGCATTCATGAATACTAATCTTTTCATTATTAAAAATAACAATAGATTAGAAATTAAACCCTAGAAATGAAGAATTTGGAAACATTGCTAAAAGATTATTTCGAACATGTTGCTGAAAGAGCAACAAAAGGGATACTTCCATTGCCTTTAAATGCTCAACAAACTAATCACGTAACAGAGCTTTTAGAGTCGTGCACAGATTCCAAAAGTAAATATTTAATTGATTTGCTTAAAAACAGAGTGCCTCCAGGAGTAGATGAAGCTGCATATGTAAAAGCAAGTTGGCTAACAGCAATAGCAAATGGAGAGAAAACATGTAAATATATAGATTCTTTAAATGCAATAGAAATTTTAGGAACAATGATTGGTGGATACAATGTTAATTCACTAGTAGATTTAATTAAAAAAGATGATCATATAATTTCGAAAAAGGCTGCCGAAGTATTAAAAAAAATTATTCTTGTATATGATGCTGCAAACGATATTTTTGAGTTATCCCAAAATAATATTTATGCAAAAGAAGTCTTAGATAGCTGGGCAAATGCAGAATGGTTTACCGACAAAAAACCTTTAGATAAAGAGATTATATGTTTAGCATTCAAAATTAACGGTGAGACAAATACTGATGATTTATCTCCAGCTGTACACGCGACTTCAAGACCAGATATTCCCTTACATGCATTATCAATGCTTGAATTCAAGCAAGCAAATGGCTTGGAAATTCTTAATAACTTAAAAAAACAAAATATACAAATTGCATATATTGGTGACGTAGTTGGAACTGGAAGTTCTAGAAAATCAGCTATAAATTCCTTAATATGGCACATAGGCGCGGAAATTCCTTACGTTCCCAATAAAAAGACTGGAGGCATTATTATTGGAACTAAGATTGCACCTATTTTTTTTAACACTGCACAAGATTCTGGTGCATTCCCCATTGAAGCGAATGTATCTGAAATTGAGACTGGAGATATTATAAAAATCTTGCCTTATGAAGGTATTATCAAAAAGCTAGATAAGAAAAAAAATTCAGAATCAATTTTAAGTGAATTCGATTTAAAGCCATCAACAATTACTGACGAAATTCAAGCTGGTGGAAGGATCAATCTAATGATAGGTAGATCACTTACCGACAAAGTAAGAAATAAACTTAAATTAGAACCGAGTAAAGTTTTTATTCGTCCAGAGAATCCAAAAAGTCTTAATAAAGGTTTTACTCAGGCACAAAAAATTGTTGGTAAAGCATGTGGACTCAAAGGTGTGTCTCCTGGAATGACATGTGAACCAATTATGACAACAGTAGGAAGTCAAGACACAACAGGTCCTATGACAAGAGATGAATTAAAGGAACTAGCATGTCTAGGTTTCACGGCAGACTTAGTAATGCAAAGTTTCTGTCATACCGCAGCTTACCCCAAACCTGTTGATTTAATAACTCACAAAGAGTTACCAGATTTCATTTCTCAGAGAGGTGGTGTAGCTTTAAAACCGGGAGATGGGATAATTCATAGCTGGCTAAACAGAATGCTTCTCCCAGACACTGTTGGAACAGGTGGAGATAGTCATACAAGATTTCCTTTAGGAATCTCATTCCCAGGAGGATCAGGGATAGTTGCATTCGCAGCTGCAATAGGATCTATGCCCTTAAATGTCCCCGAATCAGTTCTTGTAAGATTTATTGGAGATTTATTACCCGGTATTACTTTGAGAGATTTAGTAAATGCGATTCCTCTTTTTGCAATAAAGAGAGGATTACTAACTGTAGAGAAGGCAAATAAAAAAAATATATTTAATGGCAAGATAATGGAAATTGAAGGATTGCCAAACTTAAAACTTGAACAAGCATTTGAACTAACTGATGCAACAGCAGAACGTTCTTGCGCAGGAAGTACAATACTTTTATCTGAGGAAACTGTCAAAGAATATTTGAGAAGTAATATTTGCCTTTTGGAGAAAATGATTGAAAGTGGTTATCATGATGCGAAATCAATCGAAAGAAGAATAATTGATATGAAAAATTGGCTTAAAAATCCTGAACTAATGCAACCCGATCAGGACGCTAGCTATGAAGAAATTATAGAGATAAACCTAAAAGATGTTAAAGAACCGATTGTAGCTTGTCCTAATGATCCTGACAACGTGAAAGAGATTTCAGATGTATCCAATACAATAATAAATGAAGTCTTTATTGGATCATGTATGACCAATATCGGCCATTATAGAGCAGCTGCAAAGATCTTAGAGGGCGCAGGTCAGATAAAAGCAAAGCTTTGGATTTGTCCTCCCACAAAAATGGATGAAGAAATTTTGAAAAAAGAGGGTTATTATAAAATCTTTGAAGAATGTGGAGCAAATCTTGAATTACCAGGTTGTTCACTATGTATGGGAAATCAAGCGAGAGTAAATGACGAAGCAATCGTATTTTCAACAAGTACTAGAAATTTTGATAATAGGCTTGGAAAAAATGCTCAAGTATTTCTTGGAAGTGCAGAATTAGCATCTGTTTGTGCTCTACTTGGAAGAATTCCAGAATTAGATGAATATACAAATATTACTAAAAATAAAATCAATCCTTACTCTGAAACCTTATATAGGTACTTACAATTTGATGAGATGGAAAACTTCAGCCTATCAAAATGAATACATATAATGAAAATAATAAGAAAACTCAATTAATTAGTTCTTCAAGAAGCATAAAAAAGCTACTCAAGCAAAAGTCACTTATTGTTGCACTTGCTCTTCTTCTTACAGGTTTAGGGGCATCAATTACAAGCATTTCATTTAAAACGGGAATCTATTT
>Ga0160422_10002486_pt1 | contig 11538 bp, 10 predicted proteins | sample Fk160mmetaG_FD_108192 | JGI IMG/M metagenome (GOLD analysis project Ga0160422, IMG submission 108192) | Marine microbial communities from the Central Pacific Ocean - Fk160115 60m metaG | ecosystem: Environmental > Aquatic > Marine > Oceanic > Photic zone | place: The Central Pacific Ocean... | reverse complement strand
GTGGGTGCAATACTGCGAGGAAAGACGTTCTTACGTTCGCTATTCGCTCGCTTCCGAGGGCTCCGCGGAGTTAAGCCGGGAGATCATGGCTCGCAGTTGGTCACGTTCCTCGAGCAGAGCTTCCATTTGTTTCCTGGTAGGCGATCCAGGAGACTCCTGCTGCATATTCCGTAGCTGGGTCTCTGCTCTAGCTGCCCTTGAGAGCGCTACTTCGAGTTTTCTGCGAAGATCGTCGTTATCGATAGTCGTGCTGGTCGCGTTCGCAAGCTGACTACTCAGGGAGCGAACAGTGGTCTGCGAAATCTGGAGTTCGCCACGAAGAGTTTCCACCGATGCCTGGAGTTGGTTTACCATGGTCGCCAGTTGAGAGGATTCGGTTGAAAGCCGGGTGGCCAATTGGGCGGGAGATTCCCTGGTGGGTTGGGACGTGCCCTCGAGAGATTCTATGCTCTGCCGTTTTGCATCGAGCTGCTCACGGAGTTTCTCAATCTCGGACTTTTTCCCTCCAAAGCCCTTGTCAGTGACCTGGAGGACCAGAAGCGAAAGGATAATGACGATCGCGCCAAGCACGAGTCCCACGACCAGATTCTGATTAGTCCGGGTAGCGGTTACGTTTTCGGTTTCCGTTTCTGGTGACTGGGCAGTGGAAGTGCCGGAAGATTCGTTCTTCATTTGAAAAGGGCAATGGTCTCGTGCTCATGCCGACCATTTCCGGAAGGTTTCAATGGTCCTATCCTCAAACAGCGGCAAGTGCAAGGGTGCCTTGGTTTGCGGATGGAGTCGTCAGATGACCTTGAGGAGTTCACAAGGTTTCTCGACGAGAAAGGTGGGTCTTTCTCTTGATAAGGATGCGTGAGAATTCAAACCCCAGGTGACAGCAATAACATCAACCCCAGCCTTACGGGCTGCGCGGAGGTCCCGGATCTCATCGCCGACATAGATGATTTCACCAGGTTTCAGGGAGAAGGTACGGGCAATAGCACGGAGGTGCCTTGCCTTGCCGGTCAGTCTGCCAATGCTGCTTATAAACGTGAATTGATCCCGCATTCCGTGAACTTCAAGGAAGGCCTCGATGTTTTCCTGAATATTAGAACTGAGGATACCCATGTGCTCTGAGCGCTGTTTGAGGAGTGGAAGAACATCATGCATGCCCTCAATGAGAGACAAATTTTCGATCTGGCTCCTGAGACGTCGCATGGCGGTTGCGAGATGAAACGGAAGCCTGCGTTTCGGGACGCCGAGATGTTTGAGGAGGCCGTCAGTGTCAAGGCCTCGTAGCTCATCTACCTGCCCTGGATCAATGCGCGTATAGCCGTTCTGTTCAGCAAGGTCATTATAGATTTTCAGGCCTTCATCGAGGGTGTCGGCGATGGTTCCATCGAAATCAAATATGAGGCAGCGTTTCAATGGAAGGATCTCTTCATGAAGTTGATTCCTGTGAACACAGAGAAAGGTGCGGGGAAATGTCTTCTTCCGTGGCGCCGGTAGCGCCAGTCCGAAGCCTGATGAGTGCGGCAAACGCGATCATTGCCGCATTGTCCGTGGATAAAGAGGGGGGGGAGGCAAGAAGCCTCAGTCCCATGTCAGAACATTTTCCATGGAGTCTGGAGCGAAGGGCTTTATTGCAGCTCACTCCTCCGGACAGGGTAATGATGCCACATCCTCGTTCCGTGGCAGCCTGCAAGGATTTCGAAACGAGGACGTCAATGACGGCTTCCTGAAAGGAAGCACAAATGTCAGGGATCCTCATGTTTATATCTTCGATCTTTGGAAGGGCATATCGGACTGCGGTCTTAAGTCCGGAAAAGGAAAAGTTGAGTTTTCCTGGCATGGAGCGTGGAAATTTATACGCATCCGGGTTCCCTGATCTAGCCTGTTCTTCGATTTCCGGGCCTCCTGGGTAGGGGAGTCCAAGCATTCGCGCGACCTTGTCGAAAGCCTCGCCAGCCGCGTCATCGAGTGTGCGCCCGACCAGATGGTAGTCGCCAGCGTTCCTCGCATGAACCAGCATTGTGTGCCCTCCGGACACAATGAGGGCCAGATGTGGCGGGATGGTAATGCTGGAGTCACTCCAGGATGTCTCGTGGTCCGAAAGAAAGGGGGAGAGAAGGTGCCCTTCCAGATGATTTACCGAGACAAAGCTCCCCCCAGAGGCAGTGGCGAGGGCCTTGGCCATGGTATGACCAACAAGAAGCGAGGACGACAAACCGGGGCCCCTCGTGGCACCAAATGCATCTATGTTGCTGGCTTCGAGGTTCGCTTCATCGAGAGCTTGTTCAACAAGGGCGCGTAGAACGAGAGAGTGATTTCGTGAGGCTACCTCCGGGACAACTCCACCATAGCTGCGATGGAGCTCCACCTGAGAAGAAACGAGGGAGCAGAGTATTTGTGCCGGTGCGGTTCCCGCCTGCTGGAGAATCGCTACTGCGCTTTCATCGCACGAAGTTTCGATCGCGAGGACCGTCAGGGATCCCGGCTCTCTCTCGAGAGCTGTCTGCTCGGCAAAAGGTGTCATTCGAGTATCTTATCGTCCTGAAAGTTCCTCCAGGGCTGCGGTAATCACGGGGTCTACCCAAAACTTGAGACCTTTTTTCTCCCCTGCAGTGAGTGAGTCATGGCGCCGTTGCTTCTCCAGGTTCGCTTGATCCTCCACAGAAAAGTCTACCTCGATGTCAGGGATGACTCCCTTGTCCTGCGGACTACGTCCGGAAGGAGTGTGGTAGGTTGCAATTGTGAGGCGCAAGGCCGTATTGCCCATAGGCATGATGCGTTGGACGGATCCCTTCCCGTAGCTCTTCTCACCGACAATGATCGCTCTCTCAAGGTCCTGCAGGGCGCCCGCGACAAGCTCTGACGCACTGGCTGAATGGCGATCAAGAAGAACAGCTATAGGATATCCCCGCTCTCTCCGCCGCCGGTCCGGCGTCTTCATGGGCGGAGAATTATGCTGCGGATTTCGTCCCCTGGTAAAGACCACCTCTGTCGATGGAGGCAGAAATTCCCCAAGCAGGGAAACTGCTGCGGTCAGGAGGCCCCCAGGGTTGCCCCGCAGATCAAGGAGGAGAGATTTCATGCCCCGGTCCTCAAGATCGTCCAGAGCTGCTTCTACTTCTCCGTGGGATGCCGCAGTGAATTCGGAGAGGTACAGGTAACCTGCCTTCAAACCAAGAGCCTGCTGGCTGTGGAGGAGTTGTGCCGTCGGCACGGACGATTCTCTGATTGCTCTGCGAAGAACGGTAACTTCAAACTCCTTCTGCATTTTTTTTCGATAGAGGGTTAGGGAAACGCGTTCGCCTGCGCGTCCTTCCATTTTCTTCAGAACGTTGCTCAGAGTCAGCATGGAGACGGTTTGGCCGTTGATTGCCAGAATGCGATCACCAGGAGCTATGCCGGCCTCCATGGCCGCGGACCCGGAGTGTACGGCCGTCAACGTAATATGATCCTCACTCTTTCCGAGGGTGAGTCCCAGCCCGGGCAGGGAAGGTTCGCGTTTTTCCTTGCTGAGAAAAGAGTAGGTCTCTGGATGATAGAACCCCGAGAATTTATCGAGGGAGTCCAGCATGCCCTCAAGAGCATGGTTTACGAGGCGCTCGTAGCTGAGCTTCTCCCCGTCGGGGTGGTGGGAGCGAACCTGCTCCAGGACGTTGATGAATCTCTCGACTTGCTCATAGCCCATGCCCTCATCGGGGAGTGGTTTGGGAACAGGACCGGCCTTTTGCTGTGAGTAGCACAGCTGGGGGAGCAGAACGGTCGCAACAGCAAGGGTCAAACGCGAAGACATGGCCCGAATCTAGAGAACCGGTTCCGAAAGTGAAGAGTCTTCCTGAAAGGCACAGTCTAAGCTGCATCTGCTCGCTTCTTGCGGATCATGGGAGACTTCTTTCCTTCCACAACTCCCCGACTGATTGATACAGACTCAATATCCTTCCGGGAGGGAATATCATACATGATGTCGAGAGTGATAGCCTCGAAAATGGAGCGGAGAGCTCGGGCACCGGTTCCTCGTTTGACGGCTTCTTCTGCCATTGCCCTCAGGGCGTCCCGTGAAATCTTGAGCTTCACGTCATTCAGAGCCAGCTGCTTCTGATATTGCTTCACCAGGGCGTTTCGGGGCTCGGTCAGGATCCTGATCAGTTCGTCCTCGTCGAGTCGCAGCAGGGAGGAGTGAACGGGGAGCCTCCCAATGAATTCAGGGATAAGGCCGAAGTGAAGCAGATCCTCGGGTTGAACCTTGTTCATCAGGTCTTCATCAGATCGTTCTGCAAGGGCTGTCTTCTCGGCCGCCGCAAAACCGAGCGCGTTGCGGCCCAGACGCCTCCGCACGATATCTTCCATTCCGACAAACGCTCCACCGCACACGAAGAGAATGCGCTCGGTGTTCACCTGAATGTATTCCTGTTGTGGATGCTTTCTCCCTCCTTGGGGAGGCACGTTGCACACGGTGCCTTCGAGAATCTTGAGGAGAGCCTGCTGAACGCCTTCCCCGGAAACGTCCCGGGTGATGCTGACATTCTCAGTCTTGCGCCCGATCTTATCGATCTCGTCTACATAGATGATTCCCTGCTCCGCTTTTTCCACATCAAAGTCGGCGGCTTGGAGAAGTCGTAGGATAATATTTTCGACGTCTTCCCCTACGTATCCCGCCTCTGTCAGAGTTGTGGCATCGACGATGCAGAAGGGGACGTCCAATACGCGTGCCAGCGTACGGGCAAGCAGGGTTTTTCCCGATCCTGTCGGGCCCAGAAGCAGAATGTTGGACTTTTCGATTTCGACGTCCGCGAGTTCTTCAGGTGTGCGGGCATCATCCTGATGTATTCGCTGGTAGTGATTGTAAACAGCAACCGCCAATACTTTCTTGGCTTGCTCCTGGCCGATGACGTATTCGTCAAGTCTCTGACAGATCTCGCTCGGAGTTGGGGTAGCGACAGACTCCTTAAAGCTCACTCCTTCCTCTGCCTGCTTCTCGTCGGAGAACTCCTTTTCCAAGATCGTTGAGCAGACTTCGATGCATTCGTTGCAGATATAAACCCCAGGACCAGCAATCAGCTTTTTAACTTCCGAGTGGCTTTTGCCACAGAAGGAGCACATGGTGAGATTGCTTGCACGCGCCATAGTGTATGCGGGAAATAAGGAAGCTGCAGAATTTGCGAATTCCGCACCCACAACGAAGGTAGCAGAGGACCGGGGCTTCTGCCTGCTCTTTTTTCAGGAATGTCAGAGCTCTCAGGCCTCTTCCGCTTCTCCGAGATCCTTCCGGTTTTCAAGAACACGGTCAACGAGTCCGTAGTCTGCAGCCTCCTGAGCCGACATGTAGTTGTCCCGGTCAGCATCCCGGTCGACGGTATCGAGGTCTTTGCCGGTATGTTTGGAGAGAATCCCATTAAGCCGCTTTTTCAGTTCAAACATGAATTCTACAGTTCGTTCTACGTCTGAAGCCGTTCCCTGGGCTCCACCGGAGACCTGGTGAATCATCACATGAGAGTTGGGGAGGCAGAATCGCTTTCCCTCCGTGCCCGCAGTGAGGAGAACGGCACCCATGGATGCGGCAATTCCGATACAGTAGGTATTCACGTCGCAGGTCACAAACTGCATGGTGTCGTAGATTGCAAGGCCTGCCGTAACACTTCCCCCGGGCGAATTGATATAGATGTGGATGTCCTTCTTGGGATCGGCCATCTGGAGGAACAGCATCTGAGCAATCGCTGAATTGGCGACAAAGTCATCGATGGGTGTCCCGATGAAAATAATACGGTCTTTCAGGAGCCGGGAGTAAATGTCAAAGGCGCGCTCTCCCCGTCCATCCTGCTCTATGACCGTAGGCACGAGGTAGGAATTCCGTGGCGACCCCGGATTCGCGGATGCAGGTTCAAATTTACTCATCGTTTTTTTCAGATTGGTCTTTTGCGTTGCTGGGCGGCTCGTTGGTCCCGCCCTCTGTTTCGGTGCCGTCGGAATCGGCTTGGCTGTCTTCTTCGCCGGCGATGCTCTCCAGTTGCTCGCCGGCCTGAGTGACCTTCGCGTGCTCCAACAGGAAGTCAATGGTCTTACTCAGGAGCATCGAGTGCTGGATTCCTCTGAGGCGTCCGCTCTTCTGAAGTTCCGAGGCGAAGGATTGGATTGGTTTTTTCGCCTGATTCGCGAGTGCGGCAACCCTGTTTGCCACCTCCTCCTGGGTGAGCTGGATATTCTCTTCCTCAGCGATCCGCTGGAGGAGAAAATCCGTTTTCAAATTCGTCTGCGCTCTCTGCGAGGCTGCGGCAAAGATCTCATCCTGACGTCCTTCAATCTCGTCCTCCGACATCCCCGAGCCCAGACCGCGCTCCACCATTTCGTCCGCCTGACCCTGCGTCTCTGCAGTTACCAGCTCTGGTGGCAGTTCGAAGTGAATCATCGAGGTCAGCTTCTCCAGCAATTGGCTGACCTTGAATTCCTCTATCTGCTGGTTGAGTTGGCGTTCAAGATTCCCCTGGATCATATCCCGAAGTCCCTTGACGTCAGATCCGGGGAGAATCTCAGAAGCGAGCTCATCGGTAAGTTCGGGAAGCTCCTGGACCTTGATGGCTTTGATGGTGACCTGGAAATCGAGTGTGAAATTGCGCAGCTCCTCAACTGGAAAATCCTCAGGAACGACACATGAGAAATTCCGCTCCTCTGCAAGGCCCGCTCCCTCGAGGGAATTGGAAAATCCGGGAAGGATGGAGTCATCTTCCATCTTGAGCCAATAGTCCTCTCCGCCTCCAAGGTAGCCGACGGATTGACCAACCGCTTCCTCTGTGGGCTTGCCATCCAGCTCGGAGCGGTAGTCAATTACCGCGAAATCCCCGGCCTGCAGGGGACGGTCCGTGATGTCGGAATAGTCGGCGTAGCGGGCTCTGACATTCTGAATTTCATTCTCGATGTCCTCCTCTCCAATGGCGCGATCAGGAATTTCCAGCTGGACGCTCTTGTAGTCCGGAAGCTAAAATTCAGGCGTCAGGGTAAGCATCGAGGAAAATGTCAGGGCTACGTCAGGGTGATGTAGCATTTCCTCCGGGCCTTTGGCGTCAATAATGCGCAGCTTTTCCTTCTCTGCGGCATCATTGAGTGCGTTCTGCATCATTCTTTGCTCCAATTCGCTGGTGATCTGGTCGCCATAGCGCTTCTCAATGACGGTCCGCGGAACCTTGCCGGGACGGAATCCGGGGATCCGAGCCTGATTGCTGAAGGCCCGGATGATTTTGAGGCGCTCCTCCTTCAGGTGGTCAGGGGGAATTTCGACGGTGAGCCGGGCCGCACAGTCCGATTGTCTTTCGACGGTAATTTTCATGGTTTCAGCCGGATTACGTCCGGTCGCGGGGGCGGAACGCTAGAGGGGGAAAGGAGGGTGGTCAAGGACGCTGGCCGAGACGGCAACAGCGGATTTCGGGCCGCCATCTCGGCGAGACATATGGGATAGATAAGGGGAAAGACTCTGAAATTAACGTAAAAAATGGCAATATTGTTTTATGTTCATTGACCTTGGCTGAGAGACAGGTAAATGGTCTGGGTCTCCGGTGCAGGAAAGGCCCTCTCCGCTCGATAGTCATGATAATTTTTATGCTTAGGATATGCCGTGTGACGAGCTGCGTGGCAGCTTCGCTGATATCTGCAATCCTACTTTTTTCCGGGGGTGCGCTGGCTCAGGAAGAGCGTCCCGCAGCCGGCCCTCTGGACCTTGAGGGGCGCACCATCTCCGCGGTTAAAATTCGTTACCAGGGCGCTAAGACGGTGGATGAGTCCCGCCTTCGGGATTACATGTCGGTGCGGGTGGGCCAGAAATTCAATCCTGAAGTCCTCGATAAGGATGCCGCAAGCCTCTATGAGAGCGGGCTGGTGGATGATGTCAGCTTTCTGGGTGATCCCGTCGGGGATGAGCAGATTGTTCTGATCGTCGAGGTCGCAACCCGAGGGCAGATCGTTGAGATTGGGTTCTCCGGGAACACCGTTTTTAGTGATCGCAAGTTAGCGGGAGAGGCGACCGTAAAGGCGGGGATCGTCAGTGACGCCGCGATCCTGGAGGCCCGGAGAAAAATTGAGGAGCAGTATACCGGTTATGGCTACCCGGATGTGCTTGTTTCACATCGACTCAAGGAGACTGATCGTCCAGGGCAGTATCAACTTGTTTTTGTCATTGAAGAGGGCGGGAAGAGTGAGGTTCGCAAGATTTTATTCGAGGGAAACACGGCCTTTTCAAGAAGCGAACTCAGGAGGCAGATGGATACGAAGCAAAAGGGTTTGCTGTCTTTCCTTAGTAAAAGTGGACGTATTGATACGGAAAAACTACAACTGGACCTTCTCAAGTTGGAGGATTTTTATCGGAACAGGGGATATCGAATGGTCCGCATTGACACGGTTCGTCGGGAACCAGCGACCAAGGGCCGGGTCGACCTTGTGATTCCTGTTTACGAGGGGCCGCGGTATAAGGTCGGGAGTGTTGCGTTCGGCAAGATGACCGTTTTTAAGCCCGAGGAGCTGGCCCCCGCAATGAGCGTCGCAGAGGGACAGGACTTTTCCGGCAAGAGGGTGAACGATGACATCCGGATGATTCGTAGTTATTACGGGTCACGGGGGTATGCTGATGCGCGGGTCACCCCGGAGATGCGGGACGTCTCTCCTGGCGTGGTGTCCATTCGCTATGAAGTTGACGAGGGAACCCTTTACCGTGTCGGGAAGGTTAATATCCAGGGTAATACCATCACGAAGGACAAGGTAATCCGCCGGGAAGTGCCTATGCGCCCGGAAGAATATTACAGCTCTGTAGATGAGGAGACGACAAAATCCCGTCTCCAGAACCTTCGCTACTTCAGGCAGGTTCAGGTCACGGGCTCTCGAAGCAGTCAGCCGGGATACCGCGACGTCAACATACTTGTTAATGAAGCCAAGACAGGGCAGGTAAGTTTTGGTGCTGGGTTCAGCTCTGTCGACAGTGTGGTGGGATATCTTCTCCTCGAGCAGACAAACTTCGATATTGGCAATCCGAAGAATTTCTTCAGGGGAGGTGGTCAGCGTTTCAGCATGCGGTTGCAGCTTGGTAACGAACGTCGTGACCTGCGTCTTTCGCTGGTTGAGCCCTGGTTCCTTGGAAGAAAACTGTCGCTGGGAGGCGAGTTGTTTTATCGTGATCTCCTCTGGCTGAGTGACGAGTATGATCAGAGCAATGCCGGCGGAGCGGTGTTTGTCCGCCGTCCGATGGGAGACAAGGGGTATCTCAAGGCGGAGTATCGTATAGAACAGGTGGGAATCGACGTGGAGTCTGTGCCCGCAGGTTCTGAGTTTCTGGCTGAGGATGGAGACTACATTCGAAGTGCAGTGTCACTGAACTATGTCTACGATAGCAGAGACAGTAACATGGTTCCACGACGGGGCCACCGTCTGAATCTTGGAGCGACCCTGACCGGTGGTATTCTTGGTGGTGACGTAGACACCTACACCCTCAGTGCAACGGGGTCGAAGCACTGGAATCTTCCATGGGATCTGATCCTCAACATGAGTGGAGCTGTTAATGTCGTCGACGCCCTCAGTGGCGAGGTCCCGATTTTCGAGCGTCAAATGCTGGGAGGTGCTCGTAACCTGCGTGGTTTTGATACCAGAGATGTGGGGCCGAGGGATGCGGCGACGGGTTCGGTTCTAGGAGGAAAAACCTCCGCCTATGGAACGGTGGAAATGACCTTCCCAATCGTAGGGGAAGTAAGAGGAGCCGTCTTTGGGGACCTCGGTTTCGTGAATCCTGATTCGTATGACTTTAGTCCGGAACAGATCCACAGTGACGTAGGTATTGGGGTGAGGGCGAGTATCCCGTTCTTTGGTCCGATGGCGCTTGATTACGCCTTCCCGATGCAGAGTGAAGCTCTTGCTGATGACGGACCCCGCCTCCAGATCTACGTTAACCTCCAGTATTAGGAAGTTCGCACCGTGACTCTGTCGGCTTCCGGAGAATCCTGATCGTGCAGGAGGCTGAAGCTGTCGATCTCCATGAACTTGCGGCGGCGGTAGCCGAGGGCGAGACGACCTGAATCCCCGCGGAGAAAATCTGTCACGGTCGTAATTTCTCCTGCCTTTACACCGGCGGAATAAATGGAGCAGGGCGGACTGACGCCGGGCGGAACAAAGAATTTCGTTAGATAACGTGACACCTTTCCTGCCCGCTTCATCCGGGAAATGACTTCCTGTCCGATGTAACACCCCTTGGCGTATGAGATTGTATCATCTTCAAGGCCTGCCTCCTGAGGCATCTGGCCGAAATGGAGCTCGGGTCCCCATCTAGGAATTCCGTGAAGGGTCCGGAGTCCTTCATAGTGACTCACCGAGGAAGCTTCAATTCCCTCGAGCGAGGTTCCGGCATGCGAAAAGATATCAATACCCTGTTCACTCAGGCGTTTTGTCCGCCATCCGAGCGTTCCGGTGGGAACGTCCGGTAAGTTTATCAGATGGGTAACCGCCCACGCATCAGATTCATCAGAGAGCTCAACGTCATCGGCTATAATGTAACGGTCGAGACGCTCCATCAGATGTCCTCGTAATTCAAGGGCGGCATCGATGAGGTAGCTGCCCTCGTGGACGCGGATGTGGCACACTGCATCGAGCTGTCCTCTGGCGTTAAGGATACAAGTATATGCTGCCTCTGTCTCGGTAGCGAGTGATACGTCTTGAGTTACCTGCCCGCTGAGAAAGCGGAAGCGGTCCGGTCCGCTCAGACGCAGGACTGTTCGTGGAGAGAGTGGAACTTGCAACGGTAAGGTTTCGTCCTCAAGAAAAGGCTTGTTCATTCCTTGCTGAATTGTCTGAAGAGAATGGAAAAGTCACTTTCACCCTCGCCGAGATCGTTACGTTTCTGCATCTGGGAAGCTGTATTTTCGATTCCCGGTGTTTCGAGACCAGCCCTTTCGGCTAGATCTATCATATAGCGGGCGTCTTTGAGCATGTTGGAGAGAGAGAAGTGAGGATCGTAATCTCCCTGCGCCATGGCTGGTCCCTTCATTTCAATAAGCGGGGATGCACAGGCATTCGGATCGATTGCCGCAAGGTAAGTTTCGGCTGAAATCCCATAGGCAATGTTGATGCTAAGTCCTTCAGCCAGGGCTTGTACGGTTGAGGCCGTGATAAGGTTGGTTGTCAGTTTCAGGATTGTCGCAGCGAGAGGAGATGACACCCTCATAATCTTGTTTGAGGTAGCCTCGAGGAAAGGATGCAGGCGGTTGATCAGTTCCTCCTCGCCGCCCGCGTAATAGACAAGAGAAGCATTGCCCGCAGCTATTTTGCTGCCCGTGAAGGGAGCATTCAGGAAGGCGCAATTTATCTGCGCGCACTCGTTCACAAGGTAATCGGTAGTCTCATAATCAACCGTTGCGTGGTTGATGAAGGTTTTTCCCGGTCCAAGGAAGGGCTTGATGCTTTCGAAGGTCCCCCTGACCGCCTTTACGTCTTTGAGGTAACAGACGATAATTTCAGCTTTATCCGCAGCCACCCCGGCGTCAGGCTCGAAGTCAGGCCTCTCTCTCCGACTGCGGCTCCATGTCACTG
>Ga0160422_10002485_pt1 | contig 11540 bp, 17 predicted proteins | sample Fk160mmetaG_FD_108192 | JGI IMG/M metagenome (GOLD analysis project Ga0160422, IMG submission 108192) | Marine microbial communities from the Central Pacific Ocean - Fk160115 60m metaG | ecosystem: Environmental > Aquatic > Marine > Oceanic > Photic zone | place: The Central Pacific Ocean... | reverse complement strand
CGGCAATAAAACCAAACGCCTGGTTTGAAGAGGCGCTTACTAGAGATTTAAAAATAGACACCGGGTACTATTACGCGCAAGCGCAACTATGGAGCGAAGAGAATCCAGACGCTTTCGCCGGGATTCACTCTAATTATGGAGTTTGTTTGATAATGGATGAGGCCTCAGGTATTCCGCAACAGATCTACAGCGTCTCCGAAGGTTTCTTTACTGAGCCTACCTCTGATCGTTATTGGTTCTGTTTTTCAAACCCAAGAAGAAACACCGGGCCTTTTTATGATTGTTTTCACGCCAACAGAGCTTTTTGGAAAAACGAACAAATTGATTCCAGGACAGTTGAAAATACTGATAAAGAATTATTTCAACGTATGCTTGAACAATACGGGGAGGACTCTACTGTTGCCAGGGTTGAGGTAATGGGAGAGTTCCCCCGTGCTGACGATGATGCAGTAATTCCTATGGAGTTAGTGCGCGCAGCAATAAATAGGGATGTCGCCCTGACGGCGAGCGAGCCAATAATATGGGGCCTAGACGTTGCCAGGTACGGCGGAGATAGTTCTGCGCTATGTGTTCGCCAGGGTAATACTGTTTTTGAAATAAAAACTTTTGGCTCAATGGATCTCATGCAACTCTGCGGAATCATAAAAAATCGTTACGACGAGACCACCGCCCTGGACAGGCCCTCAGAAATATTAGTTGATGTCATTGGTCTAGGAGCTGGGGTGGTTGACAGATTGTCAGAACAAAATCTGCCCGCGCGCGGAATCAATGTTGCCGAGGCCCCGGCGACTTCTAAAAACTATTTGAACTTGCGCGCCGAGTTATGGTTCAAAGTAAAAGAATGGTTATCTGGCCGCGATTGTTGTTTACCAAACGACGATGAATTAGTAGCCGAGTTAGCATCCCCTGTTTATAAATACACTTCCTCCGGGAAAATAAAAATTGAATCCAAAGAAGAAATGAAAAAACGCGGTATTAAATCGCCGGACAAAGCCGACGCCCTGGCGCTGACAATGGCAAGTAGCGCGGTAAGTTTTGGTGGTAGTCAGAGCTTTATGGGGTATAATTTTCGCAAACCTTTAAAATCAAGGATCATTCGGGTTGGTTAGAATATGGCAGAAGAAAAAGAAATCTTAGAAGAGAAAGAACAAGAAACTCGTATGCGCGATTTGTCCCGCGTCCTGAAATCGGAAATGGACGACGCCAGGGACTTTATTCAACAAGTAGGTGAAGAACGCGCCGAGTCCACAGAATATTATTTAGGAAACGAGCCAGAACCGACTAGCACTTTGCAGTCATACTATGTTTCTACCGATGTGCGCGATACGGTGCTGTTTATGTTGCCGTCTATCATGCGTACTTTTTTTGGCACAAAGAAAATAGTTGAGTTTGTACCTAACGGGCCAGAGGATGTGCAGCTCGCCGAACAACAAACAAATTATGTAAATTATATTGTCCAGGAAAAGAACCCTGGCTTTTCTATTTTGTACGATGTGTTTAAAGACGCCCTGGTTAGAAAGACCGGGTTTGTCAAAGCCTATTGGGATGACACAACCAGCGCAAAGACTCACAGTTATTCGGGTATTACGCCAGAACAATACCAGGCTTTAATTTTAGATCCGAATGTTGAAATCATAGAAGAGTCTGCTGAAATGCAAAGCGTTACGATTATGAACCCGGAGACAATGGAAGAGATAACGCAAGAGACTCCGGTTAGTTATGATTTGACGATTAGAAGAATTATTCCGAAAAACCAGGTATCGATAGAATCTATACCGCCAGAAGAAGTTCTGATAGCTCGCCACGCGCGCTCGTTAGAAGAATCAAGTTATGTGGCCCACCGTATGCTGAAATCTGTTTCTGATTTAGTTGCTATGGGTTACGACAAGGCAGAAGTTGAGCAATATGCCGGGGCCGGCGCAAGTTATTTAGACTCTGATGCTTACGAAGAGCAAGAAGCCAGGAACCCATTTGACAATATGGTTTTTCCAAATCGTCAGGACGATGGTGGCAAAGATTTACTCTACGTTGAGCATTATGTTTTTTATGACTTAGACGAAGATGGTATCGACGAAAGAATAAGAGTTTGTACTATCGGTGAAGGCTTGCATGTTATCAATGTAGAACAATGGGACGAGCTGCCGATTGTTATGTTTTGTCCTGACCCCGAACCGCACACGGCTATTGGTTCTTGTCCAACAGATTACGTCAAACCTATTCAGGCTGCAAAATCACAAATCATGCGCGACACCCTGGATTCGCTTGGTCATTCAATCTTTCCAAGAATGGGTATTGTTGAAGGCCAAGTAAACATAGACGATGTTTTAAATACGGATATTGGTCAGCCGATAAGAATGAGGGCGCCCGGTATGGTGCAACCATTCAACATACCTTTCTCCGGGAAAGAGGCTTTTCCAATACTAAATTACTTAGACGAAGCCAAAGAAAATAGAACCGGAGTATCTAAGGCCGCAGCTGGATTAAACGCGGATGCTTTGCAAAGCTCTACCAGAGCAGCAGTCAACGCGACAGTAAGTGGCGCACAAGGCAGAGTAGAACTGATATGTCGTCATTTTGCCGAAGGCGGTATGAAAAGATTATTCGGTTTGGTGAATCACCTGGTAATCAAACACCAGGAAGGCCAGGACATGTTTAGATTGAACAATCAGTTTATCCCGGTAGATCCAAGATATTGGGACAGCGAAAAAGATATGGTTGTAAACATTGCGCTTAGTAAAACCAGCGATGAACAAACTTTATCTACAATGGCAACACTCATTGGTAAACAAGAACAAATCTTGCAACAGCTAGGGCCAAACAATCCGCTAGTTAATTTACAACAGTATGCCAATACTTTGACTAGGTTCATGGAGCTGTCGGGTATAAAAGATGGATCTAACTTTATTACTCCAAATGTTCCGCCACAACAGGCACAACCACAACAGCCGCCTAAACCAGACCCGGCTCAGTTGTTGGCCCAGGCAGAAACACAAAAAGCACAAGTACAAGCGCAGAAAGCAGTTATTGACGCCGAGACTGATCGTATGAAAATCATCATGGATGATGATAGACAACGTGACATTGAAGAAGCACAAATACGCTTAAAAGCACTCGAATTGCAAGGAAAGTACGGTACACAAGTTAACATTGCTGAAATCAATGCTATTATGGAAAGGGATCGCGAAATGATAAGAGAAGCGGCCAAAATACAAGCACAAGGATTATTCAGTAATGTCACAGAAAACAACAGCTCATAAATATTATGATCTTGAGATACTCGAAGGTGAATACGTTTACTCAGCCTATGAACTTAAAGCTAAGTCTTTTAAAGAAGCAATTATGATTATGAAAACTTTGTTTGACGAGCGCATAGATTTAGATTCCGAAGTAATTTATTTTGACGAAAAAACGATACACTAATGGCAGACCCAAGATTAAAAAGAGCTGGTGTCAGCGGTTACAACAAACCTAAGAGAACACCAAATCATCCCACGAAATCGCATATTGTTGTCGCCAAACAAGGTGATAAAATAAAAACCATAAGGTTTGGACAACAAGGCGTCAAAGGCACGGGCAAAAATCCAAAAACAAAAAAGGACAAAGCCAGGCGCAAATCATATTACGCCAGGCATAACGCTCAAGATCCAAACCCAAGTAAGTTGAGCGCTCGATTTTGGAGTCATAAAGTAAAATGGTAGCAAAAAGAAAATTTAAAAAAGTAGCCAAAACAAAAGGCGGAGTGCCAAAAAAATATGTTCGTGGCGCTAAGAATCCAAAAGCTAGAGAAGCAGAGATAAAAAAAACAGCAAGACTTTATCGCCAGGGCAAACTTACCCCGGCAATGATGAAACGTATTAGTAAACAAAGGAGCAAAGGATGAGTGCAAAAGAAGATGTCATAAATAAATATCACAAGTCCAGCGGTATTTCTAAATCAGTTTTGAGAAAAGTTTATTCCAGGGGCGCGGCGGCTTATTTTTCGTCAGGCTCAAGACCAAAGACTTCTCAACATGCCTGGGCCGCAGGACGCGTTCGATCGTTTGCCACCGGGAAAGGCGGAGCTAGAAAGGCTGACGCTGATTTGTTAAAATCATCTAAATCCAAAAAAAGGAGTAAAAAATGAAACACGGTATGAAAAAGAAAGGTGCTAAAAAACCTGCCATGAAAAAAAAGAAAGGCATGAAAAAATACGGAAAGTAGTATGCCTTTTAAAAAATATTCACCTAAACAAAAAAAATTAGCCAGGGTAGCAAAGCCAAGAACTAAAATTACCGGGGCAGATTTTAAAAAGCTAAGAGCTAAAAAGAAAAAGAAAAAATGAAGGTAAAAGCACCAAGAGGTTATCATTGGATGAAGCAAAAAGATGGTAGCCTAAAACTTATGAAACATAGTGGGCGTTTTGTAAAACACAAAGGCGCTTCTTTGACTGCTAACTTTGCAGTTCAAAGAACACACGGTAAGTAACAGTTGGCCTTGGTAGGCTATGAATGAAATTGTTACCGTCATAAATGAAGTTGGCTTTCCTATTGCAGCAACTCTTGGTTTAGGTTTCTTCTTATGGAAGTTATTAAATAAAATAGTAAATGGCATGGAACAAAAGATAGACGTGGTAGATGACAAAATAAACGAGTCTCTCCAGGCCGTTGAAAAAAGATTAGATTCAAAACTAGATTCTCAAACACAAATTCTTATACAGCTTATTGACAGAGTAAGGTCTGTTGATAATGAAATCATACGCCAGGACATATTGTTAAAAACAATCCTGGGCGTACCTAACTTAATTGAAAAAGACAAAATAGCAAAAGCAAATCAAAAAGATAAGAGGAAAGACTAATGGCTGATCCAATAACCAATTCAGTTGTCGGCATTGCTGGCAGCGTACTCAATAAATTCGTTGCAGATAAAAACTTAAAAATGCAACTTGAGCATGAACTCAAGACACAATTACAAACTGCTAACCTAGCACAAATAGAAGTCAATAAGATTGAAGCTGCTAGTAAAAGTTGGTTTGTATCCGGGTGGAGACCTAGTGTTGGATGGGTGTGCAGTCTTGCCATGCTTTACCATTTCATCCTTGCACCTATGATTCAATTTGCTGTAGGTATAGCTGGCGTACAAGTTGATTTACCTGAGTTTGAGTTTAGTCAATTATCAACCATACTTATGGCTATGCTTGGAATGGCTGGACTTAGAACGTATGAAAAGAAAGAAAAAGTTACCAAAGGTAATTAATGTCCTGGGAAAATTTTAATTTAGATGAGTTTGCTTGCAGGCATTGTGGCAAAAATTTAATAAGTCACAACTTAGTTGATAGGCTGCAAAGTTTACGAACTGAATTAGCTTTTCCCTTTGTAATTACTTCTGGCTATAGATGCCTGGAACATCCAAATGAAATAAATAAAAGCAAGCCTGGTACGCATGCTATGGGTTTAGCAGTTGATATTTTGTCTTATGGCGAACAAGCGTATAAAATTGTCACCACAGCGCCTAAACACGGTTTCACAGGAATAGGTGTAAACCAAAAAGGCCAAGGAAGATTTATACATTTAGACATTGCAGATGATACACATGGAAAAACAAGACCTACCATATGGAGTTACTAATGGCTAGGGCAACAGTAAAAGAAGTCGCGGCACAAATAGATCAGCATGAGGCTGTTTGTGCTGAACGTTGGAGCAATGCAAACGACAGATTTGATCGCCTGGAAGAATTAATATCTCAAAACACAGTTAGGCTTTGGTGGATAGCAGGCATAATTATTTCTTTGTTGGCTTCTTTGGTGTTTAAATTAATTGTTTTATGATTACAGAAGAAGAAGCTCGCAAATCGCTCCTGGCAGAACAAATATTAGATAGCGAAGTATTTCAAGATGCTTTGCAAAAACTCAAAGAAGAATACATAACAAAATGGTTGCAAAGCACCAATTTAGAAGATGTCAACGAAAGAGAATCAATACACAAAGCTATTCAGCTGATTCCAGAAATAGAGAAACATTTAAGAATTATTGTCGAGAAGGGCAAACTTACCAAAACTCACATTAATAAAATTAGGAATGTTCTTTAAGACGATATAAAATAACTAACTAAACGAGGTATATATGAGCAACATCGAGAAACCGACTGCTTTAAGAAATGACTTAGAAGAGACCACAGCATCATTTGAGGGTTTCTTGGCCCCACAAGAGCCAATAGAAGAAACCGCAGAAGATGAAGTCCAGGAAGTCGAAGAAATAACCGAGGAAGAGGTTTTAGAACCTGAGGCTGACGACGAAATTGATGAGGAGTTAGAGGAAGAGGAAGAAACCGAAGAAGAAGTTGAAGAACAAGATCTAGCAGAAGATTTGAACCAACCTCAAACTTTCTCCGTCAAAGTTGATGGAGTTGAATATGAGGTGACGGAAGAAGAGTTAATGGCTGGATATTCTAGGCAACAAGATTACACGCGCAAAACTCAGAAACTCGCGGAACAGGCAAAATCTGTAGAACAAAAGGACAAAGAGTTAGCGGAGAAAGATGCGATCTACGCACAGTTGTTACCAAAATTGGAGGCCCAAATACAAGGCCAACTTGGAAACGAGCCAGATTGGGACGCACTATACGAGCAAGATCCTGTCGCTTATGTTAAGAAGCAACAAGAATGGAACGCTGCAAAAGAACAACTTAAAAAAGTTGAAGAAGAACAGGCTAGAGTTCAAGAAGAACAACAAGCCGAACAAGTAAAACAAATTCAAGAGTTTGTTGAGCTTGGCAATCAAAGACTTTTAGAAGAAATTCCAGAGTGGTCAAAACCAGAAGTTGCACAAAAAGAAAAGCTAGAGATTCGTCAATTTGCGATTGAAAAACTAGGTTTTACGGCACAAGAGATAGACGCTACGATAGATTACCGAGCGCTGCTTGGGTTGAGGAAAGCTATGTTGTATGACAAAACTGTTGAAGCAACAAAGAAAAAACCAACACAAAAAGCTGCCTCTCGCGTTGCAAAACCAGGCGCAGTAACCAAAACCAAAAAAGTAGCTCCAGCGAAGAAAGCAAAACAAAGGTTGGCTAAGTCCGGGAAAGTCCAGGATGCGGCCAAAGTTTTTGAACAAATGCTAAATAAATAAGAGGTAAAAAATGGCACAAGTTACAAATGCTTTTGATACTTATGAAGCGATTGGTAATAGAGAAGATTTAGCAGATATTATTTATAATATTTCTCCTACTCAAACACCATTCCTTTCAGCTGTAGGCAAAAGGCAAATTTCAAACGTCCAATTTGATTGGCAGACAGAAGTTTTACCAACTCCTTCTTCAACAGGTCAACTTGAAGGATTCGAGCTAAGTAAATCTACTTCTACTAATACAACTAGGGCAACCAACGTAGCAATGATCTCAAGCAGAGACGCTACAGTAACCGGGTCTCAAGAGGCTACCGACACAGCTGGTAAGAACTCTGAAATGGCGCATCAACTAGCTATTATGGCGAAAGCTATAAAAAGAGATATGGAAGAAGCGTTAACTCAGAACATTGCCAAAAATGCTGGTAACGTCTCTACTGCGAGACAAACTAGATCTTTGGAAACTTGGTACGCTACCAACGTAAACAAAGCTAGTGATGGCGCAAACGGATCTGACTCAGCAGCTAGAACTAACGGAACTAGAAGAGATTTAACCGAAGCTATGGTTAAAGATGTTCAACAACAATGTTTCGCTAGTGGTGCAGAGCCTTCTTTATTGATGGTCGGGCCTTACAACAAATCAGTTATATCTGGTTTCACAGGAAGGTCTCAAGCTAGACAATTTGTCGATGCTAACACTATCGAGGCTTCTGTCTCTATCTACTCAGGTGACTTTGGTGAACTACAAGTAGTTCCTTCAAACAGAAGTAGAGAACAAGCTGTTCACTTGTTAGACCCAGAATACGCAGCTGTAGCATATCTTAGAGATTTTGAAACTATTGATATTGCAACAGTTGGTGATGCTGAAACTAAGATGCTCCTTGTTGAGTACGGCTTAGAAATGAGAAATGAAGCTGCACACGGTATCGTGGCAGACGTCAAAGTATCTGATTCAGACGCAGGTTAATAACTAAAAGGAAGGGGGCTTCGGCCCCCTTTTTTTAAATGGCAATCACAACAATCATAGATGTCAAAAACGGTCTAACTAACAAGTTTGCAACCGAGGACGATAAGTACGTTTACCAAACTCATCAAAATGTCCAACCCGTCCTGGACGCTGTAAAAAATTATAGTCAATTAGATCCAGGAAAAGAGTTTAGACATGTCGCAGAAATACCTATGGTTATATATAATAAAATGCTTAGAGAAGGATCTATAAAAGATAAGGCACATTTGAAAAGATGGCTTAACGATCCTGATAATAAAATGTTTAGAGTTTGGAAAGGCAAAATATGACGTACTCAGAATTAAAAACCAGAATAGCTAGTTATTTGAACAGAAGTGATTTAACTTCTGAGCTTGATGGTTTTATAGATCAAACAGAAGCAGAATTAAATAGAATGTTAAGAACTGCTGATATGGTCAAAAGAGCAACAGCCACAGCAGAGTTGCAATATTTATCTTTACCAACAGATTGGCTAGAGGCCATAAACGTAGAGATAGCATCAAACAATTTTCAACCTGTCTTGCAACAATCTATAGAAAGCCTGGATATGTATAGGGCAGCAAATGATAATCAAACAGGACAACCAATTTATTTTGCTTTGGTTGATAACACTATGGAGTTTGCTCCTAGTCCAGACAAATCATACACATTACAGCTGACTTACTACGCAAGATTGGCAAGTCTGAGTGATAGCAACACAACAAACTTTGTTTCTAATAATCACCCGGACGTTTATTTATATGGAGCTTTAAAACACGCCTCTATCTTTTTGATGGAGGACGACAGAGTTGCATTATTTAGCAATCTTTTTGATAAGGCCCTAGAAGAAATGAGAATGGAACAAGAGTATCGTGAGTTCGGAAAAGGATCACTAATTCAAAGAAGAAGAACTTATGGTAAGGCCAAAAAAAATATATACTACATGAGCTAAGAGGTAATTTATGGCAGGATTTACAGACTATTTAGAAGATGCTTTGTTAAAGCATGTTTTTACTAACACTTCATATACTTCTCCTTCTGCGGTGTATGCAGCTTTATATACTGTTGCTCCGTCAGATACAGGTGGAGGAACTGAGGTATCTACTTCCGGGACAGCTTACGCCAGGCAAGCAATGGCCTTTTCTGTTTCAGGCACAGGCACTTTAGCAACAAATTCAGCTGCGGTTGAATATCCAACTGCTACAGCTGATTATGGAACAGTAGTTGCTGTAGGCATATTTGATGCTTCTTCATCTGGTAATTTATTAGCTTACGCAAACTTAACAGCCAATAAGACAGTTTCTTCTGGCGATGTTTTTCGATTCAACGCAGGTGACGTAGATATAACTTTGACTTAAGGTAATGTCCGAACAAACATATAACTTTGGACGTTACAACAAGTCTAATTGGAATAATCTCCAATATGATTTTGGTGCGGTCGCCGTAACAGGCGTTTCGCTTGTTACTGCTGACGGTCGAAAAATCAATCTTGGCGCAAGCGCCGTTTCTTTAACTTCTAGCGCATCCGCAGCTGGACTTAGAATACTTAACACCGATGCAGCCACAATAAGCGCGTCAAGTATTGTCGCAGCTGCTTTACAAATAGATCTTGGGGCCTCAAATATTTCTGCCGTTTCAAGCCTAGCATCCGCTGGACAATTAGTGCTTCTTGGAGCTGCTAACGCTACACCGCAAACAGCGGTAGTATCAGAGGGTCAGTTAGTTATTTTAGGTGCAGGAGGCATTACAGGAACAAGTAGTTTTGTCTCTCTTGGTGGTTTAAAATGGGAACCAGAGGATGTGGCGGCCGCAACTTACACAGAACTAACTGTTGCAGATGGCATTTGGACAGAACAGACCGTAACAGCCGCATCATATACAGAATTAGATAGGCAGGCGTCAGCATAATGGCAGATACAACGACAACAAATTTATCGCTTACAAAACCAGAATTAGATGTTTCTACTAATTGGGGTCAGAAACTTAATGCTAATTTAGATGCCCTTGACGCAATCTTTAGCGCCACAGGAACGGGAGTATCTTTAAACATTGATGGCGGGGACATTGCCTCCGCCGTCACCATTAATAAATCACCTGTCATTACATTAGGCGGTGATCTTACAGGTAGTGTCACACTTACTAATTTAGCTAGTGGCACTTTGACTGCAACGATAGCTGGCACATCTGTAGAAAACTCAATGTTAGCTGGTTCTATAGCTAACTCTAAGTTAAGCAACTCATCTATTACGGTTGGTTCTGGTGTTAATTCAACTGCCATATCTTTAGGCGGCACGATTAATTTTGCAGGTACTTCTAACGAAGTAGAAGTAGCAGAAAGTTCAGGAACAATAACTATTGGCTTGCCAGCAGCTACAGAGATAACAACTTCTTTAGGTGTTGGCGGTGGATCCACAAATGGTGTGCAAATTAGCCAGGGTGCTATAGCCATAAAAAATGGCGGTACTCAATCTTATATAGACTTTTATTGTGAGTCGTCAAACGCACATTACGCCAGGCTCCAGGCCCCAGCTCACTCTGCTTTTGGCGGCAATATAACTTTAACTTTACCAGCTACAACAGGAACGCTTGCTTTAACTTCCGGGGACATTACAGGTAACGCGGCCACAGCTACGGCGTTAGCAACCGCAAGAACCATTCAAGGAGTTTCCTTTGATGGAACGGGAAACGTTGATTTAACAGAAGCCATACAAGATGTCGTGGGCGCTATGGTTTCTGGTAATACAGAAAGTAACATAACTGTCACATACGAAGATTCTGACGGGACGTTAGATTTTAGCGTTACAGGTGGTGGTTCAGTAAGTGAAGCATTTAAAACAATATCTGTATCTGGTCAAAGCGATGTGGTCGCAGATGCAGCAGCAGACACGCTTACTTTAGTAGCTGGATCTAATATGACAATCACCACAAACGCTAGTGGTGATGAAATTACATTTGCATCATCCGGTTCTGGCGGAAGTCAAAATTTATTTTCAACGATTGCAGTATCAGGGCAATCTAACGTAGTTGCAGATTCAACGACAGACACACTTACTTTTGTTGCCGGGAACAATATAACTTTGACGACAGATGCAAGCGCGGATTCAATAACTATAAACTCGACGGCCTCTGGTGGTGGTAATGCCAGCACTACGCAGTTTGCGAAAAACACATTTACCGGCGATGACAGCACAGTAGATTTTACATTGACACAGTCTATGACCTCAGAAGATGGTCTTATTGTATTTATAGATGGTGTCTATCAAGCTGATAATGTTTATTCTGTATCAGGTACAACGCTAACATTTGCAACTGCTCCGCTTGCTTCAAGGGTTATAGAAGTCTTTCAATTAGAAGGCGGTATAGTCGGATCTGCTCCTGTAGTAGATACAATGACAGGTGACAACTCAGATACAACCTTGACTTTATCTGTTTCGCCAATATCAGAGAATCAAACCTTTGT
>Ga0160422_10002484_pt1 | contig 11541 bp, 9 predicted proteins | sample Fk160mmetaG_FD_108192 | JGI IMG/M metagenome (GOLD analysis project Ga0160422, IMG submission 108192) | Marine microbial communities from the Central Pacific Ocean - Fk160115 60m metaG | ecosystem: Environmental > Aquatic > Marine > Oceanic > Photic zone | place: The Central Pacific Ocean... | reverse complement strand
GTCACGCCCGTCGGTCCATTCGGGTCCGGGCATACAGGGATGCAGGGTGCCATCGCCCGAGTTGCAGTAGATCCATGGAAACCCGTCTCGGTCATGAAAACTTAGCTCGGGACCCATCGACTCAGACACCTCGACCCAATCGTGCATGACCATACCGGGTGGGCTCGCCGCCCATGACCTCAACAACGACGGATTACCCGAGCTAAGTTTTCATGACCGAGACGGATTTCCATGGATCTACTGCAACTCGGGCGATGGCACCCTGCATCCCTGTATGCCCGGACCCGAATGGACCGACGGGCGTGACCTGCAAGCCCACGGTTGGGTGGACATCGACGGGAACCGACGGCCGGACTTGGTCGTTGTGGGTCTTGGATTTGTGGCAACATCCCTAAACTTTGGTGATGGCGAGTTCTCTGACTTCAAGATGGTGTGGGAGCAGACTGAATGGCCCCGCACCTGCATGGCGACCTTTGCGTGGGGAGACCTCAATGGGGATGAGGTACTCGATCTCGTTGTACCCGGTGCAGACTTGATTCCGGTTGAAGGCTCGATCCCTCTGGTCGACCACCCCATGGATGGTGCCCCCGTCCACGTCCTTCACGGTGATGGGCTCGGCAACTTCGTGGATGCCGGGGTCCTCACCCCGGTCACCAACCCGACTCTCTCGGTCTTGGCCGCGGTGACCGATCGCGACCTCGATGGAGACCAAGACGTACTTCTGGTTTCAGACCGTTCCCCCATGGGCGGCTACAAAACCGCATTTTTTAACAATCAGGACGGGAATCTCATCGACGATGCACCCGCAATCAGTGCCGATGTCGGAATAAACGGCATGGGCCTTGGGCAGGTCGACCTCAATGAGGATGGACTGCCCGACTACTGCATGAGCAGCATTGCGCCGACGCTGGTTTGCCTCATCTCCGACGGTGCGGGCGGCTACTACGAAGGCGGGAGCTCCCTCGGTCTGTTTCATCGCTTCAGCGATAATCCGACAGTACCCGAAGACACTACGGACTCAGAGATGGCGGTGCTGGAGTCGCAATGGTCACCTTGGTCCGTGGAGATGACGGACCTGAACAATGACGCCAAGCCGGACGCTGCGACTGTGGCTGGTGTACCGCCCGAAATGGGCAGCATCATCCACGCCGACATCTCATGGTTTCAGCCCGATGCGATCTGGCAAGGCACGACCTTCGGGTTTGTCGAGCGCACCCGAGAGGCTGGCTTTGGGAACCTCGGCATGAACTCCCGGTACGGTCTGGCAACCGCCGATATGGATGGTGATGGCTGGCTCGAAATCATTACTGCCGGCTACGACGTCGAACCCGATGTGTGGAACAATCCTTGCGGCTCGGAATCGTGGCTTCAAGTCGACTTTTTCGGTCCGACTGGAAACACACAAGGGTTTGGAGCGACGGTGACGGTGACCGCTGATGGGACCACACAGCAGCAGCAACTGCACGGCCTTCGAACGGTAGGACAAGGCCCCGATGTCCTTCATTTTGGACTCGGTTCCGCAGGCTCAGTGCACCTCGACGTGCTGTGGCCTGGTGGAGCCCGGACATCCACAACACTCGACACCGTGAACCGCCGAGTGACCGCCATTCACCCTTCATTCGGTGACTGAATAAACGGGTCCATCAGGCCTGCATTGCACGGTTGTGCGCATCCTCGTAATGCCGTGCGAGAAGCTTCCAATCAAAGTGTTGAGCCAACTGCTCGGCTCGGTTGCGTTGGGCCACCCGTTGCCTGCGCGTCATCGCAGAGAAACTAAACAACTGATCAGAAAGCTGATTCACGGCCTCTGTGTAGGGGCGTCGATCCCGGTCAACCAAGTACAGGCCATGCTTCGATAGGTTGTTCTTGAGGTTCGATGCATAGGTTCCGAACCCCGCAAGCGTACTCGACACGGCCGGAATGCCCATCGCTAAACATTCAAGCGGCGTGTACCCCCAAGGCTCGTAGGCGCTTGGGAACACCCCCAGATGACAACCGCGGATCAAATCCTCGTACTCCATACCGAACAACGGATTGGTCGAATCAACAAACTGTGGATGGTAGACGACTTTGACTCGATCCTCCTCGAGGTTGAAGAGCTTCAACGACCGGAGTCGCTCCAGAACCGGATCGTGCACATCGTCGATGAGGTCGTGCGTGACGATGGGGGGCAGCCACTCTCTTTCCCAAGCCTGCATTGCGCGACGAAGTCGCAGACGAGTCGGGTCGCTGACCAGAGCATTAAGGTCCGGTATTCGTCCGGAGGAAATCTCTCCGATCAGTTCATTCTCAACTTCCAAAGATATTTGTTTGGCAATGCTCTGAAGTTCTTGGAACATACTCCGGTATTCCAATGAGCCGACACTCATTGATCGAACCGGACGATTCGATATCAAAAAGAACACAATGGTCTTGGTGCTCTGGGTGTGCTTCAAACGCTCATTCAGTTGAGCCAGCGCATCAAGGCACATATCCATGCCCTTATTTCGGAACTCAAACCGGCCGGAATTCACAAAGTAAAGTGTTTCGTCGAGGTCAAACTCGTAGGAAGGGAAAAAGTAGCCCCGACTGAACTCATGAAGTCGATTCTTGTTGCGCTGGTGTAAGCCTTGGAATTCGTGAATGACCTCGAATCGGTTGATGTTGATTCCGTTCGGCAGCAAAATATCGGGGTCGCGACCAAGTAATGCCGAACACTCACGCGCCGTAGTGCTCGATACAGTACTGAACACAGTCGCGGAGGCCGCTGCCAACCGCTCAATCCCATGTTGAAAGCCGATCCCGTAGTGTTCAGCCAGTGCGTCTGCATCGATGGCTTCCAGTCGTTCGTGAGACCGCTGCATGTCGCCGGCCATGTAGCGTCCCAAGAGCGTGGCATGGGTCGTGAATACGGTTCGAATCCCACTGCCAAGCTGCGCCAATGCGAACGCTGACGTTGCCGCCTGCCATTCATGCATGTGGATCAGCAGCGGTTTGTCGGAGGCATTCTCGACCGCGCTGGCAAAGATGCGCACCCCTTCCCCAAACGCGATCGCGTCACGAATCAACGCATCATCGAGGTCGGCGGCGCGCTCAAGTGGGTCCGAAAGCGCGCCTGCCGCAGAAGCGACACGGTCTTGAAGCGAGGCGACATCAAGCAGCACCGCGACCGGTCGACCCTGCACCAACCAACGTCCCGCCCGGCAGCGAACGCCGGCCTTTCGCAGTCCATCGACGCCGGCCGCGATCGGCGCCGGCACCGCCATATCCTCGAACTCCACCTGCGCATCATGGGCGTTCAGGGGCCCAAGAACCGCGTACGCATCCCCATACCGAGCGACCATTTGGGCCGCCTTTGTGCGGAGCACGGTGTAGATTCCACCGACCCGGTTGCAAACCTCCCAACCAACTTCGATCACGGGTGCTTTTGATTCGTGAACCATCGACATGTCTGTTCCTCGCTTGAGGCTGGCCAATCTCGCCGCCCTTCGCTCCTTCGTAGCACAGCGCATTCACAGTCATTGTGGCGACTAGCCAACATCCATCCGATCGCGATCAATGGAACGACGCTCTCGATGGCTCACTACATCAATTTTGCGGCTGGCTGAACATTTCGAGTATAAACCTCGTCTACCGCATTCAGAAGGAAACGAGATGACCATCGTTCTGTTCCTGCTTGGCCTCGCAAGCGCCCCGACCCACGCGAGTCCTGCTCTTCAGCCGACACCGTTACCGAATGAGTCGTACGCCGAGGCGTACACCGCTGTGGGCTCCTTGGAGGACGGATCCTTTGTTCTTCTGCAACTCATGTTCACCAATGCGGGTGTCGGCAGTCGCAAGGCAGCATGCAGAGCACTGTGGGTGCCGCCCGGCAAGCCAGGCTTGAACGCAAGTTCGCATATGTCATCAAACGAGTGGTCCTACGACGAGGCAAAAGAGAGGCTCAATGCAGGAAAATGCGTACTTGAAACCGTCGATGGAGGTGTACGGTTTCACGCTGATGTGCCGGACCTAAGCATTGACATGACCATCGAAGGTGGGATTCGACGTATTGCACCGCGAGGGCACCGTATTGACCACAACGGCTCGTTTTACGAATCTGAACTCTTGATTCCATACGCGAAAAGTAAGGTTGCGATTGAATCCAATGGCGCTCGGACCACGACGGCTGGACCGGTCCACCTCGATCATTCGCGTTCAAATTTGCTCATGCCGAATACGGCAGCATGCTGGATACGATTTCGCGGTTTTTTTGGGTCTGTCCCAACCCTCTTTCAGGCTCGAATTCCACCCGGCGGTGGACCACCGAAGACTTGGGTCTGGCCACTTGCGAACGCACAACCAAGCACCGTTTCGGGTGAGGCAGTAATCCTTGAGCAGACGGACTCTGGGATGCCAAGAATCGTCATTGGTGGTGGTCATCCTGTGACCATTTCTTCGACGCAAACGCTGTTCGTCTATCGACCTGCGGAGTCCTATGGAGCTCTCGGCAGATTGGCTTCTCCGTGGATTGGAAACCCCACGACGACGACCTATCGAGCAAAGGGAACTTCCGGCTCGGGAAACGTCTCCGGAATCCTAGAGGTCCTCGATGTTGACGAGCCCGGCTGTGCCCCTCAGTAAGGCGTGTTGAATGCGAGGTAGAAGGCTGGAACCCATTCCGCCTGAATACGCCCAACCGCATGCTCCGTTCGGTACTCTTCTCGGCCGACCGCGAACTCAAGGCGGGCCTGAACAACATCGTTAAACAGCAATCGCCCGCCAACCCCCACGCCTCCATGAGGGTGAAAACGCGCACCCTCTTCCTTCGGTTCGACAATCTGCGCTCCGCTTGCAAACGGAACCATGAACACGCGATAGCGACTTCGACCGAGGGAAAACTGGGCCGCCTCCCAGCGAATCTCTGCATCCGCATAAACGGTCCATTGCCCGCGGTACCGGCCGATCGGTAAACCGCGCATGGCCAATGGTCCGCCGATGTCGACCCACTGGCTTCCTCCCATCACAATCTGCTGGAAGAACGGGGTCTCTTTGCCTTGGACATCGAGGGCGCCGCGTGTCGCCAAGACCACTCGAGGGCTGGCGACCGTGAAGTAGCGCCGATCGGTCGCATTGATCCCCCACATGGTCCATGTTGACCCGACAGTGGGCGAGGCTTGTCGCACAGAAAGCTCTGACCAGACCCCCGAACGAGGCGCACCCTCATCATCTCTGGAATCCATCATAACGCCAACGAAAACCTGACTGAGAAGACCACCTTCCACGCCAGATGGACGGTCATCTTCGAGGCGACTACCGCTGTACACCTTGACCGATGCCGAGCGAAACAGGTGGCCGCCGAAGAGGCTCCAAGCACTTGCGTACCGCCAACGAAGGATCGAAAGCCCACGAATGCTGTCAATTCCAAATGCATACCGACGACGCGGCGTGTCCGAGGGCCGCAGTCTTGGAAGATGATTGCCGATGCCGAAGTAGAGAGCATCGTCCCATCGTTCCCAGCCCAACTGCACACCGGCGCGGACCCGCCCATCGGCCAACGCTGGCACGTCCACCACCAGTTTGTGGTCTTGGTAACCACCGGTTGTCCGATACCACTGGGCGCCAACCTGCAGTCGATACGGTACATCGAGCGGCTCACTGTCTTGCTGCGTGAAGACCGCACCGTAGGCGCCGTAGCCCATGCCTCGATCGGTTGTGAAGTTGACCAAGGGAACCAACGCCGTGGATACCGGGTGGTTCTCTTGAGTTTGATCCGTCTTGGGCTGTGTCACGGCACCTGCACTGAGCAGGCCGGACAACCCAACCCAGATCGCAGTGATCACGAGGATCCGAGCCTTAACCCTTGGCTCAACACGCCGACGTAAATGGCCGTCTTTGGAATCCGAAGCAACAATGCAAGTGCGGCTTGGCGACCGTTCACACGCAGCGAGCCGGCAGACCACGTTCCTACAGCGAGCGGAAGTGGAAGCACCGCCACTGCAGCGACACCCCATCCGCCGTACCGTTCCAGCAGATCCTGTACATTGGGATACCGGCGATGAATCCACGTTTCGAGCCGTCGTGGCAGCCCAATAAAGCGACCGATTCCATACCCAAGGCATCCGGCGACGTAGCTGGCTGAAGCGCTGAGCAAAAAGACCTCAACAACCGACATACCACCCGCAATGCCGAGTGCCATGAATGGCACATAGCTCATGGGAGTGGGAAAGGAGTCGACCACAAGGACCGCCCCCAAGAGCCCGAAGGCTCCGTACTGATCGACCACCCAAGAACCGGCATCAAATAGTGGTTCTCGAAACAGCACTCCGGCCACAGCAGCGAGAACAAAGATCACACCAAAACCCACCAGAATCGGAACGATTTGGATGCTGGTCCCGGAGGTCACTGTAGTCTCACTGCTCATTGAGTCCCTCTGCCACCCAAAGGTCGGGTGCACTCTCGTCCAATGACCCTTCGTTCACCGACCTGAACACTGCCAGTATTGATTCGCAAGCCGAGTGTCGACCATCGCAAAACACCGCAGGAAAACCTTCAGGGGCAGCGACCGTATACCAACCGCCAACTTCAATCTCCACCGTGGTTTCCGTCCAGACGTGCACCCACCGACCCGCTGGAAGGTAGGTCGGCACCGCCGACTGTTTCGAGTCCAGAACGGGAGCGATAAGCAACGCGCTCCCCAACATAAACTGCCACGACAACTCGGCGGTCACCGGGTCGTCTGGGTACTGCATCCACATGTGTCGCACAACTGGTAGACCCACCGAAGAAGCTTCCTCGCCAAGCGAAATTCGGTACTCTGCAAGGCCCGCGTAGACGCGCGCAAACTTCGCAAAGTGATTGAGGGTCGGGGCGTCGCCGTCGACTTGAAAATTACGCAGCGGCTGGTTGCCTTCGTGGGTCCGAAACACCGCCGTGAATGCGTTCAATTCGATCCATCGCCGCAGCAACTCCGGGGAACGACGATAATCGAGAAAAGGAATCTTGAAGGGAACTCTCGGGACTGCAGTTGTGGTGTACCCACCGATATCGCTGTGATTTTGACTGTAGCCGGAGAACCCCGAAGAGAGCAGCCCAGTGACGGCGCTGCGTATTCCATCTTCTTTGGACCACGACGTCAGTTGATCTCCAAGCCAGAACAGCGTGCTGAGTCTCGGACTGCGGGTAAAACCCGACCGCGTAAAGAATGCGACCTCACCTTCCAACCCCGCATCCTCAATGACCTCTCGGTTCAGTCGAGCCCAAGCTTCGGGGTATTCATTGTGGAATTCAGCGGGGTTCGACCCGTCAAACAACACCGCGTCAAGTGGCAACGCTTCTCCAAAGTCCGCCATCCATCCGCATACGCCGGATCCGAGAACTTGATCCCGAATGACCGCCTTGAGCCACCCCACAGCCGCAGGATTGGTCAGGTCAACCATGGCTGCGGAAAATGATGTGTTCTGCACCAGATAGACCTCACCGTCCGACCGGCGAACCAGATAGCCGTGCTCATCTGCCTCGCGGTAGAGGTTTCGCACCGATGCTTCTTTCCGTTCCTCTACGTCCACGAGAAACGGGTTGATGTACGACATGACTCGAATGCCCGACGTTTCGAACGCTTGAGTCAAGCCATCCCAGTCCGGATAGTGCGAACCATCCAATTCCCAGTTCCACCACAGCTGAGAGCCGACCGAGGTCTTGCGGGTACCCACCCAGTCTTGCAACCAAAACGCAGCGATGGGCACACCCGCATCATCCAGCGTCTTCCACATCGCCCGTACGGCTGCTGTGCCTCCCTGCATTCCGATCACCGCACCCCGATGTATCCACTCAGGGAGAGGTGCCATGCGCCCTGCAAACCGTGTGTAGGCCTCAACATGCTCGACTGGGGACGCTCCAGCGAACACGCGAGCCGTCACAACCGAGGACCATACCTCCGCTCGAATAACGCCGCTTTCTCGCATATCGAACCGACTCAACTCGTAGTTTTCAAGGCAGAAACTCATGCAGTCGGTTGTGATGTAGTGAGGTGCGGGCGCGTTCGATCGGGTATCGTCTCCTCCCGCGCCGAAAGCGGCGTTCATGAACCATGTGAGGGGCTGAACACCGCGTCCGATCCCGGGCTCTTGGCTCAACACATTTACCGTTCGACCGCCAAGGTCTACATGAGTGAATTGGGCGCCAAAACCGAACACTCTCGCCTCATCCGAGCGCCAATTTGCAAGGGTGGTTCGCGGCTCCCATGCATCATCAACCTCAACCGTCGTGGTCAGTTTGAGTTGAACCTCGTCAAGGGCTGTGATCTCGAATTTCCATTCAACCTGTCGAGGTCCATCGGGGGTTTCTACGTCTTCAAAAATGCCTTTTAAAATAACCGTGTCGCCGTTCGTCGCACGGTCTATCGAGACCACCGATTGGGATGCACTTCCTTGGAGCTTGCTGTCCCGGATGTCAAAGAAACCCCGAGACTCGCGGACGTCACTGCGGCCGCACTCGAAGCTTAAAAATGCGGATCCGGAACACGTTTTCCACACTGTCCGCCCGCTGCTGGTAATCTGGAGGTATGCCGCATCGGGCTGCTCGGCTTCCCACCTCACGCAGAACGCGCCCACGTTCATTTGGACCGAGGGTAAACGTGACCGCAGGGACATCGTGGGCTCCAGCACAGTGAGCGGTGGTTGTCTCACACCACCGAGCGTTGCAATATACTCATTGGTAGATTAGATGTCCAGCCTCACGACGGGGTTTTCAATGTCTTCCATCGCCATCACCAACACTCGCCGTCCCCTCGGAACCAGCGGGCTGTCGGTATTTCCAATCGCCTATGGACTGTGGCGGTTCGCCGGCACAGACGTTCGCACGGCCCGAGCAAAAATTGACGCGGCTCTCGAGGCCGGCATCGACTTGTTTGACCATGCCGATGTGTACGGATGCGACGGCGGAGGACAGTTTGGAGATGCAGAAGCACTGTTCGGCGAGGTCCTTGCCGAAGCACCAAGTCTGCGCGAACAGATGATCATTGCATCGAAAGGCGGCATTGTCCTCGGGGTCCCATACGATTCCAGTGCAGGGTGGATTCGAACGGCCGTTGACGACTCCCTCCGACGGCTCAAGATTGATGTAATCGATCTGTACCAGATCCACCGTCCCGACTTTTTGGGACACCCTGCGGAGTTGGCCGAGGTCCTCACATCCCTGCGTGATGAAGGCAAAATCTGTGAGGTCGGGGTCTCTAACTACACGCCAAGCCAATTCCGAGCCCTTCAAGCGCACCTCCCCTTCCCCATTGCAACCCACCAGCCCGAGTTCTCGTGCTGGCACCATGGGGCGTTGAGGGACGGTGTTCTGGACCAGTGCATGGAGACCGGTGCGACACCATTGGCGTGGAGTCCACTCGGCGGGGGCATCATCGGAATGACGAGAGATGAAGCTACCCAGCAGCCTAAAGGCGCTCAACTGGCCGCGCTGATCGACTGCCTCGACGCAATCGCGACGGCACAAGGCGTTACTCGTTCAGCAGTCGCATTAGCATGGGTTCTTGCGCACCCCGCTGGGATCATTCCAATCATCGGTACCCAGCGTCCGGAGCGGATTATTGCCAGCGTTGATGCGTTGAAGGTCGAGTTGACTCGAACCGATTGGAACGAAATACTGGTGGCCGCTCAGGGCGAGCCATTGCCCTAATCTCAGGAGATGTCATGAATGTAGAACCGATTGAAATTCCCGAGCAGCGAACCGTCGAAGGGCAGCCGTTTCCACTGGTGCTTAGTCCCGAAGATCCAGCCAGTGATTTTGCCGAAACGCTGAGTTGGCTCAACGAAAACGGAGACGAACTCCGGGCGAAAATGTTGAAAACCGGAGCCATTCTTCTTCGAGACTTCCCGATCGAAACTCCAGATGATTTCGATGCGTTGATTCGCGCCGCGGGATTCAAAGGCATGCCATACGTCGGCGGCGCCGCGCCGCGCAATGAAGTCGTAAAGGGACGGGTCTTGACCACCAATGAGTCGCCACCCAGCGAGCCAATTCCATTTCATCATGAGATGTCTCAGGTACCGAATCCGCCGGCCTACATCATGTTTTATTGCGACGTGCCTCCCGAGTCCGGAGGTGAAACGCCCATCGTTTTATCCAACCGCGTGTACAAGCGATTTCGCTCCATCAGCGAGGACTTTGCCGACAGACTGGAGGAAACGGGTGTTCGGTATGTACGCGTGATGCCCGGCGAAGATGACGACTCTTCACCCATCGGTCGGTCTTGGCGGTCGACGTTTCTCGTCGATCGCCGCGACGAAGCGGAACAACGCATGCGGGACCTCGGGATGGAGTGGGAATGGTTGGACAACGATGAACTGTACACGGTCACTCGCGCGCTGCCTGCCATACGCCTCGACCCCCGGAGCGGCCAAAAAGCCTTCTTCAATTCTGTAGTCGCCGCATACACGGGCTGGACCGATTCGCGGAATGACCCGACCCGCTCAGTACGCTGTGGCGACGACAGCCCGGTAAACGGTGACGTCCTGCTCCAAACCGCTGATGCCATGACGCAAGAGTGCGTCGCATTCAAATGGAAACGCGGAGACGTATTGTTGATTGACAATGCCCTCGTCATGCACTCGCGCCGACCATTCTCTGGTCCTCGGCGAATCCTTGCGTCCATCGCACAAGGCTAAAGGTTTTCGGCGATCCATCCATCAAGGTCGCTGGCGTCTTTTTTCCAGTTCTTGATCAGTTGCTTCGAGGCCCCGGATGAGGCGTCTCCGGTCGCCATTTCCATGGTCAACCAGCTGGCGTGAACCCGACGCGTCCCATTGCCGGCTGGGAAGTTGATTCCAACATAATATTGGTCATCGATGGTGAGACCGAGACGCGTACCGGTCGACACGTCGGTCAACCACCATCGCTGCAAGAATGCCCAGCCCGCTGCCGTCTGAACCCATCGATACTGGATCTGTCGCTCGGCAGTAACCTCGCCCAAGAGACCCCAGTCAGCCACCGAGTAGACGCTTCCCTCGGCCCACAAGCAATCTCGATTTGCGATGCAATCTTGTCCCTCGTCAAACTCGCGATCGTAGGTGATGTACACATCCGGCATCATGCGTGCGAACGAATACTGCGTCAGGGCCTCCATCAGCGTGCAGGTCGGGTAGCGGCTTTCCGTAGCCAGGCTCACCCCTTCCAACCCACTGGTCTGATGGGCATGACCTTCCAAGTCCGCCACTGCGGAGTTCGACAAATTCTGTATGGCAAGTCCCTCTTGGGCAGCGTCTAAATCGGCGCCGACCAGCCACTCATCAAGAAAGTCAATCGTATCGACGAGCTCGGTGGGGTCTTCATCTTCAAAATGAGAAAATACATACGCAACCGCACTTTCATATTCTTTGGGCGCCTCATCAACCTTTGCACAGCCTATGCTGAGACCGGCGACGGCCCACAATGGTATCGAACAACGAGACATGTTCAATCAACCCTCTACTTGGCCCATTGTAGCCGACTCCAACGCCACCCACTCACCCTGACTTCTGGTTGTACCCATATCGACACATCCCGGAGCCCTAAAGGCCCGTTCCAACCAAAACAGTG
>Ga0160422_10002483_pt1 | contig 11542 bp, 10 predicted proteins | sample Fk160mmetaG_FD_108192 | JGI IMG/M metagenome (GOLD analysis project Ga0160422, IMG submission 108192) | Marine microbial communities from the Central Pacific Ocean - Fk160115 60m metaG | ecosystem: Environmental > Aquatic > Marine > Oceanic > Photic zone | place: The Central Pacific Ocean... | reverse complement strand
TTTTTTCATGTCAAATTACAATATTAATGATTCGTTTTGGAACTACTATTATTTTTTTTGGAGAATTACCTTGCAAATAATGATTTGTTTTTTCGTATTTCATGACCTCTAACTCTACATCTTCCTTATTCATTTCAGAGGGTAAAGTTATTACAAATCTTTTTTTACCATTAAATGAAACTGGATAATCGACCTTGTCTTCAACCAAATAAGTCTCATCATAGGTTGGAAAAACCGCTGAAGTTATCGAAGTGGTATTACCCATTTTTTGCCAGATCTCTTCACTAATATGTGGAGCATAAATAGATAATAATATAATAAATTCTTTTATGATGTATTTATTATTGCATTGTTGGGAAACAAGTTCATTTACACAAATCATTAATGTGCTAACTATTGTGTTAAATGAATGTCTTTCAATGTCTTCCTCAAATTTTTTGATTGTTTTATGTAAAGTTTTTAAGTTTTCTTGACTAGGCAACTCCTCAGAAACTGAAAAATTATTTTCTTCATCATGTATCAATCTCCAAAATTTACGCAAGAAATTATGAACTCCATTTATTCCCTTTATGTCCCAAGGTTTAAATTGCTCTAATGGGCCCAAAAACATTTCGTACAAACGCAAAGTATCTGCTCCAAATCTTTTTACCAAATCATCTGGGGACTGAACATTGTATTTTGATTTTGACATTTTTTCTACTTCATAACCGCAGATATATTTTCCTTGATCATTTAGAATAAAATCTGCATTTTTGTATTCTTTTCTCCAATTTTTAAATGACGCTATATCCAAAATATCATTATCCACAAAATTGATATCCACATGTAATCGGGTTGTTTGGTAATTTTTTCTTTTATCAAAACTCACAAAGGTATTTGTGTCTTTTATTCTATATACAAAATTTGACCTGCCTAATATCATGCCCTGATTTATCATTTTTTTAAAAGGTTCATCAATACTGATGTAGCCCCTGTCAAACAAAAATTTTGTCCAGAATCTAGAGTACAACAAATGCCCCACTGCATGCTCGGAACCTCCAATATATAGATCTACTTGGCCCCAATAATCTGATTTTTCTTTTGCACAGAATTCTTCATCATTGTCAGGGTCCATATATCGTAAAAAATACCAAGAACTACCGGCCCAACCCGGCATGACATTGGCTTCCATTCTATCTCCTTCAAAAACATTCCAATCTTCTCTTCTAGCTCTTGCAAGTGGTGGATCCCCCTGTGAGGTCGGCAAATATTTATCCACCGGAGGCAATGTAACCTGTTTTTCATCATCAATAATATAAGCTGTTTCTGCCTTATAATAAACCGGAAATGGCTCCCCCCAATATCTTTGCCTACTAAAAATCGCGTCTCTAAGTCTGTAATTTATTTTTTCCTTACCTATTCCTTCTTCTTCAATTTTATTTATTGCAACATTTATTGCTTCGTTTGCTTTTAATCCACTCAAAAAATCTGAGTTTACGATAGTAACATCTTTTTCATCATTTGCTTTTTCACTTACATCAATATTTTTAAATATGTTAATAATATCTAATCCAAAATGAGTTGCAAAATCCCAGTCTCTTTGATCTCCACAAGGAACCGCCATAACCGCTCCAGTTCCATAAGTTGCCAACACATATTCCCCTACCCAGATTTGTATTTTTTCTCGAGTAAATGGATGAATCGCATATGACCCCGTAAAGACTCCACTAATACTTTTATCAGACTGTCTTTCTCTTTCTGGCTTTAATTTCACATTATTTACATACTCTTCAACTTTTTGTTTCTGGTCTTTCGTTGTAATTTCATCTACTATTTCGTGTTCTGGGGCTAAAACCATAAAATTAACACCAAAAATTGTATCCGGACGGGTAGTAAAAACCTCTATTTTTTTATCAAAGCTTTCTAGTTTAAAGCATATAGTGACTCCTTTTGACCTGCCTATCCAATTCTTTTGAATTTCTTTAATAGATTCAGACCAATCTAAAGATTCTAAGCCGGAAATTAATCTATCAGCATACGCAGTAATTCTTAAAAACCATTGGTTCATTAGTTTCTGCTCAACAGGAAACCCACCTCTTTCCGAAAATCCATCTTTAACCTCGTCATTAGCAAGGACTGTTCCCAATCCTTCACACCAGTTCACCCATGTGTCCGACAAAAAAGCCAATCTATATTTTTGTAAAATATCTTCTTTTTCTTTTTCATTAAAACTTTCCCAATCTGACTCAGTAAATAGTGGTGTGTTTTCATCACAAACCGCTTGAGAGTTTATGTTTCCCTGGTTCTCAAAACATAAAATCAAGTCGGAAATTGGTTTTGCTTTATCTTCTTTATTGCAGTAAAAAGAATTAAATAATTGCTTAAAAATCCATTGAGTCCATTTGTAATATTTAGGATCTGAAGTTTGAATCTCCCTGCTCCAATCATAAGAAAACCCTATTTTTTCTAGCTGGTTTCTATATCGCTTTGTATTTTTTTTAGTAGCAACTTCTGGGTGTATTCCAGTTTGAATAGCATATTGTTCTGTTGGAAGCCCAAAAGAATCATATCCCATTGGATGCAATACATTATATCCTTTTAACCTTTTATATCGAGCAAAAATATCTGAAGCAATATATCCTAATGGATGTCCCACATGTAGTCCAGCTCCTGAGGGGTATGGAAACATGTCTAAAATATAATACTTTTCTTTAGCAGAATCTTCTGTGACTTTGTAGCTATTATTTTCTTTCCAGTATTGTCTCCACTTTTTTTCAATTTCAGAAAAATTATATTCCATTATCTATCTTTTAGACTTGCAAAGTTAATGAATAACATCGATTACTTAATTGTATTTTCTATTTTAGCAAAAATTATGAAAAAATTTACACATAGCAATTCTTCTAACGCCTCAACAGTTATAAGTTTATCGTTAGTGCTGTTTGTAGTTGGTCTGTTATCTTTTGTTTTACTGAACTCCAGTAAAGTGTCGAACAAGATGAAAGAAAGTATTGTTTTTACAATAATGTTAAAAAATAATACTAATAGCGTTGATGAGAACACTGAAAAACAAAAAAGAACTGAATTTGAGTACTACCTAAAAAACACAACATACTTTAAGAAAGTAGAATTTATAAATAAAGACACTGCTTTTTCAAATCTTAAAAAAGATTTAGGAGAAGATTTTTCTTCTGTATTGGAAAGCAATCCATTGCTAGATTCTTATGATGCATATGTAAAAGCTGAATTTGTCTCTTCAAAAGGCCTTGTTGAAATTGAACAATTTATTCATGATTATAAAGGTTCTTCAGTGGTTCAAGACATCTTTTATCAAAAAAATCTTGTAGAGAAACTGAATCAAAATGTCAAAAAAGTTAGTATATTCCTTCTCGCTTTTTGTGTAATATTTTTTCTAATTTCCTTTGCCTTAATTAATAATACTATTCGGCTTGCTATTTATTCAAAAAGATTATTGATACGAACAATGAGATTGGTAGGAGCTACTAATTTCTTTATACAAAAACCATATCTGATTAATAGTGTCTATCAAGGCTTTTTAAGTTCTATACTAGCCATCTTTATGTTGATCGCCAGTATAGAAGTTTTAAGAAAACAGATACCTGACTTCATTCAAACAAATGAAGTTTTTGAAATCGGGATTATTTTTGGACTATTACTTATTTTTGGAATTATTATTTCTTGGATATCTACATTTTTTGCCGTTAGAAGATATTTAAGTTTAAATGAAAATGAACTTTATAACTAAAATTATGAAAAAACAAGAAAACTCAAAATTCGCTTTTAATAAAATAAATTATATTCTTTTAGGTATTGGCATCATACTCATTATTATCGGATTGTTTTTAATGCAAGGAGGTAGTTCAGAAAACCCTTTCAGTTCAAATGGAATGTTCAGTTTTCAAAGAATTACCATTGCACCTATAATAATGGTATCGGGTTTTGTTTTAAATATTTTCGCAATACTTTACTCTCCAAAAAAGTAACCTGAAATGGAAATTATACATACCATAATTCTTGGAATTGTCCAAGGACTTACTGAATTCTTGCCTGTTAGCAGTAGTGGTCACATTGCAATTGCAAACTCTATACTAGAAACTAGTTTCAACAGTGATAATTATGTATTGATGAATATTGTTTTACATGGAGCAACCGCTTCTAGTATCCTTTATGTTTTTAGAGTAGATGTGTTCAATATTTTTTCTGGCTTACTTTCAAATAACAAAGAACAAGTACAATTCTCATATAAAATATTAATCTCTATGATTCCAACAATCATTATTGGTTTGTTTTTTGAAGACATTATAAAGGTGTTGTTTTCGGGTGAAAACAAATTTCTTAAAGATTTTATTGGCAAAGACTATATTTTGACCCTAGTAGGATTAATGTTACTGATAACAGCCTTGCTATTAATCTTAGCTGACAAGTCAAAGCCAACTAATAAAAATATATCTTTATTCTCTTCCATGATTATTGGGTGCGCTCAAGCAATAGCTATTTTGCCCGGCATTTCTAGATCTGGTACTACTATTGCAATTTCAGTCTTACTAGGGATTGACAAAGAAGAGTCAGCGCGATTTTCGTTCTTAATGTCTGTCCCGTTAATTATTGGGATTATGCTAAAAGAAATATATTCTTTACTCATTATTCAATCTTATACTGTTGACTACTTAGATTTATTTATTGGTTTTTTCACAGCTTTAATAATCGGAATTTTTGCCTGTAAGTGGATGATTAACATAGTTAAAAATAGTCAGTTAAAATATTTTTCTTATTACTGTATTTTGGTTGGAGTTGGTGTAATTTCTTACAATTACATAAGTGCTTAAAAACCTTACTAACATATCTAAAGATACTGACTTTTTAAAGGGCACTACAATCCTGTTTCACAAGCCCATTGGATGGACCTCGTTTGATTTAGTTAAAAAAGTTCGAAATATTATTAAGTCAAATAAAAAAATTAAAAAAATTAAAGTAGGTCACGCAGGAACACTCGATCCATTGGCAGATGGATTACTTATAATCTGCACAGGAAGATTTACAAAAAAAATAGAGGAAATTCAACAACAACAAAAAATCTACACAGGAGAAATAACTTTAGGTGGAACAACTCCCTCATTCGATAGAGAAACTGAAATAAATAAAACCTTTGAAACATCACATATTACTGAAAAGTTATTAATTGAATCCTGTAAAACATTTGAAGGCAAAATCATGCAAAAACCTCCTATTTTTTCAGCCCTAAAAAGAAAGGGGAAAAGACTTTATCAACACGCTAGACAAGGAACCTACATAGAAATAAAAGCTCGAGAAGTAAATATAGAAAAGTTTGAAATTACCAGTATAAATATTCCAAAAATAGAATTTAGAGTGATTTGTAGTAAAGGAACATACATAAGATCGCTCGCTAACGATTTTGGAGAGAAATTAAAGTGTGGAGCTTATTTATCAAAATTGAGAAGAGTCCAAATTGGAAACTTTAAATTAGACGAAGCCTTTACGATTAATAATTTCCAAGAAAAAATTCTTAAACAAAAAATTACTTGACTTCAACTCAATGATGCTGTATATTTGCGAGTAATCACATTAAACTTTTAAAAACAATGAAATATAAATTATCTCACTTTAATTTTGATTTGCCGCAAAAATTGATTCCACAAAAACCTAATGAACAACGAGATGAATCAAAACTGATGGTTCTTCATAAAAAATCTGGGAAGATTGAGCATAAAAGATTTAAAGACTTAATTGAGTATTTTGACGAAGAAGATGTTATGATTTTTAATAACACAAAGGTGTTTCCAGCAAGAATGTATGGTAACAAAGAAAAAACCGGAGCAAGAATTGAAGTTTTTCTTTTAAGAGAATTGAATAAGGACAACAGATTATGGGACGTTCTTGTAGATCCCGCAAGAAAAATTAGAATTGGAAATAAACTATATTTTGGAGAAAATGATGAGCTAATTGCTGAAGTAATTGATAATACTACATCTAGAGGGAGAACACTAAGATTCCTATTTGACGGGACTCATGAAGAATTTCAAGAAACTCTTGATTTTTTAGGACAAACACCTCTGCCAAAATTTATTGACAGAGAACCATCAGTCAATGACGATGAAAGATATCAAACTATTTATGCAAAAGAGAAAGGATCGGTAGCAGCCCCAACAGCGGGTCTTCATTTTAGTAAGCAACTAATAAAAAGAATGGAAATAAAGGGAATAAATCTAGCTGAAGTCACTCTTCACGTCGGTCTAGGAACATTTCGATCTATTGATGTAGAAGATTTGTCAAAGCACAAAATGGACTCAGAAGAAATTAACATAACCAGGCAAGCTTCTGACTTAATAAATCAAGCTAAAGAAAAGGAAAAAAAAATTTGTGCAGTGGGTACAACTGTTAACAGAACCATCGAAAGTTCTAATACAACTAACAACATGGTAATTCCTTTTAAAGGATGGACAAATAAATTTATTTTTCCTCCTTATGAGTTTCAAGTTGCAAATTGTATGATTAGTAATTTTCATCTACCAAAATCAACATTACTAATGCATGTTTGTTCCTTTGGTGGTTACGATTTTATAATGAAGGCTTATAAAGAGGCTATTAAAAAGAAATATAAGTTCCATACTTTTGGCGATGCAATGTTAATACTAAAATAACATATGAAAAAAAACGCTCTAATTGTTGCAGGTGGAAATGGCACTCGAATGAACACAGATATTCCTAAACAATTTTTGATGTTAAAAAACAAGCCAATTTTAATGCATAGCATTGAGAAGTTTGTTCAATTTGATAAAATTGTTTTAGTTCTTCCAAAGGGACAAACCAATTACTGGCAAAAACTTTGTTTAAATTATAATTTTAACATTAATCACGATATTGTCGATGGAGGAGAAAACAGGTATGAATCTGTAAAAAAGGGACTTAGTTATATTGGAGAGAATTCTATTGTTGCAATACATGATGGGGTCCGGCCTCTGATATCTAAAAAACAGATAAACTCTTTATTGAGTAAGGTAAAAAAAGGAATTGGGGTGGTTCCTGTAGTTCCTGTAGTAGATTCAATCTGTAAACTTGAGGGTAAAAATATATACGCTAATATCGATAGATCTAACTTATTTAAGGTTCAAACACCTCAGTGTTTTTTAAGCTCTGATATAAAAAAAGCCTATTCTCAAAAACATTCTAGATTATTTACTGATGATTCATCAGTTTTTGAGTCAATTGGAGGAAAAATAAACACCATAATCGGAGAGGAAGAAAATCTAAAAATTACAACTAAAAAAGATATTAAAATAGCTTCTTTATTTATATAATTTTCTTTACAAAATCTAAATCATTTATTAAGTTTACCCCTGGAATTTTCCCTTTTTCAAAAGTGCCTAAATGTTTAAAGTTAAGAGCTTCTGCTCCGTTTTTACACGCGATTTTTAAAAGTGTATTCAAATTATAATTAGTCTTTTCTTTTAATATTTTTAACTCTTCTAATATACAAAGAGTATCATTTGAAGCTAAACTATCAGTTCCTACACAAAGTTTATCAATGTCAAAAATCGAATAATTTGGTGTCTTATCCTCAATAAACAAATTTGCCTTTGGACAAGTGCACCAATAAGTTATATAATCATTTTCTTTCACCCATTCAACATCTTCTTTTTTTGTAAAAGTATTGTGCACTAAAATTATTTTTGAACGCTTTGACAATTGAATTAGTGATGTTTTTAATGCTGAAATGCCAGTCTTTTGCAAATCACCAAATTGATTTAAGAATTCATATAGCTCACCACTGCCTTTTTCAAACAATTCGTCCTCAGAACATGTTTCTTGATTATGTATACATATTACTTTTCCCTTATTTTTGTTCTTTAACAATGAAAACAGTCTTTTAGAAACTGAATAATTAGCGTGCGGAGTCATTGATTTAGGTTTGGGACAATTCTTTAATAAACTCAAGCCCTTATTAAAAACCATTTCTGATTCTGATGTGTCAAGAGAAAATAACTCTACAAATGTATGATATAATATTTTGCTTTTTTTCTTTACAGAAAATGAGTAATCAGTATTAGATATGTCTCCAACAGCAACTATTCCATTTTTTTGCATTATGTCATCTGCGTAAGAAATTGGTTCTTGTATTTGCTCTCTAAAAAATCTACTATTTTTAGAAATATTGTTAATTTTTCTTTTCTCTCTTATTGTAGAAATAAAATTTACTAACCCTAACTCTTTTATTTGAGGAAGTATATTGCCACGCATATAAGAAAGTTCTAAGTGACAGTGGACATTTACAAATCCAGGACACAAAACACCTTCAAATATTTCTAATTTGTCGCTTGGAACTTGGTCTCTGTGATTAAAAACATTTACTACCTCACCTTTTTTAGATACTTGAACCACCCCTTCTTTTATTGGGTTTGTGTATAGTGGAAATATATAGTTTGCGGATAAATACCTCATATTACAAAAGTAAGGAAATTGAATTACTATCTTTGCTACAGAAATGAAGAAAGATATAAGAAATATTCCTCAAGAAGAAATAAAAAAGTTCTTCTCTGATAATAACTTAAAAGAATTTCGATATAAACAGTTAAATGAATGGTTATGGAAAAAAGGAGCCAGTTCATTTGACCAAATGAGTTCTCTGTCTAAGAACACAAGAGAATTGTTAAAAACTTCTTTTGAATTTAAATCTGCGAACATTGATAAAGAATTTTTATCAAATGACGGAACTATTAAATACAGCATAAAACTTCATGACAATAAATTAATCGAGGGGGTGCTAATTCCTTCAAAAAAAAGGGTAACTGCCTGTGTTTCTTCTCAAATAGGATGTGGTTTGTCTTGCAAATTTTGTGCTACAGGTACATTAAAATTGTCTAGAAATCTTACCGCTGGTGAGATTTTTGATCAAGTTTTTAAGCTAAATGAAGAATCTAAAAAGACACATAATAGAACTCTTACTAATATTGTATTTATGGGTATGGGAGAACCCCTATTAAATTATAATAATTTATTAAAAGCTATTGATAAAATTACATCCAAAAAAGGGATGGGCATATCACCAAAAAGAATTACTGTTTCTACCGTTGGGATCGCAAAACAAATAAAAAAACTTGCTGACGATAAGGTGAAATTCAATCTAGCAATATCACTACATTCAGCTAAAGATATAGTAAGGTCGGAAATAATGCCTATTAATAACTCCATTAATTTGAATGATTTAAAAGAGGCTGTCATCTATTTTTATGAAAAAACTAAAAGCAGAGTTACCTATGAATATATTTTGTTCAAAAACATAAATGATGATTTAGATTCAGCTAGAATTTTATCTAATTTTTGCAAGATTTCACCATGTAAAGTAAATTTGATTGAATATAACAAAGTAGATAGTTTAGCTTTTGACAAATCTACAAGTAAAAACACAGAAAAGTTTATTCAATTTTTAGTCAGTAAAAATATTGTTGTAAACCTACGAAAAAGTAAAGGCAAAGATATTGACGCTGCTTGTGGACAATTAGTAAATAAACTAAATTAAATTTTTTTAAATAACACCTGACACAAAAAATTTCACTAATAAATATTTGTATCTTCGCTTAATATATTTTTTATATTAATTTGAGTATTATTTCTGAAATAAAACAGCCTATCAAACAAGAGATGATTGCCTTTGAAAAGGAATTTAAAGATTCTTTAAAAAGCAAGGTTCCTCTATTGGATAGAATTATGCACTACATTATAAAAAGAAAAGGCAAGCAAATGAGACCCATGTTTGTATTTTTAACCGCTAGGATGTTTGGTGAAATAAATGACAAAAGCTATAGAGCCGCGTCATTAATCGAACTCCTACATACAGCTACCCTTGTTCACGACGATGTGGTCGACGAATCTAACATAAGAAGGGGTTTCTTTTCAATAAACGCTCTATGGAAAAATAAAATCGCTGTGCTTGTTGGAGATTTCCTACTTTCAAAAGGACTCCTACTATCTGTAGAAAACAAGGACTTTGACTTGTTAGAAATTGTTAGCTCAGCAGTAAAAGACATGAGCGAGGGGGAACTTTTACAAATTGAGAAAGCTAGAAGGCTGGATATAGAAGAAAAAATATATTTTGACATTATCCGAAAAAAAACCGCGGTGTTAATTTCAAGCTGTTGCTCTTGTGGGGCAATCTCTATGAACCAAAACAATAATATAATTCAAAAAATGAAAATCTTTGGTGAAAAAGTAGGAATCGCTTTTCAAATAAAAGATGATTTATTTGACTATACTCAAAGCACATTGATAGGCAAGCCAACTGGGATAGATATCAGAGAACAAAAAATGACGCTCCCTCTAATCTTTACTCTTAATACTGTAACACCTAAAATCAAAAATAAGATTATTAATGTTATAAAGAATCATAATAAAAACCCTGAAAAAGTGGAGGAAATTATTGACTTAGTAATTAAAAGTGGCGGAGTTGATTATGCAAAAAAATCAATGATGATGTACCAAAAACAAGCTTTGGAGATATTATTAGGTTTTCCAAAAAACAAGTATCGAGATTCTTTAGAAAAATTAGTGAATTATGTAATTGAGAGAAAAAAATGATTCCGAAAGAAACCGTTGATAAAATATTTGAATCTATTAAAATTGAAGAGGTGATAGCTGATTATCTGCCTGATTTAAAAAAAAGAGGAACAAATTACTGGGCCTGTTGTCCATTTCATAATGAAAAAACTCCCTCTTTTTCGGTTTCACCAACTAAAGGTATTTACAAGTGTTTCGGGTGCGGCGCGGGAGGCAATGCTGTTAACTTTGTTATGGAGATTGGTGGGCTTTCTTATCCAGAAGCGTTAAAAGAACTTGGGTCAAAATATAATATTGAGATTAAAGAAAAACAATTAACACAAGAACAAATAGTTAGACAAAACCTAAGAGACGGTGTATATTTAATAAGTGCATATGCTAATAAATTTTTTCAAGAACAACTATGGGAGTCTGAGGAGGGAAAAGTTATCGGTTTAAATTATTTTACTCAAAGAGGGTATACTGAAGAAACTATAAAAAAATTTCAATTAGGATACAGTCCAAAACAAAAAAATGCGTTTAGCAATCAAGCTATTAAAAATTTATATCAAAAAGAATTTTTAGAGGAGTCTGGTCTAACTTTATTTAATGAACACGGAGCTTTAGACAGGTTTAGGGAAAGAGTAATTTTTCCAATTCACAATTATTCTGGGAAGGTCTTAGGCTTTGGAGGTCGTACACTAAACTCAAAAAACAAAGCCAAATATTTAAACTCTCCAGAAAACCCAGTTTATCATAAAAGTAAAGTATTATATGGGTTATATTTTTCTAAATCAGAAATTGGAAAGAAAAATAATTGTTATATAGTTGAGGGATACACCGATGTAATATCTATGCATCAAGCTGGAGTAAAAAATGTTGTCTCAGCATCTGGAACAGCTTTAAGCGTTGAACAAATAAATTTAATTGGGAGATTAACAAAAAATATTACATTATTATTTGACGGCGACCAAGCAGGAATGCGAGCTTCTTT
>Ga0160422_10002481_pt1 | contig 11545 bp, 21 predicted proteins | sample Fk160mmetaG_FD_108192 | JGI IMG/M metagenome (GOLD analysis project Ga0160422, IMG submission 108192) | Marine microbial communities from the Central Pacific Ocean - Fk160115 60m metaG | ecosystem: Environmental > Aquatic > Marine > Oceanic > Photic zone | place: The Central Pacific Ocean... | reverse complement strand
TGAAATATTCTTTTAGAAATTTAACCTTCTTATTATTACTTGAATTTGAATCTAAGCTGTCAAATAATCTAGAAAAATTAGTTAAACTCATCGTGAAAATTTTAATTCTTCAATATCGATATTTTCAGTTTCATTTAAGAATTTTGCTAAATTTTCTCCATCTCCATGATTTAAGAAGACCTTAGTTGCTTTAGATTCTTTTATTGTTTTTACTAATGCATTCCAATCAGCATGATCAGATAATATAAAACCCTTATCAAATCCGGATCTTTTTCTTAACGCTCTTATTGACATCCAGCCACTAGCAAAAGCTGTTTGATAGTTATCAAATCTTTTTAAGAATCTTTTATTATTAAGCGAGGGTGGAAGTAAGAAAAGAGAACCCTCTTTAGATTCATTTTTTGAATTCTTCTCAAATATTTTTGTCTCTATAATGTTTATTCCGATTCTTCTGTAAATGCTGTTTATTTTAGAAATGCTTTTATGACAATAAATTTCTTTAATATTTGAATTTTTAAGTTTACTTAATAACCTTTGTGCCTTTCCCAATGTATAGCAAAAAAGAATAGAAGACGATTCTCTTGAGGAATTTATCCAGTTTGATATATCATCTCCTATTTCTTGATTGTTATCCCAATTAAAGATTGGTAAACCAAAAGTAGACTCACAGATGAGAACATCTGTCTCTAATCTTTTAAATGGAGCGCATGTTTCATCTTTTTCAAGTTTAAAGTCACCTGTTATGAGCCATGTCTCACCTGCGACTTGAAATTTGACTTGTGAAGATCCAAGTATGTGGCCCGAAGGGTGAAGTGAAATCTTAATGCCATTTAATAAAAACTCTTCTTCATAGCTATAAGTTTTTATTATTATGTCATCTCCCAATCTCTCTTTTAAGATTAAACCTGTTTCACTAGAACAAATATAAGTTTCACATCCGATGGATACATGATCAAAGTGGGCATGTGTTATTATTGCATTTTTGACTGGTTTGATAGGATCTATCCAAATGTCAGCATCAGGGCAGTACAGACCTTTAGATGCAAGGAAGATAAAACTATTAATTTCTTTTTTCAATAATTTTATTATTTAATTCGTTCATTTTAATTTAACTATTTATGCCCAAGCTTGCTTTGTTAAAGAGATTAGAGATATCACTATAAGTAGAATAATTACAAATTGATTACTCCATTTTTGTATAAAGAAATCTAATTTGAATTGTTTTCTCGAAAAATTTGGTGAATGTTGTTTGTTTTCATCAGTCTTAAATTGCAATTCAGCCCTAGTTCTGATCTCATCAATTAATTTTGTTTCACACCTTGAAAGAACTTCCAAATTTTCTAATAAACTTAAATTCTGATTTTTAATATGATTACCTAAGATTTTTAGATTATCTTCATTATCTCTAGCAAAATCATTTACAATAGTTTCTGGATTTTGACCTGCCTTAATTTTCTTTAGAATATCTTCTTTTGACCAAGAATTATCTAAATCAGTTAAAACCTCATTAACATTCATAATTAAGCATTTTTACTTATGATATCTAGTTAAAGCTTTATATCGTGGTTTTTTTCTTTTTTTAAAGAATTCTTTGTATTTTAAAATTTACCTTACTAGTCTATTTGGAAAATAAGTAATTGATCTTTTTTTATTTATCAAATTATTTTTATTAACTACTTTCTCTATTTTTGTTGGTGCATTTATATTTTTAACTTCAATCGTTTCCGATGAAACATTTTTTCCTGTTTTAAAATAGTTTTCAATTTTCTTTAATTCTTCACTATTAAGTCTTTTAGATGAACCTTTTGCATAAATTCCAAGATCTTTACATGCTAATAAAATACTATTACTTTTTATACCAAGTTCTTTAGCAATTGAGTGGATGGGTTTATTGGTTGACACTATTAAGGTTTAATTTACTTGAATTATATCTATTTTTGATAATTTATCTATATTAATAATATCTTTTAATTATAAAAAAAATAAATTTTATCGTTCATTATTCTCAAATTCTTTCTTCATTGTTGGATTATTATAAGTTAATCTTTTAATTGTTAAGTCTTGAGATTTGGTATTTGCTCTTTGTAAGTGTTGCTCAGAAAGAATAAGGTATTCTCTAGTCTTTTCAAGTTGCTTTATGGTTTTTTCAATTCCTGCAATAGCATCCTTAAATCTATCAGAGGCAAGTCTTACATTATTACCTACAGCATTTTTAAATTGATTTAAGGAATTTTCAAAATTTGTGATATCAATTTTTTTGGCTCTTTCAATTTCAAGCTCTTTTTTAAATTTGAAGGATTTTATTGCTGAATTTCTTAAAAATGAAATTATAGGGATGAAAAATTGAGGCCTAATTACATACATTTTTTGGTATCTGTGAGAAACATCTACTATGCCTGAATTATATAAATCGCTATCTTGCTCTAGAAGTGAAACTAGTACTGCATACTCGCATGATTTTTCATTCCTATCTTTATCTAATTCCTTAAAAAAATCTTCATTTTTTCTTTTATTGACTGAAGTAGAGCTCTCATTCTTCATCTCAAACATTATGGATATGATTTCAATATTGTCATCATCAAATTCTCTAAAAATGTAATCACCTTTACTTCCGGTACTTGAGTCATTATCTTTTTCAAAGGTTGAAGATTGAAATCCTGTAGAACGAATTTTGTTAAATTCATTTTCACAATGCTTCTCTAGTGTCTCTCCTTGCATTTTGGTACTTAATTTGAGACTCATTTCTCGCAAGTCTGAAATTTGTAGATCTCTTTCTTTTATTATTGCACCATATCTTTGTTCTAAGGCTTTTTCTGAATCAGACTTCTCTTGCTTTAACTTTTCAAGTGAAATTCTTAGTTCTGTTTTTTCTTTTTCGATTGAGTTAATAGCATTAATAACTTCTTTTTCTCTTGACAGTCTTTCAATTTTAGCCTGACTGGTTATTTGATTATTTAATTTATCTATTTGAGAATTTAAGGTGCTTATTTTATTATTAGATTCAATTTTAAGTTCATTAATCGCATTTATCTTATCTTTATTGGCTGAATTTAATTTCGACTCTAAAGAGAATAGAATTCTCTCAAGCTCCTTTTTTTCTTGGAGCATTTTTAGTTCAATTTCCTTTTTTGTTAATTCAATGGCTTTATCTTTTTCATTATCTGCAATCTTCATTCTTTCTTCTATTTGAGCATTAAAATCTTCGTTTCTTACTTGAGCTAGAATCTCATCAAAACTACTAGGATCAATCTTAAATGTTTTACCGCAGGAAGGACATTGTATATCTTTCATATTCTTAATTTTAATTAGGTTAATTTGAGAACTGGAAATCTCTTGAACAAATAAAAACAATAGCCATAGGATAAACTTAAATTATATTTTTTGCTATGCAGATATAAAAAAAATAAATAAAAAATTTTATTAAATATAGTTGTGATTATATTAAGCCTGATTTTTTTAAAAGATTGATTTTATTAGCTAATTCAATATCAGAAGAGGAAATAGACTGCTCAGGGTTTTTATTCTCAGGTTTGGTATATCCACTATCATCAACAAATTCATCATCAGGAATGTAGTTCTCATTAAAAGTCTTCTGGGTGTTTGTAAAAGTATCTGCTTTAAGAGTTTTTAACTCTGCCTTATCAACAAACCCAAAATTTGCAATACCCCTAGCATCGAGAGCTTCTTCAACCAAAAGACCAACTACCTTTGACCTGCTGATTGATTCAGTTTGAGATATTTTATCTATTATCTCAAGAACTCGCCTTCGCGGAAGATAACCTATTCTTTTAACATTATTATCCATAAATTTATTCATTTGTCATTATTGTAACACTTCTGTCAAATCATGCTTTTTCAATTAATTAATATGAAAATAGTTTTAAAAAAGACTCCCATTTTCTAAAATCTTCTTATATTTAAATTTGATTTTCGTGAAAATGCAAGATACGCAATATAACAATGCAGATAGTTTTGCGATGGCTTTTGACGAACAATGGGAAATAATTGATTGTCTAGATACCAATTTGAAAATTAAAAAAATTATAGATATTTTAAGTGATCATCCGTTCGTTCAATCTACTCCTCAATTAGCTATTGAAATAGCGAACTTTAGAATAAATTCTTTAGGTAAATTTAAATAATTCTATATTATATTCGATTATTATTTTTAAAATTTTCAATAATTAATCTTAGTAAGTTAGTTTTAAGTGTAATTCAGTTATCGTATTTATGGAAATCCTTATAAAGAGATTCTTTAAGATTAAGTATATTTTTTAATTAGATTTTATAAACTTCTTCAAGAAAATTATTTTAATTATTGAGTTTTAAAGTTATTCCTAAATTTGAGGGGGATTAAAGAAACCTTTGCTAGCCAAAAATATTATTATTCCTATTATTGGTCCAATACCAAAAATAAAAAGTACTAGTTTAGCGGTATTTTTTGTAGGTTCAGATGTTTTACTAATTTTGGGATTAAGAGTTTTTTTCTTTTTATAGGATTTTTTTTTCATTTAATAGTTAAGGAATCTTTTGAATACATGAAAACTCACTGCTTTATTGTACAAAATTTTTTGGATATTTATATTTCGAATCATGTAGTTTCAATACTGTATAATATTAACAATACCTCTAATATATGACTTCTACAAAAAGAGAAGAAGTTAGTTCCCACCTAAGATATATAAGGTTAGAACTCCGTGACATGCACCAGATGTTATTGAAGGAAGGTCTTTTACCTGATCCAGGAGAAGCTAGAGAAGTTCATGCTCAATTAGATGCCTTACATCAGTTATTATCGGACAAAAATAAAAAAAAGATAGGAAACCAGTTTTAAAATTTCCAAAAAAGTTTATTTTTTATGAATAATTAGCTGCAGACTCTATTTTTCTTCTTTTCTCATGCATTTCATCAAGAGTCTTATACATTTCTTTAAGTTGAATTTGTAGATTTTCTGTAGCATTAATACAACTAATGGATTCCATTGCAGATAGAAGACTATCTTTTGCTTCTATTAGATTCCTGCATTCTTTACTTCCAGCTTCGTAGGACATATTTAAATAAGATTTATTATAGTCAATAATTTCGGATAATTTCGTATTACTTGTTACTTTTAACTATGAATAAGCGTACATGATTTTAAGTTAAATAAAAATTATTTAATGATAAGTATACATTTATAGTTATTTCAATTTACAATTTCATAAAGAATTTTTAATTAGTTTTATCATTAAATTAAATTTATTAAAAACTAAATTTAAGAAATTAAATTTATCTCAATTTGTTCAAATTTACTATCCTTTACAGTTTCTCTTAATACCTTTTTCCTCTTTTTAAAATTACTCCTTCTAGATCCATGCTTTAAATGAATTTCCTTGGAAATATCCCAGTAACCGTCTTTATTCCTAATTTCAAACAACTTTCTTCTTGCTTCTTTGGTTGTACTAGCAAGATCTATGATTGGTTTCCTGTAGAATTTGTCATAGAAATAACGAAATTTATCTTCTTTTTGAATTAACCAAGGTTCATGTATTAATTGACTAGGAATCTCTTTTAACTCTGGAACCCATTTCTTTATAAAAATACCTTCATAATCATAATCTTTACCTTGCTTAATTGGATTGTAGATTCTAATTGTGTTTATTGATGTAGTTCCTGATTGCATTTGGCATTGGCTCCAATGAATACCTGGTTCATAATCAACAAATTTAGCAGCTAATTTTTTACCTGAATCTTGCCAAGGGATCCATAAATTATAACTAGCAAAAGACATTAACATAGCTCTCATTCTGAAATTAATCCAACCATTGTGATTTAGTGATCTCATACATGCGTCTAAAAATGGAAAACCTGTATTCCCATTGCACCAAGAATCAAGATAATAATCATTTTTTGTTCTTATTTTTTTGAAGTAAGGATGGAATTCTTTAAATTCTAGATTAGGTTCAGTCTCAAGTTTTTGTATGAAATGACAATGCCAAGAAAGTCTACTTTTCAACATTTGAGAATTTTTATTTCTTAAAAAATTAGCTTCTTTATAAATCTCTTTAATAGAGATACATCCCCAAGTTATATATGGAGAAAGTCTTGAACAACTATCAAAAGCCTTATCAGGATTTGAAATATCTTGACTGTAAGAAAATATTTTTTCATTAAAGAATAATTTAAGTCTTTTAAGTCCTTCTTTTCTTCCTCCTCTCAATCTACCTTTGCATTCGTCCTTTTTAAATCCAAAATATTCATTTGAAGGAACCTCTCCAGGATCAAAATCAAGAGCTTTTAATTTTAAATTAAATTTAGGAATTTCTTTTTGATAATGTTCTTTCCATTTCTTTGACCAGTGATTTCTATTGAAAGTTTTACCTCTAAATACAGCAAATTGTAGGAACTCCCTGAAATAAATATCTTTTTTTTTGGCCCATTGTCTTATTTCATTATCTCTTTTATAAGTAAAATAATCTCCCGTTTCTTGATGACAGTAAATACCTTTAATTTCAAAAAGCCTATAAAGATCCTCAAAAATATCTATTACATTTCCAGTTTTGATAATTAGTGGTTGACCTAAATTTTTTAATGCTCTCCTTAAGTCTAATATTGATTCTTTACAAAATTGCCATTGTCTTAGTGAATGAGTTTCTTGTTTCCATAACTCTTTTTCAATTATGTAGATCGGCAAGATCGAATGCTTTAAAGATGCTTCATAAAATGCTTCATTATCAATAATTCTTAAATCTTTCTTAAACCATACAATATTGAGTTCCACATTTAAGAATATAGATTACTTAAATTTTAAGAAACATAATACAAATTTGTTGTTATTTGGAAGTTGCCTTATATAAGGTAATTAAACTTGCAATAAATAAAAATATTAATGCGATAGTTAAAGGTGAGAAATTATGCATCAAAATTAAGACGATAAATTAATTTTTTGAAAAATATTCAACTTAAATTGTTTTTTTTTCATTATTAATAAGGAAATCTATTAATTCCTTGATCTCAGTTTTTGAAATTGATACTTTAATTTTATTATATTTCTGAAATTTCTTAAACAAAGAGTTTAAAAGTTTAGTTTCTTCTTCTTCTTTCATTGGAAATAATTATTTCTCAAGTAAATAAATAGTTTCTTTCCCTACGATATCTGGTTTCGTGATCTTACAACCTTTGTCTTTTTCAATATCGCAACTTCTATTAGCAGGGATTGTTTTCCACGAACATATTTTTTCGTATGATTCTTCATTCTTGATTTTCCATCCATCTTTTATAAAATTCTTAATATTTCCATTTCCACAAGAAATTTTTACCTCTATTGTCTCTTTCGTTTTTAATTCTTCAGATTTGGTTTTGTCAGGTTTATTTATTTTTTCTGAATAATTAAACTTGTTAGATAATTGACAAGAAGTTATCTGAGTTAGTAATAAAACATATGTTGAATATTTGATTAGATTTAATATCATTTTAAAAGATTAATTTGAAAGATTTTTTATTTGATAATTTGTTTATGTGGATTCTATTACTTTAAGTAGTTTATCCATTTTCCCCATAAGAATTTTAACTTCATCAGGTTCAGGTAATACTAGTTGCTCCGTAACAGATAAATGCATTCTTTTTAATTCTGATCTAAGATCTTTTAAATGCATTTTTACATCTTCTTTCTTTTTAACAACGTCAGTCATGAATCTAAATAATGCTTTATATAAAAGAATTGTAATAAATTCAATTATATAATATTAACCTTTTCAAATCCTAATCAATTTTTATTTGTCCTTAGGTTCTAATTGTTCATATTCATTACCTCCATTACACAAATTTATTGCAATCATTTTTATCTTGGATGGGTTTACCCCATTAGTTATGCGGGTGTTTTTAATATATTTAACAGCATCATTTGTGCATTTTAACGTTTTATTTGAATCCTTTATTACAGGTTGAAAATAACCCAAAGCAAAACAGAACAATAAGATTGTAAAAATGAACTTTTTTTCCTCTTCATAAAATTCTTTAACTTTCTTTTTTGTTTTAAGAAGATGAAGAAGCCATTTATCTGGTAAACCAATTTGAACAAAGAGTAACTCTACCCACCATGGTAAATTTTTGTTCTTTGTGTTAGAGGGATTGTAAGAATTCCTCTTCTTTTTTTGTTCAAAACTTGATTTCTTTATTTCTTTTTCGTTAATTGAATCTTTTTTCTCCATTTAAGATGATTAGTTATATGGAATATAGTAGTTTTATTTTGATTTGAAAACTATATTTTTATTTTTTAAGTTTTAATTTAATTAATTCAAAAAATTTATTATTGTAAATTCGTTAATGAGTGGTAAATTCTATGCCTAAGAAAAGGAGAAAATTAGATAAAGACTTTGAAAAGATTATTTATTCATCCAAAAAAAAGATTGAATTAATCCTAGCAAAAATTTATGATATCAATGATGATGATATTCAAAAAGAGTATATGAATGCATTTCAAGAGGTAGTAAATCTTTTTGAAATACTAAATTCTGATTATAACTTGGTAGGTTTTCACAAAGATTCTGAATTATTAAATGATAATTTTAAAAAAGCAATCACTAAATTTGAAGCAGAATATGAAATTTAAGAAATTACTTATTGTAAGGTAAAACAGGAATCTCTATTGGAATACCCTTATTTAGTTTATACCTATTAGTTTTTAGTCTTTTGATGCATCCTTGTTCTTTTTTATATCTTTTACATACTTTAAATATTTCATAATTTGTTAATGCAGATGCATTCGTAATGAAAAACATTGATATGAAAAGATAATTCAAAATTTTAAAGGATAGTTTAATCTTCATTATTTAGGTTTCGCAAAATGAATCTAAGAGACATCTTAAATCATCTTTACTCATTTCAGTAGATATGAAGACTTCTTGGGCACTCTGACCTTTCCTTGCAATAGCTTTAAAACCACTGATTGTTTTAACAGATATTCTAATAAGTAACTTCGATGCTCTTCCTTTGACTTTTGAAATTGATGCTGGAGTAACAGTTTTAATATGTTCATTTGCAGCTAATCTTTTCAAGATAGGGATGAGCCCATCTATGTATGTGCTATGAGTAATAACAATTCTTCCCAATATTCAATGTTGATTAATAATTTATTTTAATAAATTTAAAATTGAAATATGTTCAAAAAATTAAATTTAATTCTTGATAATGTCATTAAATTAAAAATTACTTTTTCGATAAAAGTATTTTGTTATATTAATATAAATTATTTACTGTCTTATTATGATTTACCAAATTGGATGGGCAGCCTTAGCGGCTATATTTACTTTTTCTATAGCTATGGTCGTTTGGGGAAGAAATGGTGATGGATCGATTGACATATAACAATATATTTTTCAGTTTTTTAAATTATAAAACTCTTGATTCAATTCTAATTCTTGGTTCTTTTATTCTTTTAGTACTTATTACAATAGGTGTCTTTTATATTTCATTTATATCATGGAAAGATAATAGGAGATTGTATAAATAAATTTTAACTTTTCTTTTCCCTTTTTTCTCTTTCACTTTTTATTGTCTCTTTTAATAATTCTTTAGCTTGTTCAAATTTTTTAAGAGTACTTAAATAAATTCCAATATCTTTTTCAGCTCTAGATAAAGGAATATTTAAATCAGTTGAGATCTTTGAGAGTATTTCAATCTTCCCAATATCCTCTTCCTGTTTAAAATCACTTGCAGATGAAATAATTTTATAAATTCCCAAAATAAAAATTCTTGAATAATATATTTTTTTAGGACTATTTTCAATAATTCTTTTAGAAATTTCTTCTAAAGTGTTATTTTTGTTTTCTTTTATAGTGTTTTCAGATATTTTTTTAATATCTTCTGGAACAAAATTCGTAGACTTGCATAGCGCACTAAAAAGTTGATTCAAATGATTTTCTGGCTGATAATCATTGGTTAGCTCATTAAATGACTCTGTAAGACCAACGCAGAAATAAGAATCTTGATTGAATTCACTTTGATGATTTAAAAGGTTCAGTTCTACAAGCATTTCATCAATAATTCTTTTGTATAAATTTGGAATTACAAAGGGGAATTGTTCATGAAATAATGTTTTGCTATCCGAAACAGTCAGTTTTTCTTTCAATTTTTTATATGTAAACCTTAATAACCTTAGCGTAACTTGACTCATTATCGTTAAGATCTAATAAACTAATAAACATTATTATGATCCCTCTTGTTCTTGAAGAGTCTGGTGGAACCGAAAGGGTATTCGATATTTACTCAAGGTTACTAAGAGAAAGAATAATATTCTTAGGTGAACCGGTTACCAGTGATACTGCTAATAGGATAGTTGCTCAATTACTTTTTCTAGAAGCTGAGGATCCAGAAAAGGATATCTATATGTACATAAATTCACCGGGTGGGTCAGTATATGATGGATTAGGTATTTTTGATACGATGCAGCATGTCAAACCTGATATTCATACAGTTTGTGTTGGTTTGGCTGCCAGTATGGGGGCATTCCTTCTAGCTGCAGGTACCAAGGGTAAAAGAAGTAGTTTAAGACACTCTAGAATAATGATTCATCAGCCACTTGGTGGGGCCCGAGGTCAAGCAAGTGATATCAGGATACAAGCGGATGAAATTTTATATTTAAAAGAACGTCTTAATATAGAATTATCTGAAAGAACAGGTAAAGATCTGGATAAGATTAAAGAAGATACAGATAGGGACTTCTACATGTCTCCAAAAGAGGCTGTTGATTATGGGTTAATTGATTTAGTTTTAGATAAAAAACCTGTCTCAGGTTCATAAACTTATTAAGTAATCAATATATTTTAAATTTAAATTAAAAAATCAAATTCACTTTAAATTTGAGTATTATCACATATAGATTAATTTAATAATTGTGGTGTTCTGTTTTTCTCTGGAATTGTTGTATATTCTGAGAGAATACTTACAAATTCCTCTCCATCAATTGTTTCTCTCTCAATTAAAAGTTCAACTAATTTATCCATAGCTTCTCTATTATTATCAATTAAGTTGTAAGTTTCTTTATAACAATCTTTAACCATTAGCCTAATACTTTCATCGATTTGCTTAGAAATAGAATCTGAAACTTCGCTTCTAGTCATAAGATCTCTACCAACAAAGACTTCTTGATTACCTCCCTCTAGAGCTATTGGACCAAGTTCACTCATTCCAAATCTAGTAACCATTTGTCTTGCCATGGAGGCTACTTGTTGGAAATCTCCTCCAGCGCCTGTTGTGATTTCACCCTTACCGAAAACTACATCTTCAGCAGCTCTTCCTCCCAAGGCACCCATTATTCTAGCTTTTAGTTGAGATCTACTTATAAGTGACTGCTCATCATCTGGGGTAAACCAAGTTAATCCTTTGGCTTGCCCTCTTGGTATTACTGTTACTTTTTGAACAGGATCATGTGCTTTTACTAAAGAACCTATAATGGCATGTCCTACCTCATGGTAAGCTATTAGCCTTTTGCTTCTACCATCTGTAAGTGGTGAGCCTTCCATCCCAGCAACAATTCTGTCTACAGAGTCATCTATTTCCGTAATAC
>Ga0160422_10002480_pt1 | contig 11550 bp, 9 predicted proteins | sample Fk160mmetaG_FD_108192 | JGI IMG/M metagenome (GOLD analysis project Ga0160422, IMG submission 108192) | Marine microbial communities from the Central Pacific Ocean - Fk160115 60m metaG | ecosystem: Environmental > Aquatic > Marine > Oceanic > Photic zone | place: The Central Pacific Ocean... | reverse complement strand
CCAGTGGCGAAGCGCTTCCCGGTGCTGTAAGAGGTTCTCATGCTTGCCGCCTTGCGTTACCTCATTCCACTGGTACTTCTCGCGGTCATCGCGGTAGGGTCGCTGGGTGGCGGGGCAGAAGACCCATCCCCGGTCAAGGCTTACGTGGGGGCCAGGATCATTCCCGTCACGGCCCCGGAAATCGCAGATGGCGTTCTCCTTGTGGAAGGAGAGTCCATCGCGGCCGTCGGCAAACGAGGCGAAGTCACCATTCCCGAGGGAGCCGAGGTCATTGACCTGAAGGGCAAGATCCTGTTCCCGGGCCTGATCTGCACGCACTCTCACGTTGGGAAAGTCCAGGGAGGCGACGGATCTTCTCCCATTCAGCCCGGAGTCAGGGTCCTCGATTCGATTGATGTCCTCGATAGCACCCTTGAGAAGGCGAGGGCGGGAGGTATTACGATGGCCAATCTCATGTCGGGCTCCGGTCATCTCCTCTCGGGCCAGACCGCGTATCTCAAGCTCCGGGATGGGGTTACTGTAGAGGAACTGGCACTCCGCAACGAGGATGGCTCCATGGCAGGCGGCATAAAGATGGCCAATGGTACAAATTCCATCAAGGGATCTGGTGGATCCCCCGGGACCCGAGGCAAATCCGCGGCCCTGGTTCGATCCCAATTCCTCAAGGCCCAGCAATATCGAGACAAGCTTGCGGGGGATGAGGGGGACCCTCCCGAGCGCGATCTCGCCATGGAAGCCTTGGTTGATGTCCTTGAGGGAAGGAAGGTCGTGCATCACCACACTCATCGACACGATGACATCATCACCGTGCTCCGCCTCAAACAAGAATTTGGATTCAGGGTCGTACTCCACCACGTTTCCGAGGCATGGAAAGTGGCAGACGAGATTGCGGAAGCCGGGGTGGCCTGCTCCATCATTTACCTAGACTCCCCTGGAGGGAAGCTGGAGGCCCGGGATCTCGAATGGAAAAACGGGGCCGAGCTTGAAAAGCGTGGCGTCCTGACGGCATTCCATACCGATGACCCGATTAACGACTCCAGGTGGTTTCTTCGCAGTGCTGGACTTGCAGTCCGGTCCGGAATGTCCCGCCAGAAGGCCCTCGAGGCGGTAACCATCGCGGGAGCAGAGATGATGGATCAGGCAGAGAACACCGGATCCCTCACCGCGGGCAAAAAGGCTGATTTTGTTATTCTGAACGGAGACCCCCTTTCCATCTACACGCGGGTTCTGGAGACCCACGTGGAGGGGACCAAGGTGTTCGATCTTGAGGATCCCCGGGACCGGCTCTGGGCTGAGGGAGGTTTCGGCGCGGGACACCGCAGGCAGGCAAGTGGCTGCTGCTTTTACAGATAACAGGACGCTCCTATGAGAATTTACCCCCTGGCTGCCAGCTTACTTCTCATTTGTGTTCCTGCCGCGAGCTCTCAGTTAGCGGTTCAGGCAGAGATGCTTTATACCATGACCGGAGACCTGAAGCCGCTCCATGACGGTGTGGTTCTCTGCTCAAAAGACGGCAGGATCGAAAGAGTGGGCCCACGTGCTGAGGTAGGCATCCCCGGGGGATACCGCCTCCTGAAAGCAAAGGTCGCGACCCCTGGTTTTATTGATGCTCACACCACGGTAGGCCTGTCCGGAATCCTTAATCTGGATCGCCACGACCAGGAGCAACTGGAAACCTCGGCCCCTATCCAACCCGAGCTTAGGGCCATTGACGCCTACAACGGAAGGGACCCTCTGGTGCAATGGATCCGCGAACTGGGGGTCACCACCATTCATACCGGACACGCCCCGGGCGCACTGGTGGCGGGCCAGACCATGATCCTGAAGACCAACATTCGTGCTATTACCGACCCCGGGCAGAACACCCTTCGCCCTTTCGCGATGGTGGCAAGCACCCTCGGGTCGGCCGGCTTTGGAAAAGGAGGGAAATCTCCGGGAACACGGGCCAAGTCCCTTGCGATGCTGCGCGAGCATCTCCTCAAGGCACAACGCCACCTCAAGAAAAGAAATGAGGTGGAGGAGGGCGAGAAACCAGATCCCAACCTGAGGCTTGATGCGATGGCTGCGGTCCTTGAAGGGAAGGCCCCTTTGCTTGTGACTGCCAAGCGTCATCAGGATATTGCTGCCGCCCTGCGCCTCCAGCGAGAGTTCAATTTTCCGCTGATCCTTGACGGAGCCTCGGAGGCCTACCTGCTGCTCGATGAAATCAAGGAGGCCAGAGTCCCTGTGATCATCCACCCCACCATGGCACGTCCCTACGGTGAAAACGAAAATATTACCTTTACCCTTGCGGCCAAACTATATGCCGCGGGAATTCCCTTCGCCTTTCAATCAGGCTACGAGGCGTATGTGCCAAAAACGCGGGTGGTACATTTCGAGGCAGCGCTCTCCGTCGCCTATGGACTTCCCCATGAAGTCGCACTGGCAGGGTGCACGTCGGCAGCAGCAGAAATTCTCGGCCTCGAAAAACGCATAGGATCTCTCCAGCCGGGCCTTGAGGCAGATCTTGCCCTGTTTGATGGCGACCCTCTTGAAACGGTAACCCACTGTACTGGAGTCATCATTGACGGCAAGATAGTCTCACGGAAGACCAAGTAGCGCGCCTCCTTCCTCCTCAGTCAGGCAGCAAGGACAGTCTTCATCGGACGAGCTAGCACTTTTCCTGTCAGCTTGTTTGGTGTATCCGCTTCTCTCATGAGATTGATACCTCTCGTCCTTGGCTGCCTGTTAGTCCTCCAGGCAACTGCCGAGACCTTCGAAAAAGCAGAGCGAATCGCCAACAAACAAGGCAGAAGGGCCCTGAAACAGTCGGCCGCCGGAATAGTAGAGGGGGATCTCCGGACATACGTCACCCGGCTGGCATCCGCCCAGTACGAGGGGCGAGGGACCGGCGACAAGGGCGAACGCATGGCAACTGCCTATCTTGCCACATTCTTTCGCGGACTCGGATTGGCACCGGAAGGCCCCGACCAGTCATTTTTCCAGACATTCGATTTCCCAGCTGGAATGCGCATGGACGGAGTGAACCAACTCATCTTTGAGGGAAGGGTTCCGGAGGGCTTTAAAAGCATGATAGCGCCTGGTAAAGACTACCAGCCTCTGTCGATTTCAGCTTCCGGGGAGACAAAGGCTGAAGCTGTTTTTGCGGGCTTTGGCATTTCTACGGGAGACTATGACAGCTTTGCCGGTATCGAAACCAAGGGGCGATGGATCATAGTTCTTCGTGGCGTGCCGGAGTCCCGCCCCGCGTTGCGAGGCTCCGGTCCCCTCATTGTTAAGGCCAACCTAGCAAAAGAGAAGGGCGCAGCTGGGATCATTTTCGTGAAAGGCACCAATGAAGAAATTTCAACAGAGCTCTTTCCGCTAAGTCAGGAGATCGGGGGAGGCCCCATCCTGCCCGCACTCTGCATCAGCGATCGCCTCGCCGCTCCGCTGCTTACCGGCAAGCCGGAACTCACTGCCCTGAAAAAGCTCTTCCGTTCCTATTCGGACGGGAAACAGGTAAAAGGATTTTCCCTTGAGGGCGAAATCTCGACCCGGATTGGCATCGTCAAGAACAGAGAGGAGGGTCGCAACGTGATCGGTCGTCTCATTGTAGGAACCGAACCAGCAGCAGAGGCAATCATGATCGGGGCGCATATCGACCATCTTGGTTATGGCAACCGGGGCGGGACCCGGGCCGAGGGAGAGCAGGCCAAGGCTCTTCATCTCGGCGCAGATGACAATGCCTCTGGCGTGGCCGTGATGATGGAGCTGGCCCAGCACTTTACCTCTATGAAAGCGGCGGGTTCACTCAAGATGAAGCGCGACCTCATATTTTCCGGATGGTCAGGAGAGGAAATGGGCCTCTTCGGCTCGACCGCCTATGTTGAAGAGGGCACCCGGGAAAGTGCTCTTTATCCCCGGATAGCAGCCTACCTCAATCTCGATATGGTTGGGCGACTCACGGAGGAGGGCCTGAACGTCCAGGGAACCGGATCCAGTGGCGACTGGCAAGCCGTCCTCGACAAGATCGAAAAACCAGACGAGATGAAGGTTCTCCGATCCGCAAGCCCTTTTCTGCCCACCGACTCCACGCCTCTCTACAACGCTGGAATCCCAATCCTCTCGATCTTTACCGGGCTCCACGATGATTATCACACTCCCCGGGATACAATCGAGACGCTCAACTTCCCCGGGCTGCTCGCGGTCACTGGGTATGTGAGGGAGATGACGGAAGAACTGGCCCGTCTTCCCGAAGCCCCCGGTTACGTAAAGGTGGAGCGCAACCGGAGACGAAATGCACCAAGGGTGCGTCTCGGAATCCAGTTCGAACCCGTTGAGAAAGGCATCCGGGTCACCACCGTCCAGGAGGGCTCGGCTGCCGCGCAGGCTGGACTGCAGGTGGGCGATATCCTCCGTGAACTTGATGGGGAGGCCGTTGGCAATACCGAGGAACTGGTTGCAGTCCTCCGCAAGCTTCAACCCGGGAAGGACTACCCTCTCACCATCAGCCGTGGGAATGACCAGGAGAAACTCACCATTGTTCCACAACAACGTTAGGAACTTCCACCCTCGAGGAAAAATCTGAAAGCAGCACTTACCCTTCCTGAGGGCCTGCCTGCATTTCAATTCTCCTGAGTGCTCTCGGCAGATCGAGGGAAGCGGCAAACAACATGCAATACGCCAGCAGCTCGGAGAGCTCCTCGTAGAAGACATGATATCGGGACCCGAAGAGATCCTTCTCGAAAGCCCCACTCAGAACCACGAGGAGGATGGCTGCCAGAAGGAAGTAGATCCCGAGCGAGGACCGAAGGTATCGCATCCTATTGGCCAGGTAGTAGGTTGTATGCCTCAGCAGGAGCAACAGAAGCCCGAGGGCCATGATAAAAAAGATGGCCCTGCCCTCCTCCGCGAGCAGGAAGATCAACCACGCGGGAACGTCAAGTTCATCCACATCCACTTCCCGGAAGGAAAAGATGAAGCAAAGAAGCGCCAGCAACAGCGCCAGCACTCGAGCTCTCGCCTCATGGGAGAACGCCGAAGAAGCAAAAATCACGGCGCTGCCCAGTAGCAGCCCTGCCTGAATATTCTCGATCCAGCTGTTTTCTTCATAGAGGAAGGCCATTCCCCGCCCCACCGCTAGATACCAGAACAGCAGGTTCACCAGGAGGAGCAGCGAAAGGATAAACATATTCCTGCGATCGAGGAACATGATCCCTGTCATGAACACCAAGCAGAAAAGGACTATGATTATGAAGAGGTCCATCAGGGAAGGGAGCCATCCCTGCCCGTTGGTCGGGCGTGATGATTCATGGGAAAAAGGACAAACTGGGTTTCACAAAGGTCCGCAAGAAGAGCGGCTCTAGATGAAGAAAACGCACTCTGTATGTGTGATTTGGAGTATCATGGATGATGCAGATATCCAAGATAGGATCTGCCGCTGCGGGACTAGGAACTTGGAAGAGACCCCCGCCCCCAATCGGCCTTCTTCCTCCTCCACTCCCCGGGATCAGGAGCCATCCATGCCTCGGGGTCCACTCCCAGCCCGTCTGCCACGCGGTTTATATAATTGAAGTAGCCTATCACCTGCACGGCAATGGTAAGGGCCTCCTCGCTGAAGCCTTCCTCCTGCAACCGCTCAAGGTCAGGCTCTCCGGCCTCCCCCGGGGCAAGAGTCAGCTTCACCGCGTAGTCGCAGAGCGCTCGATCCGCAGGAGAGAGCCTCATTTCCCTGTAGTCAAAAACCAGTTGGTGTGCCCCGGACTCATCCCCTGATTCACGGCCGAACTCAGCCGCATGGGAAAGTGTTCAATAATAGCAATCGTTGATATTGCTCACAACCGCTGCCAGCATTTCACGCCTCATCGCAGAGAGCCCGTTAGGAGACTTCATGAGCTTGAGATAGAAGGTCATGGAGCCCGCCAGAGCCTCTGGTTCCCGGCTCATAACCTTGATAATGTGCGCTACTCCACCAGCTCGTGTTCTCGCCGCTTCGTAGATGTCAGACAAAATCCCCTGAGCCTCCTCCTCGCGAACATATGCTATATAGGCCATGGCTCATATAACCTCGGATTGCGGGCCAAAGCGATCTTGTATGCTTCTTCTTCCAGCTCGGGAGGACCATTACTCCCCCTACCACAGGCGACCCCTTCAGGGATCTTGAGAGTTGAACTTTATTGAATTGTAGGCTGCGGCAGGGAAGGCTCCTCCGCACCCTGAGTAATCCCGATAAAGCCATATCATCACACGATAGTGTAGGGTTCTCCGGCGGACCTTTATTCTTTCACCCCAAGAATGAGCATGACAGCCCCTCGCTCCTTGGTCAGGGTGGGAGTGATGGCGAAAATAACGTGCAGCAAGTCCGCAATCATTTGCATTCTGCTTCTCGCCTTTCCGGTGTTTCACCCCGGACAGCTCCGCGCGCAACAGAAAGATCCCGCCCTCGATCTCTATTACCTCGCGACAGGAGCTTACAACCGAAAGCTTTATCCTGCGGCCATAGGAGGTTTTCGGGAGTTCCTTCAGAAGCACGGCACTCATCCCAAAGCGGACCAGGCCCGGCAGGGACTCGCCCTCAGTTTCTACGCGCAGAAGCAGTATGTTGAAGCGATCCCCCTGCTGACTGCCCTGCTCTCAAAACCCAATCTCCCGAAAGAAGTAAGCCGGGACCGAATTATCCTGATGCAGGGACAATGCCTCCTGCGAAGTGGCCAGAAAGATCAGGCGCGCGACCACTTCATCAGGGAACAGTCCCGCCTCCAGAACCCTGCCTACAAGGCATCCGCGCTGGCCGCAATCTGCGACATTTACTTCGGAAAGCGAGAGTGGGACCAGGTCAACACCTGGGCGACCCAACTTGCTAAGGCCCAGCTGACTGCTGACCAGGCCGCCCGGGGGCTCTACCAGCAGGGCTTCGCCAATTACCAGTTGAAGAACTACGAAGATGCTGCCGGCCAACTCGAAAAGGTAGGTTCTCTGGAAGCCGCTGTAATCTGGAAAATCAGGTCCTCTTACCTCTTGGGCGAGTGCTACACGATCGTTAAAAAACATGCGAAAGCTGAACCCGCATTCGTGGCCGCCCTGTCCGGGCTGACGGGATCAGACAAAACGGAATGCCACTATCGGCTCGGGGTCACCAGATTCATCCTCGCTAACTGGGCCGGAGCGGCGGAGCAGTTTGAGGCCTTCCTGAAATCGGAACCTGAAACCCGGCCCGAGGCCCAGAAGCAGGAGAACCCCAATATCAGGGAGGCCCAGCTCTACATCGGAAGGTGCCTTCTGGAGCAGGAGAAATTCAACGAAGCCCGCAACAGCCTGTCGAGGCTCACCGGTCTCGATGGTTCCTTGGGAGCTCGCGCAAACCTGTGGTTCGCACGTGTGTTTTCTCGCCTCGAAAAACCAAATTACGATCAGGCCGCGGCCACCCTCGAGCCTGCGGTCAGGAATTACCACAATATTGCCCCAGTTAATGACGACCTGCGCTTTGACTATGCTAACGCCTTGATGAGTCGCAACAATCCCGACTGGAAGACTGCGGCCGATGCTCTAGGTCGCATCAACGGTGGAGTCTTCGGTCAGTTTGCGGAAGTCCTGGCCCAGAGGGCCACCTGCTACCATAAACTCGGCGACTACAATACGAGCCTCAACCTCGCTAATGAACACCTGTCCAAGTTCAAGGACCATGAAATGTCTGGCGACACCCGTTTCCTACGGGCTGAAAATATGTTCCTACTCGGCCAGGCCGATAACGCAATCAAGGCGTATCAGGAATTTCTCGCGGCCCACGAGGACCATTCTAATACCCTCGCAGCGGCATTCCGGATCGCCCAGATCCATCACCATGAAGGCCGCTGGGATCAATCCCTCGCGGCTGCTACGCCCCTCCTCGCCAGCAAGCCTGAGGGCCCCCTTTTTGCACAGCTGGCTTTCCTGGTGGGCAACTCCCACTTCCAGAAGGGACAGTGGAAGGCGAGTCTGGAGCCCCTCGAGACGTTCATTGCCACCCGGGTGGAAAAGAAGGGAAAGAACAGCCAGCGGGTCTCGACCGAGCCAAACGTCGACACCGCCCTGATTCAACTTGCCGTCGCATATGACCGGGAGGAGGAATCCGGCAAAGCTCTCGAGCATCTGGAAACCCTTACGCGCTTCTACCCTGGCCCCACGCCACACCTTCCTATCGCCCTTGCAGAACAGGGGCGGCTTGCCTATGAGGCCGAAGATCTCTCTCTTTCCCGGCAGTCCCTTGAGCGGTTCCTCAATGAGGATAAACAGAACAAGGACCCCTTCAAGAGGGGGGCCCCCCCGCAAAGGGTTCGGGTGAATTATTTCCTCGGCTGGGTCAATGCCACCGAGAAAAAGCATGAGCCTGCCGCCCTGCATTTCGGGGAGGTGGCCAAGCAACATCAGCATGAACTCGCTGCCGATGCGGCTTTGCAACAGGGCCTTGCCTACATTCAGCTGGAGCAGTTCGACAAGGCCGGAAGCCTCTTCCCTCAGATACTTCAACGCTATCCCCAGCATGAGAAAATCCAGCGGGTCACCTACTACGCCGGACTTTCTCTCGCGCGACTGGAAAGGTGGGGTCCTGCGGCGGTTCACCTGCGCAAGGTCTCAGACACGTGGCCAGATTCTGAATTTGCGGATCAGGCTCTCTACGAATGGGCCTGGTGTGAGCGGAAGCAGAAGAGGGAACCGGAAGCTACCAAACTCTATGAACGTTTCCTGAGCAAGTATGGTGACAGCTCTCTCGTGGTGAAGGTCCAAAGTGAACTCGCGGAGCTGAATCTGAAAGGCGGAGCTCAGGACATGGTCATTGAACGCCTTACGAAGGCTCTCGCCGACGTCAAGGAGGAAGCCCTCCGGGAAGATCTGCTCTACCAGCTGGCTACCGCTCATTTCAGCAAGAATGACTACCAGACCTCTGCCGGGATGTTCGAGGAACTGCTCGTCAAATACCCCGATTCCAAGCTCCGGGCTTCCATGTGCTTCCAAGCTGGAGAATCCCGTTACAAGTTGAAGGAAACCGTGGTCGCCCGGGCGCATTTTGCCGAGGGCATTAAGCAGGGCAACCTGCGGCCCGTCCTCGCGGAGTCCATGCTGATGCGCCTCGCGGAAATGCAGAGCGCAACTGCTGAATATCCCAGCGCCTACAAGTCCTATCGCGACTTCATCGGGCGCTTCCCGGAAAGCAAGTGGAGACGCAACGCCCAGTTCGGACTAGCGTGGTCGCTTGAGAATTCAGACAAGCCGGAGGAAGCCATCCGCCAGTACGCCCCCCTCCTTGAGGCCGACAAGTCAGTGGACCTCTGGACAGTCCGGGCCCGGTTCCAGACCGGAGAGTGCTATTTCAACATGCAGAAGTACGAGGAAGCGGTGAAGGAGTTCCTGAATGTTGAAATCCACTATAAAAAGTATCCCGCGTGGCAGGCCAAGGGCATCCTTGAAATTGGCCGCGTCCTCCTCGCGCAGGATAAGCGCGGGGAAGCCAAGGAGCGCTTCAAGGATGTCATCACCCGCTACCCTAATGAAAAGGCGGCAAGTGTGGCCCGCCAGTACCTCGATCAGCTCCGTAGCAGCGGATAAACGAAAGACCCCTTGATCACTCAATTTTTCCCATGACCAACTACATTAAAAATCAACCTTGGAAAAAAGCTGCAGGCATATTTGTCCTCTTCCTCATGGCCCTCACGACCTCAGTCCTCGCCGCAGAGGCCGGGGCGGATTCTGGGGTGGAGAAGGAAACCATGTGGACCCTGATCAAGAAGGGAGGACCGATCATGATCCCGCTCGGTATTGCCTCCATCATCGCCCTGGCACTGGCCTTGGAGCGATTCATCTCCCTGAACCGCGACAGGGTTCTTCCCAACGGTTTTCTAAAGGGGCTGGGAGAAGCCTGGGACTCCGATCCCTCCGGCAGGTCTGCAGAGCAGTATTGCGAGGAGAGCACGGGTAGCGCAGGGCACGTTTTCAAAGCGGGCCTTCAATGGCGTGGTTCGGGACATGAAGCAGTCGCCAAGGCGATCGAAGACGCCGGGATCCGAGAAGCCGACAAACTGAAGAGGAGCCTTCGCGGACTTTCCATCATCGCCGCCGTTTCTCCACTTCTGGGTCTTCTAGGCACTGTTTATGGGATGATCGATGCGTTCCAGCGCACATCCCAGAGCGGTGGAGCTGCCAAAACCGCGGATCTTGCAACCGGAATTTATGAAGCCCTTGTGACAACAGCTGCAGGCCTCACCATTGCCATCCCAACCCTGCTTCTTTACCAGTTCCTGCAGTCGCGCGTTGATAAAATAATTGATCACATCGACGAGGTCGGGACCGACTTCATCGTCAACCATGCGAGAGAGAGGAGCACTCCCGCCGATCACGCAATGGCCTAGGGTTCACCATCTAACCAACCGAATTATGAGAATTCGCAGCAGGGACACCGAGCAGGGCGAGATCATCAATATCTCGAGCATGATCGACGTCATGTTTATCCTCATCATTTTCTTCCTCGTCACCACCACCTTCAAGGAGGAAGAGGTCGATCACCTCGTCAAACTTCCGGTGGAATCCCGCAATCAGTCCCTCACCCAGACTGCAGGAAACCTGATTAAGGTAAATATCCGCGACAACGGAGCGTACGTCGTAATGGGGCAGGCCGTGACGGAGGAAAAACTCACCGAATGGATGAAGGAGGAGCGCGAGAAAAAACCTGAGATCAAGGTCCTCGTTCGCTGTGACAAGGAATCCAAGCACCTCTATCTGGCCAACGTGATGTCCATCTGCCGTTTTGTGGGAGTCCCGGAGGCCAACATCGCGGTCCGAACTGAAAAGTGACCTGATAAGACATGAGCCCGCAGATGCCTATACCCAAAGGGGACGATCCCAACCCTGAGCGGATGATTCTCGGGGTCACCCGGAAACAACGATTCCGTGCCTATTTCTGGATAGCGGTGGTCCTCGTGTTCGTGTTTCTCCTTTGGTCTCTTTTCTATCTCAGGCCCGACCGTTGGCACACATACACCGACCAGATAGCCTTTAATCAGGTCGCCCGCGACGTTACCCCCGGATATGTTCTCTGGGAGGATGCAGAGCCTGCCGGAAGCGGGTTCGGACCGGAGGAGGACATTGGAACTCCTGTTATCTCGTCGAACGGAGCCCGCATGATCTACAGCTCCGGGAGGGACAGTGGCAACGCCAGCCTCTTTTTGCGGGAGTGGGACGGCAACAACTGGAAGGAACCCCGGCCCATGCGGGCACTCAACAGCGCATTCCATGAGATTTCACCCTCTCTGAGTGGCGATGGGGAGCTCCTCTATTTCAGCAGCGACCGTCCCGGAGGACAGGGGGGATTTGATATCTGGGTCTCGAAATGGGATGGTGCCGAATACGCATGGCCTCTGCCTCTGACGCCCCGGGTGAACACCCCCTTCGACGAAATTGATCCTGATATCGCACCCGACAATCTGGTTCTTTACTTCGCCTCAAATCAGCCACGCCGCGCTACCGACACTTCCGAGAAAGTAGCTGCCATGCTTGAGGACGTGGAGGACCGCAAGGGCAACTTTGACCTCTACGCTG
>Ga0160422_10002479_pt1 | contig 11550 bp, 13 predicted proteins | sample Fk160mmetaG_FD_108192 | JGI IMG/M metagenome (GOLD analysis project Ga0160422, IMG submission 108192) | Marine microbial communities from the Central Pacific Ocean - Fk160115 60m metaG | ecosystem: Environmental > Aquatic > Marine > Oceanic > Photic zone | place: The Central Pacific Ocean... | reverse complement strand
CCATCTTTCTTTAGTACTCTTCTACATTCTCTTAGCCATTCTGTAGTAAATTTATCATACGTTTTAAAACTTTCAAATTGATCCCATTTATCATTTACTGCATTTACTTTTGATCTATCTGGCCTGATTAAACTATTTTGTAATTGCAGATTATATGGGGGATCTGCAAAAATTAAATCAAATGTTTCATCAGGAATTTTTTTTAATTCCTTCAGACTATCTGCATTAATAATTTTATTATGTAGATTTTTTAACATCATTTTTTAAAATTTAATTAGACTCCAGACTGGAATCATCGTCAACCAGAGATTGAATAAAAAAGGACTCCTCTTGTTACGAGGTATTTTTGAGACTCAATATATTGTGTATAGGGCTGAATGTTTTTCTATGATGCTTTGTGACGCCAAATTTTTTAATCGCGCTTAAATGTTGTTTTGTACCGTAGCCTGAATTTTTATTCCAAGCATATTTTTTAAAGTTTTCTGACATTTTTGAAATAAATCTATCTCTAGAAACTTTAGCAATAATAGATGCTGCTGAAATTTCAGGTACTTTTTGATCGCCCTTAATTATAGATTTTAACTTATAACCACTCATAATTGGCAACCTATTCCCATCAATCATGATCAAGGATGGTTTAGATTTTAGTTTTTTTATAGACCTTTTCATTGCTAGTAAACTTGCATTCAATATATTCAGTTTTTCGATTTCTATTAATGAAGCAGATCCAACTGCCCAGACACTATTTTTTTTTATATATTTCTCCAATAAGTTTCTCTGATTTCTTGATAGTTGTTTAGAATCTTTAATTTTTTTTTTATCAATATTTTTTTTGAATATTACTGTGGCTGCGAAAACTGGACCCACTAAACTTCCTCTACCAACTTCATCAACACCTGCTATTACTTTTTTCATTAAGTTTTAATTTTCAATTCGTCGATTTTTTTTCTTATATTTTTTAAATCTTCCCAGGAAAATTTTTTTTGGTCGGGTTGTCTTAATAAATAAGCCGGATGGAAAGTCAAAATAGTTAAAAAAGTTTTTTGATTAATTATCGTCTCTTTCCATTTACCTCTCTCTTTTGAAATTTTAAGCTTTTGACCAAATATAGCTTCCATAGCTGTACTACCCATTAATATTAATATTTTGGGGTTTATTATTGAAATGTGTTCACGTAAAAAAACTGAATATCTATTGATTTCTGAAATTTCAGGTTTTCTATTATTAGGGGGTCTATAGTTAACAACGTTTGTTATATAAATATTTTCTCTTTTAATTTTAATTGCATCTAACATTTTATTAAGAAGTATCCCGGCATCCCCAACAAATGGTTTACCTTGTGCATCTTCTTTCTCTCCTGGCCCTTCACCAACCAACATAATTTGGCTGTTTGGATTGCCATCACTGAAAACTATGTTTTTTGCAAATTTTTTAAGTTCACAATCTTCAATTGATTTTATTTTACTTTTTAGGTCTACTAACTTTTTATTAATCCCACCATTTTCCTTATTTTTGATAAAGCGATTTATAGGCGCATTATCAAAAATATACTCAGATTCTATTGATTTTAAAAACTCTTGATTTAAGGTTTCCTTATTAACCATTTTAAATGATAGCAAAAAATTTTAAAATAATCTTTACTATATTTTTTATTTTTTTCACCTTTCAGGCGAAGTCTAAAAATATTTATTCTAATGATTTTAATTCTAAAGATTTATCGAACTACTTTTCAGGAGTTATTTCTCATAATAATCAAAAAAATGTCCAAGCACTTAAATATTTTAAATCTTCAAAACAATTATTAAATAAACATGAGGAGTATTTTAAAAGGTTGATCTTCTCGTTGGTGCTAAATCAAAATGTAGACAGGGCTATCCAAGAAATAAAATTTTTAAGAAATAAAAACCAATCAAAATTTTTTGAGGCACAATTGCTTTTATTAATAGATAGCATAAATAAAAAAAATTTTGATAAAACAAAAATATATCTAAATAATATCGCTAAATATACCGAGGAAGGAACTTTTGAGAAAGTTATTTATGAAACACTAAGAGACTACGCATTTACATTTGAAGAAAAAAAGATGAGTAACTTCAAATCTAATTTTGGCAATTTGACAGCAATTAATAATGCATTTCAAAGTTGTTACTTGAACAATCCAAATACTTTAGAGTACTTTGATATATTAAAAAATTCGGAGGCAGCAGATTACTCGAGGTATTTATTTTTTTATACAAATTATCTTACTCATAAAAAAAGATTTGATTTAGTTAATGAAATTTCTTTAGAAATAGATGAGCTATCTAGCAATTTAATAATCTTACAAACAAAATCATGGATTGATAAAAGTAGATTTAATGAAATTAAAGAAATATTTTCCTGTAAAAATGAAAATGACCTTTTGGCTGAGTTTTTTTATTTAGTTTCTAATTTATATTCATCCCAAGATGAGTATGAAGAATCAAATTTTTACTTAAATATCTCATACTTTTTAAATAAAAAGTTTAAGATAAATTTATCCTTAATGGCAGACAATTATTACCTGAACGAAAACTATGACCAAAGTTTAAAAGTTTTACAATTATTTAATTCAAAAGATGATCTTTATTACTGGTTTAAAATTAAGCAGGAAGCTAAGATAATTACCGAAAAAGAAAATAAAGACGAAGCTTTAAAATATATTGAAAAAAATTTTGAGAAAATAAATAATCCATCGACAAAAACTCTATTCGATCTTGCAACTATTTATAAAAATTCAAAAAAGTATGAAAAGGCTATCGAATTATATACAACTATAATGAGTGTCGTTGAAAAAGACTCATTAAATTATGCAGACTTACTTTATAGGAGAGGTGGCAGTTTCGAAAGGTTAGGCGAATATGAAAAATCAGATAAAGATTTATTAGAAGCCTTAAAAATAATACCAAACAATTCATATGTATTAAATTATTTAGCATATTCTTGGTTGGAGCGAGGTCAAAATATTAATAAAGCTATATTAATGTTGGAGAAAGCATATAAAGAAAATGAAAATGACCCTTACATAATTGACTCAGTAGGATGGGGCTATTTTTTGGTGGGAAAATATAATGATGCTGAAAAATATATGCGAAGAGCCATAGAATTAATGCCAAACGATCCAATTGTAAACGATCATTATGGAGATATTCTATGGAGACTTAATAGAAAAATTCAAGCAAAATATTTTTGGAATAGTGTTTTGAAAATGGATGATGCAGAAAAAGAAATGATAGAAAAAATTAAGGTAAAACTAATTAATGGTTTATCCAAAAATAATGAGAGCTTATAGAATAAATTCTCGAGCAAAGGTTAATCTAAATTTAAATGTAATTAAAAAATCAAAAATAAAAAAATTACACTTAATCGAGTCCCTTGTTTGCTTTGTAAATCTATCTGATAAAATTTATATTACTAAATTAAAATCAAATTCTCACGTAGTTAGATTTACGGGAAGATTTTCAAAAAATATAACAAAAAAAAATACGATCACAAAATTACTTAGTTTGTTAGATAAAGATAATAAATTGAAAAATAAATATAAAATTTCGATAAAAAAAGAAATTCCAATCCAATCTGGGATGGGAGGTGGATCTATGAACGCATCAAATCTATTAAATTTTTTTTATAAAAATAAGTTAATTAACTTAAATGAATTAAAAAAATATGCTTCAAAAATTGGATCAGATGTGATTCTGGGGTTAAATAGTAAACCTAAAATTTTATATGGAGATGGATCTATTGAAGAAGTCACCAATATTAAAAAATATTATATTTTAATTGTAAAACCCACTTTTGGCTGCTCTACAAAGAAAATATATTCAGCGAACAAAACCTTTTCCAAGTCTGAATTTAACAAAACAAAAAAAAATATTGTGAAAAATGTGATTCTAAATGGTAAAAATGACTTAGAAAAGAGTGCTTTTAAATTATACCCAACTTTAAAAAAAATTAAAAATCAACTTGATCAAAACAAACAAGCTAATTTTGTCCGAATGACAGGTTCTGGATCTGCGATAATTATGTATTTTAACTCTAATAAATTTGCAAAAAATGCGTTGAAAATTTATAAAAGGAAATTAAATAATTGTTTATGTATTAAAACTAAAACTATATAAAAATTGCGTTATAAAAAAATAAATGTTTTTGGGGCGTAGCCAAGTGGTAAGGCAGCGGTTTTTGGTACCGCCATTCCTAGGTTCGAATCCTAGCGCCCCAGCCAGATATGCTTAATATTTTAAAAAAATTTTTTTCTTCTACAAAAAATCTCAACAACATTAATCACAGATTTATAAAATTAAGAAAAGAGAGAAATGTAGAAAAAATTTTTGATGCAATTGAAAGTTACTCAAATAAAGCTGAGATAAGGTATGTTGGAGGTTGTGTAAGAAAAATTATTAACAATGAAAAAGTTGATGATATTGATTTAGCTACCAATATTGACCCAACAAAAGTAAAAGAGGCTCTAAAAAAAAAAAATATAAATTATTATGAGACTGGTATTGAACATGGAACCATTACAGCGTTAATTGAAAATGATAAATTTGAAATAACATCATTGAGAAGTGATATTAAAACCGATGGTCGTCATGCAGAAATAGAATTTACAACTGACTGGATCAAAGATGCTGAAAGACGTGACTTTACGATTAATTCCATATACGCAGATATTAACGGAAATTTATTCGATCCTTTTGATGGAAAAAAAGATTTAGAAAATGGACTAATAAAATTTGTTGGAGAGTCAGAAAGAAGAATAGAAGAAGATTATTTAAGAATACTAAGATATTTCAGATTTTTTGCGCTTTATAGTAAGAATAAACACCTTACAGAAATTAAAAAAGCTATTAAAAAAAATATAGTCGGAATAAAAAAATTATCATCAGAAAGATTACTAGACGAATTAAAAAAAATTCATAAATCAAATTGCTTTATAAAATTATGTGAAGTCAAATTTTCTTACGAAATAATTTGTGCAATATTCCCAGAATTTAAACAAATTGAATTTTTTAAAAAATTAAATGATTATACAAAAAATAATTTACATAATTTAGATTTTACATTTTTTCTGTCACTTCTAGTATTAGATAATACAGATAATTCTGATTATTTTTTTTATAAATTTAATATTTCAAAAAAAAATCAAAAGAGAATAAAATTAATTAAGGAGTTTTATTTTAGCAAAAAACCACCTATTAAATTTAATTCCCAAAATCTCTGGAAAATATTTTATTTTAACGGTAAAGAAGGTTTGGTTGATATATTAAATTACAAAATATATACATCAAAAAAACTTGATAAAAACTTAATCAATCAAATTAATTTTTTTGAAAATAAAGAGGTACCTAAATTGTCTGTTACTGGAGGTGATCTAATTAAAAATTTTGGTATTCCTGAAGGACAAAGGGTAGGTGAAAAACTCAAAGAAATTGAAAATGTCTGGATAAATAATAATTTCAAAATTTCTGACAAAAATATAAAAAAAATATTGGAAAGTTAAATATATTTTACGTCTTTAATTTCAAAATTTTTAACTCCCGCTGGTGTGTGAATTTCTACCAGGTCTCCTTTGTTTTTTCCTATCAAACCTTTTCCTATTGGCGACTTAAAAAAAATTAATTTTTGTTTTAAATCCGCTTCATCTTTTCCAACAATCTTGTAATCTATTTTATCATCAGTATCTAAATTTATTAAATAAACTGTTGAACCAAAAATTACTTTACCATCGTTAGTAAGTTTTGTTACATCAATCACATTTGCTCTAGCTATTATGTCATTTATTTCTTCGATTCTTCCTTCATTTAAAGATTGCTGTTCCTTAGCTGCGTGGTACTCAGCATTTTCTTTTAAGTCTCCATGTGATCGCGCTTCTGATATTGCCTCGACAATCTCTGGTCTTTTTTTTTCTTTTAAAAATATTAATTCACTTTTAAGTTTTTCTAAACCAGTTACAGTAATAGGTTCTTTTTCCATTTTATTTCCATTTGGCTATAGGGGGTAATGACATTAATATTCCTTCCACATTACCTCCAGTTTGTAATCCAAATTTAGTACCTCTATCATATAGAAGATTGAACTCTACGTATCTTCCTCTCTTTAAGTATTGTGTTTCTTTTTGTTTTATTGTCCACTTTTTTTTTCTTTTTATTTTTATAATTTCATTAAAAATTTTAATAAATGATAGTCCAACGTCTCTTACGAAAGCAAAATCTTTTTCCCAATTACTTTTTTTGTAATCAAAAAAGATACCCCCAATTCCTCGCTCTTCATTCCTGTGAGGCAAAAAAAAATATTTTTCACACCACTCCTTATATTTTTTGTAATAATTTTTATTATGTATGTTACATGTTTTTTTGAGTTCACTATGAAGCCATTTTTTTAATTTTTCATCTTTTAAACATGGCGTAACATCCATTCCACCCCCAAACCATCCGTGAGATGTAACAATATATCTAGTATTAAAATGCATAGCAGGTATATGAGGATTCTTCATATGCATAACAACTGATATGCCTGACGCCCAAAAATTTGACTTTTTCTTTGTTCCAGGAATTTGTCCTTTAAATTTTCTTGGAAATTTACCGTAAACCTCCGAAAAATTTACACCGACTTTATCAAATACTTTACCATTTTCAAAAATTCTAAACTCCCCTCCGCCTTGATTTAGACCTCTTGACCAGTTTTTAATCTTAAAAATATTTCTTTTATTTTCTAATTTTTCAATATCATTAGAAATAATATCTTGAAGAATCATAAACCAGTTTTTAACAATATTTTTCTTTGCTCCGATATCCATAATTATAATTTAATTTGCCTCAAACTTTCGCTAAGTATTATGGCGACTGATGTAGATAAATTCAATGATCTTTTTTTACCAACCATTGGAATCCTTATTTTTTCTTTTAGCAGATTATGAACTTTTTTCGGTACACCGGCACTTTCTTTTCCAAAAAGTAAAGTATCCTGTTTGTTAAATTTAAAATCAGTATATATTTTTTTTGCTTTTGTTGTAATTAAAATGACCCTTTCATTTGATTTAGCCTTAAAAAAATCTTCAGCACTTTGATGAAAATTTATATTTTTAATATTTATATAATCCATTACAACCCTCTTAAATCTTTTATCGCTGAGAAGAAAACCACATGGTTCGATAATTTCTAATTGAGCACCCAGACACGCACAAGTTCTTATGATTGCTGCTGTATTTTGGGGTATGTCTGGCTCGTATAACGCTATTTTAGGAGTAAAATCGGCTTTATAATGTGTCATTCTATCAGTGGAAATATTATGCTTTTTTATTATATGAAATCATATATTAGATATTAATATTTGAAAATTTAAATGTCAGAGAAGAAAGTCAAAAGAAGAGAATTCATTTTCACAGCTACTTATGCGGTTGGAGCAGTTGGAGTAGGGGCTACAGTTTGGCCTTTAATTGACCAAATGAACCCTGATGCATCAGTAAAAGCTTTAGCTAGCACTGAAGTTGATGTTAGCAATGTTGAAAAAGGTCAATCCATAACAGTTTTGTGGAGAGGAAAACCCGTTTTTATTAGAAGAAGAACCGATGAAGAAATTGCTGAAGCCAGGGATGTAAACTTAGAAGAATTAAAGCATCCAGAAAAAGATGAAGATAGAGCAAAAGATCCTGAGTGGCTTGTGATGTTAGGTGTTTGTACACATTTAGGGTGTGTTCCATTAGGAGATAAAGGAGAGTACGGTGGATGGTTTTGTCCCTGTCATGGCTCACATTACGATACGTCAGGCAGAATCAGAAAAGGTCCTGCCCCTACTAATATGGAAGTACCTAAATACGAATTTGTAAATAGCAACACAATAAAGATAGGTTAAAAAATGAGCGATCACGAATATACCCCTAGTTCAAAATTTGGAAAATGGTTTAATGACCGTCTACCGTTGTTAACTCTTGGAAAACATTTAACTGATTATCCAACGCCAAAAAATCTTAACTACTGGTGGACCTTTGGGGGAATATTAACTTTTTGTTTAATTACTCAAATTGTAACAGGATTGATTTTAGCAATGCATTATGTTGCTCACGCAGATCTAGCTTTTGGAAGCGTAGAGCATATTATGAGAAACGTAAATTATGGATGGCTTATTAGATATGTTCATGCAAATGGTGCATCAATGTTTTTTTTAGCTGTTTATATTCATATATTTAGATCTTTGTATTATGGATCTTATAAATCACCTCGAGAAATAATATGGATTTTAGGTATGATAATTTACATTCTCATGATGGCTGCTGCTTTTATGGGGTATGTTTTACCTTGGGGACAAATGAGTTTCTGGGGAGCTACTGTTATTACAAATTTGTTTAGTGCTATACCTTTAGTTGGTGAAAGTATAGTCACATGGTTATGGGGTGGTTATTCTGTTGACAATCCAACTCTAACTCGTTTTTTCAGCTTACATTATTTAATTCCTTTTCTAATTCTTGGTCTTGTTGTACTTCATATTTGGGCACTTCATGTTCCGGGAAATAACAATCCAATTGGTATAGATTTAAAAAAACCCTCTAAAGATACTGTTCCATTTCATCCGTACATTGTAATAAAAGATTTATTTGCCTTACTAATTTTTTTAATAGTTTTTGCCTTTTTTGTATTTTATTCTCCAAACATTCTTGGTCATGCTGATAACTATATTGAAGCGAATCCAATGGTAACGCCTGCTCATATTGTTCCTGAGTGGTATTTACTTCCTTTCTATGCAATTTTAAGATCTGTTCCTGATAAACTTTTAGGCGTTATTGCAATGTTTGGTGCTTTGTTTATCCTAGTAATACTTCCTTGGCTTGATACTTCAAAAACGAGATCAGCAGTTTTTAGACCATTATATAAACAATTTTATTGGTTCTTAGTAGCTGACGTTTTAATATTAGGTTACGTTGGAGCAATGCCAGCCGAAGGAATTTATCTATTAGTTGCAAGAGTAGCTACTGCATATTATTTTGCTCATTTTTTAATAATTCTTCCTATCTTAAGTAAGAAGGAGAAAGTGTTAGATGTACCACTGAGTATTACAGAACCCGTCCTAGGTGGATCAGTTAGTGCGTCAGTTGTGCGGGAAAGAAAAGATAAATTATGAAAAAATTTATAATTTTCTTTTTTTTTTTAACTACATTATTTTCAAATAGCACAATTTCTTTTTCTGCAGAAAAAGCCGCGGAACCCATGAGTCCTGGCTGGAGTTTTAAAGGTTTTTTTGGAACTTTTGACAGAGCATCACTACAAAGAGGTTACCAGGTATATACCGAAGTTTGTGCATCATGCCACTCAATGAAACATTTAAGTTATAGAAATCTATCCCAGCCTGGCGGTCCAGAATTTAGTGAGGAACAAGTTAAAATAATAGCTTCGCAATTTGAAGTAAGAGATGGACCAAATGATGATGGTGAAATGTTTGATAGACCAGCAAGACCATCAGATAACTTTGTAAGCCCCTATGCAAATGATAAAGAAGCAACTGCTGCGAACGGAGGAGCATACCCACCTGATATGTCGGTACTAGTTAAAGCCAGAAAGGGTGGAGCGGACTATATTTATTCTTTACTACTTGGTTATGAGGAACCACCCGAGGGTATTTCTTTAGATGATGGAGTTTATTACAATAAATACATGGCAGGTAATAAAATTAAAATGTCAAATCCCTTATCTGAAGGTATAGTTGAATATGCAGATGGAACTAACGCTACAGAAGAACAGATGGCACGAGATGTTACAACATTTCTTTCATGGGCTGCAGAACCACATTTAGAGGAACGACATAAAATTGGATTTAGGGCAATAATATATTTGATTATAATTACAATCTTAGTTTATTTTAGCATGAAAAAAATTTGGTCACGTGTTGAATCTGAAGTTTAAAACATCTCCATCTTTAACAATATAATCTTTACCTTCTAATCTCATCTTTCCATTACTCCTTGAGTTAGACCATCCGTTGTTTTCAATAAAATCCTTATAAGATACAGTTTCAGCTCTAATAAAGCCTTTTTCAAAGTCTGTATGTATTTCACCAGCAGCAGTTGGTGCTGTACAATTTTTTTTAATAGTCCATGCTCTAGTTTCCTCTGGCCCAGATGTAAAGAAAGTTTCTAATTTCAAAATATTATAACCTTTACTAATTAATTTATTAAGGCCAGTGTCATTAATATCAATCATATTCATAAAGTTCTTTTTTTCCTCTTTTTCAAATTGATTAATTTGATTTTCAATATCCGCTGAAATAATAATAGTATTCTGGGATCCAAATTTTTTAATAAAGTTATTTGTATAATTATTTCCATTTTTAATACTCTCTTCGTCTACGTTACATACATAAATCTTTGGTTTTATTGTTAACAGACCGGTTTGATTCATGATCTTATCGTCATATTTATTTGCAAATATCGATAAGTCTTTACCATTATTTAGTGCTTCAAATGCATTCTCTAAAATTTCTAGTAACTTTTCGTCTAGATTTTTTTTGTTTTTCTTGTCCAATCTTTTTTGTAAAGATTCTATATCTGCTAACATCATTTCAGTTTCAATAATTTCCAAATCTCTTATTGGATCAACACTAGTATTAACATTTTGGATATCTTCAGAGTCAAAGCATCTTATCATATGAACAATTGCATCAACTTCTCTAATATGAGAAAGAAATTTATTTCCTAATCCTTCTCCTTTCGAGGCGCCCTTGACTAAACCAGCAATATCGACGAATGAGATTGTAGTATAGATTTTTTTTTTAGAACTAGAAATTTCTGAAAGTCTATCTATTCTCTCGTCTGGAACTGGCACTATTCCAATATTTGGATCGATAGTACAGAAAGGAAAATTTTCAGCTTGAGCTTTGGAAGAATTTGTCAAAGCGTTAAACAAGGTTGATTTACCAACATTTGGTAAACCCACTATACCACATTTGAAACCCATCTATTTATTATTTACTGTACTTGAAAACAAATCCAATTTTTTATCAATAAGAATTGGTAAAGATTTTGTAATATTTTCAGTCATCGAGGAAAGCTCTATTTTTTCATCTTCATTAAAATCTTGCAAGACATGATCTGATACTTCTATATTATTTTTTGGATGACCAATACCAATTCTTACCCTTGAATAATCTTTTCCAATAAATTTATCTATGGACTCTATACCATTATGCCCTGCACTAGATCCCCCAAACTTTGTTTTTATCTTTCCGAAATCTATATCTAGATCGTCGTGAAATACTATTACATTTTCTGCTTCAATTTTAAAATATTCAATTAATTCTCTAATACAAATCCCAGAGTTGTTCATAAATGTAAGTGGTTTAATTGCATAAACCTTTCTTCCATTAATTGTTCCAGTTGTAAGCAATCCTTTAAATTTTGGTTTTTGTTTTGATAAACCAAATTTTTGATTTATTGCATCTATAATTTTAAATCCGATATTGTGACGGTTATTCTCACTATTAGGGGAAGGATTACCAAGACCTACAAAAAGTAACATTATTATTTTATCTAAAGTTTTTCAGCTT
>Ga0160422_10002478_pt1 | contig 11553 bp, 13 predicted proteins | sample Fk160mmetaG_FD_108192 | JGI IMG/M metagenome (GOLD analysis project Ga0160422, IMG submission 108192) | Marine microbial communities from the Central Pacific Ocean - Fk160115 60m metaG | ecosystem: Environmental > Aquatic > Marine > Oceanic > Photic zone | place: The Central Pacific Ocean... | reverse complement strand
TTTTTTCGCTCTGAATTCTCATACAGCTTAGATGTAAAAGATTGAGCTAAATCTTTTGTCGATATATATAATGGCCCCGCATCCGACAATACTCTGAGCTCAGAACTAAGGCCCGTACTCCTATTAAACACATTAATGTCAGCGTACATAAAAGAAATAAAAAATATTAATATAGAAAACCGCATTTATCTCTTTATTTTATGATTTTAGAGATATTAATCATTTTATAAAGATTATAAAGTATATAGTAAGAGCTATGTTCAGTAACTAAAATAACTGCGCCTCGAAATATCGAGGCGCTTTAACAAATTGTAAATTCGTCTTACTTTTTATCGTACCACATTACTAAAATTGCTAATGAGAGAATACCGGCAAATCCTGCATCACCAAATTGCGACATAATCCGCCCCAAACCAGCGATAACTCCAAAAAAATCATCAAATAAGATGCCAACAATAATTCCAATAACAACTAAAGTCTTGGCCAACTCTGTCAATTGACCAAGCCATTCGTTTATGTTTTGCAAGCCTTTAAGCATATTTTCCTCCTGTTTTCAGGAAAGAGGAAGGTAGATTCTGATAAAAAACCAACCAACCAGGTGTATCCTTTATTATCCTAGAAAAGAGAGAAAAACAAGCAAGGCAAGAAGACCTGCAAATCCACCATCTAGAAATGTGTTTACAAGATCTACTATTCCGCCGATAGGATCAAATCCCGTAGAATAAACGATATTAACAAATACAAAAAGCACTATGAGCGCCTTGATTACACCTACTACTCCAGTTGCTGCATTTTGTACGGTTGAGTTGACATCAGCCATGCCTACCTCCTTGGTTTGGTTCTTTGGTTAGGCTAGTTGAACTTCTTGCAGATTAACTAACCAAAATATAAGAAAAGCTCTCATAAATATTTCGTGGAATCAGAGCTAATCTTTTTTACTCTATAAATTTACAAATAATGTTTTTATTTACAATATTTTTTATTTGGGGGTTACTGTGTTTTTCAATTCTGAAAAAACTCTTTTGGGGGTTATAGATTTCATACAGTAGTAACAAAGCCTCCAATGTGAACGTTTGTGAGTACACATTTTTTCCGGTAAAATCACCCTTGCATTCTTTCCAATTGGACGTGTTAAATCGGGTGATTGAGATCCAAAAATTGAAATTACCGGTATGCCCACATATGCCGCAATGTGACCAGCCATCGAATCTGGTGCTATGAGGCATCTTTGGTGCTCTAGCCAATTCATAAATTCCACAAGGCTTCCATTAAAAATATCAATGGCGGGCTTTCTTTTTTTGGCGAAATCAACCAATTCAATTGAGTCAAATGTATTGACCACCGTCAATGAATAATATGGCAAAACCATGTCCGCAAGCTCTTCCCAGTGCTCAACAGGCCATGATCGTCTTTTGTCGCTAGCGCCAGCATGGAATACGATTGTCCCACCATAATTATTTTTGTGCTGCTTTTTGCCTTTCTGGTAGTGACATCCAACTTTTGATACAAGTTCAATTGCTCTCCTAGTTTGATGTATTTTAACGTTCATTTTATAAGCATTGGATAAAAGATACCTACCACCTGTTGTATCGTAGCCATAGCTTAGTTTTGGTTTTATGACCCATAAAAACCAATTGTTCCTTAAGTCACCCTTAAAATCAAAAGCTAAATCAAAGTTTCTTTTTGATAACTTTTTTGCAAAGGATATTGCTTTCGCCCACTTTATAAAGTCCCATGACCAATCAGTCCACGGTGCTTTAAATGGTATACATTCGTCAGCAATATCTAGATGCTTTGCCAAGTCAAGAGTTTTAGGGTTACATATTAGAGTAATTTTAGCCTGAGGGTATTTTTTCTTCAAAGCTTGAACTGCTGGGATAATCATAATTACATCACCAATGCGATGATATTCTAATATTACAATGTTTTGAATACTAATATTATTCAAGTCAATCGATGGTCGAAATGAATTGATCATTTGAAAATATGGTGCTAACAGGGTACTAATTATTTTTGAGACATATAAGGTTGAATTGCTATATACTTTGAGTTTCTGCATTTTAGGATAAATGATTTAGCTAAACTTTTATCGTTTTTCAGTTGTAGTAATCAAGCTTCCTCCAGGGTATTGATATCGAAGTTTTTCCTGTCTCATCTGGTGGATTTAGTTTTGTTGATATTTGTGCATCGTCGAACTTTATTATGCATTGTTGGTTTGTATTTAAATAAAAAGTCAAGCCCTGGAGGTGGTCTAAATCCAAATTTTTGGACCCTGTCGGACCGGTCAGGTTTTTATCAATTATAATTTCTATTTTTTTTTTGTTTCTAATCACCTCATAGGTAACATATTGGCTAACCTCCCAATACTTTAACAGTCTAGAGGTAGTGGCTATTAAAACCTGTTTTTTGTCTGAACGATTTTTCAGATGGTGTAAATGTTTAATTAATACTTCGGGTAAATCATTTTTTACATTTTCATTAAAGTGAGTATATATAATCATATAACCTTCGTTTTTTATTAATCTATTAATTATCCCTGGCTTAATTTGTTCAGTAAATTCGTTTATATCCAAAATTCCTGCTCCTCCCCATGGGTTTATAAAACGAACAAATTCCCAAACGACATTCCCATCTCTTAATTTAGTTGGAGTAGCTAAATCATTTTTTAGATCATAAACTGGCATCTTGGCATATCGATATTTTGTTTTCTTAAACATCCATTGTAACGCACTTTTTGACAAACTAAACAAATTTTTTTTGCAATTTTGGCCTATAATATGTGTTGATTTCCCCACCCAAAAATATTCACAACCTGATTTTAGAGTAAGATCAAGGTGATAATTAGAGCTTGTTGGATCATCTCCAAACATATTAGGGTAATCCCCAATTTTTTGATGGTTAAAACCTATCCCGTGATTAACCCATACTGGAATTTTAACACCATGTTTGTTAAGCTCATTTAATGATTTTTCTGCATATTTTCGCGAGAATCCACCCAAATCAAAATTACCCCATGAATGTAAAGTATCTAAGTGCCCTGACTTCCATAAATTCCTTATGATTGTCGCCAGCTGTGTTTCTTTATTGCTTAACTTATTAAAGTAGGAGAGTTGTTTTTTACTTGAATTGGAAAAAAACCAGAAACTATTACCCACCTCCATATTTAATCCATCTCCGTGAGGGGTCGGTCTTGCGGAATTAAAATAATCCATTAAGGACTTAAAAGACTTTACAGAGGCTGCATTATCGATATCGCTGCATATAGCTAATCCACATTTATAAGGGTAGGGAAACTTTCGAGTCTTTAATTTCACTTTATAGTTTTAATTAGTTTCGCAGGATTACCAGCAACTACTGAATTACTTGAAACATTTTTTGTGACAACACTTGCAGCACCTGTAGATGAACCAGCACCAATTCTAACCCCGGGCAATATATTCGAATGCGCGCCAATCCTGACATTTGGACCAATTTCAACATCTCCACTATGACCTGAGTGTACTCCCTCAGGATTGTCTTTTGACTCTGAAAAGGCTTCTGTAGTAATAAAAACATAAGGCCCAATCATTGTGTTATCACCGATTGTGACTTTTGAATTTGGCCCTGCGTATATATGTGTGCCATAACCTATAGAAATATTTTGCCCAAGAAATATATTCTCTGGGTAATTACCAAAGCGAACTGTTGGATTAATATCTACGCCCTTACCAATTTGTCCTAACTTAATTTGGGACCAAACATTACCCACAAGAAATGATGTGAATAAGTGATATGACTGTTTCCAAAATCTAAATGAAAAAATAGTAGCAAGTTTATTAAAACGGATCATTTATTATATCTCCAGTCAGACAGATTTCTTTTAATTAAACTAGATAATAAATCAAGGTCATGCGCGAAAAACTGACCAATATCTGACATTAGCTCTTTATCTATCGCTGGAAAAGAACCTTCTGTTGTGTTTAGCTTATGTATTTTACCAGCTATTCCCAGACTGTTAGAAAATCCTATTTTGTTTTTTATTCCAACTAGTCGATTTGTCATCGCAGTTAAAGAAGAGTTACGCAGCAAATTGGTTTTGTTATATTTTTTATACGTCTTTAGTGCTATGGGATCAACGTTAAGGAATCTAAGAATAGACAAATGCTCTTTTTCAGTTGAGTTAATAAAATCATCAAAGAGTAGAAAAAATATTTTCTCTCTGTCAACAAATGAAAGTAGTCTTTTGACCTGTTTACCAAGCTTAGCAATTTCACCATAAGCCAACAATTTTTTGTCTGGGCATGCTGCAGGGACTTTATATCCTTGCATTCTTTCATCTTGTAGATTCCAAGCATTGATAAAATTTGATTGCGTTTCACCAAAAACTTTCATTGCTACTTGGTGATACGTGTAGACAATGTCAATGGGATTTCTTAGCATAACTATAAATCTTGCATTCTTGTTAAAGCTCAAAATATTTTTTATTGCAATTTTTGAATAAAGATACAACGTGGAAGCCTCACCGATCGCTTTTATTTCCTCTTTTTCATCAACATGATTGAAACAATTTAAATACTTCCCGAGTTCACTTATTCGCCCATTATTGATGTCATCGCTAAAATAATGCGGCTCTTTAGGTTTCGACATGATAATATTTGGGTGCAACGTTAAGTATCTATATAGAGATGTTGTGCCACATTTAGGAGCACCTATAATAAAAAAGCTAGGTTTCAACTGCTAAATATCGATCTAAGGTTAGAAATATTTATGATATCAAGGATAACTATACCCGCTACATATATTAACATTACGAAGACATTGATAATGAACAAATCATCAAAAATATGGAACAAGAAAAATCCTAATGCCATGAACAATACAATAAACATAATTTTTTTTTGCTCAAGCTTTACAGGTATTAGTGTAATATTTATAAAATACATAGAAAACGACATGACCATAAATGATATGCAGGTTGAGTATGCCGCGCCCATTGCTCCGTGCCTTGGTATAAGAAAAAAACATAGAATGACATTTGTGACTGCACCAATTAACCTAGTCCAAGCTGCATATTTCGGTAAATCTTGTAAAAACATTCCTGGCGTTTGGAGTAAATAAAATCCATAAAAAAAATAGCTCAGAGCTACTATGGGTATAATCTCTAATGATTTAAAAAACTCGGGCCCAAAAAAAGATATACCAAAAACTTTAATACTAATTAGATCGTCAACAAAAAAAAGAAGGCCCAACCAGAAAAACCCAAGAATCGAAAGAACTATTGTAATTATTCTCGGATATAAGTTTCCATCATAGAAATCGGCCTTTTTCCCTAGGAAGTATGGCTGCCACCCCATGTTGAATGCGTTCGCAATCAATAGCATTAATACACCAACTTTATAACCAGCGCTATAAATACCCACTGTTTCTAAATTTGTTAGGATTTTTAATACATATCTATCTGCTACTTCCATTACCATAGCAAATAAGCCTGCTGGAAGAAAGGGAACTGCAAATGCAACAATTGCTTTCCACTGATCTTTAGAAAGATGCTTTAAGTCAAAGTGTTTGATAATATATGGTAAAACGAAAACAAATAATGCAACTGAGGCTACGAGGTTGCCCAGAAAAACACCTTTTATACTCATTTTTAATGATAATACAAAAATAAAATTGAACGCCATATTAATTATTGCATTGACTAAGCTAAGTATTATGAAAATATTCGGTTTGTTTTCTGCCCTATATCCAAGCATCGGTATGCATGACAAGGAATCAAAAAATATTATTAAGCTCATTATAACTATATAATTAGACTCAGTCACTCCAAAGAAAATTTGTGATAAATTATCTTTAAATAGATATGTGATTATTAGGAATGGTATCCCTGTAGACATTAGAGATAATAGAACATTAGTAAATACTGCAACCCTATCTTTATCATTTGACATGACATAATTTTTTAAAAAGGCAGCGCCCATTCCATAACGAACAATTATATTTAACAACGGGACGATAGTATAAAATAAGGCAATGATACCGTACTCACGTGGGGTGAAATGATTAGTATAAAGTGGTAAAAGTAAAAATGTAGCAAGTCTACTCAAGATATGCCCAAATCCATAGATCAAGGACTGCTTACCCAATATTTTTATGGACATGAGTTATTAAAGCCTAATCTCAATTGTATCACGAAAAATTCCGCTTGCGCCAAAATTTTCTTTAAATCTGCCCAAGCCCATGTTCGGCTCTCCATCAATCGTAAAAAGGCCAAAATCATATATGCTGTAGCCATTATTTATTGCCCAACGAAAAACAGAATAGAATAATAGATTTACGGACCTTAGAGCAGAATAATTTTCATCATGACTAATATAAAAAGCTAATACTGCTTTTTCATTTATATGGAAATTAATTACGCCTGAAACCATGATATCATTATAGTAGGCACCAAACAACGTTACCTCTTTGGGGAAGTCTGCTTTAATTTTTTTTAGCTCATCCAAAGTATGTGTTGGCTTTACCCCGTGTCTTGTTTTTAGGTTGTTTTGTAAAATTTTATAAAAGGTCTCTAAATCATCAGATTGCCTGATTTTTATACCGAGTTCACTTGCTTTTCGCGTGGATCTTTTATGCGAAACATGAAAATTCTCTAAAACGCGATCAATAGATTTATTGAGAAAAAGAATGCTAGTCACCTCTCTTTTTTTATATTTAAATCCATGGCTAAAAAAAGCATATTCCATATAATTTGACGGACATTTTTGGTATGGGTAAGGAGGTAATGTTATAATTAAACGTTTAAATTTTTGTTCTATAGCATAAACCTTTAACTTTTTGACTAAGGCTAACGCATTTGCTAAGGAAAGGTTTGCGGGAACAACAAAGGAGCCCACTGAGGAACCCGGATGTGAAACTAATGTTTTCTCTCCTTTAAACTTTTTTTCTGCGGCCGGGAATACTGAAAATATTTTTTCTCTTTTAATGATAGCTAGGCTGTGATCTATAAATTTTTCCTCAGGATGATAATTGAGAAATTGCTTTAAATGAAAAATAGTACCGTTATTGCTCGAATGGACAAATTTATCCCATTGATTCGCGTTTGAAACCCTATATCTTTCTATTTTAAGCATTAAAAAAGTTTTTTAACCTAACACATATCAAACAATAAAATAACATTGAGTTTTAGTTATTGGATGATGTTTATGTACAAATCTAATTTGGCAACGTAACATAAAGGATAAAAATTTGAATTATTTAATCGAAAAAGTATTTGCGCGAGAAATCCTCGATTCTAGAGGCAATCCAACTGTTGAAGTAGAAGTATCAACAAACCTGGGTGTCATAGGAAGAGCCTCTGTTCCGTCAGGAGCATCTACCGGAGAATATGAGGCAATTGAATTACGTGATAAAAATACAAAACGATATCTTGGCAGAGGCGTAAAAAAGGCTATTAGAAATGTGAACAACGTGATTGCAGACAATGTTAAAGGTCTGCCAGTAACTAATCAAAAGAATATAGATCAAATCATGATTGATCTAGATGGCACCCACAACAAATCCAATCTAGGAGCTAATGCAATACTTGGGGTGTCTCTAGCAGTTGCTCATGCTGGAGCACTATCTAAATCAATGCCACTTTACCAGTATCTTGGAGAGAGGCAAGGAAACTATTTGTTGCCATTACCTATGATGAACATCTTGAATGGAGGAAGCCATGCTGACAATTCAGTAGACATCCAAGAATTCATGGTTGTGCCCGCAAGCGCTAGTTCATTTTCAGAAGCCTTACAAATGGGAACAGAAATTTTTCACAATTTAAAAAGCGTTCTACGATCTAAAAAACTTGCCACATCCGTTGGCGATGAGGGAGGCTTTGCACCAAATCTAAAATCTAACGAAGAGGCTATAGAAGTAGTTATCGAGGGAATAATGAATGCTGGCTTTAATCCTGGTGAAGATGTATATATCGCATTAGATGTTGCAGCAAGTGAACTATATAAAGACAAAAAGTATAACTTATCATCAGAGGATAAAGTACTAGATTCGGACGGAATGATACAGTACTTAACAACTCTTGTGGATCAATACCCAATTCTGTCTATAGAAGATGGCCTACATGAGGATGATTGGGAAGGGTGGAAAAATCTAAATTGTACTTTGGGAAAAAGGGTCCAAATCGTTGGGGACGATCTTACAGTAACAAACATTGAAAGACTAGAACGCTCAATAAAAGAAAAAAGCATTAACGCAATTTTGATTAAACTAAATCAAATTGGTACAGTAACAGAGACGGTTGAGGCAATTAAACTAGCAAAGAAAAACAATTTTGGAGCGATTATCTCACATAGATCAGGGGAGACAGAAGATACTACAATAGCTGATTTATCAGTGAGCATGGGGATGGGGCAAATTAAAACTGGCTCTGCGTCAAGAACGGACCGGATATGTAAGTACAACCAACTCCTTCGCATTGAGGAAGAGTTAGGAGAGAGAGGAAAACTCGCAAATATAAATGTAATGAGAAGCCGATAATGAATCGCTATGCCAGAATGAAAAGAGCTAGTAAAGGCAACGGTGGAAAAAAGCAATTTGTTGATAACCAAAAGAGAGTTGTCAGAGGAGTATTATTGTTGATAATCTCTACACTAATGATTGTATTTGTATTTGGCGACCACGGTATTTTTCAATTATACAAATTGAAAAAAGAACGCGAAAACATACAGATGCATATAGCAGATCTTAGAAGAAACCGAGAATTATTAACAACAGAGAAAAACCGCCTTGAAAACGATCTTAACTATATCGAAGAATTAGCTAGAGAAAAGTACAGGATGGCAAAACCTGGAGAAAAAGTTTTCAAAGTAATTACAGAAAATGATTGAAAAGGTGGTTTTGATTATTGCTCCCCAACTTCAGGATGTGTTTAGATATTGAGCTTCACCTCTTGCTTGACTTTCTCATTGAGAAAAGCGTCTAAGTATATCTCAACCCTCCTGTTCAAGGCCCTAGCTTTTTTTTTGTCTTTAAAATTGCTAATTCTACTAACATCTATAACTGGCCGGTGTTCACCATACCCAAGCGCCGAAAAGTATTTTTCAGGCATTCCAGCATATTGATTCATAAGTCGAACTACATTTAATGATCTGGCTGCAGAAAGTTCCCAGTTACTTGGATAATCAGCACTTGGAGGAAGCTTAGCATCATCAGTATGTCCCTCACATCTAATTTCAGTATTGAATTTTGCACCATGATTATCAATAATTTTTAGAAATTCTTTATGTTTATCATTTTTGTGAATATTAATTAAATCAGATTCAGATATTAATTGACCTATCTGATATATGACCGGATAATACGAAGAGTCTATTTCAGCAGAAGTAGATTTAAAAAGATTGCCTGTAATGGTAATTTTAATTCCTTTTGATTCTCTTTCAACTGAAATATTGTCATAAATGAGTCCCGAGGTCATTTTTTGATATGTGTCATCTAATAAATTTTCAACCAGCGTACTTAAACGCTTTTCCGCATCACTTAACATTACAAGCAGTAAAACAAAAAAAGTCAGTAGTAAGGTGACAACATCAGCAAATGTGAGTGCCCAAGCCGTGGACTTTGCTCTGCGCTCATCAATAGTTATCGCTCTTTGGGTATTTGATCCCACAGCCTAGCTTTCTTGCTCTTGATAGCGATATTGAGAGGGAACAAAAGTCATTAATTTTTCTCTTATTAAAACGGGGTGCTCTCTTGCGTGGATGCTTATAATACCTTCAACAACGATATTTTTTAACATCATTTCATTTTCCGATCTCCTTTTTAATTTTCCACCTACTGGAAGAAAAATCATATTTGCAAAAAACACACAATAAAATGTAGTTATTAATGCCAGACCCATACCTGATAAAAGCTCTGCAAATCGCTCTGCTACACTAAAACTGATATCGCCTTGATTGTCCCCAGATGCAAAGTTATTCATCATTATTATCAAGCCTAAAACCGTGCCAAGCATTCCAAATGCAGGAGCATAAGAAGCCATATAGAGAAAGAGTTCTTGACCTGCAATATGCCTACTGTGTATGTTATTCATCTCTAGATTCAAAAATGTTCTTAGCCTTTTTGCATCCCTCTCATTAATTGCAAGTTCAATTCCATTTTTAAAAAATCCGTCGCGTATTTTTGGTATGTCCGCTTCTAAAGATAATAAGCCATCTTTTCTTGCCTTGGTAGCTTTCTGAACAATTTCATCTATTACGCCGCTGTAATTATAGTCTTCACCTTTGAAAACATTTTTTAAAATATTAAATACATTTGACACTGCTTTTAACGGTAGGTTAACCATTGTTGCTGCAAAAGTACCTCCAACAACAATCAGTAATGAATTAAAATTCATGAACCAGTAAATATTGCCTCCACCAGCAATTATACCAATTGTTACTATTCCAATTCCCGCTAATAAACCAATTAACGTTCCAAAGTCTGTTGTGCTTTCATTTTTTTTCATTAATTATTCAGCCTCAAGATTTAATCTTTAGTCTTCCGTTTAGATAAAAATTGACTGTTTTTATAAAGATCTTCTTGCTCTTGGTCACTTAACTTGTCAAACCCTTCTTTATTAATTTTATCTAAAATCCGGTTTATATTTTTTTCAACTTGGAATTCTTTAGTTATCCTTTTTTCTTTTTGATTTACCTGGTATTCTAGAAATCTTTTTCTTAGTCGGAATACTATTTCATTTAAATTTAATGGCTTCTTAATCAATATATATGCTATTGCCATCCCGGCAAGGTGAGTTATGTGGCTTACTTGAGAAACGTTATTAAATGATGAAGCAAAGGCGATAAATCCAATACCAATTACGAACCACAGAGATTTTATCGGTATTATGCCATACAAATAAACTCTACGGTTTGGATAAGTAAGCCCGTATGCAAGCAACACGCCATAAACAGATCCACTTGCACCTACAACTGGAGTAGTTGATTCATAATTAAAAAGTAAGGTCACTAAGCCAGAACCTATTCCAGTGTAAAAATAAAATTTTACGAAATGTTTTTTACCCCATAAACGTTCTAGTTCAGTACCAAACATCCAAAGTACAAACATGTTAATTAAAACGTGCCAAATACTACCATGGAGAAAAATATACGTAGCCGGTTGCCAAAGCATTAGATCTGACCAAACATATTTTGGTACTAAGCCAAAAAGTGGGAAAAATAAACTTTCTGATTTTGCTATTGATTGTAAAAGAAAAATTAAAAAATTTATCGAAACTAATGTCTTTATAGCTGAGGTGAAAAGTGCTGGCCTATATGAAAATTCTCCCGGATTTGATTGAAATTGGTATTTCATTGATACACCTGATATTAATAAACAATATTAGTATATAATAAAAGAAAATCCGCTGAATTAGAGTGCCTTGAAACTACTAGATACTAATTAAGTATGTCTCTGATAACCTTTTTGAATTTTACATTATTTAGATTTTCACAATGATATCTCAACAAAGTCCATAAATAACTGCTGATGATTTTACTATCTTTATAATTTATTTCATTTTCTGGAAGCTTTTTAATATCG